>Ga0335077_10000227_pt1 | contig 59504 bp, 52 predicted proteins | sample Lox_Sample_31_FD_207151 | JGI IMG/M metagenome (GOLD analysis project Ga0335077, IMG submission 207151) | Soil microbial communities from Loxahatchee National Wildlife Refuge, Florida, United States - Lox_Sample_3.1 | ecosystem: Environmental > Terrestrial > Soil > Wetlands | place: USA... | reverse complement strand
CTTCGGACCGATCGGCGTGATGAAGAAGCGCGCGACCCTGCGCGAGTTCGCGATTGCCGCCCGCGGCGCGTCACTTCCCACGGTGATCCCGGTGATCATCATGGGCGGCATCCTCACCGGCTGGTTCACGCCGACCGAAGCCGGAATGATCGCGGCGGTCTATATCCTGATCGTGCTGATTCCGGTCCTGCGCCCGCGCCACATCGTGCAGCTTCCGCGCGACTTCATGTACGCGGGGCTGCTCTACTCGCTGCCGCTGGGCGCGGTCGCTGCGGCGTCGGCCTTCGGCTGGATGGTCGCCTACCTGCGTGGGCCCGACATCGTCGCGGGCTATATCACGTCGATCGCCGGCAACGACGGGGCGATGATCATGCTTCTGCTGGTCGTGCTGTTCACGATCGTAGGCGACTTCATCGACGCGGTCCCGGCGATCATCATCTTCATGCCGATCATCAACAAGCTCACCGAGGTCGGCAACATCAATCCGGTGCACATGGGCGTGGTGATTATCACGACGCTCGTGTTCGGCCTGATCACGCCGCCCTATGGGCTGTCCCTCCTGGTGGCGGCGAAGTACGTCGGCATCCCATTCAGCCGGGCCCTGCTTCGCTCGCTCCCGCTCTATGTCGTGTTCTTCTTCACGATCGCGTTCACCGTGCTGTTTCCCAAGGTCGTGCTCTGGCTGCCGAAGTATTTCCTGCCCGAATCGGTCGGCTGCTTCAAGAGTCCGGCGGGCACGGGCTACATCTGCCCGCAGTAACGCCGATCAGACGAAGCCGAAAAGCCGCTCCGGCGTCTCCCACAGCACCTGCCGGCGCTCGCTCGCGTCGGGGATCCAGCGCTCGAGGTTCGCGAGCACCGGCCCGTAATCCATGCGCATCGGCGCGCGCAGGAACGGCCAGTCCGAGCCCCAGACGCAGCGCCGGGGCGTGAAGGTCTCGAGCAGCGCCGCGACGAAGGCCTCGGCGCGCGCCCCGCGCGCAAAGGCGTTCCAGAACCGGAAGGGGCCGGAGAGCTTGACGTGGTGGCCTTCGCGACCGAACTCGAGCAGCGCCGCGAAACCGGGCTGATCGATGCCGAGCGTGGCGTCGGGCCGGCCGCAGTGGTCGAAGAGCAGCGGCACCCGGGCGTCGCGCAGCGTTGGCGCTGCCTCGCGGAGCTGGTCGCGCTCGCACTGGACCTGGACCAGCCAGCCGAGCTCGCGCGCGCACCGGAGGAGACGGACGACGGCGGGATCTCGCACGGACGCCGCGCCGTCGGTGACGAGGTCCAGGCGGACGCCGATCACCCCCCCGTCGCGAAGGTCGCCGAGAGCGCTCTCGCGGATATCGGGCCGTACGCGGGCGATGCCCTTGAACCGGCCCTTGCCCTCCCAGATCGCCGCCAGCATGCAGCGGTTGTCGTACACGTAGCCGCTGGTGGGGGTCACGAGCAGGGCGTGCGAGAGTCGATGCGCGTCGAGGACCGCGGTAAACTGCTCGACCGTGCCCGCCTCGTGCTCGGGCGGCCGATACGACGCCTCGGGCGAGTAGGGGAAGCGACCGGTATCGAAGACGTGACAGTGCGAATCGACGCCCTTGTCCATCATCGCGCAGTAATAGCATGAACGCGACGGTGGTCCAAGATCGCCTGCTGGCGACGCGCCCGCTGACGCCGAAGCTCGGCGCGGCGATCACCAACGTGCGGCTCGCCGACGGCATGTCCGACGAGCTGTTCGGCGCAATCTACCAGGCGTTCCTGCGCTACCAGGTGCTGCTGTTTCCGCCGCAGGACGTGCCGCCCGCCCGACAGGTCGCGTTCGCGCGCCGCTTCGGCGAGGTGCAGATCCACGTGATGAACCAGTACCACGCCGACGGTTACCCGGAGCTCTATCGGCTGTCCAACCTCGGCGCCGATGGCAGGCCCACCGGCAGCCATCCGGACAAGGGCACGCTCGCCTGGCACACGGACGGCTCGTGGCAGCGCGTCACCGGGCAGGCGACGATCATCTACGGCGAAGTCATGCCCCCGACCGGAGGCGAGACGCACTTTTGCGACATGTACGGGGCCTACGAACGCCTCGACGACCGATGGAAGGCTCGCATCGCCGGGCTGCGCGCCGTGCACAACCTGGATTTTTCGCGCAACCGGCGTCACGGCGAGGAGCCGATGACGGAGGAGCAGAGGCGAGCGAAGCCGCCGGTCGATCATCCGATCGTGCGCACGCACCCGGAGACCGGCCGCAGGTGCATCTACCTGGGCGATCACGCCGAATACATTGTCGGCATGCCCTACGACGAAGGGCGGGCGCTGATCGAGGAGCTCAACGCGCTCGCCGTCCATCCGGACCTGACCTACGAGCATCGCTGGACCGCAGAAGAGCTGCTGCTGTGGGACAACCGCTGCGTGATGCATCGCGCGACGCCGTACGATCCGGCGACGCAGGCACGCGTGATCCGGCGCTGCACGGTGCTGGGAGAAGTCCCGGCCTGATCCGAGTGCGTCGGCGCGCCTGTCAGCTCGGCGCGAGGAACCGTACGCGGCCCGTCGCGATCTCGTAGACCGCGCCGATGAGCTGCATCCTGCCTTCGGCGAAGCGCGCTTGCACTTCCGGCGTTGCCGAGAGCTGGTGCATCGACCAGCGGACGTTGGCTTCCACGCCCCGCTCGAGCTCTTCGCCCGGCGGCAGTCCCGGCTCGATGCCCAGAAGACCCGGGATCATGCCGTCGAGCAGCAGCTGGATGCGGGAGTGCTGGAGGCGGCCGCGGTGGATCGCATCGAGCGCGGCGCCGACCGCACCGCAGCCCTCGTGGCCAAGCACGATGAACAGCGGCGTCTGCAGCTGCATTGCGGCGAACTGAAAGCTGCCCATCACCTCGGCCGAAAAGACATTTCCGGCGACGCGGACGACGAACAGTTCCCCGAGTCCCGCGTCGAAGATGATCTCGGGAGGAACGCGCGAATCGCTGCAGCCGAGGATGGTCGCGTAGGGGCGCTGCGCCTGCGCGAGATCGGCGAGCTGCTCCTTGCACGCGACCGTGAAGCGCGGCTCCCCGCGGACGAAGCGGGTGTTGCCTGCGATGAGTTGTTGCAGTGCGTCGTCGGCGGTCGCGGGACGGGCCACGACGCGCACTTTACCGGGGAATTAGGCTTGAATCATGCCCGCCCCGTGGGGGGCGGGCATGTATGACACGTACCCGTTCGCAGGGCCAGCGGCAGAGTGCGCATCTGCCTAGCGTAATCAAGATTGCGCAAGTGCTAAGCAACTTCCAGACCAGAGTCGCTCTGCGATGCCCCAGTTTCCACCGCCCTGCTCTTCGGGATGCGCCATGATTCAAAAGAAGAAATCGGCCGCCGCGGAACCATTGGCCGGGGGTTCGCCGAGCGCCCCAGCGCGCGCGAGCGGCTGCCGCCGTGCGTGCTTGTGGCCGACATGGCGGGTACAACAGTGACGCTTTGCGTCGCTCCCGCTTCGCGCGCAGCGGGGCGTGCATGCGTTCGGGCGCCGTTCGGGGGCTAGTGGTGCGGCCGGGCGCTCAGCACCCGCGACGCACCGTGCTCGTCGACCGTCTGCAGGCTGACCGGGCGGCGCCAAACGCGCACGACGTACTCGAGGACCCGTTCGGCGCGCTTCAAATCGAGCCCGCGGCCGTCGCTGCGATGGTCGTGGGCAAGGGTGAGGCTGCCGTCGACGTCGAGCTTCGTCGCCGCGACCCGGGGGACGCCGAAGTTGAAGCGCGGCGCGAGGATCGCTTCCCGCACCGCGTGGATGTCCCGCGAAGCCACCGAGATCGCTCCGTCGGCGGAAGCCTCGTAGACGAACAGCTCGAGCTGATCGGCGAGCTCCTGATCGAGATGGTTGCGGACGAAGCCGAAGTCGTCCTCCTCGGCGCAGATCCGGCGCGCGGTGTCGAGCCCGAGGCGTTCGACGATGCGTTCCCAGATCGAGAAGCCGAGGTGGTAGGGGTTGACCGCCAGCGCGAGGCTCTTGCCCGCCGCGTGGGGCTGAACGACGTCGGAGTGCGTCTTGATCGCCGAGACGTACAAGTCGGAAGGCAGCAGATCGGCTTCCCGAAGCAGCCTCGCGTGCCAGTACGACGCCCAGCCCTCGTTCATGATCTGGCATGCGAACACCGGGTAGAAGTAGAACGATTCCTCGCGCACGGCGAGAAACGCGTCGCGTTCCCAATCCTCGAGCTCCGGCCCGTAGTGAGCGATGAACCACAGGAGGTCGTACACCGGGTGCGCCGGGACCGCGCGCTGCGCAGGGGCCGCGCTCGGCTCCGCGGCCTGCTCGCCCGGAAGCGTCTCCCACCGGCGACGGAACGGGTCGGCATCGATAGGGGGCGATTGGTCGCCATCCTCTCCGGCGCGCGTTCGATACAGCGGGCGGTTGACATCGATGTGCGCCTCGAGCGCCAGCGCCGCGTCGAGCACCGCCTCGACGCGCTCCTGCCCGTGCTTGGCGAGCGCCGAATCGATGCGATGCGCGCGGGCGGCCGCCTGCTCGAGGATCTTCCCTCCGGCCATGGCAAGAGAGCGCTGGAACAGGCCGTTGCGATGCGCGAAGTCGGCGTGGCCCAGCACGTGCGCGACCACCAGCACGTTCTCGGCCAGCGAGTTGACGTCGACGAGATACGCCTTGCAGGGGTCGCCGGGAAACATCACCTCGAAGATGCGCGAGTGACCCATGTTCCGCTGCACGAGCTGCCGGATATAGCGCACGCCGAACGACCAGTGCGGCATGCGCACGGGCAGCCCGTAGACCGCCGTCTCCATCATGAACCGCTCGGGCACGAGCTCGAAATCCACGCCGCTGTAGCTCAAGCCCAGGCGGCGGGCGTTCGCCTCGATGCGCGCCGCGTACTCGGCGAGCCGGGTCATCGCGGCCGATCCGCGTCGCGGGCCTGGTGGACGAAGAACCGGCGGATCGCCTGCCAGACGTCGTTCACGTCGGCCACGATCTGCGTGTCGGCGCTCATCCCCGCATCGGCGAGGGAGCCGATCAGCGTGCGCATGTCGGTCTGCGAGAAGCGCACCGTGCCGAGCCGGGTCTCGACGTAGCCCAGGTAGTTGAGCCGCTCGGCGAGCCTCGCGAGCGCGGCAGCGGCGGGCTGGCGGTCTTCGCCCGCATTCTCGCCGTCGGACGCGTAGAACAGATACGCGTTGTACTGCGATGCCGGGTATTGCTCGTCGAGAATCTTCTGCGCGAGCAGGAACGCGGACGACGCGGCCGTGCCGCCGCTCCCCGCCGCCTCGAAGAACTTCGCTTCCGGGAACTCCCAGGCCTGGGTCGTATGGGCGATGAAGCGCACCTCGACGCGGTGGTATTGCCGCCGCAGGCCCGAGAGCGAGAAGAAGAAGAAGGTCTTCGCGAGCTTGCGCTCGGCCGCGGTCATGCTCACCGAGACATCGAGCACGAATACGACGACCGCGTTGTCGGCGAGCCGCGGCCGCTGTCGCAGCTGGTGGAAGCGCAGATCGTCGTCGACGAAGGGGGCCGGGTCGACCTGGATCGCGCGCCGCTTGAGCGCCTGCTTGAGGGTGCGGCGGCGGTCGAGGCGGGCACGGATCCCGCGCCGGCCGGAGCCCTCGCGGACGATATCGTCGTTCTCGACCGTGGTGCCGGCCTTCGGACGAAGATCGGGAAGCTTGAGCTCGTCGGTCAGCCAATCGACGATGTCGTCGACCTTGAACTCGAGGAGCAGCTTGAAGCCGCCGGAGTCCTGGCCGCCTTCGCCCTCGCCGCCGCCACGCTCGATGCCGGCATCGGCGGGACGAAGCGTATCGCCGGCCTTGGCCTGACCCTGGCCCGCGCCCGTCTGCTTGCCGGTATCGGCGAGGCGGAAGCGCGCGTGGTCGAGGAGCCGGATCGGCACCTGCACCGAACGCGCGTCGGGCTGGGTCATGTAGTCGCCGTCCGCGAGCAGGTCGACGAGCTGCTCGCGCACCGCCTGGCGGACCTTCTGGTTGTGGCGCAGCCAGTCGCGCGCTCCGCGCGAGAACAGCTCGTACCACGGCGACTCGCTGCCGAACCGGATCCGGCTCGCCGCGCTCTGACCGTCGCGGATCATGGGCCTAACGCACCTCCCCGAGTCGGGGCCGGCACTTCTCGCTACTCCTGCGCGAGCAGAGTCGTCACGTAGTTCAGCGCCTCGCGTGCGCTATGCTCGTCGTAGCCGTAGTCGTCGACGAGGCGCCTCGCCACCGTCGATATCTTCTGCTGGGTCTCCTGCTCGGGGCGCGTGGTCGAGCTCACGAGCCGCAGCACGTCGCGGCGCTGCTCGAAGAGGTACTGCGCGATCGCGTCGTGCAGGGGCGCGTGGCTGTCGAGGGTGAACTTCTCCCCGCGCTTGTACGCACCCATAGCCTTGCGCACGACCTCCTGGCGGAACGAGTGCTTGCCGGCGTCCGAGATCTGGATCTTCTCCTCCACCGCGCGCAGCATGCGCTCGTCCGGATCGCGTTCCTCGCTGGTGATCGGATCGCGCAGCTTCCGGTTGTCGAGCGCCGCCTCGACCTCGTCGACGTACTTGTCGAGCAGCTGCTGGGCCTCCTGCTCGAAGGACACGAACAGCGCCTTGTGCACGTCTTCCTTCACCCAGCGGTTGTAGAAGTCCTTGCGCGCCAGCACGAGGAAGTCGATCCAGCGCCGCTTCTCCTTGGGATCGATCCGGGCGTCGGTCTCGATGGCGTCCTTGAGCGCCAGCAGGACATCCATGGTGGTAAGGCTCTTCGCGCTCGACTTGCTGATGGCGGCGGAAAGGGCGTTGATGACGAAGCGCGGCGAGACGCCGGCGAGGCCCTCGTCGGGATAGCGCTCGCGCAGCCGCTCGGCGTCCGCCCGGTTCACCCCTTCGACATCCTCGTCGGCCTGCAGGCGCACCCGCTTGGAGAGGTCCGCACCCTTGTCCTCCCCCTCGTGGAGCCGGGTGAGGATGGCGAATACCGCCGCGCTGTGCAGCACGTGGGGGTCGAGGTGCACGGCGCGGAAGGTCGGCTCCGCGCCCGAGATCAGCTTGCGGTAGATCTTCGCCTCGGCCCGGTAGTCCAGGGTATAGGGGACCTGGATCACGACCATGCGGTCGAGCAGCGCCTCGTTCTCCCGCTCCTGCAAAAACTTGCGGAATTCCGCCAGGTTGGTGTGCGCGACAATGGTCTCGTCGACGTGGATCAGAGGGAAGCGCGAGACCTTCACATTCTTCTCCTGGGTCAGCGTGAGCAGCAGGTAGAGGAACTCGCGCTTGACCTTGAGGATCTCGATCATCTCCAGGACGCCCCGGCTCGCGGCGTAGACCGAGCCGGACCACGACCAGGCCCGCGGATCGCCTTCGTCCCCGAACTCCGCGACCTTCGACAGGTCGACGGAGCCCACGAGGTCCGCGAGGTCGGCCGTGGTTGGATCGTGCGGAGCGTAAGTGCCCACCCCCACGCGTCCCGCCTCGCTGATGAAGATGCGCTCGACCGGCATGCGCATGAAGTCGCCGCCGTGCTCCTGGTCGATGCGAATCCGGCAGGAGGGACAGAGCTCGCCGGCGATCTCGGCGCCGTAGGTGTCGCGGAACGATGCCCGCAGCGACTGCGGGATCAGGTGCAGGGGCGACTCGTGAACCGGACAGCCCGCGACCGCATACAGCGCTCCGGCGTCGGTGTAACTGTATTCCTCGAGGCCGCGCTTGAGCAGGATCACCGCGGTGGACTTTCCGCCCGACGGGGGGCCGAGCAGCAGCAGCAGCCGCCTTCCGACCTCGGAGCCCGCCGCGGCGGCCTTGAAGTAGTCGACCACGCGCGCGATCGAATCGTCGATGCCGAACAGCTCATTGGCGAGCAGCGCGCAGCGCAGCGCGCCGTTCTCGTCGACCTGCCCCTGCGAGCGCAGCATGTCCCAGACGTACTGATGGCTGGTCCGCGTGCAGCGCTGCGGATCCTTCCTCACGACGCTCTCCAGGTAGGTGGAGAGCGTTCCGGACCAGCTCGCCGCCTGGCGCTGACGCGCGAACCCGGCCAGCGAATCGAGGAACTTCGCCTCGCGCGCGGCCGGATCGGCTGCGGCTTCGTCGATCGCTTCGTTCTCTGCGGAGAAGCTGCGGGAAGCCAGGGGGGAAATGGCGGGCCCCGTGCGACTGCTGGTGTCCGCCGCGGAAATCAGGGCCGCAGTGCGCGGTCCGAATTCGCCATCGTTATCGGGGCACATGCTGTCCTCCGACGTTGAAACGTCGCCCGTCGGTCAAGCAAGAAGCATTCCGCAGCATCCGTATCGACCGACTGCTCAAGTCATTATAGTTCCCGTCGACAGCGCTGCCGGGGCATTGTCGGGTGTTGCCTGAGGGTTCCTGCAAGCTTTTCTCCTCCGGATGCCGTCGTGTTCGGAAACAATTACCTGCACCACGCATGGGCGACCGCCTGTCGCCTGCTTGGACAGCGAACCAGGAGCGTGCGTTGCGAAAGCTCGCGTCGCACGGCCGTGTCGGCCGCGAACGACCGTCGCAGCCCGTCGGAGCTTCGGGCAGCGGCAGGCGGGAAATGACGTTCCGCGGCGAAATGCGGCCGCGCGACGCCTTCTTTGGAGCTCTCGCACGCGCCCAACGCTCGCCGGTCGCGACGCGCCGTTACGTCCGGAGCCTGACGTGGATGTTCTTTTCCTGCGTGAAGCGCAGCAGCTCGTCGAGGCATTCCTCGCGTCCGAAGCCCGACTGCTTGACGCCGCCGAACGGCGCGCCGAGAAAGTGACGGCCGACTTCGTTGATCCAGACATAGCCGGCGCGGACGGCCATCGCCGTGCGATGCGCTGTCGACAGATCGTTGGTCCAGATCGAGCAGGTGAGCCCGTAGTCGACCGCGTTCACTTCGCCGAGCATCGTTCGCTCGTCCGACCAGCGCAGCACGCTGAGCACGGGCCCGAAGATCTCCTCGCGGGCGACGCTCATGGCCGGCGTGACGTCGGCGAACACCGTCGGCTCGACGAAGAAGCCGCCGGCGAGGCGCGGATCGTCGGGGCGCCGGCCGCCGCACAGCAGCCTGGCGCCTTCGCGCTTCCCGGCCTCGATGTAGCCCAGGACGCGCTCGAGCTGCGCCCGGCTCGACAGCGCCCCCATCGTCGTCTGCGGCTCGGTAGCGATTCCCGGAACGAAGGCGGCGACGCGCGGGCCGAGCTGCGCGAGCACCGCGTCGTAGATCGACTCGTGGACGAACGCCCGGCTCGTCGAGCCGCAGGACTGGCCGCACCAGGTGAAGTTCATTCCGGCGACCATCGCCCCGGCGACCTCGCGCGGATCGGCATCGGGATAGGCGATGAGGGCATTCTTGCCGCCGAGCTCCAGGAGCAGCGGCTTGATGGTGTCGCTGGCGGCGCGCATGACCGCCCTTCCCGCCGCGACGCTGCCGATGATCGCGACCATCGCCACGTCGGGATGCCGGCTCAGCGCGGCGCCGGTCTCGCGGTCGCCGGGCACGACGTTGAAGACGCCGGGAGGAACGAGGCCGCCGATCAGCTCCGCGAGCCGCAGGGCGGAGAGCGGCGCCTGGTCGGGCGGCTTGACGACGATCGCGTTCCCGGCGGCGAGCGGCGCAGCCGACTTGCCGGCCGCGAACATGAACGGATGATTGAAGGGAACGATGCGGGCGACCACGCCGAGGGGCTCGCGCACCGAGAAGTTGACGCTCGACGGGCCCATCGGGATCGACGCGCCCTTCATCTCGGTCACGAGCCCGGCGAAGAAGTCGAGCTGGGCAGCGGCGATCTGCGCGTCGCTCTCCATCTCGCGCACCGGGTTGCCGCAGTTGGCGGCGTCGATGAGGGCGAGCTCCCGGGCGTGCTGCCGCACGACCTCCGCGATGCGCCGCAGGATGCGCGCCCGCTCGAGCGCCGGCACGGCGCTCCACTCGCCGAAGCCGCGCTTCGCGGCGGCGACCGCCGCATCGACGTCGTCGGCGCCCGAGACGGCGACCCCGCCCAGCGACGCGCCGGTGCTCGGATTCCAGGTCTCCACGGTGCGCCCGGAGAGCGCCTCGTGCCACGCGCCGCCGTACCAGGCGCCGCGGTGATCCGGCAGCGCCGAGCTCAGTCGATCGCCGTCGGCGCTCATCGCGCCTCCGGGGTCGTGAGCCGACCGATTGCGGCGTTCACGCCGATGGCGAGCACGAACAGCACGATCAGCAGAGCGTACATCCGCGGCATGTCGAAGGTCGAGTACGCCTGGATGATGAGATAGCCGAGCCCGCGGTTCGACAGCTTGGTCTCGGCGAGCAGCGTGCCGATGATCGCCACGCCGAGGCCGAGGCGCACGCCGTTGACGACCGCCGTGCGCATCGCGGGGAGGTAGATTTTCGTGACCATCTGCAGGGGGGCGGCGCGGAAGCTCCTGCCGACCCGGATCAGCACGCGGTCGATCTGTCGCATGCCCGAGGCGGCGCTGATCGCGATGGGAAAGAAGCAGGACACGGCACCCATCGCGATCTTCGAGCCGGAGCCTACGCCGAACCACATGATCATGACCGGGAAGAAGATGATTTTCGGCGTCGGACCGAGATAGTAGACCAGCGATTCGTAGGCGCGGGAGAGGAAGCGGTTCGCGCCGAGAAGGATGCCGGCGGCGAGCCCGGCGAGGCCGCCGATCACCATCGCGATCCCGATCTCGGCGGCGGTGGCGCCGAGATTGGCGTAGAAGTCGCCGCCGGCGACCAGGCGCGCGAGCGCCCGTCCGATCGACGCGAGCGGTGGCACGACGTCGCGAAAGAGCAGCCCGGAGCGAGCGAGGGCTTCCCACGCGACGAGCAGCGTCGCGACGATCGCGACGCGCACGAGCGCCACGCGGCGGGGAGCGGCCTCGCTCAGTCCGCGCGTCGCAGCCATCGTTCCAGCCGCTCGGCGGCTTCGAAGAAAACGACGCTCGCGAGAATCACGAACAGGATCGCCCCGTAGGTGGCCGGCAGGTCGTAGCGCTCCGCGAGCTCGTTGATGAGCTGCCCCAGCCCTCCGAAGTTGATCAGGAATTCCACGCCCACGATGTTGATCATCGCGAAGATGAGCCCGAGCTTGAGCCCCACGAAGACCGACGGCAGCGCCGCCGGCAGCAGGATCCGCAAGAATTGCTGCGCGGGGGAGAGCCGGAAGCTGCGACCGACGTCGATCAGGACCTGCCGCGTCGCCGCCAGGCCTTCCACGGTCTTCAGGATCACCGGGGCGAGGCCCGCGGCGAAGCCGATCATGACGATCGTCGTGGCGCTGCGGCCGAAGATGACGAGGAACAGCGGGTACATGAGCACGATCGGCGCGGCCGCCAGCGCTGCGACCCAGGTCTCGCAGGCCGCACGCAGGATCCGGAAGCGATGGAGCAGCGCGCCGACCCCGACGCCGAAGAACGCGAGCAGCAGGCTCGCCCAGACGATCTCGAGCATGGTCTGCCAGAAGCGGTGCAGCAGGTTCTCCTCGACCACGACGCGGGGGATTGCGGCGAGGATCTGCGAGGGCAGCGGCACGATGAAGCGGTTGATCGCTCCCACGCGGATGAGAATCTCGACCGCCGCGATCGCCGCCGCAGTCGTCGCGAAGCCGAACACAGCCGCGCCGGGGCGCGATGCGAGCCAGCGCCTCATCGCCTGCGGCCGCCCTCGAGCATGCGCGCCTCGTCGTCGCGAATGCCGCGGCTCGCCTCTTCGCGCAGATCGTGCCAGATGTCGGCGACGTAGTGCCCGAACGCGTCGCTGCTCACCACTGCGGAGTCGCGCGGGTGCGGCAGGCGCACCTCCACGCTGCGCTTGAGCCTGCCGGGGCGGTAGGTCATGACGAAGACGCGGTCGGAGAGCTGGACCGCCTCGGTCAGGTTGTGGGTGATGAGCAGCGTCGTCTGCTTGAGCGCATGCTGGATCTGCAGCACCTTGTCACCCAGGAGCAGCCGGGTCTGCTCGTCGAGCGCCGCGAACGGCTCGTCCATGAGGAGGATGCGCGGCTCGGAGGCGAGAGTGCGCGCGAGCGCCACGCGCTGGCGCATGCCGCCTGACAATTCCGCCGGCAGGCGGCGCTCGAAGCCTGTGAGGCCAACCATCGAGACGAATTTCTCGGCGCGCGCGAGGCGCTCGCCCTTCCCCACGCCCGCGATCTCGAGCGGGAACGCGACGTTGTCGAGGACGCTGCGCCAGGGGAAAGTCGATTCCTCCTGGAACACCATGCCGATCGCCGGGTGCGTTCCCGCGACCCGATCTCCGGCCACGCGCACGCTGCCCTCGTAGTCGCCGAGGAGCCCGCCGATAATGTTGAACAGCGTCGACTTGCCGCAGCCCGACGGGCCGATGATCGAGACGAACTCCCCCGGCGCGACGGCGAACGATACGTCCTCGATCGCCGTGATCGGTCCGTCGCGGGTCGCGAAGCGCTTGGTGACGCGCTCGACCTCGAGCAGCGCTCGCGCGCGGGCGGCTGCGCTCGCCTCGGTGCTCACGGCGGATCGACGGCGGCCCGGTCGTCCGTCAGCGTGGCGGAATCCGGATCATCTCCGCGAGCTGCTCGCTGGTGAGCGGCGCCGCGGTGAACTTGAGCTCGACGGCGTCCTTCACGATCGTATCGAGCCCCACGATCCGGTCGGGATCGATCGCGGACTTGGGGAAGAAGTCGTCGCGCGTGCGCTTGGCCATCGCGACCGGGATGCCGACGAAATCGGCGTAGGTCTGGAGCGCGGCAGGATCGCTCGAGTACATCCAGTCGATCGTCTCCCGATACGCCTTCATGAAGCGGTCGACCGCGTCCTTGCGCGTCTGCAGGGTCTGCAGGTTGGTGATCAGCAGGCGCACCGTCTGCCCGCGGAACGCCGTGGAGTCGTTGCCGCTCGCGACGATGCGGATCTTGTGCTCGTCGAGCTCGCGAAGGCCGAACGGCGGCGCGGACCAGCCGATGTCGATCTGGCCGGACATCACCTGGGTGAGCGTCGGCGCGGGGCCGCCCGTCGCGGTCGGTTTCGCCTTGAGCGCGTACTCCTTCATGAACGCGGTGACGATGCCGTGCGTGGACGAGCCGTTGGTCGAATAGGCGATGGTCTTGCCTTCGGTGTCTTTGAGCGACTTGATCGGCGAGCTCGCCGGCACGTACCAGTACAGATCCGACGCCCCGGTGGTCTCCGCGCCGATCACGCGTACGGGCGCGCCCTTGGAGAACGCCGACAGCACGCCCATCACGCCGGCCGCGACGCCGATGTCGACGCTGCCCGAAATGACCGCCTGCTGCGTCTCGCCTGCGCCCTGCGTCCAAAGGATCTCGAGCTTGAGCCCATGCTTGCCGAAGATGCCCGCCGCCTGTCCTACCTGGGCGACCGACGTGTCCCAGTTGCCGCGCTGTCCCGCCGCCACCTTGAGCGTTTCGTCGGCGTGCGCGACTGGAAGCGCGAAGGCGAATGCGCACCCGGCCAGCAGGCTCGTGACCGCGTAGAGCTTGTTCATCGATTCCTCCCCGTTTCCGATCGTCTGTACGCCGCGATGCGCCGGAATTGTACGATAGCGATGCCCCCCGCAGCGAAAGTTGGCGCCCGGGCGCAGCCGGCGCGCAGCGTCGCTGCGGGACAAACTCCGGTTCTTCGCGACCGGTCCCGACTCGCTCGCGCGGGCGGATTCCGGGAACGCCGCGCGCGGACGCTTCATCCAATGCCCCAGGATCGACGTATAGGCAGGAAATGGCGATGAAGCTCCGATCGGCGGCCTCGGCCCCGAGCGACGACCGCGAGCTCGCGCGCCGGATCGGCGCCCGGCACGAGCAGGCATTCGAGACGTCATGCGCACGCACAACCGCATGCTCTTCCGGCTCGCCCGCTCGATCCTGAGGGACGACGCCGAGGCGGAGGATGCGCTGCAGGAGGCCTATCTCGCCGCTTATCGCAACATCGGCGCTTTCCGCGGCGGGTCCAGGCTCTCGACCTGGCTCGCGCGGATCGTCATCAACCAGGCGTACGCCCGGTTGCGCAAGCGCCGGCACCTGGCCCCGGTCATACCGCTGGAGCCTGCCGGCGGCGAGCGCGCCGAGCAACGCTTCGAGGAGGGCAGTATGGGCGACGACAGCGTGGAGCGCCCCGAGGGCGCGGCGATGCGCTCCGAGCTGCGGCGCATCCTGGAGCGCAGGATCGACGAGCTGCCCGAGCAGTTCCGCACCGTGTTCGTGCTGCGCGACGTCGAAGAGCTCTCGGCCGAGGAGACCGCGCAGTGCCTCGACCTTCCGCCCGCGACCGTGCGCACCCGCGCCTTCAGAGCGCGGACGCTGCTGCGCGAATCGCTGGCGCGCGACCTCGATGTCGCCACGGTCGACGCGTTCGGCTTGGCAGGCGAGCGCTGTGATCGCATCGTCGCCACGGTTCTGGAGCGTGCACGTTCATTCAACCGCACGTAGGAGAAAACCATGAAGTCATCGATCGGTCTGTTCGCCGGCGCGCTGCTGCTCGCCGCGACCGGCGTTCTGGCGCAGGGCGGCCCCAACGACGCGCAGATCGCGTCCATCGTGGTGACGGCCAATCAGGTCGACATCGATGCGGGCAAGCTCGCGGAAGCGCGCGGGGGCAACGCGGAGGCCAAGGCCTTCGGCAAGCGGATGGTCACCGGCCACTCCGGCGTCAACCAGCAGGCGGTCGCGCTCGCGACCAGCCTCGGGGCCAAGCCGGAGGACAATCCGACGAGCCAGAGCCTAAAGAGCGCCGGGGTGCACGAGTACGTCTGCAGCCTACACCCGACGATGAAGGGCAGGCTCACGGTCAGGTGAGGAAATCACTGGCGAGCGCGACGGCGAGGCAGCGAGCCTCCCGGCCGCTAAGCCGCCGACGGCCGGAGCGCGCGCAGGCGCGGCCCTGGAGCCGAACGGTCCTTTCGCGGCGCGCGCGCCGTGCTCATCGACGGAGGCGCGGTGCTTCCCCGCTTGATCAGCTCGAAGGACAGATGCTGCTGCAGCTCCGGCGTCCCACCTTCGAGGCGCGCGACGAGCTGCAGCGCTGCGCGCTGGCCGATCTCGACGATCGGGGTGCTGATGCTCGTCAGGCCTGGCGTCTGCGTCGCTCCGAGGTCGGTGTTGTCCACGCCCGTGATCGAGACGTCCTCGGGGATCCCTACGCCGAGCTCGCGGCATTTCAACATGGCGCCGACCGCGAACACGTCGTTGGTCGCGATGACCGCCGTAGGTCGTCGGCGGAGCGCGAGCATCCTCCCCATGCATTCGGCCGCGGCAGCGAGCGAAATGGAGCCGAATTGCACATTCGCCTCGGGCAGGTCCAGCCCGTGCGCGGCGAGCGCGGCACGCACCCCCGCGCAGCGCTCCCGTGCCCGATCGTTGCCGGAGGTCGGTGCGCTGATCAGCCCGAAGCGCTTGTGCCCCAGCGCGATCAGATGGCTGGCCATCGCATGGGTCGCCGCCCGGTTGTCGAAGCCGATCGACGGATGCATCCCGGACGGATCGACGCCCCAGGTGAGCACGTAGGGCCGACCATAGTCCTCGAGCAGCGTGTACAGCCGTGGATCGTGATCGAGCCCGACGAAGGCGAAGGCGTCGACACCGTGGGTGATGAGCTGCTCTGTCACCCTCACCTCGGTGGCGAGATCGTAGTGGTGCGTGGCGAGCACCAGGCTGTAGCCGCGCACGTCCAGCACCCTCTGGAGCGCACTGGTCGTGCGCGCATAAAGCGCGTAATCGAAGGACGGCACCACCGCGCCGATCATCTTGCTGCGCCGGCTGCGCAGCGCGCGGGCGGCGCCGTGCGGGACATAGCCGAGCTGCCGGATCGCCCTCTCGACGCGCCGTCGCGTGTCGGCATCGACATCCTCCGGGGAGTTGAGCGTGCGCGACACCGTGGCCGTGGACACCGAGGCGAGGCGCGCCACGTCGCTGGCGCTCGCCCGACGACGGGGATCGACTGGGCCGCGGATGGCTGGTGGCATGGCCCGCCTAGAATACTCTGCTGTCTTCGTTTTCACACCCGGCCGGGATCGCCGGGTCCGCGACGCTCTCTCCTTGGACTGGTTGACAAGGGAATCGTCGGCCGCGAAACTATGTAATCGAATACATCCGACACCGGCCCGTGGGTCGGGGGAACGGTAAATTCATGGCCGCAGCGCCGTTGCCAGTCCGGCATATCGTTCTCATCGTCTTCGACACGCTGCGGCGCGACGCCGTCGGCTGCTACGGAACGCCGCCGCCCTGGGGAACGATCTCGACGCCGAACCTGGACGCCTTCGCCCGCGAGGCGGTGCGGTTCGATCGCGCGTACCCGGAGGCGCTCCCCACGCTGTGCGCCCGGCGGACGCTGTACACCGGGCTGCGCACCTATCCCTTCCACAACGGAGACTTCCGGCATATCAAGGGCGACTTCGTCGGTATCGCGCCGGGCTGGGGACCGATCCCCGAAGAGCAGACGACGCTCGCGGAGATGTACGAGGGCCGCGGCTTTCGTACCGGTCTCATCTCGGACCTCTACCACCAGTTCAAGCCGTCCAAGAACTTCTGGCGCGGCTTTCACCAATGGACTTTCATCCGCGGCCAGGAGGCGGACGCGGCACGCAGTGGTCCGTTTCCGTCGCAGGAGGAGATCGACCGCTGGGTCCCGCGAGCGCTGCAGGAGCTTCGCGGCAAGGCCACGGGCCTCGAGCAGCCCGGCTACGGCGGCCACTGGTTCTCGAGCCGGATCCTGCTAAACATGCGCGACCGCGTTCGCGAGGAGCTCTGGTTCAATGCCCAGGTCATGCAGGAGGCCTCGCGCTGGGTCGAGCAGAATCTCGACGCGAGCCGGCTGTTCCTCACGGTCGAATCGTTCGATCCGCACGAGCCGTGGTTCGTGCCGGAGTACTATCGAAAGCGCCACGACGCCGACGATGGCCAGGAGCAGGTGATCTCGCCCTACGCGGAGATGCCGCAGCTCGATGCGGCGCTGGTCAAGCGCACGCGCGCCAACTACGCGGGCTTGGTCGAGATGTGCGATCGGTGGTTTGGGCATCTGATCGAATCGCTGCGCGCGACCGGCGTGCTCGACCAGGCGCTGGTCGTCGTCACCTCCGATCACGGTCACAGCCTGTGGGAGCGCCGCGGCTACATCGGCAAGCGCGGCTATCCGTCCGATCCTGAGAGCTATGAGGTTCCGCTCCTGGTGCGCCATCCTCAGAAGCTCGGTGCCGGGACCGTGTGCGACGCCTTCGTGCAGCACCACGACATTTCCGCCACGCTGCTGGAGGCGTCGGGCGTCGCCCCTCCGGCGGCGATCGACGGCAAGTCCTTCTGGAGGACGGCCTTTCGAGGCGACGCCCCGATCCGCGACCATGTCACCATCGGCTGGGGGAGCGCGATGACCGTCATCGACGACCAATGGTGGCTCAACTGCAAGATCGACGGACGGGGCCCTTTTCTCTACGATTCGCCGCGGCCGAAGCCCGATGCGCCGAATCTCGCCGAGGCGCGTCCCGACGTGGTGCAGAGGCTGTTCGCGCTGGGCAAGGCCGATGCCGGCGGCCGTTTCCCGGAGTACCTGCAGCTGCAGGCGCAGACTGCGGTCGATGCGCCGGGGTGCAGCCCGTTCGCGGCGCTCCGATGACCAACGAGCGATACGAGGAGGAACCGCATGACCGATGATTCAAGCAGCAGGATCGCGCGCCCCAGCCGCCGGCGCGTGCTCAAGCACGCCGCCGCGGCGGGCGCGGCGCTCGTCGCCGGACCGCTCGTCGCACGCCGCTCGCTGGCGCAGGCGACCGATCTCGCCCCGTACACCCAGGCGAAGATCAACTGGCGCCAGGTCGCGGGCGAACAGATCGCGGTGGCCGTGATCCCCGCAGGCTACTTCGACAACCTGATCGGGCTTAGCTCCCAGTTCGAGGCGCTGACCGGCATCACCGTGCGCTTCGAGAAGGTTCCGCCCGGGCAGATCCGCCAGAAGGCGATGCTGGACCTGTCGTCGAAGACCGCGACCTACGGTACCCACGCCGCCGATCCGATGTACTACCCGCTGTACGTCTCCAACAAGTGGGTCGATCCGCTCGACCGCTACCTCGACGATCCGACGCTGACCGACCCGGCGTGGTTCCGTTACGACGACATCGTGAAGGGCTGGCGCGACGCGGACTCGATCGACGGCAAGCCCTACGGCATCCCCTACGACGGGGAGATGACGGTCCAGGTCTATCGCAAGGACCTCTACGACGCCAAGGGTCTCACGCCGGCGGACACGTTCGAGCAGTTCGTCGAGAACGCGAAGGCGCTGAACGATCCGGCCAACCGTCTCTGGGGCGTCGCGCTGCGCGGCTTCGCGGGAGCGGGGCAGAACATGTATATCTACCCCTCGATCCTTCGCGAGTTCGGAGGGTCCTGGTTCGCGGGCTCGACCGTGAAGGTCAACTCGCCCGAAGCCGTACGCGCGCTCGACTGGTACGTCGACCTGCTGTCCCGCTACGCTCCACCGGCGGTGCGCAACTGGAACTGGCCCGACATCGCCGACGCTTTCTCGCAAGGCACGCTGGGCGCGTACATCGACGCGCACTCCTCGGCGGCCGTGCTCAACAATCCGGAGAAGTCGAAGGTCGTGGGCAAGATCGGCTTTGCGCGCTGGCCCAAGGGACCGTCGGGCAAGCGGGTGACGTCGATCTGGAACTGGGGTTTTCCCGTGAACGCGGCGCTCTCCGAGCGCGCGAAGAAGGCGACCTGGCTCTTCATCTCTTGGGCCGCCGCCGCGGAAACGCAGGCGCGGACCTCGTGGAAGTTCCCCGGCCCGGGCAAGCGCTCCGGCGTCAACCGCACTTCGCTCTGGAGGGCGCCGGAGTTCGTCCAGGCCATGGCCCCGCAGGGCGCGAACTTCGTCCAGGCGGCGCTGGAATCGCTGCAGCACGATACCGATGTCGACTGGCGGCCGCGCGTGCCGCAGTGGCCGGCGATCGGCGACACGATGGCCACCGCGATCCAGTCGGCGCTCGTCGGGCAGGCGAAAGCGAAGGATGCGCTCGACGCCGCACAGACGCGCATCGAGCAGATCCTCAAGAGCTGATCTCAGAGGCAGCGCACGGACCGCCCCGGAAACTCCGCGCGCGCGCGGTCGCGTGCCCGGACTCGCGAGCAGAAAGAGCGGCGGTTCGCGCTCGCGCTCCTCGCGCCGGCCGTCGTGATCCTGCTCGCGACGACGACCGCTCCGCTCGTCTATCTTCTCTGGACGAGCCTGAACCGCATCGACCTGTCGATGCCCTGGCTTTCCGGCTTCGCGGGCCTCGACAACTTCGCCCGCATGGCGGGTGACCCGCGCTTCTGGAGCTCCCTCTGGCTCACGCTCATCTATACGGGCTCGACGGTCGTGCTGCAGGTCGCTATCGGGCTGGGGCTCGCGCTGCTCGTGATGCAGATCCCGCGCGGACAGGGCGCGCTGCGCGTGGCGGCGATCCTGCCGATCGTGCTCGCCCCGGTCGTCGTCGGATTGTTTTGGCGCACATTCGTGCTCTCGCCGGACTTCGGGCTCGTCGATCTTGCGACCGGCGCGGTGGGCCTCGGCAGCCACAACTGGCTGGGTGATCCGAAGCTCGCGCTGGTCTCGGTGATCGCCATCCATACCTGGCAGTGGACGCCGTTCGCGTTCCTGGTGATGCTCGCGAGTCTTGCCTCGATCCCGCCGGATCTCGTCGAAGCGGCCCGCATCGACCGGGCCAACGCCTGGCGACGGTTCCGGCACATCACGCTACCGCTCATCCGTCCGGCGATCGTGATCGTCGTGATCATGCGCACGATGGTGGCGCTCTCGGCGTTCGCCGCGATCTACGCGGCCACCGGAGGAGGACCGGGCACAGCGACGGAGATTCTCAATCTCTACGCGTATCGGACGTCGTTCAGCGAGCTAAACCTGGGCTACGGGGCGGCGCTCGCGGTCGTGCTCCTCGCGATCACGCTGCTGACGTCGCTGCTGATGTTCCGCTTGCGGAGGGGGCGGTGAGGCTGCGCCGGATGGCTGTGCTCGCGGTCGCGGCCGTCGTGCTGGCCGGCTGGGCATTCCCGGTCCTGTGGGCGCTGCTCACGTCGTTCAAGTCGGAGCGCGACGTGCTGGCGTATCCGCCGAAGCTCGTCTTCGTTCCGACGCTCGCGAACTACGCGGAGGTGCTGTTCGGTTCGTCGACGCTGCTGCCCAACCTCTGGTCGAGCTTCGTGGTCGCGAGCCTCGCGACCCTGCTGACCATGCTGATCGCGGTGCCGGCGGCGTACGCGCTGGCGCGGCTCGAGTTTCCCGCGAAGCGCGGGACCGGTTTCTACATCCTCGCCACCCAGATGCTCCCGCCGGTCGGCCTGATCATCCCGTACTATCTGGTGCTGCAGCGGCTCTCCGCGCTCGACACGTACTCCGGGCTCGTCGCCATCTATCTCACGTTTTCGCTCCCGTTCGCGATCTGGCTGATGGTGTCGTATTTCGAGGACATTCCTCGCGAGATGGAAGAGGCCGCGCTCATCGACCGCGCCGGGCGCTTGCGCGCCCTCTGGTACGTGATCCTCCCGCAGGCGAAGGGGGGCATGGCCGTGACCACGATCTTCGTTTTCCTGAACGCCTGGAACGAGTTCCTGTTCGCGGTCGTGATCGGCGGAAACCGCGTGCGCACCGTCACCGTCGCGATGTTCAACTTCATCTCGGTCGAGCAGACGCTGTGGGCGAAGCTCGCCGCCGGAGCGGTGCTGGCGATGGCGCCGGTAGTGGTGCTCGGGCTGCTGGCGCAGCGGCACATCGTCAAGGGGCTCACCGTCGGCGCGCTCAAGGGCGGCGGAAGACGATGAGCGGCAGCGTGAACCTCGAGGGCATCGTCAAGCGCCACGGAGCCGTGACGGTGCTGCACGGCATCGATCTCTCGATCGCTCCCGGCGAGTTCTTCGCGTTGCTGGGGCCATCGGGCTCGGGCAAGACGACGACGCTGCGCATCCTCGCCGGTCTCGAGCCGCACGATGGGGGGCGGGTCATGATGGACGGGGTCGACGTCACGCAGCGCGAAGCCGGCGAGCGCGACGTGGCGATGGTGTTCCAGAGCTATGCCCTCTACCCGCACATGAGCGTGTACGAGAACATCGCCTTCCCCCTGCGGATGATCGGCACGCGCGAGAGCGAGATCGACGCGAGCGTCCGCGAGGCGGCCGCGCGCGTGCGCATCGATCAGCTGCTGGCCCGGCGCCCTGGCCAGCTCTCGGGGGGCCAGCAGCAGCGCTGTGCGCTCGCGCGGGCGATCGTACGCAAGCCGCGCCTGTTCCTGCTCGACGAGCCGCTTTCCAACCTGGACGCGAAACTGCGCGTCGAGACCCGCGTCGAGCTGCGCAAGCTGCAGCGCTCGCTGGGGGTGACGACGGTGTACGTGACCCACGATCAGGAAGAGGCGATGACCATGGCCGATCGTGTCGCAGTGTTCCTGGAGGGCCGCATCGCCCAGGTCGGCACGCCGCACGAGATCTTCGAGCGGCCAGCGTCGGCGTCGGTGGCCGCATTCATCGGCAATCCGCCGATGAACCTGCTGCCGGGAGAACTGCGCGGCGGGGAGCTCCTGGTGGCGCAGACGCAGCTTGCCCTCGCGCGCGACTGCGGCTCGGACGGCGCGGTCACGGTCGGATTGCGGCCCGGCGCGCTATCGCTCGCCGATCGCGGCATCCCGGGACGCGTCTACCTCGTCGAGGATCTCGGCGAGACGAGTATCGTCGACGTCCTGGTCGACGGCCAGCTGGTGAAGGTTAGGACGCCGCAGCGCCCTCGACTGCAGGAAGGTGAGGCGGTGCAGCTCGCCTTCGTCGAATCCGCCCTGCACCTGTTCGAGCGCGACTCGGGTCTGCGGCGCTCGCCCTGACCCGCCGCTAGCGGGAGCGCTCCCACGCCGTCAAGTCGGGCCGTCGCTGATGCCAGTCGGTCGCGCTCTGGAATGCGCGTCCGATGCGCACCAGCGTCGCGTCGGCGAACGGCGCGCCGATGAGCTGCACGCCGACCGGCAGGCCCGAAGCGGAGAACCCTGCGGGCAGCGATACCGCGCAGGCGCCCAGGTAATTGACGGCGCGGGTGAAGGTGGCGAGCGGGGTGGTCGCCTCGTCGACCTCGGCGAGCGGCGTCGCCGCGATCGGAAGCGTCGGCGTGAGCAAGGCGTCGCGCCCGCGCATCCACTCGGCGAACGCGGCGGCCGAGCGCTCGCGCGCAGCGAGCGTGTCGCGGTATTCCGTCGGACCGATCTCCTTCCCGGCGAGCGTGCGGCTGCGCACCCAGGGATCGATGGCGAGGGCCTGATCGCCGATGTAGTCGCGATGCAGTGCGTAGGCTTCCGTCGCGATGATCCGGCCGTTTTTCATCATCACGTCGTTCAGGTCGAAAGGTGCCGTCGCCTCGTCTACCGCGGCGCCGAGCGCGCGGAGCGAAGCGAGCGCCGCCTCGCGCGCGACGAGGACCGCGGGCTCCGCGGGCCATCCGAACTGGGCAACCGGGAGCGCCGTGATGCGCAGGCCTCGCAGATCGAGCGGGGCGTCGAGCGCACCGCCGAAATCGACGCGCGGCGCCGAGCGCGTGTTCGGATCGCGCGAATCCGCGCCGGCCATGATCGCGAGCAGCAGCGCGGCATCGTCGACGTCCCGCGTGAGCGGCCCGACCGAATCGAGCGTGGCCGCGAGCGGAAAGACGCCGGCCAGGCTGACCGCGCCGTAGGTCGGCTTGAAGCCGGTGACCCCGCACAGCGCCGCTGGAATGCGAACCGAGCCGCCGGTGTCGGTGCCCAGCGCGGCGGGCGCGAGGCTCGCGGCGACCGCGACCGCCGAACCGCTCGACGAACCGCCGGCGACGCGATGCACGTGGATGTCCCACGGATTCCACGGTGCGCCCATCGGCTCATTGCGTCCCCAGCCCCCGAACGCGAACTCGACGAGATGCGTCTTCCCGAGAAGGATCAATCCCGCCTCGAGCAGACGCTCGACCACGGTCGCGGTCTCGCGGGCGACGCCGAAGGGGCGCGCTTTCGATCCCGCGGTGGTCACACGGCCGCGCACGTGGAGCAGGTCCTTGAGCGCGATCGGAACGCCGTGGAGCGGGCCTCGCGACCGCCCGGTCCGGCGATCGCGGTCGGCCTCGCGCGCGGCGGCCAGCGCGCTGTCGCGATAGACGTCGACGAAAGCGTGCAGATGGGCGTCGAGCGTCGCGATGCGATCGAGGAAGGCGCCGACGACCTCGGCCGAGGAGAACCGCCCGCGCGCGAGCTCGCCGGCGAGCCCGTTCAAGGACAGATCGAGGATCTCGCCGCTCACGTCGAGCCTGGGACGCCGCGTCAATAGCGGCCGCTGCGCCCGTCCGCCGTGGGCGCCCGCCGCACCCTCGATTCGGGCCGCAGCTTGAGCGTCCAGACGACCGCGACCGGGCCCGAGCGGCTCGCGTCGACGGTCTTGCTGCTCGCCTCTTCTGCGCCGTCGAGCTGCGGATGCCATACCCGGACGGTGTATGCGCGGAGCGGCAGCTCGGCGATGAGCGCCTCGCCGTCCTTGCCGATCTTCGCGAAGTACGGCGATTCGGAGACGTAGATGTAACCGATCATCCAGGCGTGGATATTACAGCCAAGGACCACGACCCCGGGCTTGTCGAGCACGACGGCCTCCGCGGGAACGCCGGCATACAGCGGCAATTCGAAGCTCTTCGCGGGCGAGAAGGAGTACACCTGGTGGCGGATGTTGTCGTGGTTGGGGAAACCGCACCGGCGTCTCGACGACGACCGCGGTGACCCTCGGCGTGAACTCCTGGTCGACGATGGCCTCCCTGGGCCGCGGCACGACGCGCGCGCCGTCGGCCGGAACGGCGACGACGACCGCGTCCTCCACGGGGCGGCCCTGCGCGTCCGTCACCCTGGCCGCGATTTCGGCGCTCTGCGCGCAGGCCGCACCCGCCCATGCCGCCGCAACGCAAAGAACGAAAATCCGCATCGATCGAGGCTCCGTCAGTAGCGCCACGCGTAGAGCAGGTTCAAGCTGTGGCTGCGATAGTAGATGCCACCGGTGGCATCGGTTCGCTCGTCGGCGTAGACCGCATTGAGCGACGAGCGATCGTCGAGCGCCCAGCTCGCCGAGAGCTGCGCGGTGTCGGTCGTGCCGCGGAGGCGGTAGGCGAAAAAGTCCGGTCCGAAGCTTGGATCGGCGGCGATGGCGTCGGAAGCCACGAAGATATCGAAGTCGGGCCGGTGCTCGCCACGACGTCACCGCGGCGCGCCCCGAGCTCCGCGCCCATCCACAGCCGGTCGTTAAAGCGTAGCCGGCGCGGACGTAGAGGCGCTGGCCACGCAGCGAGAATACCTTGCTGGAGACGCCGGGCACCACCGGCTCGTCGCTCGCGGCGTAGCGCCGCTCGTAGGCGCCGCCGAAGGCCGCGTTGAACTCCGGCGTGAAGCGCCAGCCGAGCTCGGCCCGCAGCTCGAGGTGGGCGCCGTCGCGCAGCTTCTCGCGGTAGTCGTCGTAGGTGCCGGCGGCGCTCAATGCGATCCACGGCGCGTATATCGGCCGGTGCGTAGGCCCGCGTGAGGTTGCTGTCGTAGGACGCGCCGAGGGCTTGTGCGATACATGGGCCGCTCAAAAGCAAGGTTCGCGCCGGAATCCCGGGCGTCGAGGCAGGAAACTTGCTTGACGCCGTCGGCCAGTGCGTCGACTTGGAGCAGGAGCGAAGTCGGCGCGGCACGGAGGGGGTCCGAGCCTTGTTTCAAGCCATTGAGTTTGCGGCGCATTCGTCCGCATGCCGCGCGTACGCCAGCGCGCTGCGCGGGACCTTCGGCAGCCGGCTGCACCAGCCCGTGAGCCGCGGCGGGCGGCGTGCGTCTGCCGGCCCGCGGCACGGCCTGCGCCGAGTTTCGGCGCTCGCTGCCCTGGGCTTCGGCTCGCTTCGCCCGACGCTGCGCCGGCCGGTGCGCGGCCCCTGTGTCCTCGCCCGGACTGCCGATGCCCGGCCGTAGCCTGCAAACCCGGATCCTTGCACTGTTCCTGCTCCTGATGATCGCCGTGCAGGTGGGCGGGTTCGTGCTGATCAACACCGTCGGCATTGCCGCTGCGCGCAAGACCGTCGGCGACGAGCTGGTGAGCGGCACGCGCGTCGTCGAGCTTCTCCTCGACCAGGACGCGCAACGGCTCATCCAGGGCGCGCGTCTGCTCTCGGCCGACTACGCCTTCCGCGGCGCGATCGCGACCGGCGACGCGGATACCATCCGCTCCGCGCTCGCCAATCACGGCAAGCGCATCGACGCGGATCTTATGATCCTGGTCGGCCTCGATCAGCGCGTGCTCGCCGACACGCTCGACGACGCGACCGGACAGCCGTTCCTGTTCCCGGCACTCCTCGCGAGCGCCGAGGCATCGCACCAGGCCAATGCGATGGTGCTCCTGCGCGGCAAGCTCTATCAGCTCGTCCTCGTCCCGGTGCTGGCGCCGCTGCCGATCGCCTGGATCGCGGTCGGAGTGCACGTCGACGATGCCCTCGCGCACGACCTGAACCGGGTCACGGCGCTGCAGGTGTCCTTCCTGAGCCGCCAGGGGAATGGGCCGTGGCGACTGCAGGCGAGCACGTTGGCTGCCGCGGAGCGCGACGACCTTCTCTCCGACGTTGCCGCCGATCGCTTCGCGGCGGCCGACGCCGAAGGCAACGCGTTCTACGACGAGAAGGCAGTGACGCGGGTGAGAACCTTGCCTTCACGCTCCGGGGAGTCGGTGGTCGCGGTGCTGCAGCAGCCGCTGTCCTCCGCGCTCGAGCCCTTCCGCCGCCTGCAGCGGCAGCTCGCGCTGATCTCGGCGCTGGCGGTCGTCGTCTCGATCGTCGCCGGCATGATGATCGCCCGCGGCATCGTCCGGCCCGTGCGCGAGCTCGCGCGCGTGGCGCGGCGCATCGCCTCCGGAAACTATTCCACGGTGCCGGCCGCTCGGCGCCAGGACGAGATCGGCGCGCTCGCGGAGGCCTTCCGCACGATGCAGCAGGGCCTCGTCGCGCGCGAATCGCGCATCATGGACCTCGCCTACCGCGACGCGCTTACGGCGCTGCCGAACCGGGCGATGTACGCCGAGCGGCTCGACCAGGAGCTTGCGAGCGCGACGCCGCTCAACCTGCCGGTGGCTGTCCTGCTGATGGACCTCGATCACTTCAAGGACGTCAACGACTCGCTCGGGCATCCAATCGGCGACATGCTGTTGTGCGAAGTCGCCGCGCGCCTGCAGCGCGTGGTCTCGCTGTCATCCGATACGGTGGCGCGCCTCGGCGGCGACGAGTTCGCCGTGCTGCTGCCGGGATCGACCGCGGGCGATGCCGAGCACGTCGCCCGCGAGATGCTGCGCGGGCTGGAGAAGCCGATGACGCTCGACGGCCACCTGGTCGACGTCCGCGCGAGCATCGGGATCGCCGTGTTTCCCGAGCACGGCCGGGAGAGCGCCACGCTGCTCCGCCGCGCCGACATCGCGATGTACGAAGCCAAGCGCAAGGACCTTGGCGTGACGATGTGGGACGAGCGCTTCGACCAGCGCAGCGCCGATCGGCTGACGCTGATGAGCGATCTGCGCCAGGCCGTCGATGGCGAGCAGCTCGTGCTTCTCTACCAGCCGAAGCTGCCGGTCGCGGGCAGCGCGGAATATTTTGTGGAGGCGCTGGTGCGCTGGAAGCATCCCGTCCGGGGCGTCGTTCCGCCGCTCGAATTCATACCCTTTGCCGAGCAGACGGGCTACATCCGCGCGATCACGCACTGGGTCCTGGGCCAGGCGGTCAGGCAGTGCGCGGCGTGGCGCGCCGCGGGCCTGCCGGTCAACGTCTCGGTCAACCTCTCGGCGCGAGACCTCATGGACGCGGAGCTCTGCGAGCGGTTCCGCTCGCTTCTGGAGGAGAACTTCTGCGCAGCCCGGTGGTTCACCCTCGAGATCACCGAGAGCGCCATTCTCGACGATCCGGCCCACGCCATCGGCAACATGAAGCGTCTCAACGCCCTGGGGTGCCGCCTCGCGATCGACGACTACGGCACGGGGTACTCGTCGCTCGCGTACCTGCGACACCTTCCCGTGCATGAGCTCAAGATCGACAAGACCTTCGTCATGGGGATGGCGCGCGATGCGAGCGACGCGGTCATCGTGCGATCGACGATCGACCTCGCTCATGCGATGGGCCTTGCGGTCGTCGCGGAGGGCGTCGAGGACGAGGACACGTTCGAGCAGCTGCGCGCACTGCGCTGCGACCTGATCCAGGGCTACTGGCTGAGCCGGCCGCTGGACGATGCTGCACTCGCCGAGTGGATGCGAACCTCGGCCCGGACGCGTGTCGAGGCGCCCGAGGTCAAGGGCCTGCGCCGCGTCGTCTGATCCGGTGCCGCTCGCGCCGGGCGCGGCCTATCCCGTGCCGCGCATGACGTCGATGGTTAGCCGAAGGAGCTTCGCCAGCGCCTCCGCCTCGGGAAGCGTTTCGGCCGTGACGCCGATTGCACGCAGGTAGGTGGCCCCCGCACGCAGCGCCCGGGCCCGCGTCTCGAGCGGGACCGCGGCATAGCGCGAGCCGTAGGCGGTCCGCAGCGCGTCGGCGAGAGCCAGGTGAATGCGCTCCTGCAGCAGCGAGTTGTCCGCCTCCCCGACGCGCATCGCGCCGTGCCCGGTGAGCAGCCAGTGGAGGTTGATGTTGCGCACGCTGGCGAGCCGGAGCAGGTATTGGAGCGTCGCCGAATTGCGCCGCTCCGCGTTGGACACCGTGTTCTCGTGCAAGGAGAGCTCCACGGCGAACGCCTTCTGGCTGGTCGCTCCGCGGACGAGCTTGAGCCGCTCGCCGAGCGTCACGGGTGTCCCGTCACGGCTCGTCGCAGCGGCGCCGGCGCGGCCGAATTGCCGTCAGGATCTGTGTGTTGCATTTACGCAAGCCTGTGTTGAGGAAATTGGCAGCGTTTGCTTGCCTCGCAGCGCCTCGCGGCGGTAACATTGCCTCAACTCCATCGATCCAGCAACCAAGCAACCGAAACACATGCCGACCACGATGCACATTCGCCGACTGCAGCCGCGCTGGACGCTCGTCCGTCCCTCGGGCGCCGCTTTCACGGCGACGCCGGCACAGGACGCGGGGCGGGCAAGCTTGGCCTGCATTGACGGCGAAAAGCCGGGCGGGGCGGATTTCCGGAGGGATTCACCGTAGAGCGGTCATCCTTCCAGGAAAAAGCCCGGCCCACCGCAAGGTACCGGGCTTTTTTGTTGCCCGATGCCATGGATTTGACGACGACGAGGCACAAGAAATGACAAGGCATCCCGAAGCACTGGCGCCGCCGCGGGACCGGGACGAGCTGGTCCTCGTCCGCGGCGCTCGCGAGGGCACGTACTGGCAGGCGCCGGACGGATTGATCGTGCGCCTGGCGGCGCGAGAGATCGATCGCGATCCGCAGGCGGAGCAGCGTGCGCTGCTGGCGCTCGCCTGCGAAGACGCGGCTGAACAGTAGCGCAACGATTCAGGCAGCTATTCTTTTTCGCTCTCCGCGAAGAGGAAACGGCGATTGCGAGGGCCGTGCGCGGCCCACCTAACCGGCATTGCGGGATCGCCGCCGCACCTTCTTCGAGGTGCGGTCAGCAGTCGCGGAACCGGCGGGGCGACCCGCCGGGGCCGTGGCGAAACCTTCACTCTGGACAGTGCGGGACCATCCCCGGTAGCATGAGCACGGAAATTGCTCCTGCTTGTCCTACGCGAAGAGAGCGGACGTGGAACCCTTGGTACTCACCGTCGACATGGCCGGCCTGCCGCAGGCATGGGTGGCATTGGAAGACGCGATTACCTATCACGCCAAGCAGCTCGTGGCGTGGTCGCTGGGCGATGTCGTGCGCGAGTTCCGCGGCGGCTGGCAAAGGAGCGGGGCGCGGTCGCGGATCGCGACCAAGTCGATCCTGGCCATCAAGGGGAGCATCCCGGGCGGCCATTTTCATTCGCCCGGGCTCACCAACGCCCTGCTGTTTGCCCGCGACCGCCAGCTCTGCGCCTATTGCGGGCTGCGTTTTCTGCTCCGCGACCTGTCGCGCGACCACGTGGTCCCGGTCTCGCGCGGCGGCAGGGACGTGTGGACCAATTCGGTGACCGCGTGCCGGCGCTGCAACACCAAGAAAGCCAACCGTTCGCCGGAAGCCGCGGGAATGCCGCTCCTATACGTGCCCTACGTGCCGAACCGGCACGAGCATTTCATCCTGCGCAATCGGCGCATCCTCGCCGACCAGATGGAATACCTGCTCGCCGGGGTGCCGCGCACCAGCCGCCTCTACGCCGGCGCAGCGCCTTCGTAGCTCGCTCTGCGGCGCTCGCCCGGCCGCCGTCCCGGGAGCACGCACTTGATGCCGGAGCTTTCCGGCCGCATATCGCCTGAACCATGACCTCACGCACCCTGCAACGCGCGATCGCCGCCGTCCCGACGTCCGACGGCGCCGGCGTCAAGCTCCGCCGCAGCCTCGGCCAATCGCCGTACGCGCGGCTGGACCCTTTCCTCATGCTCGATCACTTCTCGAGCGAGAATCCCGACGACTACATCGCCGGGTTCCCGGCGCATCCTCACCGCGGCTTCGAGACCGTGACCTACATGCTCGACGGCCACCTCCGGCACGAGGACCATCTCGGGCACACGGGCGATCTCAAGAGCGGCGGCGTGCAGTGGATGACCGCCGGGCGCGGGATCGTCCATTCCGAGATGCCGCAGCAGGAGTCCGGCCGGATGCGCGGCTTCCAGCTCTGGATCAATCTGCCCGCGAACGAAAAGATGAAGCCCGCCGGGTATCGAGACATCCAGCCCGACGAGATTCCCGTCGTGCCGCTGGCGAACGGCGGCCGGGTGAGGGTGATCGCCGGATCGCTGGTGGTCGATGGCAAAGCGACTGCAGGGCCGATGACGGGACTAACGACCGATCCGCTCTACCTGGACATCGAATTGCCTCAGGGAGCGACGTTCACTCACCCGATCAAGGCCGGGTACCACGCCTTCGTGTATCCATTCGAAGGTACGGTCGAGGTCGGCCCGGAGGGGGCGCGGAAGCGGCTCGCCACGCACAGCGCGGGCGTGCTCAACGACGGCGACGAGGTCACGCTGACCGGCGGACCCGAGGGCGGCCGCGTGATTCTGCTGTCGGGGCGCCCGCTGCTGGAACCGATCGTCCAGTACGGACCGTTCGTGATGAACACCCGGGAAGAGATCGAGCAGGCGATCCGCGACTACCAGAACGGGGTTCTCACCTCCGCTTGAGCGGAGCGTCGTCCGCGCTTGCGCGAAGCAGCGAGCCGCGGCACTGCCGCGCGCCGCACCGACAGACGTACTGAGCGCGCTCGCGCTTGGATACTGGTCCGTCTACCGTGAGCCGGTAGTCGTAGGTGAGCTCCTCTCCGGGCAGGATCCTGCGCAGGGTCTCCAGAAAGATACGCCGCGCCCCGTCTTCGAACGCCTCGCAGTTGGGATCGCAGGAGTGATTGATCCAGCGCGCGGCATTGCCGCCGAAGCGCGGGTCGATCACGCGGCCGTCGTCCAGGCCGAAGAGGAAGGTGTGGGCGGGATTCCGGGGATCGCTGTCGGCACGCGCAGTCGCTTCCTCCCACGAGGCCCGCCGACCCTTGTACTCGATGATGCAGCTTCCCTTGGCAAGCCTCGCCAGCGCGAACACGCCGCGCCCGTGGATGCCCGACTTGCGCACCACGTAGAGCCGGTTCCTGCGGGGCGGGGCCGGGTCAGCCGGCAGCGGAGGCTTGGGCCGCAGACCTCCGCGCCGAGCGCCGTTGCGCGGAGACGACTCCCCCGCCTGCGCCTTCTTCGCAGCGGACCTCATCGCGACCGATGCCTCCGGGCCAGGGCGCGACGCCTGCGGCGGCGCGTCAGCTCGGGAGGCGGCGCGAGCAGCTCCGGGCGAAATCCGAGCACTTCTTCGATGTCTGCGGGGTGGGCATAGAACGGCTCGACCAGCGCTTCGCTCGGGAGGATGTAGGGCTCATGGCAGGCGTTGAGGTGGTGCACGACGCCCTCGCACATTCGCCCCTCGGGGTCGCGCAGGCGAACGACCGCTCCCGGGCGAATCTCCGCACGCTGCACCCTTCTCGGGTTGGCTACCGCGTGTCGCTGTCCCACCCGGCCCTCATCGGACGGCGCCGGCCGCGGCCGGCCGGGCCGCGGAGTGGCGCGCCCGCATGAGCGCTCGCAGCAGCTGCGCCAGTTCCTCGCGCAGCGCCACGACGTCGTGACCGTCGGCCTCCAGAAGCTCGAGCAAGGCCCGCAGATGGGGTGCGGACAACGGGCCGCTCCCGCCGTGGTAAGGCGGGTCGCCGTGCACCAGCTCGTGGACGCGACGGCCGAAGTCTTTCGCGTTCAGCGCCCGCCGATGGGAATCGTTGTGCAAGTACTCACCTCGCGACTGCTACAGCAGGTTAGACGCGAGGTTGCTGCCCGGGTTTCAGGCTTGCGCCGCCGCGCGCGAAAGACGCCAAGCCTCTATTTTGATTCAGGCGCTTGCGGCGCGGTAGGGGGAAACCGCACCACCACCCGCGTCCCGCTGCGCCCGCTTTCGGGCGTTTCGATGTGCAGCGACGCCCCGTGCCTCTGCGCGACTTCCTTGACGATGGCGAGCCCCAGGCCGGTGCCATCCCCTGGGGTGCCCTGAATCCGATAGAACCGCTCGAAGACGCGCCCGTGCGCCGACGGCGGAATGCCGGGGCCGGTATCCTCGACGCTCAGATACGAGCGCCCCGAGTCCGGGCCGCAGCGCACCGTCACCGCGCCGCCCTGGGGCGTATAGCGCAGGGCATTGTCCAGGAGATTGTCGAGCAGCTCGCTGAGGAGGACCGGGTCGCCGGCGATCTGCGCGTGCTCGAGCAGGAAGCCGAGGTCGATATCGCGGGCGATCGCCCGTTGGACCCACTCGTGGGCGGCGCGGTCCGCGATCGAGTAGAGGTCCACCGAAGTCGTGCGGATCGAGTCCCCGGCGGTCGCTTCGGCCTTGGCCAGGGCGAGGAGCTGGTTGGCGAGGTGACTCGCGCGGACGGTCGCGATGTGCATACCCGAGATCTCGCTGCGGATCTCCGGGTGGAGGTCCCGGCGCAGCAGCAGCTCGAGGTGCATCTGGAGCCCGGCGAGCGGCGTGCGCAGCTGATGAGCGGCATTGGCGAGGAAGCGCTGCTGCATCTCGTTCGATTCGCGCAGCCGCGCGAGCAGCCGGTTGAGCGCTTCGATCGCCGGGGCGATCTCGCTGGGCGCCGCGTGCTCGTCGAGCGGGCGCAGGTCCTGCGCCGAGCGGCCGAGCAGCTGCGCGCGCACCGAGGCGAGCGGCGCGAGGCCGCGTGCGACCGCGGTCCAGGCGAGCGCCAGGGTCGCGAGCGCGATCAGGATTGCCGGCAGCGACCCGGCGGCGAGGATCTCCCAGATCACGCGGTTGCGCTTGTGCAGCGTCTCGGCGACCTGGACGTAGAAGCCGTTGTCCGATCGCACCGCGGCCACGCGCATCGGCTGATCGGCGAGCCGGCGATCGAAGAACACGCGGTCGCCGCGGTTCATGTTGGGAGGCATGCCGAGGCCCTCGTCCCCGGCGACGACGGCTCCGTCCGGCGCGCGGATCTGGAAGATGAGCGTATCTTCGTGATCGTAGAGCAGCGCTTCCTGCGCCTGCTGGATCATCGTGAGGCGCGGCCCGCTCGCATCGACCGTCACGTTGGCGGCCATGTCGAGCACCGGATCGAGCAGCGCGCGGTCGTAGGCCGACTGCGCGACGTGCGCGGCGACGAAATACGTCACCGCGGAGGCGCCGACGACCAGGATCAGAAGCGAGGGAATCAGGAACAGCAGAAGCCGACGGCGAATGCTTGCTCGCCGGTCGGGCACGCTAGGCATCCGTGGCTTCCCAGAGGTAGCCGAAGCCGCGCACCGTGCGGATGCGTACCCCCGCGGCTTCGATCTTGGAGCGCAGCCGCGAGACGTACACCTCGATGGCGTTGGGACTGAGCTGCGCGTCGTAGTCCGCCAGCTGCTGCGCAATCTGCTCCTTGCCCAGCACTCGGCCCGGCCGCGCCATGAAAAGCTCCAGGAGCGCCCATTCGCGAGCAGTCAGATCGACCGATACCCCGGCGCAGCGAACGCTCTTCGCCTCGACGTCGATCGTGAGCTGGCCGATGGACACGGCACCGGCCGGAAGCGAAGTGCGGCGCAGCAGCGCCCGCACGCGGGCTTCGAACTCGGTGATCGAGAAGGGCTTGGTGAGATAGTCGTCCGCCCCGAGATCGAGCCCGTGGACCCGATCTTCGACGGCATCGCGCGCGGTGAGCACGAGCACGTTGGTCGCCGCGTGGCGCGAGCGCAGCCGGCGCAGCACTTCGAAGCCGTCGATGTCGGGCAGGCCGATGTCGAGCACTACGAGGGCGTAGGCAGCCGCGCGCAGGGCCTTGTCGGCCTGCGCCCCGGTCTCCGCGTGATCGACCGCGTGACCCGCGCGGGTCAGCACGCGCGTGAGACCCTCGGCGAGTAGGGAATCGTCTTCAACGACCAGGATTCGCATAGGTTTGGCTTTAGGCATCAACTGGTGCATTCCGTATCGACGCTCCGACGGAACGCGGGCTCGGGTGCGAAACGCGTCTCGAATTCTATCGCTTCTGGCAGGCTCGGGAGCCATGCCGGGCCGGCCGCCGGACAGCCATCGATGGCGCCGTCGATCGCCGGATCGCAAGCGACCGGCCACCATCGAGGCTCAAGAAGGCGTCCGGGCGACGACGCTGGAGGAAGACGCGTCGCCCGGACCGAGAAAAGAAAGCTCCCGCCGCTCGCCGTCTGGACCGTCGACGACCGGGTCGCTACGCCGCCTCACGCCTCACCGGCCGAACCGCAACCGATCGTACGCGCGCGAACTGTCGCCAACCTGAAGGCTCGCTGACGGGTCGCTTACTTTGAAAAACGCACCGCGGGCCGCAGCGAGCGGAGCCGCCGGCGAGCCTACCGCTGGGCAGCCTGCGCCATCCGGCGAAGAATCTCGGCCCGGATCTCCTCGAACTGCTTGCGCGTCTCGGCCTGGATCACCGCGGGGCCGATCACGGGGGGAACCCAGACATCGGGAACGAAGCGCCCGCTATTGAGGATGTGCACGCTTGCCCCGTCGTCGACGACGCGGGTCGTGAACTCCGAGGACTTGAGCGTCCCGCTGATGAGTCGCGAGCGGATCTCCTGCTGCGGCACGAGCCGGATCTCGCGCAGGTTCTCGAAGCTGAAGGACAGCGGCCCGCGGCTCGCGCTCCCGCGCTGGAACACCTGGAGCGTGTCGCCATCGCGCGCGCGCACCTCGCTCACGTGGAGATTGGTCACGAACCGCGGCATGTGGTCGTAGTCGGTGAGGACTTCCCAGACCAGCGCGTGCGGCGCGCGGACGGGGCAGTCGACGTGGACGACGATCTCCTCGCCTTGCTGCTCCACCGCGACCGCTATCTCCTCGCTCGGCATGGCGGCGAATCCGCCGCTCGCCGTGGCGGCAAGCAACGCGGCGATGAGGAGGAAGGCGGGGTGCGGCGAATGCACAGCGGCGGCAAGGAGGCGCGACCGCATGCCTCGAGTCACGCGCGCCGGGCGCGAGCTGCGCTCCGGAGAACGAAGCCGCGCCGCCGCCGATCGTCCGCCGGCTTCAAGGCGATAGATTGACGGGCCGGTCACGGGCAGGCGCCGAGGATGATCTCCGACAGTCATCGCTTCATCTTCGTCCATGTCAACAAGACGGGCGGCACGAGCATCGAGATGTTCTTCGAGCCGCGGGCCGCCGAGGTCGATGTCGCGCACAAGCATGTGTTCGCCGACTTCTACCGCCGGAGCTTCCCTCGCCGATTCCGCAATTACTTCAAGTTCGCGTTCGTCCGCAACCCCTGGGACTGGCTCGTCTCGCGCTATCACCGGAGCCGCGATCATCAGCGTCTGTTCGACTTCGGCTTCGACGAATATCTGCGACGCCTGAGCGAACGAATTCCCCTCGCCGCGAGCGCACCGTGGCTGGAAGAGGCGCTTCGTCCGCAACTCGATCGCCTGACGATCGATGGCGCGGTTGCGATGGATTTCGTGGGCAGGTTCGAACGACTCCAGAGCGACTTCGACAGGATCTGCCGGCGGCTGGCGATCGAATCGCGGCCCCTGGACCAAGCGCTCAAGACCGAGCGTCGGTCCTATGCCGAATATTACAGCGACCGAACTAGGAAACTGGTCGCCGATCTCTATGCCGTCGATGTCGCGGCCTTCGGCTATGGCTTCGGCGACCGGCCGCCGCCGGGGTCGTACCTGCACCGGCACGCCCTCTCGATCCTGGGCGAGGAGGCGGCCGATTGCTGGCGAGCCGACGAGGTCGAGCCGCTGGTCGAGAGCTTCCGCGCCGGCATACGCGAGGGGGAGAAGCCTGTCTCTGCGTCTCCAGCCTCGCCGCACATCGTGAGCGTCGGCGCCTTCGAGTTCGTGCCGATGCGGGGCGCGGCAGCGGAGCGGCAGGGGGGAAGAAGGCTTCCACCGAAGGCACCGTCGGTGCCGGTCAGCGGCATTCGCGTCGAGCGACTCAGCGGCAATCCCATCGTGCGCCCGGCGATGCTGCCCGGCGGCGACGGCGGGAACATCAACGCTCCCTCGCTCATCCGCGTCCCTCCGTGGGTCGAAGGCCCGCTGGGGAAGTATTACCTCTACTTCGCCCATCACGAGGGAAAGTACATCCGCCTCGCGTATGCGGACGAGCTGTCCGGGCCCTGGACGAACCACCGACCGGGCGTGCTCGGGCTCGCGCACACGCCGTGCGACGCGATCGCCAATCCCGTCGTTGCCTTCTATTCGATCGTCGGCGACAATCCGGAGCGCATCCTGCTCTCGACGATCGACCTTTCGCCGCCGTGGCAGTCGTGGCGCGCGGGTCCTTCGACCGTGGTGCTCGAACCCTGGACGGATTGGGAAGGCGCGGGGTTGCCGGCGAGGCCATCGGTGCGCGGAACCGCGCGCACGCCCATGCGCGAACTGCGCGATCCGGCGATCTTCCGAGGAGGACGGCCGGACTTTTCTGCTCTACGCCGTGGCCGGCGAACCGGGCATCGCCATTTGCCGACTGCGCTGCGACGAGGCCCGATGAAACGTTGGTGGAGACGAGGAGGATCGAACTCCCGACCTTCGCATTGCGAACGCGACGCTCTCCCAGCTGAGCTACGTCCCCACGAACCAAAAATTATAGCCCGCGCCGGATATCGCCGGCAAACAAGCCGCCCGCGGGCCGTCTCGCTTTCGACGCGTCCGCCGGCACCGACGTACACTAGCGCCGGGGGGTCCCGGCGCCGACGGCTCGTACGTGCCGAGGCTCGGCCCGCTCACACGATCCCGGACCGGACGGAAAGAGTGAACCAACTGATCTCGCTGCTGCAGGAATACGGGCTCGGCTTCGTATTCGTCAACGTCCTTTTCCTGCAGGCGGGCCTGCCGTTGCCCGCGTACCCGACGTTGATCGTCGCCGGCGCCTACGCAGCGATGGGCGGCAACCCGCTCTGGCAGCTCGTCGCCGTCGGGGTGCTCGCCTCGCTCATCGCCGACACCGGCTGGTACCTGGCCGGACGCCGGTTCGGCATGCGCATCCTGTCGACACTCTGCCGCGTATCGCTGTCGCAGGATTCCTGCGTGCGCCAGACCGAGTCGATCTTCCAGCGCTTCGGCCCCGCGTCGATGCTGTTCGCGAAATTCGTGCCTGGCTTCGCGTCGGTCGCCACCGCGCTCGCCGGCGCGATCCGCCTGGAGTACTGGACGTTCGTGCTCTTCGACGCCGTCGGGGCCGGCCTCTGGGTCGGCCTCGGGGTCGGGCTCGGATATTTCTTCCGCGACGCGATCGGCGAGGTGATGGCCACGCTCTCCTCGCTCGGCAAGCAGGGGCTCATGCTCGTCGTCGCCGGCTTCGCCGCCTGGATCGTCGTGAAGTGGTGGCGCCGCCATCTCTTCGCGAAGCAGCTGCGAATGGATCGCGTCTCGGTCGACGAGCTGCGGCAGCTGCTCGAGGAGCACAAGGTCGAGGCGCTCGTCGACGTGCGCTCCGCGCTCACGCAGGCGGCGACGGGTCGCATTCCGGGCGCACTGGCGGTCGACATGCAGAAGATCGAGGAGTCGCTCAGGGGCGTGCCGACCGACGGCGAAGTCGTCCTCTATTGCGCATGTCCCAACGAAGCCACGGCGGTCAAGGTCGCACAGAAGCTCAAGAAGGTCGGCTACAAGCGCATCCGCCCCCTCCTGGGCGGCATCGACGCCTGGATCGAAGCCGGGCTGGAGGTCGAGCACTAGCCCCGCGCCGTGCTACAGTGCCCCGGGCAAACGACATCGAGCGAGCGATGAGCAAACAGGCGATTGAGACTGCCGCCGCGCCGGCGGCGCTGGGCCCGTATTCGCAGGCGATCCGGGCCGGAGCCACGATCTATCTTTCGGGCCAGATCGGACTCGATCCCGCGAGCGGGAACCTTCGCGAAGGCACCGAAGCGCAGGCGAGACAGGCATTCGAGAATCTGCGCGCGGTGGCGCACGCAGCCGGCGGCACGATGGACGACATCGTGAAAGTCACCTTGCTGCTGGCCGACATGGGCGACTTCGGCCGCGTCAACGAGATCATGGCCGGATTCTTCGCGAAGCCGTACCCGGCGCGGGCCACCTACCAGGTCGCCGCCCTGCCGAAGGGTGCCCGGGTCGAGGTCGAAGCCGTGGCGGTGCTGCGCCAACCGGGGTGAGCGAAAGCATCCCGGGGATGCGCCTAAGAGAGCCCCGAGGAAAAGCCCCTCGCCCCCCGCCGGACGCAGACAAGCCGTCGTCCGAGCGCAGGACCGGCAACACGCTCGGCGACAAGCTCGCGCGGCTGGGCGTCCTGCGCGACGCCGATCTCGTCCTGCATCTGCCGCTGCGCTACGAAGACCGCACGCACTTGTGCCCCTTGGCTGCTGTCCAGCCGGGCCGGACATGGCAGGTCGAAGGGACGATCGCCAACACCGAGATCCAGTACCGGCCGCGGCGCCAGCTCGTCTGCCTTATCGAGGACGCGGGAGCGCAGATCGTCCTGCGCTTCTTCCACTTCTATCCCAGCCAGCAGAAGGCGCTGGCCGTCGGCCGCCGCCTGCGCGCCTTCGGCGAAGTGCGGGAGGGACGCTTCGGTCCGGAAATGGTGCATCCGAGCTTCGGCATCGTCGCTTCGGGAACGCCGCTGCCCGACCGGCTCACGCCGGTGTATCCGACGACGGCGGGGCTTTCCCAGGAGACGCTGCGTAGGCTCGTGCTGCGCGCGCTCGTCGACAATCCTGCGCACGTCGCGGAAACGCTGCCGCCGTGGACGCGCACGCCGCGGGGCCTGCTGCCGTTTCGCCAGGCGGTGCAGTACCTCCACCTTCCTCCGCCCGACGCGTCGCGAGCGGCCCTCGACGATCGTTCGCACGAGGCGTGGACGCGGCTCAAGTTCGACGAGCTGCTCTCGCAGCAGCTCTCGCTCAAGCTGCATCGTCGCGCGCGGGCGAGACGCCGGGCGCCGAAGCTCGCCGGCGACGGCACGCTCACCCGCGCGCTGCGCGCGAGCCTGCCGTTTCGCCTCACGCGCGCGCAGCAGCGCGTCGCTGCGGAGATACGGCGCGACCTCGCGCGCACCGAGCCGATGCAGCGCCTGCTCCAGGGCGACGTCGGCAGCGGCAAGACCGTGATCGCGGCGCTCGCGGCGCTGCAGGCGATCGAGTCCGGCTATCAGGTCGCGCTCATGGCGCCCACCGAGATTCTCGCCGAGCAGCACTACCGCAAGCTAGCCGCCTGGCTCGAGGGGCTGTCCGTGCGGCTCGCGTGGCTCTCCGGCGGCCTCCCTGCCAAGGCGAAGCGCGCCGCGAGGGCGGCGATGGAGAGCGGCGAGGCGCAGCTCGCGATCGGCACGCACGCGCTGTTCCAGGACGAAATCGCGCTGCCGAGGCTCGGCCTCGCGATCGTCGACGAGCAGCACCGGTTCGGCGTCGCGCAGCGCCTGGCCCTGCGGCAGAAAGGGCTTGCCGACGCCCACCAGCTGATGATGAGCGCGACGCCGATTCCGCGCACCCTCGCGATGAGCTTCTACGCCGATCTCGACGTGTCGGTGATCGACGAGATGCCGCCGGGCCGCGGCAGCGTAGCGACGCGGCTCGTGAACCAGCGGCGGCGGGCCGAAGTCGTCGAGCGCGCGCGCAGCCTGTGCGCGGCGGGCGGGCAGGTCTACTGGGTATGCCCGCTCATCGAGGAGTCCGAGAAGCTCGAGCTCCAGACGGCGGTCGCGCTCCATGCCGAGCTCACCGCGACGCTCTCGGACTTCGCGGTCGGCCTTCTGCACGGGCGCATGAAGCCGGAGGAGAAGGCGGCCGTGATGGGCCGATTCGTCCGCGGGCAGATCGCCGTGCTGGTCGCGACCACGGTGATCGAGGTCGGCGTCGACGTGCCGAACGCCTCGCTGATGGTGATCGAGCATGCCGAACGCTTCGGGCTCGCGCAGCTGCACCAGCTTCGCGGCCGCGTGGGGCGAGGTGCGGCCGAGAGCAGCTGCGTGCTGCTGTTCGAAGAGCCGATGTCGAAGGCCGCGAAGGCGCGGCTCAAGGTGATCTACGGGACGAGCGACGGCTTCGAGATCGCGCGGCAGGACCTGCTCATCCGCGGACCGGGGGAGTTCCTCGGTGCGCGGCAGTCGGGCTTGCCGCTCCTGCGCTTCGCCGATCCGGAGCGCGACGCGGGCCTGGTCGAGTCGGCGCGCGCCGCGGCCGACGAGATCCTGCGCCGCGAGCCGGCGGCGGCGAAGGCGCACCTCGAGCGCTGGCTCGGCGGCAAGGAAGACTTCATCAAGGCCTGAGCCGGATGCGGCGGCCCGGCTTTGCCCGCACCCGCGCGTCAGCGCGGCTGAACGAATGCCTCGCCGCGTCTTACTGGCACACGGTGCCGGGCGAGACGAACACCTGGCGCGTGATCGCCTTCTGCTGCGTCTCTCCGTTCACGGTGTACGCGAAGGTGCCGTCGTCGCCGTCGGTGAAGGTGAAGCTCGCGCTGCCCACCGCGGTGGCGACCACCGCGCTCGGATCGAACGGCAGCGCGTTGAACGCCGGTCCCGTCGTCTGGTAGAGCGTGCCGGAATACGCGCCGGGCGCGGTCTTGCTCGCCGTCGTCACCAGCCACATCGGCGAGCGGTCGGATGCGTAGGTGAACCAGGTGGCGAAGATCGTGTCGCCCTCGTGCGCGAGGTTCACGCCCCAGCCGGACTCGCTTCCCGCCGGCGCGGCCCACCACAGGTCCTGGTAGTTGTAGGCCTGCGTCAGGTCGGACAGGATCCCGAAGCTGCAGGTCGGCAGCGGACCGAACACTTCGCGCGTTATGTTCTTGGTCTGCGTGAGGCCGGCAATGGTGTAGCTGAACGTGCCGTTGTCGTTGTCGGTGAAGCTCAGCGTCGCGGTGCCGACGGCGGTGCTGCGAACGAGCGAAGGGTTGAACGGCACCGAGTCGAAGGCGGGTCCCGAGGATTGCAGGAGCGCGCCGGTGTAGACGGTGGCACCCGTCGTCGCGGATAGCGTGGCATTGGCGGTCATCGAGAGCCACCACGCCCGGCCGGTCGCATCGTAGGTGAACCAGGTGGCGAATATCACCGTGCCCTGGTGCGCGAGGCTCAAGCCCCAGCCGGGCTCGGAATACGCCGGCGAGTTCCACCACAGGCCCTGGTAGTTCGGCGGACCGGCCGCGACGACTTCGACCGCCGTCGCGGGAGAGGAGAGCCCGAACGGCGTTCCCTCCGGCAGGTTCATCTGCCACTGGAAGTTGTAGGTTCCCGTGACCGCGGGCGCGACGACCGGGAATTCGAACGTGACCGTCGCGCCGGGCGCGACCTCCGAGGGCAGAACAACGCTGGTCGTGCCCCAGGTGGTGTTGCCCGCCGGGGCCGCCGAGGCGAGCACGTAGCCGTCGCCCGGCTCCCAGGTGAAATTGGTCGTGTTCTCGAAGCTCACCGTGACCTGGATCGTCGCGCCCGCGGGCACGATCGCCGGGACCTGCTGCGAGACGAATTCCGCCGCGGTCGACACCACGACCGGCGCTCCGGGCGTTTCCTCTCCGAAAGTGCCGTGGAGCTGCGAGAGCATGCGAAACTTGAACGGCGCCGTGGCGGCGAAGCCGCAGGAGAGCGGCATCACGACGAAATTGAACGTCACGTCCTGGCCGGGCGCGACATCGTAGGGCAGCAGCACGCGATTGCCGCTGTGGCTGCCGTAGCGGTTGTCCTGGATGCACCAGTAGTAGTTGTCCTGCGGTTCCTGTGTGGAGAGGAACACGTCGCCGTCGACCTGATACCAGGTGGCCGTACCGGTGTTGCGCATCGTGATCGACGCCGAGGCGGGCGTCTGGAACTGCACGAAGGCCGGTGCCGCCTGCGTGACGAAGGCCGCGGAATACGCGTCCTGCGCGCGTGCCCCGGTGCCGACGGGTGCGGCGACCAGCGGTACGCAGACGAGCGCGCAGCGAACGGCGCGGATCGGCGTGCTCGCGAGCTGCGGCCAATCAGTCACTTGAGATTCCCTTCGCTTCCTGGCGACCGCCCTCGCGAGGCCTGCGGCGATCGCGGCAGACGCGACAGCATCGCGCAAACCAGTGACCGCGCCGCCCCGGTCGGGTTCCGTCGCCGGCGGATCGCCCCGGGGCTGGCGAGGGCGACCCACGTCGGCGCCGCCCGCATCCGGGGGCGGACCGCGATCGTACTGCGTTAGAATATCAGCGACTTCCCAGCGAATCGCGATGCCGCTCTTCGCCCTCGGCCTGAACCACACGACTGCCCCGGTAGCGGTTCGGGAGCGGGTCGCGTTCCAGCTCGAGACGCTGGGCGGGGCGCTGCGCGACCTCCTCGGCCAGCCGCGGGTCAAGGAGGCGGCGATTCTGTCGACTTGCAATCGGACCGAGGTCTACTTCAACGGCAGCGAGGCTGCGCCGGTCGTGCAATGGCTGGAAGCCTTTCACGGCGTGCCGCAGTCGGCGCTTTCTCCGCACCTCTACACGCTGCCGCAGGCGCAGGCCGTGGCGCACGCGTTCCGGGTCGCGAGCGGGCTCGACTCGATGGTACTCGGCGAGCCGCAGATCCTGGGCCAGATGAAGCAGGCCGTGCGCAGCGCCGAGGCGGCGGGCTCGCTGGGCCTCGTGCTGAACCGGCTGTTCCAGCGCACGTTCGCGGTGGCGAAGGACGTACGCACGCAGACCGACATCGGAGCGGCGTCGATTTCGATGGCGGCAGCGGCGGTCAAGCTGGCCGAGCGCATCTTCCCCTCGATCGGCGAACAGCGCGTGCTGCTGATCGGCGCGGGCGAGATGATCGATCTCTGCGCCACGCACTTCGCTTCCCGCCGGCCGAAGTCGATCACGGTGGCCAACCGGACGCTCGAGCGCGGCGCGCAGCTCGCTTCGCGGGTGCAGGCCGACGCGATCACGCTCAACGAGCTGCCCGAATGCCTGGCGCGCTTCGACATCATCGTCACCTCGACCGCGAGCTCGCTGCCGATCCTGGGCAAGGGCATGCTCGAGCGCGCAATCAAGGCGCGCCGCCACGCGCCCATGTTCATCGTCGACCTGGCAGTCCCGCGTGACGTCGAGCCCGAGGCCGCCGAGCTCGGCGACGTCTTTCTCTACGGCGTCGACGACCTCGCCAACATCGTCAAGGACAATCTGCAGGTCCGCGTCGAGGCCGTGCGCGAGGCCGAGGCGATGATCGCGACCCAGGCGGAGAGCTTCCTGCGCTGGCTCGACGGCCGCTCGGTCGTGCCGACGATCACGGCGCTGCACGGCCACCACGACGCGCTGCGGCTCGCGGAGCTGGAGCGCGCACGGCGGCTGCTCGCCAATGGCGCGCCCACGGAGCAGGTGCTCGAGCAGCTCGCGCGCGGCCTGACCAACAAGTTCCTGCACGGGCCGACGCAAGCGCTCAACGGCGCGGGCGAGGCCGAGCGCGCGGAGCTGCTGGCGCTGTTCCAGAAGGTATACCACCTGCCCGACGAGCCGTAGGGCTCGTCCCGGCCGAGCGCTTCAGCGCGAGAGCCGGGATCCAGTGATGCTGGTCGCACGACACTGGGTTCCCGCTTGCGCGGGAACGACGCCGGGCCAAGCGTCGCAACATGAAACCCTCCCTCGTCCATCGCCTGACGCAGCTCGACAGCCGTCTCGAGGAGCTCAACCGGCTGCTCGCCGCGCCCGAGGTCACGCGCGATCTCGACCGTTTTCGGGCGCTCGGCCGCGAGCACGCCGAGATCGCGCCGGTGGTCGCGATGCATCGCGACTGGCAGCAGGCCGAGCGCGAGCTCGCGAGCGCGCGCGAGCTTCTCGGCGATCCGGAGATGAAGCCGCTCGCCGAGGAAGAGGCGAAGAGCGCGGCAGCGGCTATGGAGCGCCTCGAGGAGGAGCTCCAGCGGGCGCTGCTGCCGAAGGATCTCAACGACGAGCGCAACGTGTTTCTGGAGATCCGCGCCGGCACCGGGGGGGACGAGTCGGCGCTGTTCGCGGGAGACCTGTTCCGGATGTACGCGCGCTTCGCGGAGCGCAATCGCTGGCAGGTCGAGCTCGTCTCCGAGAGTCCCGGAGACATGGGCGGATTTAAGGAGGTGATCGCGCGGATCGTCGGCGCCGGCGTCTACGGCAAGCTCAAGTTCGAGTCCGGCGGTCACCGCGTGCAGCGGGTGCCGGCGACCGAGGCCCAGGGGCGCATCCACACCTCCGCCTGCACGGTGGCGGTGCTGCCGGAAGCCGATCCGATCGCCGACATCACGATCAATCCGGCGGACCTGCGCATCGACACCTTTCGCGCCTCGGGCGCTGGCGGCCAGCACGTGAACAAGACCGACTCGGCCGTTCGCGTCACGCACTTGCCCACGGGCATCGTGGTGGAGTGCCAGGACGACCGCTCGCAGCATCGCAACCGCGCGCAGGCCATGGCGGTGCTCGCCTCGAGGCTCGTCGACCGCGAGCGTCAGGAGCGCCAGCGCAAGGAAGCCGCGACGCGCAAGAGCCTGATCGGCAGCGGCGATCGCTCGGAGCGCATCCGCACCTACAATTTCCCGCAGGGCCGCGTGACCGACCACCGCATCAATCTCACCCTGTACAAGATCGATCAGATCATGGACGGGGACCTGACCGAGCTCACGACCGCGCTCGCGCACGAATTCCAGGCCGAGCAGCTCGCCGCGCTGGGCGAAAGCGCCTGAAGACGCGAAGCGAGCCTGCCGGCGCTGGTGCGCTACGCGCCACCCGCGCGATCAGAGCTTGCCGTAGTTGGCGTTGAGGTACTCGGCGATCGCCTTGGCGTCGTCGGCGCCGATCGACGCGCCGTAGACCTTGATCATCTTCGTGACCTCCGCCTCCCAGCCGTTGCGGTCGAGGAACGGCGAGTTCATCGGCACGTAGTCGAGGCTGTGGCAGGCGCCGCAGTTGGCCTCGAACTGCGTGCGCCCGGGACCATCCCTCAATTCGAGGCGGCGCTCCTGGGCGAAGACGAGGCCGGCGCCGAGCGCCGAGGCGAGCACCACACAGGCAACGATCGCTCTCATCGGCGCTCTCCCTAGACCGCGGTCACCGCGATCCGCTGCACGACGTTGTGGTGGTAGCCGGCCGGATTTTGGATGAGCTCCATCGTCTGCGTCGCGCCGGCGCGGTTGCTCGCGCGCGCCATCACGACCAGCGCGCCTCGCTCGGCGGCCGTGAACGACTGGCTGAAGCTGCGGAAGGAGAATCGGCCGTGGTCGGTGCCGAGGGCTGCCGTTTCCCACGCTCGCCCGCCATCGATCGAGACCTCGACGCCGGCGATGCCGCGTCCTCCGTCCCAGGCGATGCCGCGGACCTCGAACGGCCGCCCGGCCGTCACCTGCTGCCCGGGGGAGACGTTCGTGATCAGCGAATTGACCACCATCTCGGTGATCGGCTCGTTCGCCTCCGTCATCTGCGAGGCGAAGTGCTCGGTGATCGGAAAGCGATTGGCTGGGATGCGGTAGGCGCTCTTGACCCAGAAGCCGTCGAAGGGCCTGCTCAAGGCGTTAAGCGTCGTCAGATGCTTCATCCAGTAGGTCCCCGTCCATCCGGGCACTACGATGCGTGCCGGAAAGCCGTTCCAGTGCGGCAGCGGCTCGCCGTTCATTTCGTAGGCGATCAGCGTGTTCTCGTCGAGCGCCTTCCACACCGGGATCGACTTCTGGAAGTCCGGCGTCGCCTGCATCACCGGGCCGTCCGCGCCGTCGAAGGCGATCTCGATGGCTTCCTTCTTGAGGCCGGCCTTGGCGAGCACGTCCTTGAGCCGGGCGCCCTTCCAGCGCGCGTTGCCCATCGCGCCGATGCCCCATTCGACGCCGACCACATGCGGGTCGAACAGGCCGCGGCGGTTGCCCGAGCATTGATTGACGGCGGCGATCTCGACCGCCGGAAAGTCGCGGCGCAGCTGGTCGTAGCCGATCTCGAAGGGCGTCGACGCGGCGTCGCCTCCGACCTTGAGCGTCCAGCGGTCGGCGGCAATCGGGGGCGGGATGCCAGCGAGGTGATACCGGACGAAGAACGCGTTGTTCGGCGTGAAATCCTGGGCGAAGTATTCGAGCGGCGTCTCGTAATTGGGCGGCCGCCACGTGCGCTTGATCAGCGGCAGCTTGCCGGCGATCGTCTCGAGGTCGCTTTCGGCGACGGTACCTGCGGGCAGCGGCGCGAGCCCCGCGGGATTGGGCACGGCGCCGCGGACGTGCGTCGCGAGCCAGGATCCGCCCGTGGCGAGCACGAGCCCGCCGGTCGCCTTGAGAAAATCGCGCTTTGACGGCATGGCCCCTCCATCCGTTGTCGTCGTCGGCTCGAGGCGGTCCTTCCATTCCAGAACGCGCTCGTGCCCGTGCATCGGGCGCCGGCCCCATCGAGGTCCGGCGGGGCATTATCCCGCGGGCCCGATATACACTGCAAGGCAGCCTCGCGCGTCTGCACGCTTCAGCGCAGGGAAAGCGGATCGATGCATCTACCGGCGACGGTCTCCTCGGCGCTCGCCTTGACCGGGCTGGTGCCGCTCGAGGCGAAGCTCCTGCTCGGACACGTCCTCGGTCGCGACCGGGCGTGGCTCGCGGCGCACGGCGATGCCGCGCTCGCTCCCCAGCAGGCGCGCGCCTTTGACGCGCTGGTGCGCCGCCGGGCGGCGGGCGAGCCGATCGCCTATCTGACCGGACGGCGCGAATTCTACGGGCTGGACCTCGAGATCACGTCCGACGTGCTGATACCGCGCGAGGAAACCGAGCTCCTGGTCGACCTCGCGCTGCGCTGGCTCGACCCCGATGCGAGGTCGCGCGTGCTCGACCTCGGCAGCGGCTCCGGTGCCGTGGCGCTCGCGATCGCGCACGAGCGTCCGAACGCCTCGGTGCTCGGCGCCGACTTGTCGCCGGCGGCGATCGCGCTCGCGCGGCGCAATGCGCAGCGGCTCGCGATCGGCAACGCGAGCTTCGTCCGATCGGACTGGTTCGCGCAGCTCGCGGGCGAGTGCTTCGCGCTCATCGTCGCCAATCCGCCGTATATCGCGCAAGGCGATCCGCACCTCGCCGAAGGCGACCTTCGTTTCGAGCCCGCCGCCGCGCTCGCATCCGGCGCCGACGGCCTCGATGCAGCGCGCGCGATCGTTGCCGCGGCGCCGCCGTTTCTCGCGCCGGGTGCGCAACTCGCGCTCGAGCACGGCTACGATCAGGCCAGTGCGGTGCGCGCGCTGCTGCGCGACGCGGGGCTTCTGTCGGTCGCCTCCGCCCGCGATCTCGCGGGGATCGAGCGCGTGAGCTACGGGCGCTCGTCCTAGGCGCCGCTCTCGCGCCAAGCGCGAGACTGGCAATGAGTGGCGGCGGTGTCGCGGGCTTCCCCCTGCGGTCAGCCCGGACGACGAGCCACGGGCATCGCGATGCCGTATTTCCCGGCCCACTCCGCGAGCGCGGGCAGGATCTTCGGATACAGCGGCACGCCGCGCTCGAGCGCGTCGCGATAGTGGGCGAGGCCGCGCTCGCCGGGAAGCCTGACGCGGTCGACGCCGGGCCGCGGCGTCGCGCTGCGGGCCGCAGCCGCCACCGTATCCATCTGCCGGCGGAACGCAGCGAGCCCGCCGAAAGCCTCCGGATCGAGCACCTGGACCAGTGTCGTGCCCGTCCAGCCTTCCGGGGGTTCGGCACGGCCGTGACCCGCGAGCCCGGCGGTCAGCGCTTCGACCAGCAGGGCGAGCGCGAAGCCCTTGTGCCCCGCGTCCAGTCCGCCGAGCGGCAGCAGCGCGCCTTTGGGTTCTTTCACCAGCGCCCGCGGATCCGCCGTGGGATTGCCTTCGGCGTCGATCAGCCATGCGCCGGGAAGCTCTTTCCCGGCGCGCATCTGTTGCAGCGCATAGCCCATGCTCGTGATCGACGTCGACACGTCGATGAGGATCGGATCGCCGGAGGTGGGCAGGCCGGCGGCGATCGGATTGGGCGTGATGAACGCCGTGCGCCCGCCGTGCGGCGCGACCGCGGCGACCGTCGGGTCGGAGCTTTCGATGATCGCCACCAGCCCCTCATCGGTCGCGCGCCTGAGGTAGGCGGCGAGGCAGGCGATGTGATGCGAGCGCCGGATGACCACGGTGCCGGAGCCGGCCGTGCGCGCCATGCTCGTCGCCGCCTCGAGCGCGCGGCGAACGAGCCAGGGCCCCGGCAGTCGCTGGCCGTCCCAGAGCTGCGTGGCCGCGCGGCGCGAGAGCACCGTCGGCTCGCCGCTCTTCGCCATGCGGTTTTTCGCGAGCTCGGTCAGGTACGGCGCGAGCAGCGCGAGCCCGTGGGTGCTGTGGCCGAGGAGATCGCCTTCGAGCAGAACCTCCGCCACGTCCCGCGCGATGTCGGCGCGACAGCCGGCCGCTTGCACGAGCCCGAGGGCAAAGCGGAAAAGCTCGTCCGCGGCGTAGCGCGGCGCCGGCGCTTCGTTCATGAAGGGCTTGCCTCGACGACGATTGACGCGATCGCACCAATCGGAGACGATTCTAACCTACCTCGCGATTCGCGCTCCCGCCTTGGCTCCCGTAACGCTGACGGTCAGCATCGTCACGTATCAGCCCGATCTCGCGCTTCTCGAACGCTGCCTGCTGTCGCTCGCCTCCGCGCTCGACGCAGCGCGCGAGGCCGGGATCCTGCGCGACGCCAATGTGGTGCTCGTCGACAACACCGAGTCGCGCACGATCGCCGAGGCCGTGGTCCACCTGGGCGAATCGCGCTTCCGGCACTCCGGCGTCACCATGAACTACCTGCACCGGCACACCAACATCGGCTACGGCAGGGCGCACAACCTGGTGATGCACGGCGGCAACACGCACTACCACCTCGTGCTCAATCCCGACGTCGAGCTCGAGCGTGGCGCGCTCGTGGCGGCCCTCGAGTTCCTCGATGCTCATCCGGAGATCGGCGTTCTCGCTCCGGCGGTGGACGGTCCGCGCGGGCAGCGCGAGTTCCTCTGCAAGCGCTACCCGGCCGTGCTCGACCTCGCGTTGCGCGGCTTCGCGCCCGCGTTCGTGCGGCGCTGGTTCCGCAAGCGCCTCGAGCGCTTCGAGATGCGCGACCGGATGAGCGGCGGCGCGGACGGCTTCGTCTCGCCGGTGCCGGTCATGAGCGGCTGCTTCATGCTCGCGAGGCGCAAGGTCGTCGACGCGACCGGGGGCTTCGATCCGGGCTTCTTCCTCTACTTCGAGGACTTCGACTGGAGCGTGCGGCTGAACAAGATCGCAGGCAGCGCCTATGTGCCGGCGGTCAGGATCGTGCATCACGGCGGCGGCGCGGCGCGCAAGGGATGGCGGCACATCGTATGGTTCGCGAAAAGCGCGACGCGCTTCTACCGCAAGCACGGCTGGAAGTGGGTGTAGCCTCGCCACCATGAGCGGCAGGATCCTGGTCACGGGCGCCGGCGGCTTCATCGGCCGCGCCCTGTGCGCGCGCCTCGCGGAGGCCGGCGTGCCGCACGTGGCGGCCGTGCGCGCCGTCGCGAACGCCGACGCCGCGCGCCCCGGCTATGTCGCGCTGGGCGATTTCGCCGCTGCCGACTGGCACGAAGTCCTCGGCGACGTGGAGACCGTCGTCCATCTCGCCGGGCGCGCTCACGTGACGGGGCGCGATGCCGAAGCGCCCACGCCTTTCATCGTCGCCAACGTTCACGTCACGCGCCGCCTCGCCGATGCCGCGGCCCGCGCGGGCGTGCGCCGGATCGTTTTCGCAAGCACCGTGAAGGTCTACGGCGAGAAGACCGAGGCCGGCCGGGCGTTTCGCGCCGGCGATCCGCCCGCTCCGCAGGACGCCTACGCGCACAGCAAGGCGGCGGCGGAGCGCGTGCTGCAGGAACTCGCGGCGGAGCGCGGCTTCGAGGCGGTCGTGCTCCGCCTCCCGCTCACCTACGGCCCCGGAGTGAGAGGCAACTTCCGCGCGCTCCTGGGGAGCATCGCCAACGCGCGCCCCCTGCCGCTCGGCGGCATCGTCAACCGCCGCAGCCTGCTCTACGTCGGCAACGCAGTCGCCGCCATCGAAGCGGCGCTGTCCAGGCCGGGACTCGCCGGCGATGCGCTGCCCATCGCCGATGCCGAGACCGTGTCGACGCCGGAGCTGGTCGCGAAGCTCGCCGTAGCCCTCGGCGTCGAACCGCGGCTCTTCGCGCTGCCGTCGCCGTTTCTGCGCGGGGCGGCGGTGATGATCGGCCGCACCGGCTACGCGACGCGCCTGCTCGATTCACTCGAAGTCGACGCGCTGCGCTTCCGCGGGCTCACCGGATGGAAGCCGCCGTATTCGCTCGACCAGGGAATCGCCGCCACCGCGGCGTGGTGGCGCGACCGGTCGCGCGGCTGACCGGCGCTCGCGCGGCGCGCCGCTATAATTCCCGGTTTCGATGACCTCGATCTGGCCATGAGTACCCGCCGTTCCGGCCGGCGTCCCGACGAATTGCGACCCGTGCGCATCACGCGCCGTTACACGCGCCATGCCGAGGGCTCGGTGCTGATCGAGTGCGGCGATACGCAGGTGCTGTGCACGGTGAGCGTCGAGCCGGACGTGCCGTCTTTTCTCAAGGGGCGCAGCCAGGGCTGGATCACCGCCGAGTACGGGATGCTGCCGCGCGCGACCAACACGCGCATGCGGCGCGAGGCCGCCGAAGGCAGGCAGTCCGGTCGGACGCAGGAGATCCAGCGCCTCATCGGCAGGAGCCTGCGGGCGGTGACGAACCTGAGCGCTCTGGGCGAGCGCACGCTGCGCGTCGATTGCGACGTGCTCCAGGCCGACGGAGGCACGCGCTGCGCCTCGATCACCGGCGCCTGGGTCGCGCTTCACGATGCGCTCGCCTGGTGCCGGACGCAGGGGCTCGCGGCGGAGCCGCTCGCCGATTTGGTCGCCGCGGTGTCCGTCGGGATCGTCGACGGAGCGCCCGCGCTCGATCTCGACTATGCGGAGGATGCGGGCTGCGACACCGACATGAACATCGTCATGACGGGCCGCGGCGGCATCGTCGAGATCCAGGGTACCGCCGAGCGGGCGCCTTTCACCCGCGCCGAGCTCGACGCGCTGATCTCCCTCGGCGAGCGCGGCATCCGCGATCTGATCGCGGCGCAGAGGCGCTCGCTCGATTCCTGAGGCCGTCGAGAGAGCCGCGATGCCCGGCCCGTCCCGCATCGTTCTCGCCTCGGCCAACGAAGGCAAGCTGCGCGAGTTCCGGCGCCTGCTCGAGCCGATCGGCATCGAGGTCCTCGTCCAGGCCGAGCTCGGCATCGGCGAGGCCGACGAGCCGCACGCGACCTTCGTCGAGAACGCGCTCGCGAAGGCGCGCCACGCGAGCCGGCTCGCGGGGTTGCCGGCGCTCGCCGACGATTCGGGGATCTGCGTCGACGCGCTGCACGGAGCGCCCGGCGTGCAATCGGCGCGCTACGCTGGCGAGCCGAAATCCGACCGGCGCAACAACGAAAAACTCGTCGCGGAGCTCGCGGGCATAGCCGATCGCCGCGCGCACTACTACTGCGTCCTCGCGTTGATGCGCCACGGCGCGGATCCGGAGCCGATCCTCGCCGAAGGACGCTGGGACGGGACGATCATCGACGCGCCTCGCGGCAGCGGCGGCTTCGGCTACGATCCGCATTTTCTCGACGCCGAGAGCGGGCTCACCGGCGCCGAGCTGCCGCTCGCGCAGAAAAACGCGCGCTCGCACCGGGGCAAGGCGATGCGGGCGCTGCTCGTCCGGCTCGAAGGAGGGCTCGGATGACGGGCGCTCCGGTCGCCTCGCCTTCGGCGCCTCGCTTCGCGGCGCTGCCGCCGCTGTCGCTCTACGTGCACCTTCCCTGGTGCCTGCGCAAATGCCCCTATTGCGACTTCAATTCGCACGAGGCGCGCGGCGACGTGCCGGAGGACGCCTACGTCGAGGCCCTGATCGCGGACCTGGAGCTCGCGCTGCCCTCGGTGTGGGGCCGGCGCATCGCGACGGTGTTCTTCGGCGGCGGCACGCCGAGCCTCTTTTCGCCGGCGGCGGTCGACCGGCTGCTCGCGGCGATTCGCGCCCGGGTGCAGCTCGCGCCCGGGGCGGAGGTGACGCTGGAGGCGAATCCCGGCACCTTCGAGCGCGCGCGGTTCGCGGGCTTCCGCGACGCCGGCATCAATCGCCTGTCGCTCGGCGTGCAGAGCTTTTCGGCCGCTCAGCTCCTCGCGCTGGGGCGCGTTCACGATGCCGACGAGGCGAAGGAGGCCGCCGTTGCCGCGCGCGAGATCTTCGGCGAGGTCAATCTCGATCTCATGTATGCGCTCCCGCGCCAGACGGTGGACGAGGCGCGCGCCGACCTTGCGGCGGCGCTCGAGCTCGCTCCGCCGCACCTGTCGTTCTACCACCTCACGATCGAGCCCAATACGCTGTTTCACCGCCGGCCGCCGCCGCTTCCCGACGACGACACCGCGGCCGACATGATGGACATGATCGAAGAGGGGCTCACTGCGGCCGGCTACGTCCACTACGAGACGTCCGCATACGCGCGGCCGGGACACGAGTGCCGCCACAACCTCAACTACTGGCGCTTCGGCGACTATCTCGGCATTGGCGCCGGCGCGCATTCCAAGCTCTCGTTTCCCGAGCGCATCCTGCGGCAGGTCCGCGTAAAGCATCCGCAGCAATATCTCGAGAGCGCGGCGCGCGGCTCGCCGATCATGGAGGAGCACGAGGTCGGCCGCGAGGCCGTCGGCTTCGAGTTCATGCTCAACGCGCTGCGTCTCAGCGATGGGTTTCCGCCCGGGCTGTTCGCCGAGCGCACCGGCTTTCCCCTCGCGACGATGGAGCGCGAGCTGCGACGGGCCGAGCAGCGAGGCCTGCTCGAGCGCGATCACTCGCGGGTTCGACCGACGGCAACGGGCCGGCGATTCCTGAACGATCTGCAGGCGATCTTCCTTCCGGACGAGCCGCCGCGCGGGGCGAGGGCGACGATCGCCGTCGCGCAGCGTCCCTGAGGGCGCTGGTCCCGTGAAGCGCGCGAAGAAACACTTTCCGCCCGCGCCGCCGAAGCCGCGCAATCCCGTCGCGCGGTCCCCGCTCCTCGGCAAGGGCGGCGCGCACGGCAAGTCGACCGGCGCGCGGCGCCGGCAGGGGAACGTCGAGCTCCGGAAGCTTGCACGCGAGCCGGAGCCCGACACATGACGCTCTCGCGCCGCGATCTCGAGGAAGGGCGGATGCGAGCGGTCTACATGGAGGCCGTCGATCCTCGCCATCCCCTGACCGACGAGCAGCTCGCCGCGTCGCTTGCGGCGGCGCTCAAGGCGAAGCCCGAGGGCGACTGCTGGGTCTTCGCCTACGGCTCGCTGCTGTGGAATCCGCTGTTTCCGTTCGAAGACGCGCGCCCCGCGACGCTCCCCGGCAGGCACCGGCGGTTCTGCCTCTGGTCGCTCGCCTCGCGCGGCACGTCGACCCAGCCCGGGCTGGTGCTCGGGCTCGACCGCGGAGGCTCCTGCCAAGGCGTCGCCTACCGCCTGCCGCGCGCTCAAGCGCACGACGAGCTCGAGCTCCTGTGGCGCCGGGAGATGGTACTCGGGGCCTACAAGCCGCTGTGGCTGACGCTGCGCTCCTCGAGCAAGTCGCTGGTCGCGCTCGCGTTCGTCGTGGACCGCGCGCACCGGCAGTATGCGGGGAAGCTCACGATGAGCGAGCAGGCGGACGTCATCTCCACGGCCCGCGGCGCGTTCGGCTCGTCGGCCGACTATCTCGAGCGCACGCGGGTCGCGCTGGTCACGCACGGCATCGTCGACCCCTATCTGGAGCGGCTGGCCCGGCTGGTCGCGAGAAGGAAGTAGCTCGTCGCTTGCGTCGCGGGCGGCGGAGCTCCGGGCTTTGCTGCGCTTCCGGACTACAGCGCCACGTGCCGGCCGCCGTCGACGCGGATCGTCTCGCCGGTCACGTAGGACGCGTCCGCGAGCAGGAACAGCACCGCCCGCGCGACATCCTCGGGCGCGCCCTCTCGCTTGAGCGGCGTGTGGGAGATGATCCGCTGCCGCGAGAGCTCGTCGAAGGACTCGTCGTCCGGCCAGAGGATGGGACCCGGGGCGACTGCGTTCACGCGCACCTCGGGCGCGAGCTCGCGGGCGAGCGAGCGCGTCAACCCCACGAGCCCCGCTTTCGCGATGCTGTAGAGGACGTAGTTCTTGAGCGGCCGCTCGGCGTGGATGTCGGTGATGTTGACGATCGCGCCCTGCGTCTTTTTGAGCGCGGCCGCCGCGGCCTGCGAGACGAACAGCGGCGCGCGCAGGTCCGCGCCGATCAGACTGTCCCAGTCTTCCGCGGTGATTTCGCCGACGGGCGTCGGATAGAAGCTCGCGGCGTTGTTGACCAGCGCATCGAGCCGGCCGAAGGACTGGACGGTCTGGTCGATCAGCGAAGGAATCTTTGCGAGATCCAGTAGATCGGCCTGGATCAGCGCGACCGAATCCTTGCGCTGATGATTGAGCTCGGCCTGAAGCAGCCGCGCCTCGCCCGCGGAGGCGCGATAGTGCAGCATCAGGCTCGCGCCGGCGGCGTGGAGTCGGCGGCAGATCGCGGCGCCGACGCGCTTGGCGCCTCCCGTGATCAACACGACTTTGCCCTGCACGCGCCGCTCCGGCTACACTCCCCTCGGGAACAAGGCAATCTAGCACATCGATGTTTCCGGCTCCACCGGACGACGGTTCCGCGCTCCCCGCACTGTCTGCCGACGAGCGCGCGCACGCAGCGCGAATGCTCGCCCACCTCAAGCGCACGATCGCCGAAGAGGACGGCTGGATCTCGTTCGCCGACTACATGAGCGCGGTGCTCTATGCGCCCGGCCTCGGCTACTACGCCTCAGGCACGCACAAGCTCGGTCCCGGCGGCGATTTCGTGACCGCGCCGGAGTTGACGCCGCTATTCGGCCGAGCCGTCGCCGTGCAGATCGAGCAAGCGCTGGGCCGGCTCGAGCGCCGCGAAGTGATCGAGCTCGGTCCGGGCTCCGGCCGGCTGTGCGCCGACATCCTCGCCGCGCTGGCCGAGCGCGATGCCCTTCCCGCGCGCTACTGGTTGCTCGAGGTCTCCCCGGATCTGCGCGAGCGGCAGCGCGCTCACCTCGAGAAGGCGGTCCCGGAGCAGCTTCCGCGCGTCGGCTGGATCGACATGCTGCCCGACCGATGGGAGGGGGCGATTCTCGCCAACGAGGTGCTCGATGCCGTCCCCGTGCACCTGATCGTGCGCGGCGCCGACGAGTGGCTCGAGCGCGGCGTTGTGATCGATTCGGACGGCCGGCTCGGCTTCGCGGATCGAGCGCTCGTCTCGCCGGCGCTGCGCGAACGCGCTCTCGCTCGCGTCCCGCCCGTCCGCGACTACCTCTCGGAGCTCAACCCCGGAGGCGAGGCGCTGCTGTCGAGCCTGGCGCAACGCTGCGAGCGGGGCCTCATGCTGATCCTCGACTACGGTTTCCCCGCCGCGGAGTACTACCACCCGCAACGCGATCGCGGAACGCTGATGACGCACTATCGCCAACACGTCCTCGCCGACCCCTTTTTCCGGCCGGGCCTCGCGGATTTGACGGCGCATGTAGACTTCAGCGCGATGGCGCGCGCCGGTGCGGGCGCAGGCATGACCGTGGCGGGATTCACCACGCAGGCGCGGTTCCTGATCAATTGCGGCATCCTGGACGCGCTGGCTCGCTGCGGCGATCCGGGCTCGAGTGCGTACCTTCGCGCGGCCAGCGTGGTCCAGAAGCTCACCTCGCCGGCCGAGATGGGCGAGCTCGTCAAGGTGCTCGCCCTCACGCGCGGCATCGCCCCGGAGCTCGCGGGCTTTCGCGACGGCGACCGCGCGCATCGGCTCTAGCGAAGCGCCCGAGCCGGCCGGCCGTCCCCGCCGCGCCGCCTCCGGCGCCCCGCAGGGTTGCGCTCACACCGCGATTTGCGTCAGTATGCAACTTGTTGCCTCGGCTGATCTGTAGCCTACGGCCCTGCCAACCTCGGCAGCCGGCCGACGCGCTCCCCCCGGGGAGGGGAACGCGATGCTTCTGCAGGACGCACCTGGGAGGGGGAGTCCAGCCGTTGAGACCGTCGTGCCCGACTGTGGGATCGCCTCGATGCGCGGCTGAGCGCCGGCGTCTTCGCGGCCGGCGGGTGCCGGCCGTAGACGCTTCGCGGTGCACGCATCGCGAGTTCGCATGGCGGTGACGCCTTCGCTTTCCCTGGTTCCTGCGGCGCGTCCCGCGCCCCGGGTCGACTTCGAGCGCACCGCCGTCGCGGTCGAGGTCCTAGCGCATCGCGCCGATGCGCTGCTCCAGGCCTACCGCTGGCACGGTCACCGCGCGGCGGCGATCGATCCGTTGAGCGAGCCGCCGGATCCTTTCAACATCCACGAGCTCGATCCGCGTCATCACGGGCTTGCGCTCGACGACTCCGTCGCCTTCGACATGGCTTTCGGGGGCGTAGTCGAGAACCTCACGCTCTCGCAACTGGTTTCGCGTTTGCGGGCGAGCTACTGCGGCCCGATCGCGCTCGAATGTGCACACGTGCGCTCCGAAGAGCAGCGCCGCTGGCTCTGCGCGCGGATCGAGGCGATCGGCGATGCCCCGCCGCTCGCCTCCCCCGAGGCGCTGCGGCTGCTCGAGCGCCTCGTGGCCGTGGAAGCCTTCGAGCACCGCCGCCGGGTCGCCTATCCGCAGTACAAGCAGTTCAATCTCGAGGGCAGCGAAAGCTTCGTGCCGCTGCTGCGCGCGGTGATCGAGCAGGCGATCCGCGAAGGTGCGGAGAACCTGGTGCTCGCGATGCCGCACCGCGGCCGATTGAACGCGATGCTCAATGCGCTCGAGGTGCCCCGGGAGCGGCTCCTGTCGCTGCTCTCGCCGAATCCGGACGCGTCGCTCTCGCAGCGGGATCTGCGGGACCACGCGGGGCTCGCGGGCCGGATCGACACCGCGCAGGGCAGCCTCGAGGTCGTGCTCCTGCACAACCCGTCCCATCTCGAGAGCGTCACGCCGGTGGCCTGCGGCGTGGCGCGCGCGCTGCAGGACCGCAAGGCGGGAGGCTCGGTCCGGAAAGTCCTGCCGGTGATCGTGCATGGCGACGGGTCGTTCTGCGGCCAGGGCGTGGTCGCCGAGACCTTCAATCTCGCGCAGACGCGCGGCTACGGCATCGGCGGAACGCTGCACCTCATTCTCAACAACCACGTCGGCTCGACGATATCGCACCCGCGCGACCAGCGCTCGACGCTCTACTGCGCCGACCTGGCGCGCGCCTTCGACGCCCCGGTCCTGCACGTCAACGCCGATCAACCCGAAGCCGTCGTCGTCACCGCGGCCATCGCGACCGAGTTTCGGATGAAGTTCGGCGCCGACGTCGTGGTCGACCACGTCGGCTACCGGCGCTACGGACACTGGGTCGGCGACGACCCGACGCTGACGCGCCCCGCGACGCAGAGGCGAATCGACGCTCATCCCGCCGTCGTGAGCCTGTACGCCGCGACGCTCGCGCGCCGCGGGGTGACGGGCGAGCACGACGCGGAACGGCTGCGCGCCGAAGCGCTGGCGAGGCTCGCCGCGGCGAACGAAGCGGCGGCGGGCGACCGCGCCCGGCCGGCGCACGCCGACGCGGCCGCGCAAGGCCCCGCGCAGCCGATCCATACCGCCGTGCCGGTCGATCAGTTGCGCGCGCTGGCGATGCGGCTGGCCACGCCTCCGGAAGGCTTCGCCACGCATCCCGCCATCGACAAGATGCGCGCCGATTGGCGCGCGATCGCGCAGCGCGAGGACCGGCCGGTCGACTGGCGCTTCGCCGAGAACCTCGCCTACGCCACGCTGCTCGCGAACGGCTTCAACATCCGGCTCACCGGGCTCGACGTCGGTCGCGGCAGCTTCTGCCACCGCCAGCACCTCTGGCACGACCAGGCCGTCGACGTCGACTGGCGCGAGATCCACGTGCCGCTGCGTCGCATCGCGGAGCGCCAGGGAAGCTTCGCGATCTTCGAGACGCCGCTGTCCGAGGAAGCGGTGCTCGGCTTCGAGTACGGCTACTCGCTGCGCTGCGGGCGCGACCTCGTCGTCTGGGAAGGGCAGTTCGGCGACTTCGTGAACAATGCGCAGGTGATCATCGATCAGTTCATCGCGACCGGCGCGGCGAAGTGGGGCTACGAAAGCGGGCTCGTGATGCTGCTGCCGCACGGCGACGACGGCCTCGGGCCCGAGCACTCCTGCGCCTTCCTCGGCCGCTTCCTTCAGCTCTGCGCCGGCGGCAACATCGAGGTCGCGATGCCGTCTTCGGCCGCGCAGGCCTATCACCTGCTCCGCCGTCAGGCCCTGCGGCGCGACCGCAGGCCCTTGGTGGTGATGACGCCCAAGCCGTGGCTGTACGGCCACGCGCCGTCGTACTCGCGCCTCGAGGAGCTCGCCGAAGGAGAATTCCGTCCCGTGCTGGGCGAGGAGCCGGCGACCGATCCCGAGGCGGTTCGGCGAGTCGTCGTCACCAGCGGCAAGTTCTACTACGACCTCGCGAGCGCGCGCGCGGCGCCGGGCCTTGCCGTCGTGCCGATACTTCGCGCCGAGCAGCTCCATCCATTCCCGGTCGCTGCGCTTGCGAGCGCGCTGTCGGCGTATCCGCGTCTTGCCGAGGTGGTGTGGGCCCAGGAAGAGCCGAAGAACCACGGCTCGTGGCATGTCCTGCGCGAGGAGCTCGAAGCCGCGCTGCCCGCAGGCGTCGCGCTCGCGTACTCGGGCCGGCCGCCGATGGCTCCCACGGCGAGCGCCGACGCGGCGGCCCACCCCGGCGAGCAGCGCGCGCTCGCTCGGGCGGCGCTCGGCATCGCAGCCTCGTAGAGCGGGCCCGCCCGCCTCAGCGCGAGGTTCCGCCGAGACGCTCGGGCTCTTCGTTGCGGTAGAGCAGGTAGGTGTGCGATGCCAGCGCGAAGGACAGGAACGCGTCGGCATCCATCGGCCGCGCGAACAGGAAGCCCTGGAGAACGTCGCAGCCGTGCTTGGCGAGGAAATCGGCCTGGGCGCGGGTCTCGACCCCCTCGGCGACCGTGCGCAGATGCAGCCCGCGCGCGAGGCCGATCGTCGCCCGCACGATCGACGCGTTGGTCTGGCTCGTGAGGAGCTCGCTGGTGAAGGTGCGATCGATCTTCAGCGTATCGAGCTGGAAGCCCCTCAGGTAGCTGAGCGAGGAGTATCCGGTCCCGAAGTCGTCGAGGGCGATCGAGACGCCGAGGGACTTCAGTTCGGCGACGATCGTCTTGCTGCGCTCGACCTCGTCCATCAGCAGCGATTCGGTGAGCTCGAGCTCGAGCAGGTTCGGGTCGAATCCGGTCTCGTCGAGCACGTTCTTGATCGTGTGCGCGAGGCTGTCCTGGCGGAACTGGCGGCTGGAGACGTTCACCGAGACGGCGATGCGGGGCAGCCCTTTGGCGTACCACGCGTGCATCTGCCGGCAAGCCGTGCGCAGCGCCCATTCGCCGATCTCCCCGATCAGACCGGTTTCCTCGGCGATCGGAATGAACTCTCCGGGCGCCACGAGCCCGCGCTCCGGATGCTTCCAGCGGATGAGCGCTTCGACGCCCGCGAGACGCCCCGTCCGCGCCGAGATGAGCGGCTGGTAGTGCAGCGTGAGCTCGTTGCGCTCGATCGCGTGGAACAGCGCGTTCTCCATCGACAGGCGACTGCGCGCGCCAGCGCTCATGTCGACCGTGTACACGATCAGGCAGTCGCCGCCGCGGGCCTTGGCGCGATACATCGCGACGTCGGCGTTGCGCAGCAGCATCTCCGCCTCGGGGCTCGAGTCGGTCGACACGCTGACGCCGATCGACGCGGTCACGTGCAGGCTCTGGCCTTCGAGCACCAGCGGCTGCTTGAGCGCGGCGAGGCAGCGCTGCGCGACCGTCACTGCCATGTCCGCGTCGCGGACGCCGGGGAGCAGCACCGTGAATTCGTCGCCGCCCCAGCGCGCGAGCGTGTCGCACTCGCGGATGCACGAGCGCAGCCGCGTCGCCACGAGCTTGAGCAGCGCGTCGCCCATGCCGTGGCCGAGCGAGTCGTTGATGTTCTTGAAGCGGTCGACGTCGATCATCAGCATCGCCAGCAGCGAGCCTTCGCGGCGCGCCTGCGAGAGGCCGCTCGCGAA
>Ga0335077_10000225_pt1 | contig 59606 bp, 58 predicted proteins | sample Lox_Sample_31_FD_207151 | JGI IMG/M metagenome (GOLD analysis project Ga0335077, IMG submission 207151) | Soil microbial communities from Loxahatchee National Wildlife Refuge, Florida, United States - Lox_Sample_3.1 | ecosystem: Environmental > Terrestrial > Soil > Wetlands | place: USA... | reverse complement strand
CGGCGTGCCGCCGACGAACTTGACGATCGCCGGCGCCGCCGCCATCGCAAAGCCGCCGACTCCGGCCGTTTCCGTGATCGCCGAGTCACCGAGGTCGGCCGCGGCGTCAGCCATCGTGTACCCGGGAAAATACAGGCCGTCCACCGGATTGGCGGGAGCTTCGAACCATGCGTCGCCGGTGCCGGAAAGGCGCACGCCGAAATTGACGCCGTTGCGCGCCATCGCGACCGCCATCGAACTGCCGGGGACACCGGCCGCGGCGTCGAGCATCGCTTTGCATGCGGCCATCGAGAGGTTCAGGAAGAAGTGATCGTTGCCGGCGATGAACCCGAGCGTCGCGATCGCCGCGTCGCGCGTGGTCTCGGCTTCGAAGATTCCCGGCGCCAGGCGCTTGAACAACAAGGCGGTCGCCGCCGCATTGCGGTTGTGCACCTCGTCGCCCATGTTGAGCGCCTGCGCCATCAGCGGCTTCAACTCGATCGGACCCGTGCGAGCCAGTGCGGCGCGCAGCGTGGGCGCGACCACGTTCGCCATCCAGCGCAGCCGCGTGAGGACTTCGGCATTGTTCGCGCCGAAGCGCAGCACTTTGCCGAGCCCCTCGTTCATGTTGCTGAAAGCGCGGTTTCCCGCCGTCTTGTTTTCAACCACGAACAGTGGCATCGACGGGCTGATGATGCCCGCCATCGGACCGACGGCGCCGTGGTGGTGACAGGGTTCGAACGCAATGGAGCCCGAGGTGGCCTGGCGTTGCGCCGCCTCGACGGAATCGGCCCAGCCTTCGAGCACGATCGCGCCGAGAATCGCTCCTTGCACCGGCCCGCACATCGCAGCCCACTCGATCGGCGGCCCGGCGTGCAGGATGAGGCGCCGGTCCCTCGCCATCGCGGGGATCGCTTCGCGCGCGGTCGTGACGCCGGTGAGAACCGGATTCGCCTCGAGGAAACGCGCGAACGCGGTCTTGTTCGCCTCCTCGATCGCCGGATGAGCGAGGGTTTCGGCCAGCGCCCACGCACCGTCCCGATCGCCCTGGGCTGGCGGCTGCCACTCGAGTGAAACACACTTCCCGCCCGCGGCAACGACGTTGTCGCCGAAGCTGGCAAGGCCCACGTTGATGACGGCCAGCGAATCCTTGAACAAGGCAGCTTTCGACATTTTGCTCACCCTCGCCGTGCTGCAAGATGCGCGGCCAGCAGCGCCGCTTCGACGTTGCTTGCGGCGAGCCTCGCGCCGACTGCGCTCAGTTGTGCCATCTGCTGCGACCGGTTCTGCGGGTCGCCGTCGGTGCCGCAGACGTGCCCGATCAGCGCGAGCGGACGCCCCTCTTTGCGCGCCTGCGCGGACGCCGCCTGCAGCGCCTGCGCGAGTTCACGCGCCGGATCTTCGTGCGAGCCGTACCCGAGCACCACGTCGAACAGGATCGCCGCCGTGGACGGATCGCTGCCCTGCGCGCGGATCGCCTCGTTGCGCAGCGACGGATCGATCATCGGATGCGGGCGGCCGCGCGTGTAGTCGTCGTCGCCGAGATCAAGGAACACGTTGCCCTCGAAGCGACCGTCGAACTTGCCCGCGTCGTGTGCCGGCGCGTTCGAGCGGCACGGCAACCCGCGCTCGAGGAAGACCAGCTGCGCCTCGTAGCAGAACGTGCCGCCCGTGAACAACGCGCGCACCGCACGTTGCGTCGGCGCCATGCCTTTCGCGAGTTGTTCGACCGCGGCGACCTCGTTCGCCGGCGCCACGGGCGCCGCGGTCGAAGGCGCCTTCCCCTGCGCAAGCGCGACCGCCATGTCGCCGGCATGCCGCAACGACAACGCTGCATGCAGGCCCGCCTGCCGGATCTCGTCCGGCGGTGCGCCGAGAAAATGCACGACCACCGGCTTGCCGGATGCCGCCGCGACACGCAGGATCTCGCGCGCGATCGCTGGCGCGGGCGGCTTGGAAATCAGCACGATCACGCGCGTCGCGGGATCGTCGGCCAGGAAGCGCAGGCCCTGCAGCATCGTGACGCCACCGATCTCCTCCTTGAGATCACGCCCGCCCGTGCCGAGCGCTTGCGAAACACCACCGCCGAGGTTGTGAATCCGACAGGTGACTTCCTGCAGGCCGGTACCCGACGCGCCGACAAGACCGATGTCGCCGCGTCGGACGACGTTCGCAAACCCCAGCGGCACGCCGTTGACGATGGCCGTCCCGCAATCTGGACCCATCACCAGCAGGCCCTTGGCTCGTGCGCGTTCCTTGATCGCTCGTTCCTCGGCAATCGGCACGTTGTCCGAGAACAGCATCACGTGCAGGCCGAGCGACAACGCCTTCAGCGCCTCGGCTGCGGCGTAGTCGCCCGGCACCGAAATCAGCGCGAGGTCCGCCTCGGGTTCTTTCTCCAGGCCCGCGGCCAGGCTCGTCAGCGGCGGCGCGAACGCCGCCGCGCCCTCGCCACCGCCCGCGGCCGCTGCATGCAACATTGCATCGGCCGCTTCGAGTGCGGCGTCACAGGCCTCGCTCTCGCCGCGCACGACGACCAGCAGATCCGACGGCGCGACCTTGATGTCCACGGACAGGCCCGCATCGCCGAGTTGCGCCAGGTTTGCCGGCGTGCCCATCACGCAGGAGGCCTGTTCGATGCCCTCGCGCTCGCGCAGCTTGGCCGCGATCTGCATCAGTGACACGGAATCCTTGTACAGATTCGCGAACACCGAGCTGCGAATGGTTGACGATGCAGTGTTCATCGTGCTTGTCCCTTCAGTGTTCGATGACGGTTGCTCCTGGGAGCCACGCCTCGATCGTGTGCAGCAGCCCGCTCAGCATATCCGCGCCGGACGTCGCGCCAAGACCCAGCGCGGCATCGACGGCGTCGAGCAAGCGAGCGCGGTCGGTCGCGCAGAGAACCGCTTCGCGCACATCGACCAGCACTTCGAGGTAATGCCCCGCCGCGGCGAGGCAAAGGTAATGCGCGGCGATCGGCGTCGTTCGCGTCGCGAGCCGCCGCACGGCCGCGCGGAGGAGATCGCGATACGTGCGCCGCGCAGGGTCGTTCGCGAACGTATCGAGCGCTGCGAGCAAACCCACCAGGAAGTCGTCGCCGGCCGGAGTCAGGCCCTGGCCAAGGCCGACGAGGTGCCCGACTGCTCGCAACGCTGCCTTGCCGTCGAGCCGGCGCGTCGCGTGCACCAGTGCGTCGACGACCGGCGCGCACCGATCGTCGAGGACGCCGGGGCGCTGCTGCCGGCCAAACGCCAGCCGCTCGAAGGCGACCGCGAGGTTCGCTTCGATCTGCATCGGCATCGTGTGAGTCCGCGGCGCCGGCGGCGACCAGATGTCGGCAGCGTCGAATCGCAGGGCCACGCGCGCCGTGCGCAGGGTCATCGCAAGCCAGGAAAGAACCTCGCCGACCGTAAACAGGCTCTCCAGGCGCCGAGGCGGACTGCGGCGCAGCGACAGCAGGGTCGGTCCGCGTCCCGAGCGCGGAGCAACCAGCGTCACCAGACCGTCATCGCAGCTGAAGTTGCAGGCATTCGCAAACACGCTGTGCACGCGCCAGGCGTTGCGCGACTTCGGCACCAGGTACCCGACGACCCCGACCTCCAACTCCGCGGTCGGCGGTGCCGCTTCGGGTCGATGCGCTGCCTGCGTCGGCTGGGAATGCATCTGCATGCGTAAATTGCCCCGTTAGCAGCCGACTCAGGAGAGGAACGTCAACAGTATCACGCAGGACTGCCGTTCACCCGACTCTCGATAAGATGCGCCGCTCGCGACGCACCTGCAACAAACGAACACCACACGATGAGCAACGTCACCCCGGCAGCCAAATCCGTGCGACCGTTGCGCGCGCTGCTGCCGTTTCTTCAGCCGTATCGGCGTCAGATCATTCTCGCGACGATCTTCCTGCTCGGCGCCGCGGCCTCGACCCTCGTGACCCCGTTCGCAGTCAAGATGCTGGTCGACGGCGGCTTGATGAGCCGGGCCAGCCTCGCGACCGTGGAGCGGTTGACTCTGGTCCGGGAGTACTTCGGCCTGCTGTTCCTGGTTGCGGTCTCGCTCGGCATCTTCACCGCCGCGCGCTTCTTCATGGTGAGCTGGATCGGCGAGCGCGTGACCGCCGATTTGCGCCGCACCGTCTACACGCACGTGCTCTCGCAGAGCCCGCAGTTCTTCGAGACGCTGAAGACGGGCGAAGTGCTGTCGCGGCTGACCACCGACACCACGGTGATCCAGAACGTCGTCGGTTCGAGCATCTCGATGGGCTTGCGCAACACGGTGATCGGCCTGGGCGCCGTCGGCATGTTGGTGGCAACGACGCCGCGCCTGATGCTGACCGTCATCGTCATCGTCTTGCTGGTCGTCGCGCCGGCGGTCTTGATCGGGCGGCGCGTGCGCCGCCTCTCGCGCGCCAGCCAGGACCGCATCGCCGACACCAGCGGCATCGCAGCCGAGGTGCTGAACGCGATCCCGGTCGTGCAGAGCTTCACGCAGGAAAACGCGGAAGCAGGTCGCTTCTCGAGCGCGAACGAAAACGCGTTCGCGACCTCGATCCGCCGCACCCGCACGCGCGCGGCGTTGACCGCGTTCGTGATCATCGGGGTTTTCGGTTCTCTGCTCTATGGCCTGTACGGCGGCGTGCAAGCCGTGTTCGCGGGCCGCCTGTCACCGGGCGACCTGTCGCAGACCGCGCTTTACGTCGCACTCATAGCCGGGAGCGTCGCGGTGCTGGCCGAGGTGTGGGGCGACTTGCTGCGCGCTGCGGGCGCGACCGAGCGCTTGATGGAACTGCTCGCGACGCGCAGCCACATCGTCGACCCGGACCGGCCGCGCGAGCTGCCGGAAGTGCAAGGCGGCGTGCGCGTCGAGTTCGATAACGTGCGTTTCGCGTATCCGTCGCGCCCGGGCCACCCGGTGCTGCACGACCTGAGCCTCCGGATCGAGGCGGGTCAGACCGTCGCGCTGGTCGGTCCCTCCGGCGCCGGCAAGACGACCGTCTTCCAGCTCCTGCAGCGTTTCTACGACATCGAAACCGGCGCGATCGCGATCGATGGCATCGACGTGCGCGAATTACGTCTCGCTGACCTGCGCGCCCGCATCGCCGTGGTCCCGCAGGAGCCGGTGATCTTCTCCGGCACGATCCTCGAAAACATCCGCTACGGCCGCACCGACGCGACCGAGGACGAGGCCAGGGTGGCGGCGCGCGCGGCTTTCGTCGAGGAGTTCGCGCAGCGACTGCCGGACGGCTATGCAACGTTCGTAGGCGAACGCGGCGTACGCCTGTCGGGAGGGCAACGGCAGCGGATCGCGATTGCCCGCGCGATGGTCAAGGATGCGCCGCTGCTGCTGCTCGACGAAGCGACCAGCAGCCTCGATGCGGAAAGCGAACGCGCGGTGCAGGCGGCGCTGCGCACCGCGATGCGCAATCGGACGACCATCGTGGTCGCGCATCGGCTGGCCACCGTCCAGGCCGCGGCGTGCATCTTCGTGGTCGAGCACGGCCGCCTGGTCGACGCCGGAACGCACGCCGAACTGATCGCGCGCGGCGGGTTGTACGCGCGGCTCGCCGCGCTGCAGTTCGCCCTGTGAGTGTCGCTAATATTCAGCGATGCACGCCTACGAAACCTTCATGCGCCATGTGTTCGAGCACGGCACCCCAAAGACCGATCGCACTGGAACCGGCACCGTGTCCGTGTTCGGCTACCAGATGCGCTTTCCCCTGGCGGAGGGTTTTCCGCTCGTCACGACCAAGAAGCTGCACCTGCGCTCGATCATCATCGAGTTGCTGTGGTTCCTGCGCGGGGACTCGAACGCGCGGTTCCTGCGCGAAAACGGGGTCACGATCTGGGACGAGTGGGCACGCGCCGACGGCGAGCTGGGACCCGTGTACGGCGTGCAATGGCGTTCGTGGCCGGCACCCGACGGCAGCCACATCGACCAGATGACGCAGGTGCTGCAGCAGATCCGCTCCAATCCGGATTCGCGCCGCCTGATCGTCTCGGCCTGGAACGTGAGCGACATTCCGAAAATGGCACTGCCCCCATGCCATCTGCTGTTCCAGTTCTACGTCGCCGACGGCAGGCTCTCGTGCCAGCTCTACCAGCGCAGCTGCGACATCTTCCTGGGAGTGCCGTTCAACATCGCGTCCTACGCGCTGCTCACGCACATGGTGGCGCAGCAGTGCGATCTCGCGCCGGGCGATTTCGTCTGGACTGGCGGCGATTGCCACATCTACAGCAATCACTTGGACCAGGTACGCGAGCAACTCTCGCGCACTCCCCGCCCGCTGCCGCGCCTCGAGATCAAGCGCCGGCCGCCCAGCCTGTACGACTACGTCTACGAAGACTTCGAGGTGCTCGGTTACGACCCGCATCCGCACATCAAGGCACCCGTCGCCGTCTGAGCGCGGTTGCCGCGCCATCCCCGCCGACCTATGACCGCGAGCCCCCGGCTGACGCTGATCGTCGCGCGCGCGCGCAACGGCGCGATCGGCCGCGCCGGCACGTTGCCCTGGCGCCTGCCGGAGGACCTGGCACATTTCAAGCGCACGACGATGGGCCATCCGATCATCATGGGGCGACGCACGTGGACCTCCATCGGGCGCGCGTTGCCGGGACGGCGCAGCATCGTCGTCTCGCGCAACGCGGCTTTCCACGCCTCCGGCGCCGAGGTCGTTGCGAGCCTGGATGCCGCGCTCGAACTGACCGGCGGCATGCCCGAAGTCTTCGTGATCGGCGGAGCAGAGTTGTTCAGGGACGCCGCGCCGCGCGCACAGCGCATGATCGTCACGCAGATCGACGCGGATTTCGACGGCGACACGTTCTTTCCGCAGCCCGACCCGGGGGAATGGGCGGTCGTCGATCGCGAACCGCACGCGCCCACGGCAGCTCGGCCCTTCGCCCTCGAATTCATCACGTACGATCGCCGCCCGAAAACCTGACGCGGCTTTGAATTTTCTCCAGGGAGGAGGTAACAGGATGGCGCACGATCATTTCCACGTTCACGGTCCGCACGACCACCAGCTCGAGCACGCCGCCGAGCACGGCGCCGGCGACCGGTTCTCCGGCCGTATCGCGGTGCTGACGGCGATCCTCGCTACGGGCGGCGCGTTGATGTCCTACCAGGGCGGCGCAAGCCAGGCCAATGCGACCATTTACAAGAACAACGCGGCGATCAAGAAGACCGAAGCCTCGGACCAGTGGAACTATTACCAGGCAAAGAGCAACAAGCAGAACCTGTCGGAGCTCGGCCTGACGCTCACCAACGCACCAGACAAGCAGGACTTCTATCGCCAGGAGGTCGCGCGGTACAGGAAGGAGAAGGACGAGATCAAGGCCGCCGCGGACAAGCTCGAGGCCGAGGCCAAGAATTGGGACGAGCAGAGCGAGGCGCAATTGCACGTCCACCACCGGTGGGCCCAGGCAACCACCGCCCTGCAGATCTCCATCGCCTTGTCCGCGATCGCCCTGCTCACGCGGCGGGAATGGCTGGTCTGGGGTGTGTACGGCGTGGCCACGCTCGGCGTCGCGCTGGGCGGCCTGGCCATCGCGCACGTCTGATCGTCCCTGGGGCGCGGGAAAGAAGCCGCGCTCCGGCTGCCCCGTTGCAGGGCTTCGAACCGACCTGCGTCGCCATCTGGCGTCGAAACCGGACAGGGCGTGAAAATTCTTGAACCGTCCGGGCCGTACCGGCAACTCAGCCCCGAATCCTGATCCACGTGCCTCCCGTCCGGTGAAGCACGGGTTTTCTGGCCAGTCGCAAGGGTGGGCTCTATATTTTGTCCGTCCCCGATACACGCGAAGAGGTCATGGAAAACGAGCGGGTCAGCAAGCTGCTGGAGCGAATTGCCAGGCAGGACCAGGCCGCTTTCCAGGAGTTGTACAAGGCGTTCAGCCGCAAGGTGTTTGCCTACGTGCTGAACCAGTTGAAGGACCAGGCGAAAGCCGAGGAGGTATTGGTGGATACGATGTACGAGGTCTGGCGCAACCCGACCCGCTTTCGCGGCGAGTCGGCGTTCAGCACCTGGCTCATCGGCATCGCTCGCAACAAGGCGCTCCTCGTATATCGCAGCCGCCGCCCGGACGAAGATCACGCCGACCTCGACGACGTCGCCGAGATCACGCCGGACGAGGGCCCGGACGCATATGCCCGCCTTGCGGAACAGCAGCGGCGCGAGGGGGTGCAGCACTGCATGGGCAAGCTCTCCGAAGAGCACCGCGAGTGCCTGCACCTGGTTTTTTACGAAGGAATGTCGCTCGCCGAAGTGGCGGCGATCCAGCGTTGCCCCGAGAACACCGTCAAGACGCGGCTGTTTCACGCACGGCAAAGGATCAAGAACTGCCTGCGCCTTCTGCTCGAACGCGAAGGCTCGGCCCCCGGAGTGGAATCATGAGCAACGAACGCTTTGCCGAACTGCTGCCGTGGTACGTCAACGGCTCGATCGATGCCGCGGACCGCGCCTGGGTCGACCGGTACCTGACGGATCACCCCGATGCGCGCGCCGAGCTCGCCTGGTACCAGTCGCTGCAGAAGCGGATCCAGGAGACCGTGCCCGCGGTGCCCGCCACTCTCGGCCTGTCCAGGGCGATGAACCTGATCCGCGGCGACCGCCCAACCCTGGCCGAGCGCATCAGCGCCTTCTTCGGCGATTTCGCTTTGCGCCCGGCCGTGACGTTCGCCCTGCTCGGCGTCGTCGTCGTGCAAGGCGGCGTGGTGGCCACGCTGATGAGCCGGTCGGCCAGCGACGATGAAATCGCCATGCGTGCGATGCACGCCCAGGCCGTCGAGGAAGGCCCGCTCGTGAAAGTCAACTTCGCGCCCGACGCGAAGGAATCGGATATTCGCCTTCTGCTCGTTTCGGTCCAGGGCACACTGGTAGGAGGTCCCGGCCAGCTGGGCGACTACTACGTGCGTGTCCCGGCCGGCAAGGAAGAACAGGCGGCGGCGAAGTTGCGGGGCCGGCCGATCGTGCAGGCCGTCGAGTTGGCCCCCGGCATTCCGCCCCACGATTGAGAGCGCACCTGAAAGTCCGATGCCGATCGAATCGAACTCGTTGACTGGGCACTGCGCCGGCCGCCGCCGCCTTCTCGGCTGCGTCGCGGCGGCCGTCGCGAGTGTCGCGGTTCCGGCGCGCCGGGCATTGGCCCAACCGAGCGATGGCCGCATCGCGCTCGTCATCGGCAATAGCGCATACCGCACCGCTCCGCTCAAGAATCCGGTCAACGACGCCGTCGCGATGGCCGACCGGCTCAAGCAACTCGGTTTCACTGTGATGCTGCACGAGAACACGACGCTGCCGCAGCTGATCGAGGCGCTGCGCGAGTTCTCGGTCAAGGCCGCTTCGAGCGCCGTGCGGCTGGTCTTCTATGCCGGCCACGGGATCCAGTCGAAAGGGCGCAACTACCTGGTGCCGGTGGACGCCGAAGTGCAGAGCGAGGACGAGATCTCGGCCAAGAGCGCCGACGTGGGTGAACTGGTGGACCGGCTCGGCGCCATCAAGCACGGCATCAACATCGTTATCCTCGACGCCTGTCGGGTGAACCCATTTTCGGCCGGCGTCATCGTCGGGCCCGACGGCAGGCGCATCCGCTTCCGTGGGGCGACCACCCCGGGGCTTGCCCCGCTCGACGCACCGGTCGGCACGCTGGTTGCCTTTTCGACCGCCCCCAACGGCATTGCGCTGGACGGCGCCAACGACAACCACAGCATTTACGCCAAGCATCTCCTCGCCAACCTGGGCACACCCGGCATCGCCATCGAACAGCTGTTCAAGAAGGTCCGCATCGGCGTGGCGGAGGAGACGCAGCGGGTCCAGGTGCCGTGGGAGTCTTCGAGCCTGACTGCGGACTTCTGCTTCAAGAACAGCGCCTCGGGCCGCTGCGGGCCGCCGGCCTGACACAAATCCTTATCCGGCCGCCTCGCTGACGCGCTGCTCCATCGCGGGGCCGGCCCGCGCATGCAGGTCGGCAACGAAGCGCATCAGGTCGCGCGCGAATCGCGCGGGCTCCGCGTAGTGCGGCGAATGGCCGCCGCGCGGGTACACCTCGACCCATGCGTGCGGCACCGTGCGGCGGTAGTAGGCGTCGAGCGCTAGGCCGCCGTAATGCGCGCTTCGACCGCCGAGCACCACCTGCAGCGGCAGTTCCAACCGCAGCAGCAGCGCGCGGAAGTCGGCCGCCACCAGCGAATCGCACAGGTCGAGCAGCGGGCGCACCTCCATCGACTGCAACCAGCGCCTGAGCGCCCGGCCGAGCAGGGCATCAGCGGCGAACAGGCGTTGCAGCCAGCGATGGCCGCTCGCTTCGATCTCGCGCAGCACGAGTTCCGCAAGGTTGTCGCGCGCACCGGCAATGAGGCCGGCCAGCATGGCCGCGCTGCACCCGCCGAACAGCCCGAGCTGCCAATCGTCGTCGGTCACGATGCGTGGCGACTGGTCGACCAGCGTTATCGCCCCGACGCGCTGCGTTCCGAAGTCGGCGAGGTATTGCAGCACGGTGAGTGCGCCCATCGAGTGACCGACCAGGGCCACTCGCTCGAGGCGAAAATGCCCGATCAGGTCGTGCAGATCGCGCGCCAGGCGCGCGAGCGTGATGCGCGCCGTCGTGTTGCCCTGGCACGGGCCATGGCCACGAGCGTCCCAGGCGTAGACGCAAAACCGCCGCGCCAGCCGCCGCGCCACCGCCGACCAGTGCCGGTGCGAACACGCCAATCCGTGGATCAGGACGACCGGCGGCCCGGCACCGCGTACCTGCACCGAAATGCGCTGGCCGTCGTCGGCGACGAAATGCGCCAGATGGCGCCGCGCGCCGCGCCCGACCCGGATCAGCCCGAGATTGCGCAGCGCATCGACGACGTCGCCGAGCCCGGTCAGCGCACGCGGGCGCCCATCGGGTGGACGCGCTGGCCGGTCAGCCATGACTCCTCTCTACGACGGGTGGCGCGCGCATGCCGGCAGTACCAGCTGCGAGAAGACGACGCCTTCCCGCCCCCCCGTGTCTGCGTCAAGGTTAGCGCCGATAGAACCATTTCGCGCCCGCAAGCAACTCACGGTCGGATTCGGCGCCCGGCGCCGACGAACCGGAAACTCGGAGGCACAGATGGACGAAGTGGACTTTGACCTCGACCTCGACGATGTCGGCGGCGGCGTAACCGTCGTGATCGGCGACGAAGAGGACTATGGCTGCGACGACGTTCGCCCCGCCTGGCTGAGTGCCGAGCTGATGAACCTCGACGCCGAAACCCAGATCGGCTTCAACGCCCTCTTCCGCGACCGCTAGCGAGACGGCCCGCCTTCGCGGGCCCTGGCATAGCTGCCGTTCTGGCCGCGCTGTTGCCGCCACGCCAGAAAGAGCAGGGTCGTAAGTCCGGCCACACCGCGTCTGATCGTTCTACGGGTTTCTCGGCTCGACCTTCGGCCTGTAGGGCGACCCTGAACCCCTCCATCCATCTGCAGTCGCCGACCCTCGTCGGCTCCTTACGACGCAACGCGGCATTCTCGTCCCGGTCGTCCATTTGCCTGACTGCAACGCTTTGCGCCGCTGCCTGAGGACAAGCCGGTACGCTGGCGCACCGCTACTGCAACAGGGGAACCCATGGCGGATCTCGAAACCCGGAATTCAGCGCGCGTACTCGACCCGGTCGATCGTGTCTCGGAGGTGATATTCGGCCTCCTCATGGCGATGACATTCGTCGGCTCGGTCAGCGTAGCCACCGCCGGTCACCAGGAGGTGCGCACGATGATGATCACCGCGCTCGGATGCAACCTCGCCTGGGGACTCGCCGACGCGGTGATGTACCTCGTCCGGACGGTGACCGACCGGACGCGCAACCGCACGCTGCTCGCTCGCCTGCGGGGAGGGATCGACGCAACTGCCGGGCAAGCACTCGTCGCCGGCGTGCTGCCCGCAGGCATCGCAGCGGTCGCAGGCGCCGGAGAACTCGAGGCGCTGCGCCGCCGCCTGGTCGAACGTCACGACGTGCCGGCACGGCCGCACCTCGATTGGCACGACATCAAGGGTGCGTTCGGCGTGTTCCTGCTGGTCGTGGCAGCGACGTTTCCAGTGGTGGTGCCCTTCATGGTGTTCGAAAGTGCGGCGGTCGCAGTGCGAGCCTCGAACGCCGTGGCGCTCGCGATGCTCTTTCTCGCCGGTTGGCTGTTGGCGCGCCATGCGGGCGGCTCGCCGTGGCGTGGCGGCCTGGCAATGGCCGTGACCGGCGTTGCACTCACCGCGGCAATCATGGCGCTCGGCGGATGAGGCACCCCTTGCTGCCTTCATCTCAGGCGCGGCCTTTGCGGGCGCGCCAAGCGGCGCCATGCCACGTACGGGACGATGACGAGCAGCGAGATGACGAGGTAGGCCAACACGGTGCCCTTGATCGCGTCGGGCGCCGCATTCAACGTAGCCACCAGCAGCGCCAGCCCGGGGTTGCGCGCCGCACTGGTGATCGCAACGGCGGCACGCGTGGCAGGCTCGGGGCCTCCCAGCAGGTGGCCGACGGCGAGCGCTCCGACGGTGGTAAGCACGATTGCGGAGGCGACTCGAAGCCCCGCGCCCAGGGTCACCTCCCAAACGTCGATCAGAGCCACGACAGCAAGCACGACCAGCAGCAGCGTGCCGATGCGCGCGAGCCGCGCTTCGAGCCGGTCGGCGAGCCGAGTGCTGGCGTGCCGTAGCGCGACACCCAGCCCGATGGGCAGCAACTGCGCGAGAAACACCTGGCGTGCGATGTTCCAGGGTGTCACGCTCGCATGCCCCGCATAGAGCGGATTCAGTGCGGCGAGGGAGAGCGGCATGGAGACGACGGCGAGGATCGCGACCCAAATCTGCAGACTCGGTGCGAATGCACGGTGCCCGCCCGCCGTGAGCGAGTGCCGCAGCGCCGCCGGGGCACCGGGCGAGATCGCCATCAGCACGATGCCTATCGCGGCCAGCCTGGGGACCTCGAGCGTGCGGGTGATCGCCAGGGCCAGCGCTGGCACCGCTACCAGCACCGAGAACAGACCGCGGGCGATCGGATCCGGCCGTTGCCAGATCCAGCGCAGCTCGCCGAGGACGATGCCGAGCCCGATGGAAAGCATGACCGTGAACACGGTGACCGCCGCGACCGCCGTTACAACCCACTCCGGAATCGGGCCGTTCATGGTTCACGCTGTTGCGGCAGCGAAGCGAGGCGCTTCATGAACGTTCGACGCGAGCGGATGCAACTGCCCAATTGGAGCATTCCCGCGCTGTACGCGGCGATCGCAATCCTCGCGGGGCTGATGCTCCCCAGGCTCGAAGCGAGCCTGTTCCCGGCATCGAAGTCCGGACTGAGCGCGGGAGCTGCCGTGGCAATCTTCTCGTCGGTTGGGTCGGGCATGATCGCGTTGACCGGGATCGTTTTCGCGCTGGCGTTCGTCATGGTGCAGTTCAGCGCGACGGCGTACTCGCCGCGCCTGGCCCTGTGGCTTGCCAGCGACCGCGTGCTATGGCACTCGGTGGGGCTGTTCTCCGCCACGTTCCTGTACTCGATCGCCGCCATAGCCTGGGTGGATCGCCCCGGCGCGCAGGGGACGCCGTTCCTCAGCGCGTGGCTCGTGATCGTCCTGCTTCTGGCGAGCGTCGCCATGTTCATCGCACTGATAGAAAGGATCTCCCTGCTTCAGATCAACAGGACGCTCGACTTCACGACCACTCGCGGGCGTCGCGTGATCGAGGAGACCTATCCGCCGCTCGCCTCCGCTGCGGCGACGGCCGAGCGCGGCGAATACCGGAAGCTCCCCCTGACCCAGACCTTGTACCACGCCGGAGCTCCGCGGACGGTGCAGGCGCTCGATGTTCCTGCTCTGCTGGCGTTGTCGAAGGCGGCTGGCGGGGTCGTTGTCCTGGTTGCGGCGGTTGGCGACAGCGTCGTCGAGGGTACCGAGATACTGCGCGTCTTCGGCGGCCGCCACACCATCGACGAGGGCGCGCTGAGGGATGCATTCGAGCTCGGACTCGAGCGGACGTTCACCCAGGATCCGAAGTATGCCGTCCGACTGCTGGTGGACATCGCGATCCGGGCGCTCTCGCCGGCGGTGAATGACCCGACCACGGCCGTCCAGGCACTCGATCAGCTCGAGGACCTCTTGCGGCGCCTGGGCAGCCGGCGCCTTGAAATCGGCGCCCTGCGCGACGAGACCGGGCTGCGTGTCGTGATTCCGTATCCGGCCTGGCACGATTTCCTCGAGTTGGCCTTCGATGAAATTCGCTACTGCGGCGCGAGCAGCGTGCAGGTCATGCGCCGAATGAAGGCGCTGATCGCCGATCTGATCACCGCATTGCCGGAGGAGCGCCGCGCCTCGCTGCGCGACCACCAGCGACGACTCGAGGCGACCGTTGCGAGGTCGTTCCCAGACATGGAGGAATTGGAGGACGCTTCGACCGAGGACAAGCAGGGGCTCGGGACGTCGCGCGCGGGCTAGCAAGGCACGGCCCTCCTGGCCGCCCCGGCTGCGAAGCCGTCGGTCCTTGCGCGCCGCGAGCCTGCCGCTCCCGTGAGCGGGATCGGTTCGATATCTCTCACGCGTGAATTTTCGGCATGTTCGGTTGAACCGGGCCCCGCGCCGGTGCAACTCACGGGCGCAAGGGCACCATTGCCCACGGAGTCGAACATGATCAGCAAGTTGGCGCTGTTCTGCCTGGCGATCGCCGCGACCACCTCGTCTGCTCTTGCGCAAGGCGTGGTGCACTACCGCGAAGGCCAGGAGGTGAACCCGCAGGAAGTGGCTCAGATCCTCAATACCCACATCGTCAAGACCCGTTCGCTGCGCCTGCTCGATCAACCAGGCGCCGTTGCGGGGCCCGCCGCCAAGGCGCTTTCGCTCCCCGTTCACTTCGCTTTCGACTCGGCCAGGATTGCGCCCTCGGCCCGCCCGCAGCTGGACGCGCTTGCAGCCGGCATCAAGCTGCTCCCCCCGACGCAGGTCGTCATCGTCGAAGGCCATACCGACGCAGTCGGCACCGAGGACTACAACCTCGCCCTCTCGCAGCGGCGCGCCGCCGCCGTCAAGGACTACCTGGTCAGCGTGCATCACATCGATGCGGCGCGCCTGAAGGACATCGGCTACGGCCTGTTCCGGCCCATCGAGGGATCGGATCCCGCCGCTGCCGAAAATCGCCGCGTGCAGTTCCACGGCGAGTAACGAAAAACCCGGTTCGGCTCGGTACTTCCGCCCCGCAACCAAACGCGCCAGGAAACCTGGCGCGTTTTCTTTTCAGCGGCGTCGCGGCCTGCACCCGCCTCTCAAAAATCGCCCTTCCCCCGCTCTCGCGGGGAGGGGCCGGGGGCGCCACACTCTGCGGCCAAGCGCGAACATCGTCGCTCCGGCGCGACCTCACGGGTTTAATACCGCCGCGGGTTGTCGTTGACTACCCTGCCAAGACATTCATCGCGGCGGGCCGATTCAGTTACCTTGATCGAGCGCACCGCATTCCCTTCCCGATAGAAGGCGTAGCAAGCGTGCCCCCAGTCAGGCCGGCTCCAGGTCACGCAGACACTGTCTGCCTCGTACCGCACAGCACCCTTGACACGCACCATCCCGCCGTCATAGTCAGTGAAATTGAGCACGGCGGTTTCCGCATTTGGGTAGTAGGCCACATACCACCCGTCACGGCCTTCGCATTCGTACGTGCGCCCCGCAATCAGAGCCTTGATTTCCTCACCAGTGAGCTTCTGGCTGATTGGGGGCGTCGCGCATGCCACAAGAAATAGGCAGGCGCAGCCAGAAATCCAGGAATACCTCCACTCACCGCGGCTCATCGCATCGACCTCATCCTCAGAACGGACCCGGCTTCTCGGGACGGATCAGGCTACGCTGCAGAAGGGACCCGCGCAATCGACACCGAAGCGGCGCCTGGATTCGACACCGCAGCGGATTACAAGCTCCGATACCGCCCGGCCAAGTTCCGCTGATACTCCTGCGAAAGATCGATGTCGTTGTGGTCGACGCCACGTAGCCGCACCAACTCGGCCGCGGGATGCAAGGCGCGCAGGCGCTCGGCATGCTCGACACCGATGATGCGGTCGCGGTCGCCGTGCAGGATGAGCACCGGCATGCGAACGTGCGGCAGCCACTCGTCGGTGCGCATCGGATAACGCAGCAGCGCGCCCGGTACCCACGGATAGTGGTCGCGCGCGACATCGCGCAGGCTGCTGTACGGGGACACGAGCACGAGCAGATCCGCGTCGACCTCGGTCGCCAGCCTGGTCGCCAACCCGCTGCCGAGTGAGCGGCCGTACAGGACGACCTTGCGGCCGGCGTACTCGGGGGCGATCGCCTGCCAGGCCGCGCGCACGTCGGCGTGCAGTTGCGCTTCGCTGGTGATCCGCCCGGTGCTCTTGCCGTAGCCACGATAGTCGAGCATGAACAGGTCGAAGCCGGTGCGCCGATAGAAGTCCGTTCCGGTGAGCCATTGCTCCAGGCTTCCCGCGTTTCCATGCAGGAAGAACACGACTCCCTTGGCACCGGGCTGGCGAAAGTGCAGTGCCGACAAGGTCGCGCCATCGACGTCGATGGTGCGCTCGACGACATCCGGCACGCTGAAGCGATGTCCGGGCGGCAACCGCGTCGGCGCGAACAGCAGGAACTCCTGCTTCCAATACAGCAGAAGCAGCACGCCTCCGTAGATTGCGACCGCGATCAGCGTCATGCGCAGCACCCGCCGCCACGGGGAGCGGGCAGCGGTACGGGTAAACAGGGAACTCGTGCTCATGGCTTGTTGCACGACATGACACCCGCGACGCAGCGCAGCGATTGCTTCCCGGGGCCGGCCCGTGGATCATGGCAGATTCGGTGGCACGCGTTGTGCAATCGAACGCGGTGCCGCTGTTCCCTCGGCGGCTGGACCGCTCCTTCGATGGTTTAGCCGCCGAGTCGTTTCACTTCAGCGGACGATTCGAATCATGCGCGAAGAGAAGGTCTATTCCGAAGCCGAGATCACGCAACGCCTTGCCGCCGAGTTGCCGCACTGGTACTACGAAAGCGGCACCCTGCGCCGCAAGTACCGCACCGAGGGCTGGAAAGGCACCTTGATGGTGGTCAATGCGGTCGGCCACCTCGCGGAGGCCGCCTGGCACCATCCGGATCTCACCGTCTCCTACGCGTACGTCATCGTCAAGCTGACCACGCACAGCGCCAAGGGCATCACGGACAAGGACTTCGCCCTCGCACGCAAGATCGAGGAGGTGGTGCAGTGGCAACCCGCGACCGAAGGCGGACCGCTCGAGGGGACACCGAACAACGATCAGCGCTTCCGCTACATCAAGTACGACGCCAAGTGAAACAGCATGTGACATCCTGTGCCCGGAACGAAGCAGCCCGGGACGGGCGATGTTCGGCATGAAGTTATCGGAACTCAGCGTTCAGCCGAGCGTGGCCGCGCAGGTGACGGTTGCGGCGCCGGCACGGCTGCACCTCGGATTCATCGATCCCGACGGTTCGCTCGGCCGCAGGTTCGGCAGTCTCGGCCTGACGATCGACGGACCGGGTACGCGCGTGGCGCTGCGCCAGGCTGCGCATGATTCCGTCGACGCCGAGCCCGGAACCGAGCAGGACGTCGACCGCGTGCGCGAGCACGTCAGAACACTCAAGCGGCTGTCGGGACGCGACGCCCCGCTCGCCGTCCACCTGCGCGAGGTCCTGCCGCCGCATGCCGGCTTCGGCTCGGGGACGCAACTTGCCCTTGCCCTCGGGCGCGGCTTCGCTTCGCTGCATGGCATCGACGTCACGACCACGGATCTCGCGCGTGCGCTCGGACGCGGCAAGCGCTCGGGCGTCGGCGTCGCGGCGTTCGATCGCGGAGGCTTTTTGCTCGACGCCGGTCCGGGCAGGGATGGACCCGCGCCGCTGCTGGCGCGCGCCGATTTCCCCGAGTCGTGGCGGGTGCTGCTCGTCCTCGACCCGCGGGGTGCCGGCTTGCATGGCGAAGACGAGGGACGCGCAATCGCGCAGCTGCAGCCGATGGAGCAGGCGACGGCCGCGCATCTCGCGCATCTCGTCCTGATGCAGATCCTGCCCGCGTTGCACGAGACCGACTTCGCCCGGTTCGCGCACGGCATCAGCGAACTCCAGCGCGTGATCGGGGCGCATTTCGCGCCGGCGCAACACGCAAGCGCCTACACGAGCCGGGCAGTGGCGCAGGTCGTCGAATGGCTGGGCACCAACTTCGACGCCGCGGTCGGCCAGAGTTCGTGGGGCCCGACCGGCTTCGCCATCTTCGCCTCGCAAGCCGATGCCGATCGAGCCGTGGATCGCGCGCGCGCGGCCGGCCAGGTCGCCGCGCAACTCGCGTTGCGCATCGTCAAGGGCCGCAATCACGGCGCGCTGCTGACGCGCTGAACCGCCTTCATTCACCACGGGAAGCACCATGGATCGCCAATACATCCTTCACATGTTCACGCCGGGCAAGCAGATGAGCCCGTTCGACGTCAACATGGCCGTCGACGCCGGCTACCAGGTCGTCGTGCCGTACGCCGAGGTCGGCACCGACAACGTCGCGGCCATGACGCAGGACGCGATCTTTTCGCGCGGACCGAAGGGTGCGGGTTTCACGGGCATCTTCATCGGCGGGCGCGACGTCGTGGTCGCCGCGGACATGCTCGAGGCCGCGCACAAGGCCATGGTGCCGCCGTTCGTGGTCTCGGTGTTCGCCGACCCGAGCGGCTCGTTCACCACCGCCGCGGCGCTGGTGGCGTGCGTGGAACACCACCTGAAGAAAACGCACAAGACCGATCTCGCCGGCAAACGCACGCTGGTGCTCGGCGGCACCGGTGCGGTCGGGCGCATCGCCGCGGTGCTGGCGGGCCAGCTCGGCGCGCGGGTCGCGATCGCGAGCCACAGCGGCATCGAGCGTGCGCGCAAGGCGACCGACGCGACCAATCGTCGTTTCAATTCAGCGGCCGAACCGGTCGCGGCCGATTCGCCGGCCGCACTGCGGAGCGCCCTTGCCGACGCGGAGGTCGTGCTGGCCACGGCGGCAGCGGGCGTGCAATTGATGACAGCAGCCGATGTCGCGAGCGCGAGCAAGATGCTGCTCGCGGCCGACGTGAACGCAGTGCCTCCGGCCGGCATCGCCGGAGTCGACGTCTTCGACAACGGCAAGCAGATCGGCAACGGGCGCGCGGTCGGCATCGGCGCGCTTGCGATCGGCAACGTCAAGTACCAGGTGCAGCACAAGCTGTTCGTGCAGATGCGCGAAGCGACCAGGCCGGTCGTGCTCGGCATCGGCGAAGCGCTCGCGGTCGCCCGCAGCCAGCTCGCGGGCTGACGGCGGCCCCGGGACGCGTGCCGGCGCTCGTCGTCGCCGCGCTGTCGGCGCGCATGCTCGCGTCATCCGCGCGGCGCGCCGGCTGGGACGTCATCGCGCTCGATCTGTTCGGCGACGTCGACACCCGCGCCGCCGCCGAGGCATGGTTCGGCATCGGCGACGCCTCGGCGCTTCACATCGAGCGGGATCGGCTTCTCGCCGCGCTGGCGGCCGCGCGCGACAGGCGCGATTGCATCGGCTGGGTGGCGGGTGCGGGTTTCGAGGCGCAGGCGGAATTGCTCGCAGAAGGAGCGCGTCGCCTGCCGCTGCTCGGCAACGACGCGGCGACGATCGATGCGGTGCGCGACCCGCGCCGCTTTTTCGCACGCCTGAACAAACTCGGCATTCCGCATCCGGAGACGAGCACGGTCGCGCCGCGGCAACGCAGCGGCTGGCTGGCCAAGGACTTCGCGTCGAGCGGCGGGTGGCATGTCCGCCGCGCTGACCGCTTGCGACTTCGCCCCGCGGGCGCCAGGGGGTACTTCCAGCGCGAGATTGCCGGGCGGCCGATGTCGGTCCTGTTCGTCGCCGACGGCGACCGCGCCGCCCCGATCGCCGTCAACGCGCTGTTGGCCCGGCCACACGGTGAACGCCCGTACATCTATCACGGCGCCATCGGGCCGGTGGTCGATCTCGCGCCCCGGCTCTCGACCGAGCTCGCCGAGGCTGCCCAGGCCATCGCGCGAGCGTTCGGCTTGCGGGGACTCGGAAGCCTCGACTTCATCCTGCACGGTGACCGCTTCAGCGTGCTCGAAGTCAATCCACGTCCGTCCTCGACGGTCGGACTCTACGACGCGGACCTCACGACCGGACTTCTCGCCTTGCACGTCGACGCGTGCGCCGGCGCCCTGCCGCGTTCGCTGCCAGGCATCGATGCCGCGAGGATCCGTGGCGAATCCATCGTCTTCGCACCCAAACCCCACATCGTGACGCGCGCCGACACGGATCGCCTGCTTGCGCTGCGCTGCGCCGATGTTCCGCAACCCGCGAGCCGGGTCGAGGCCGGCGCACCGCTCTGCACGGTTTGCGCGCAAGGCAACGATGCGGCAGCGGTGCGCGTCCTGCTTGCACAGCACGAAGCCACGGTGCGTTCGATGGTGCAGAATCGAAGCGAGGTCAACCGCCATGCCGACTGAACGCGCCCGCACCCACGTCAGCGTCAACGAACTCGCCCATCCGTTGCTGGCCGAACTGCTCGGCGCACCGGGCCAGGACGTGCTGGTGCGCACGACGTCGCAGGGCGTACGCATCGTCGATGCGGGCATCGAAGCGCGCAGCAGCACGGCTGCGGGCGCGGTCATCGCCGCGATCTGCATGGGCGGACTGGGTCGCGTCGTTGTGCGCGCAGGCAACGGCGAGTGGCCGACCGTCATCGAGGTCGGGAGCACCCAGCCCGTCATCGCGTGCCTGGCGAGCCAGTACGCCGGCTGGAGCCTCGCGGCCACCAAGGAGCAGACCGGCGGCAAGAAGTTCTTCGCGCTCGGCTCGGGTCCGGCGCGCGCGCTCGCGTGCAAGGAGCCGCTGTTCGAGGAGCTCGGCTACCGAGACCAGGCCGAGTCGGGCGTGCTGGTGCTCGAAACCGACCGCGAGCCGCCCGCGGTGATCATCGACAAGGTGTTGCGCGACTGCGGGCTCGAGGGATCCGGCCTCACGGTGATCCTTACCCCGACGACGAGTGCGGCCGGCACCACGCAGGTGGTCGGCCGCGTGCTCGAAGTGGCGCTGCACAAGGCACACCATCTCCGCTTTCCGCTCGCTTCGATCATTGAAGGCATTGCGAGCGCGCCGTTGCCGAGCCCCGCCGGCGACGGCACGGAAGCGATGGGCCGCACCAACGATGCGATTCTTTACGGCGGCCGCGTGCATCTGACCGTCGATGCCGACGATGCGGCGGCGCGGGCGCTTGCGCACGACCTGCCATCGCTCAATTCGCGCGACTACGGCCGTACGTTCGCCGAGATCTTTCGGCAATACGACTTCGATTTCTACAAGATCGATCCGGCGTTGTTCGCGCCCGCCGAGGTGTGGGTGAGCAACCGCCGCAGCGGCCAGACGTGGCATGGCGGCCGCATCAACCCGGACCTGCTGCGCGGCGCGTGGCTGCAGGAGGCCTGATGGCGCCGGGCAGCGCCGATGCCGGCGCGCGGCTGCGCGTTGCCATCATGACCGACGAGGTGGGATGGCACACCGCGCGGCTGCAACAGGCGTTGCGCGCGCGCGGGTGCGCCGGCCGCTGCGTCGACCTGGCCGCGTGCCGGTTCGACACGACCTGGGCGTGGCACGGGATCGTCATTCCCGGCTTTGGCCGCGATCTCCCCGACGCGGCGATCGTGCGGGGGATCGCCGGCGGCACCTTCGAACAGGTGACGGCGCGGCTCGGCATCCTGCATGCGCTGCGCGAACTGGGCGTGCCGGTCTACAACGATGCCCGCGCGATCGAGCGCAGCGTCGACAAATCGATGACGAGCTTCCTGCTCCATCTGGCCGGCATTCCCACGCCGCCCGCATGGGCCGGCGAATCGACCGCCGCAGCGCGGCGCGTGGTGATGCGCGCCCATGGCGGTGATACGAGCGTGGTGCTCAAGCCGCTCTTCGGTTCGCAGGGCGATGGGCTGCGACGCCTCGGCAAGGTCGAGGGCAAGTACGCCGCCCTGCCCGATCTCGCCGACTACGGCGGCTATGCATATCTGCAGCGCTTCGTCGCAAGCGACCGGCACCCCGGGTTCGATTGGCGCGTGCTGGTCATCGGCGGGAAAGCCGTTACTGCGATGCGGCGGGTCAGCGAGCACTGGATCCACAACGTCGCGCAAGGCGCACGCTGCGAGGCGGCGCCGCTGACCGGAGCGACCGGCGAGGCCGCCGAGATCGCGACCTACGCAGCCGCTGCGCTCGGACTCGACTACGCCGGCGTCGACCTGTTGCCGCCGGCCAGACCCGGTTCGACCGCGCAGGTGATCGAAGTCAACGGCGTCGCGGCATGGCGCGGACTGCAGTCGGTGACGGGTTTCGACATCGCCATGCGCCTGGTCGACGATCTCCTGACGCGCAAGTTCGCCGCCAGCGGCAGGCCGGCGCGCTTCGCCGCGTGACCGCCGACACGCGGCGTGCCTATCTGTGGGCCTGCGCGCTCGACGTCGCCGTGCGCAAGCCCGGGAACGTGAGCGTCGCCTCGGCTGGCCACGGCATGCACGCCGGACAGTTCATCGCGAGCGCAATTGTCTCGGCCGACGCCGTCTGCGAAGGCGATGCGCCGGTCGGTCGCCGCATCGAGGGGGCCATCCGCGCGACGCGCGCGGCGGTCGAATGCAACACCAACCTCGGCATCGTCCTCCTGTGCGCCCCGCTTGCCGCCGCGGCGCAGGCCACGGCGGGCCGGAGCGTCGACGCGCTGCGCGCGCAGTTGCGCGCCACGCTCGCGGGCCTGAACGTCGAGGATGCGCGGGCGGCCTTCCGTGCGATCGCGCTCGCGAACCCCGGCGGACTCGGCGCTGCTGCGCAGCAAGACGTCAGGGAGGCTCCCACGATCGACTTGCGCGCTGCGATGCAACTTGCCGCGGACCGTGATCGCGTCGCGCGCCAATACGCCAGCGGGTTCGCCGATGTATTCGATGGGCTCGCGGATTTCGACCGGTTCAGTGCCGAACCGGCCATTGCGATGCTCGCGTGTTACATCGGTATTCTCGCGTCGGGACCCGATTCACACATTGTTCGAAAACACGGCGGCGCGCTGGCACAGACTGTCACCGACGAAGCCCGGGCGCATCTCGAAGCATGGTGCAAGTCGCGGAAACCTCCGACCCCCGATGCGCTCGCGACGTGGGACGCGCGCTTGAAAGGCGCCGGCCTGAACCCGGGGACTAGCGCCGACCTCGCGGTGGCGTCTGCATTCCTGGCGGCGATCATGGACCCGCGTTTGAGCGACCTGCGCGTGCCCGGATTGGCATGGAACGTGTTAAATACTCGGCCGACGCTGACGCGTCTGTCCGGATAACCAATCTGTCGGAGACATCACAATGGCAAAGATTGACCGTGTCCTCGTCGGCGAGTCGCTGGTCGGCGACGGCAACGAGGTTGCTCACATCGACCTCATCATGGGACCGCGCGGTTCGGCCGCTGAGGTTGCGTTCTGCAATGCACTAACGAACAACAAGGACGGCTTCACCTCCCTGCTTGCGGTCGTTGCTCCCAATCTGCTCGCGAAGCCCAACACCGTGATGTTCAACAAGGTGACCATCAAGGGCGCGAAGCAGGCGGTGCAGATGTTCGGTCCGGCGCAGCGCGCGGTGGCGATGGCGGTTGCCGACAGCGTCGAAGACGGCACGATCCCCGCCGATGAAGCCGACGACGTCTTCGTCGCCGTAGGCGTGTTCATCCACTGGCTGGCGGCCGACGACAAGAAGATCCAGGAGTTCAATTACAAGGCGACGCGCGAGTCGATCAAGCGTGCGGTCAATCGCGAGCCGCGTGCCCGCGATGTGGTGGCCAAGAAGGGATCGGTCGATCACCCGTTCCAGGCCAGCAAGTAACCCTTTTCGGAACGGCCACCGACCGCGCTCGTGCGCAGCCGGTGGACTTGAAAACCTGCGCCGCCCATGGGCTCCGTGGCCGGCGCATTTTTTTACTCCGGCGCGGCCGTTGGCACCATGCCAGATCCGATCAGCGTGAGCACCGATGCCGGTTCGCGCGCCCGCACCTCGCGCCGGCGCTCGATGGCGACGCCCACCGCGGCGAGATCGTCGAACTTGGCGGGCTTCGTCAGCACGACACGCACCCAATGTGCACCGAATTCCTCCAGCGCCAGGTGCGCCATTTCCTCGGCCAGTGCTTCGAGCAGCTTCAGCCTGTGCGTGGCCAGGAGTTCGAGCAACGCCGTCCGCAGCAGGCTGTAGTCGATCGTGTCGCCGATGCGGTCGGTGCGGCAGGCGAGGCTGCGTGGAATCCCGGCCGCGATGTCCAGCCGAACCGGCTGGGGCCGGTGCAGCTCGTTCTGGTGGATGCCGATCACGGTCTGCGCCTGCAGCCCCTCGATGAAGATCACGTCCAGCGGTTCGCCGGTGTCTTCCCCTGGGCGCGCTGCGGGAAGCGATCTCAGCAGTTCGGCAGCATTCATGTGTGGATCATCTCTTGGTTCGACGTTTCACGCCGCAAAACCAGGCGCGCACTGCCGCATTGTTGGCGGGATCGAGAGCAAGAATCGCGCGCACCGGCCGCCGTCATGACGCCTAAATCGCGAACGCGCGCTCCACATTCCCGCGCAGCCAAGCCACAATACCGGCCCTGCGCGACGGCGGCCGGAATTTTCGCCACGCGCGAAAATCATTGCCCGCCCACGTGAGGACAGCATGTCTCGTGGCTGACGGAGCAAGGGAGACACGATGAGTCTGGTGTCGGAAAGCGTCGACGCCCACCTGGACCGCATCCTGGCGGTGGTACGTCACGGCCTGAGCCGCGGCGACACCAGCGAGGCCGTCGCGAGTTCGTGGTCGCGCTGCATCAACGACTACCGGCTCGATCCGACAGTGGTGCGCGCGCCGCCCATGCTGAGCGGCGGCGAGTTGCGCGAACGCCAGGAACACTCGGGCGACGTGATCGATTGCGCCAAGCTCGAGATGACCAGCCTCTACCAGCAGCTCGGCGACCCGGAATGCGCCGTCGTGCTGGCGGGCCGCGACGGCGTGATCCTGCACATGGTCTCCTCGCCCGTGTTCGCCGACGACGTGGCAGGTCTCGGCTTCCGCGTGGGCGCGGTATGGAGCGAGCGCGAGGCCGGTACCAACGGCATGGGCACCTGCGCCGAGGCGGCCGCGCCGGTCGCCGTCTGCCGCACCGATCACTTCTATTCGCAGTACACGTCGCTTACCTGCTCGGCGGTTCCCGTCTACGACCAAAATGGGGCGCTCGCCGCCGTGCTCGACGTGACCAGCCGGTCGCAGCTGCTGCAGCAGCACTCTCTCGTCCTGCTCGGCATGACGGCGCAGACGATCGAGAACCGCCTGCTCGATGCGCGCTTCGACGACGCGTACCCCATCCACTTCCACAGCCGGCCCGAGTTCGTTTACACGCTGCATGCCGGCAAGCTGCTGGTCGACGCCGGCGGCACGATCCTGTCGGCCAACCGCAGCGCCCTGTTCCAGCTCGGGCTGCGCTCGCTCGAGGACATCCGGGCGCGCAAGATCAGCGAGACGCTGAAGACGTCGCTGGAGAGCCTGCTCCAGCGCAGCATCGCGAGTTCGTTTCATCCGGTGCCGGTCTACAGCGCCCGCGCCTCGAACCGGTTTTTCGCCGTCGCTCAGCAGCCCGCGGCAACACTGCACCGGCACATCCCGGCGCGGGCAGGCAGCGGCATCCTGCTGGCGCGTCCCAGTGCGCCCGAGGCCACCGTGCCCGACCTCGAGTTCGGCGACCAGGACATCACCACCCAGCTCACGCTTGCGCGGCGGGTGATCGCGCGCCGCATCCCGATCCTCCTGCACGGCGAAACCGGCGTCGGCAAGGAGGTGTTCGCGCTCGCCCTGCACCGGGGCAGCCCGTATTCGTCCGGCAATTTCGTCGCCGTCAACTGCGCATCGCTGCCGGAAAGCCTGATCGAAAGCGAGCTTTTCGGTTACCGTGCGGGCGCCTTCACGGGGGCGCAGCGCGGCGGCCGGCGCGGCAAGATCCTGCAGGCGGACAAGGGGACGCTGTTCCTCGACGAGATCGGCGACATGCCGCACGCGCTGCAGGCGCGCCTGCTGCGGGTCCTCGATGCGCGGCGCGTCATCCCGCTCGGCGCCGAGGAATCGGTCGAAGTCGACTTCCAGCTCATCAGCGCAAGCCACCGCGATCTCGAGGAGCGCGTGCGCGGGGGCCTGTTCCGCGAGGACCTGTTCTTCCGGCTGAACGGCGTCTCGATCACGCTGTCGCCGTTGCGCGACCGTCCCGGCAAGATCGCCCTGATCCGGCGCATCCTCGCCGAAGAAGGGGCTCGCTTCACGCTCACCGCCGACGCCGAGGCGGCGCTGCTCGAGCATTCATGGCCCGGCAACGTACGCCAGCTGCGCCATGTGCTGCGCACCCTGGCGGCGCTCTACGACGGCGACACCGTGACGCGCGAAGCCCTGCTGCAGCAGCTGCCGAAAGAGCTGACGCCACCGTCTCCGTCGAGCCCGGCCGCGCCGGCAGTGGAAGTCGCTGCCAAGCACCCATCGTTGAACTCGATCCAGGCGACCGAGCGGCAGGCGCTGCTGCGCATGCTCGAGGACCATCGCTGGAACGTCAGCAATGTCGCCAAAGCGCTCTCGCTCAGTCGCAACACGCTCTACCGCAAGCTCCATCGCCTCCACATCGAGCTCTCGAGCACCAAGCGCGTCGACTGAGGCCACCGGCGCGGATCCGCGCATCAAGGCGGCTCAGCCGCGGCCGTCTGCGCGAGGCGACCGCGACAAGCCGCGCTTCGCATGGGCGGTCACCGGCTCGGGCCACATGCTCGAGGAATCGCTCGAGCTGGCGCGGGCGCTGCCCAACGTCGACCTGTATCTCTCGGCGGCCGCCGCCGAAGTGCTGCCGCTCTACAAGCTCACGCTTGAAGCGCTGAAACGCGACTTCCGCGTCTTTCGCGACAACAGCCGCTCGAGCGTCCCGGTCGGACTGCTGTACGCGGACTTCTATCACACCTTCGTGCTGGCACCCGCGACCAGCAACACGGTTGCCAAGTGCGCGTTCGGGATCTCCGATACGCTTCCCACTAACATGTTCGCGCAGGCGGGCAAGCTGGGCATCCCGGGCATCGTCTACGCCTGCGACACCGAGCCCGTGGTGATCACGCGCTCGCCGCGCGAGTGGGTCGAGTTGCGGCCGCGCCGGATCGAACTCGAGAACGTCGAGCGGCTGCGCGCGATCGACTTCTGCCGGGTTGCGAGTTCGCTGGCCGAACTGCGCGCCGCGCTGGAGCAGCGCCTGCGCGAACTGTCCCTGACATGGAAAGAATCCTCTTCCTGACCGGGCGGCTGGCGCAGGCGAGCCTGGAGCGCGTGCTTGCATCGATGGATGCGCCGTTCGCGTGGGAGGTGCGCGAGATCGGCCTGCAGGTCGCCGCGCTGATGACCGCCGATCTGATCCAGCGCCGCGTCGAAGCGCCGGTCGCGGCCGATCGCATCATCGTGCCCGGCCGTTGCCGCGGCGATCTGGACGCGCTCGCGACGCACTACGGCATCCCGGTCACGCGCGGACCCGAAGAACTCAAGGACATTCCGCAGTACTTCGACCGCGCGGCCCGGCCGGTCGATCTCTCGCGCCACGACATCACGATCCTCGCCGAGATCGTCGATGCACCGCACCTCGATCTCGCCGCGCTGCTCGACCGCGCCGGTCAGCTGCGCGCCGACGGCGCCGACGTCATCGACCTCGGCTGCCTGCCGTCGACGCCGTTCCCGCACCTCGAAGATGCCGTGAAGGCACTCAGGACGGAAGGCTTCGCGGTCAGCGTCGACTCGCTCGACCCGCAGGAACTTCTGCGTGGCGGACACGCCGGCGCGGACTACCTGCTGAGCCTCACGCCCGACAACCTCTGGATCGCGGAGGAGGTCGCGTCGACGCCGGTGCTGGTCGCACGCGAGCCGGCCGACGAGCCCGCGCTCTACGCCTCGATCGAGGCGCTGCGGGCGCGCGGACGCGCTTTCCTCGCCGACACCGTGCTCGATCCGATTCCGTTCGGCTTCACCGCGTCGATCGCGCGCTACCACCGCCTGCGCGAGCGCCTCCCCGATGTGCCGATCCTGATGGGCATCGGCAACCTGACCGAGCTGGTCGATGCCGATACCACCGGCATCAATGCGCTGCTGTTCGGCATCGCGAGCGAGCTGCGCGTGGCGGCGATTCTCACCACGCAGGTGAGCGGCCACGCGCGCCGCGCCGTGCGCGAAGCCGACGTGGCGCGCCGCCTGATGTATGCCGCGCGCGAAGGCAACGTGTTGCCGAAGGGGTTGACGGACGAATTGCTCACGGTGCACGCCAAGCGGCCGTTCCCGGATACCCCCGAAGAGATCGCCGAGGTGGCGCGCGCGATCCGCGACCCGAACTTCCGGGTCCAGGTCGCCTCCGACGGCGTGCACGTCTACAACCGTGACGGCCATCACGTCGCGCAGGACGTATTCCAGCTCTGGCCGCGCCTGAAACTGGACCATGACGGCGCGCACGCCTTCTACCTCGGCGTCGAGCTCGCCCATGCGCAGCTCGCCTGGCAGCTCGGCAAACGCTACGCGCAGGACGAGTCGCTCGCCTGGGGCTGTGCCGTCGAGCGGCGGCCGCAGGACCTGACGGCGTGGCATGCACCCGGACCGACCATGCGGCGGGCGCGTAGTCCAGGCGTCGCCTCGGGCGACGCGCCCGGACCAGACCAGCCTGCGCGAGAATCCGGCGATGATCTTTGAGTCGATCGTCACGACGCTTTCCACCACGGGCGTGCCGCACGTCGCGCCGATGGGCGTGCGCTACGAGGGCGACCTGGTGGTCCTGATGCCGTTCAAGCCCTCGACGACGCTGGAGAACATCCTCGCCTCCGGGTGTGCGGTGCTGAACCTCACCACCGACACGCGCCTCTTCGCCGGTTGCGTGACGGGGCGGCGCGAGTGGCCGGTCGGACCGGCCGAGACGATCCCTTGCGTCCGCCTCGCATCGAGCCTGGGCCACGTCGAGCTGCATCTCGCAGCGGTGCGCGACGATCCCACCCGGCCGGTCTTGCAGATGGCGCGCGGTTATGCCGCGCGGCACGGCGACTTCGCCGGGTTCAACCGTGCGCAGGCGGCGATCATCGAAGGCGCGGTGCTGGTGAGCCGCCTGCACATGCTTCCCGCCGCGAAGATCGACACCGAGATGGCCTACCTGCAGATCGCCGTCGACAAGACCGCGGGACCGGCGGAACGCGAGGCCTGGCAATGGCTGTGCGACGCGGTCGACGCTTTCCGCGCCAATCCGCGCGGGGGACACGCGCCGTGACCGCGCTGCTGGCCAGCGTCCGCACCGAACAGGAGGCGGTGGCCGCCGTGCGTGCCGGTGCGGACATCGTCGATCTCAAGGATCCGCACAGCGGAGCGCTTGGTGCCTTGCCGCGCGCGCTCATCGAGTCGATCGTCGCCCGCGTGCGTGCTCTTGGCGCGTGGCCGATCAGCGCCACGATCGGCGACCTCGACGACCGGCTGATCGACGAGATGGTGCGCCGTGTCGGGACGACCGCTGCAACCGGAGTCGATTTCGTCAAGGTGGGCATCGCGCCGGGCAAACACGCGCGTGCCGCGCTCGCGAGCCTCGCCGAGCTGCCCGCCGCGGTCGTGCCGCTGTTTTTCGCCGATGCCGGCCTCGATCTGGCATTGGTCGCGACAGCCTGCGCGCACGGGTTCCGGATCGTGATGGTCGACACCGCGAACAAGAGCGGTGGCTCGCTCTTCGAATGCGTCGACCACGCGACGCTGCGGCGCATGCTCGACATCGTGCATGCTGCCGGCGCTCGCGCCGGGCTCGCCGGTTCCTTGCGCCTGGGGCAGGTGCCGGCGTTGTGCAGCCTGCAGCCCGATATCGCCGGGTTCCGCGGCGCGTTGTGCGACGGCGCGCGCACCGGGCGCCTCGACCCGGAGAAGGTGCGCCGCCTGCGCAGCGCGCTGCCTCGCGCGGAGGTGATTCCCGCGTTGCCGCCCGAGCGACGAGGCGCGGCGGCGACCGCGCCTCGACACGTTTCCTGAGCGCGCGAGCATCGCTCACGCCCGCGGGCCGCACGCAGGATCACGCGGTGGCCGTCGTGCCGGGCATCTCCGGCGAGGTCTTCGACCTGCAGGCGCACCAGGCCGGCGTGCGGACCGAATACGCGGCGACGGACCACCTCTCGATCGCGGGCGCTTTCGACTACAGGCGCGGTGATGTCGCATCGACCACGCAACGCAACTTCACGATCTTCACCAACTCGACGGCCATTGCGCTCGACCCGGTCTTCGGCCCGGGGGCGGTGGGCTATCGGCTGTACGCGATCACGCAGGCGTGGCGTCTGGGAATCAGCTATGCCGTAGGCCGCTCGGGTTCGATCAACGTCGGCATGGAACGCTGGATCAGCCGCGCCCACGGCGGACTCGATTACGACAACACGCTCGCGGGCGCATCCTATGTGCACGCGCTCTGACCTTGCACGGTGCGCGCTGCTGCTGTGGCTGCTCGGCGCGGGTGCGGCGCTCGGCAACGAGATCGACGCCCTGGTCCGGGACGAGAGCGGCGCGCCGCTGGCCGATGCGGTGGTGGTCGCGGTCGCGGACATTCCAGTCAAGCTGCCGCCGCCCCGGCTGGAGTCCGTCGTGCAGGAGTCGAAGGAGTTCAAGCCCTTCCTGAAGGTAGTGCTGGTCGGCACGCCGGTCGAGTTCCCGAACCGCGACGACGTCCTGCATCACGTCTACTCGTTCTCGCCGGCCCGTGCGTTCGAACTCAAGGTCTATGCGGGCACGCCCCCCGATCCGATCGTGTTTGACCGACCCGGTCCGGTCGCGCTCGGCTGCAACATCCACGACTGGATGCTGGCCTACATATACGTTTCCGAGAGCCCGTATTTCAGCATCACCGGTGCCGACGGCCACGCGCGCCTCGCCAATCTCCCCGCCGGCAGATACTCCGTGCGCGTCTGGCACTATCGGCTGCTGCAGCATGAGTCCGAAACCGCTCAGCCGGTGAGCTTCAGCGGCGCCGGCTCCGTCCAGGTCGCGTGGGACCTCAAGCTCAAGCGTGATTCGCGCGTGCGGCGCGCGCCAACCCGTCCGGGCGGCGGCTACCGCTGAGACGCGGTCACACGTCGTCGTAGAACTCGACGACACCCGTTTCCAGCGAATACTCCGCGCCGACCACGCGCAACCCTTCGTTCTGGATCAGCTGCTCCAGGATCGCCGATCCGTGCCTGAGCTGGTTGACCGATGCGCTCACGTTCGCGCGCACCGCGTGCTGCAGCAGGACGTCGGGCTCGTACTTCAGCCCGGTCCGCAGCAGCACCTCCACGGCAGGACGGACCCGATCGACGATGGAGCGCAGGTTGCGCGACTGATGCTCGCCCGGCGTACGCAGTTCCTCGAGCGTCGCGAGGATCGCGCCGCACTGCGAATGCCCGAGGACCACGACCAGGCGCACGCCGAAGCGCGCCGCCGCGAATTCCACGCTGCCGACCTGCGAAGGCGCCACGATGTTGCCAGCCACGCGGATCACGAACAGATCGCCCAGGCCCTGGTTGAAGACGATCTCCGCCGGCACGCGCGAATCGGAGCAGCCGAGGATGATCGCGAACGGCGCCTGGCCGTCGGCCAGGGCCAGGCGCCGCGAGTAGCGCAGGAAACTGTCGCGGCTCGGCAGTCCCGAGACGAACTCCTGGTTGCCCTTGCGCAGGCGCTCGAGCGCCTCTTCCGCCGGAATCATTTCGAAACTCTCCGCTGGCACATTGTTGCGATTGAATCGTAGAAGAACTTTTCTCAGCCCTTCAAGAGGTGCCTCGCGATCACCAGCTTCTGGATTTCGCTGGTGCCGTCGAAGATGCGGAACGCCCGCACGTGGCGGTACAGGCGTTCGACGGTCGTGCCCTGCACCACACCCATGCCGCCGAAGATCTGCAGTGCCTGATCCACGACTTCCTGCGCCGCCTCGGAGCAATACAGCTTCGCGATCGAAGCTTCGCGCCCGATCGACGCGTGCCCGGTGTCGTGCATCCAGGCCGCACGATAGGCAAGCAACGCCCCCGCATCGATCTTGACGGCCATGTCGGCGAGCTTCTCCTGGATCAGCTGATGCTCGGCGATCGGCTTCTTGAACGCGACGCGCCCGGTGCTGCGCTGGAGCGCCGCGTCGAATGCCCGGCGCGCAAACCCGAGCGTCGCCGCGGCCACGGTCGGGCGAAACAGCTCCAGCGTGCGCACGGCGATCTCGAAACCGTGTCCGGCCTGGCCGAGCAGGCTCGATCGCCCGACGCGGCATCCCGCGAACCGGAGCGTCCCGACGGTGTGCGGGGGCAGGACGTGCAACCGCTGTTCGAGAGCGACGCCCGGATTGTCACCGTCGACCACGAATGCACTGATCCCGCGCGCACCCGAATCGGCTTCCGTGCGCGCGAATACGACGTATGCGTCGGCGAGGCCGGAGTTGGAAATCCAGGTCTTGCGGCCGTCGAGCACGTAGCCATCGTCGCTGGCCGTCGCCGTCATGCCGATCGCGGCGACGTCCGAACCGGCCTCGGGCTCGGACAACGCAAACGCCGGCAGACAACGACCGGCGCAGTATGCGTCGACGTACCGCCGCTTCTGTGCGAAGGAACCGTACAGCGCGATCGGCAGTGCGGCCAGCCACGGTTCGGAGAACGCGACGTCGGCGATGGCCGAGCCGTAGCCGAGCAACTCGCGCATCAGGCACACGCGGCGCAGGTCGACGCCTGCCCGTGACCCGGCATCACCCGTCGCGATCGTCGGGCTCAGCCACCCGGCGCTGCCAAGCAGCCCGAAGATCTCGCGCGCCGCCCTGCCGTCGCCAGCTTCTTCCGCTTCGAACAACGCCAGGTGCTGCGCCGCCCAGGCGCCGAACGCCGCGGCGAAATCGCGATGTGCGTCGGCGAAAAACGGCCAGGCGAGGTGTGACCGGTCGCTCATGGCCGCGCTGGCGCGAGGATGCGGGTCGACATCGCCTGCCTGCACCGGCTTCAGCGCATCTCGCTCCAGCGAGCGTGCCGGTCGCGACGCTCCTGGCGATAGTTGGTGATCTCGAGCCGGATGCCATCCGGATCGACGAAGAACGTGGCGGCGTAGTCGGGCGCGTAGTCGGGATACAACTTCACCTCCGAGGCGTCGACGCCGAGCGCGCGCAGTCGCTCCGCCGCGGCCGCGACGTCCTGCGCCGCCTCGACCCGCAGACAGAAGTGATGCAGGCCGGGCGCATACGGATCGTGGCGGACGGCAACGCGCGCCGGCCTCAGCACGTATCCGAACAGCCGGTTGAAGTACTGGACGTGCGGATCGCCGGCCAGCGTGAACCGGTTCTTGCGGAACCCGAGCGCTTGCAGCAGCACGCGGTCGTAGAACGCCTCCGACGCGTCGAGATCGGATACCGCGATGTAGACGTGATCGATGCCGATGACCTCGGGCATTCCGGCTCCCGGAGCTCAGGACCTCTTACAGGTCCCGCGCGTCGCGTTGCTGCATCTCCGCTCACCGTCTGCCGCCGAGCACCAGCAGCACGACCCCCACCGCAATCGCGCCGACGCCGGCCCACACGGGAACGTTGACCGACTGCTTCTCCTTGAGCGCGAACTCGATGGGGCCGACTTTCAGGTCGTGCGTGTTCTTCGTGTAGCTGAAGCCGCCGTAGACCAACGCGAGAACGCCGGCAGCGACGAGCACCACACCGATGAGCTTGCCCATTGAACGTATCCCCCGCGAAGGCGCCGGGGCACGGCCGGAATGGCAACGCGGCCAGCGTCATCGTGCGATTGAACCACATCGCGGCACGGGCGTGCCGCGCCGGGCGCGCGTGATCAGAGCGGCTCGAACGCGATCTTGTGCTTGCGCGGCTGATCCTCGATCAGCGAGCGCCATGGTCCGGTCGGGACCCAGACCTTCGTCACCGACTCGTAGGCCTGGCCTGCGCGGTCGCATCGACCGTCGCGCTCAGCGCGAGCCCGGCCGCCAGCAGGCGAAAGCGCCACCGCGGGCGCAGTGCCGTCGAAACGTCGGCCATTCACGCCGCGGGCGGCGCCGCGCCGTCCGCGTCGTGGGCGCCGCGAATCCGCCGCGTGACCGCCAGCACCGGCGGGCGATTCAGGGTCTGGTAGACGACGCAGTAACGCTCCGTCAGCCGCAACAGCGTCGCGAGTTCTTCTTCGCTGGCATCGGTGTCGAGCGTGAACTGCAGGCGGATGTTGCGGAACCCGACCGGAACCTCTTTCGAAAGTCCGAGCGTTCCACGAAAATCCAGATCGCCCTCGGCGGACAACGACGCACCGCGCAGGGGGATGCCGAGCGCAGTCGCCACCGCATTCAGCGTGACGCCCGCGCAGGCCACCAGGGCCTCGAGCAGCATGTCACCCGAGCATGCTGCCAGCCCGCTTCCGCCGGTTGCGGGGTGCAGGCCCGCCTCCACGAGCGCTTTGCCGGTCTCGACCTTGCAGGTCACGCCCTCGCCGAGCCGGCCCTGCGCACGCAGCGTGATCAGCGCCGCCTCCGGCATCTCGCGGTAGCGTTCCTTCAGCGGTGCCTGCAGCGACCGCAATTCATCCGCGTTCATGGCGCAAGGCTCCTTCCCGCGTCTCGCACAGGCCGATTCGAAGGCGCGAACTGTACGCCGGCCCCGCCGCATTCGAGTGATGCAAAATGGACGGCTCCCGCTTCGTGGAGCCGCCATGTCCGCCTCGTCTCCCGGCATCGCCGACAAGCGCCGCGCGTTCCATCAGTTGCACACGCAGGGTTGCTTCGTCATTCCCAACCCTTGGGACGTCGGCAGCGCTCGTTTCCTGCAGGGACTCGGCTTCAAGGCGCTCGCCACCACGAGTTCCGGTTTCGCCTGGTCGCGCGGGCACGCGGACAACTCGATCACGCGCGACATGGCGCTCGCGCACCTGCGCGAGATGGTTGCCGCCACCGACGTGCCGGTCAATGCCGACTTCGAAAGCGGCTTCGCCGCGGATGCGACCGGGGTTGCGGAAAGCGTGCGCCTCGCTGTCGAGACCGGTGTCGCCGGCCTGTCGATCGAAGATTCGACCGGCGATCCGGCCAGGCCGCTGTTCGACCTCGACACCGCCGTAGCGCGCCTGCGCGCCGCGCGCGGCGCGATCGACAAGGCTGGCGGCGACACGCTCCTGGTCGGTCGTGCCGAGTGTTTCCTCGTCGGCAGGCCGGACATCGACGAGACCACAACGAGGTTGAAGGGCTACGCCGGCGCCGGCGCCGATTGCCTGTACGCGCCCGGCGTGCGGACACGCGAACACATCGCGGCCGTCGTTGCGGCCGTCGCACCCAAACCGGTCAATCTTCTGATCGGCTGGGCGTCCGAGATGAGCATGAGCGACATTGCGGCGCTCGGCGTGCGGCGCGTCAGCGTGGGCGGTGCGCTCGCACGTTCGGCATGGGGCGGCTTCATCCGCACCGCGCGCCTGCTCGCCGACCAGGGGCGTTTCGACGGATTCGCCGATGCAGCGCCGGGCCAGGAGCTGAACGGCTTCTTTCGCGCCGATCTCCCGCGCCGGGCCTGACCGCGTACGTCAGGGCACCGCGCGGCCGTTGAGAAGCAGGCCACGCACGCGCGGAAGGTCCACCCGGTTCAGCAGTGTCACGGCATACGCGGCCTCGCTCGTAAAGCGCGGGAATTCCTGGTCGAGGATGCCCGCCGCCACGAATTGCACGACGTCCATCGACGGTTCGATCGCGCACGCCTTCACGAGCACGAGTTCCTCCGCGTTCAGGCGGTTGGCGAGCCACGCCGCCAGGCTGTCCGAGGTCACGCCCCACGTGGTGAGCGGATCGCGCTGTTCGCGCAACACCTCGAACGGCAGCCAGACCGGCACGCGCGCCTGCTGCACGGTCCGGCGCAAATCGGCGTCGCCGGTCGCCAGCGCAAGCGCCGGGCAGATGCCCTTCATCATCAGCGCCATCTGCGCCATCGCGAGTACCGCCATGTTGTGCGCGGCCAGGTCGTCGAAACGCCACAGTTCCTGCTGCTCGCGCACCTCGTCGGCGAAACCTCCGCCGCCGGGCACGATCACGACGCGGCCGCTCCCCAGTTCGACCAGCGTCTCGAGCCACGACTTGAGCAGGGGATCGCGGCTCAGGCTGCCGCCGAGTTTCACGACCCACATACGAGCCTCGCTGCCTCGGCGCGACGATGGTCGGAGAACAGCACGGCGACCGCAACACTCGGTGCGCAGATGCGCGTGCAGCGTGCGGCGTCTCCGGTCGCGCCGAGCAGGCGGTCGAAGTCGACGCAGCGCCGGCCCAGGCCTTGCGCGATCTCGCGCGCCAGGAAATCGCCGCAGCCCGCAGCGACCACCGGTGCCTGGACCGACAGCGCGCTCGCGGCCAGCACCCGCTCGACGGATTCTTCGATCAGGCGCAACTGCGCGCCGCGAAACACCTGCGCGAGATCGAGCCATTCCGCGGCATCGGCTTCGCGCGCATCGCGCCCGATCATGCGCGCCAGCCTGGCGCAGGTCGCACCTCGATCCTTGCCGCGCCGGTCCGCGGTGTCGTGCTGGTCGAAGCGCGTGTCCAGTTCGCCCGTCAGCCGATACACGTCGGCCGCGGTCGCGAACCATTCGTTCATCACGTTGCACGCGCGATCGCCGAAGTGCACGCGCTGGGCAAGCGCGCACAGCGGCGTGCGCACCACGCCCTGGTAGACGAGTTCACCGGTCTCGAGTCGCGCCGCATCGCCCCGGCCGCGCGCCACCACACGGCCGCGCCGCACCGGCACCACGTCGGTCGTGGTCGATCCGATGTCGATCAGCAACGCCTCGTCGAGGCGCAGCGCCACGCACGCGGCGGATGCGAGCCAGTTGGCCGAGGCGACGCGCTGCCAGTCATGGATGGCGGCGGCCGGCTCGAGCCAGTCCGACCCGGCGAAGAACCACACGTGCACGCCCAGCAACTGGACCAGGTGTTCCACCAGCGCGGTCACGCCGGCCTCGCGGTCGGCGAAGAGGTCGACCATCTCGCCGGTCATCGTCACCGCATGATGCGCATCGCGCATGCTCGGCCAGCGTGCCTGCACGGATGCCAGCGCGCCATCGATCGTGTCCAGGCCCAGCCACAGCGTGCACGGCACCTGCATCACGTCGATCACCACGCCGCGCTCGACCAGCGCCGCCTTCATGTGGGCGCCGCCGATGTCCCAACCGATGACCCTTTCCGCGCTGCTCATGCTGATCGAAACGAGGCGTGGCCTTCCCGCCGGGCGATGTCGGATCGAAACATGGCTAACACGTCGCGTGCCAGGTTGCGTCCCAGCCTGTGCGACAGTCCCACATATGCGCAGGTCAGGCGCGGATTTATCTCGATGACGACCGGGCCATGCGGCGCTGCGACGAGGTCGAACCCGACGAAGCCGCGCAGGCCCGGCAACGTCTGCGCCGCTCGCGTGGCGACCCTTGCGACCTGCCGCCCGAGCGTGCTCGCCCGATCCACGGCATCGATGCTCACGCCGCGAAACGACACCTGCCCCCGCTCGTCCACGTCGACGTGCTGCCGGTTGATCGCGAGCAGTTCGGTGCGCCATGCGCTGCACAGCATCGAAACGCTGAGCGCCTCGCCGTCGATCCAGGGCTCGAGCACGGCCACCTTGCCAAGCTCGACGCGCCGCCGCCATTCGAATTCGCCCGCCTCAAACGACGCGAACACCTGCGCGTCACAGGCGCCGGCGCCGTCGTCCGGCTTCACCACCCAGCGCCCCGCCACCGCTACGGCGCCCGGGCGCCACGGGCTCGTTGCCGCGATGCCCGCTTGCGCGAGATGGCGCGCGGTCGACGATTTGCTCGACGCGAGCGCGATGGTCGGCGCGTCGCAGCCGATCCATTGCCCGCCCGGCACCGCAGCAGCGAGCGTGGCGAGCGCGGCGTCGCTTTCGGGAGCCACCACCCACACGAGATCGTGTGCGCGCGCCATGACACGCACGAAGTCGCGCGCACTTTGACCGCGCCTGGCAACGGCGTAGCGCAGTCGCGACGCCGCGATGGGGCGGTCGCCCTCGATGGTCGCGCAGGTGATCTCGATCTCCTCGATCCGGACGAGGTCGGCGACAATGGCGTCGCGCATCGAGCGGCCCTGGGCCAGGAGATGCCGCGCGGCGGGGTGGGCCTCCTGCTGTGCGGGCTGCCCACCGCCGCTCAGGTACTCATAGACGAAGACGCTGCCTGCCATGTCGCATCGCGTGCCGTGAAACTCGTTCCTGTCATCGACCTCGCCGCCGGCACCGTCGTGCGCGCCGTACGGGGTGAGCGCGAACGATACCGTCCGATCGTCTCGCGCCTGTGCGAGGGGCACGATCCGGCCGACGTTGCCGTGGCGCTCGCTGCATATTGCGCCGCCGACACCCTGTACCTGGCCGATCTCGATGCGATCCGTGGCGGCGCCTTGCAGCAGGCGGCGCTGGCGCGCATTGCGGCCGCACTGCCGGCGTGCAGGTTGTGGCTCGATGCGGGATTCGCGCGCGTGCGCGACGCGGACGGCGTGCGCACGGACAACATCGAGCCTGTGTTCGGCAGCGAGTCGCTCGCGGACGAGAGCGAACTGGCACGTTTGCGCGGCCGTTCCGATGTCCTGCTCTCCCTCGACCAGCGCGGCGGCGTGCCGATGGATCCGGCCGGCTGCTGGCGGCGCGAAGACTGCTGGCCGGACCGGGTGATCGTGATGACGCTCGATCGCGTCGGCGCCGGCAGCGGGCCCGACCTCGCGACCCTGGCGGCGGTGCGACAAAGGGCGGGTGGACGCACGGTGATCGGCGCCGGTGGCATACGCAGTGCCGACGACCTGCGTGCCGCACAGGAAGCCGGGGCGGCAGCGTGGCTGGTCGCGTCCGCGCTGCATGACATGGCGATACCGCCGATGCGGCATCCACAGTGACAGACTGTTGCACATCCGCTTTTACGGGAAGCAGCCTGTTGCGCGCCCATGACCCGCCACGACAGGCAGAATCGTCGCCCGCACCGGCCCGCGCTCGACGTCGAGCCGCGTGGCGCGATCGGCCTCGCGTTCCCGCAATGGCACGTCGCTTGCACTTCGGCGCTGGATGACACCCTGGACCTGCCCCTTCTGCGCGCTGCTGTGCGATCGCTTCGCGCTCGAGTCCACCGCAAGCGGAGCATTGGAGTTGCACGGCAGCGACTGTCCGCGCGCAACGCGTGCGCTGGCTCAATCCGGCGCGACGCCCGCGCGCGCGCAGCCGACCATCGAAGGCAGCACGGCAACGCTCGACGCCGCGATCGATGCGGCGGCGGACGTGCTTGGCGGTGCGCGCCAGCCGTTGTTCGGCGGGCTCGCTACCGACATCGCGGGCGCGCGGGCGCTCTACGCGCTGGCGAACTCGTGCCACGCGATCCTCGATCACGCGCACAGCAACGGCCTGCTGCCCGGCCTCCGAACGCTGCAGGATCGCGGGCTCTTGCAGACGACACTCGCGGAGATCCGCAATCGCGCCGACCTGATGGTCGTGTTCGGCACGCAGCCGTCGCAGGAGTATCCCGAGTTCTTTCGCCGCTGCGGCGTCGGCGATGCGATCTCGCCTCTGCGCGAGATCGTTTTCGTGGGCACGGCGGTCGATCCGGCCAGCACGGGCGCCGCGGTCGTCGCCGCGCGCAGCCTGCCGTGGTCGGGCGATGCGTACGCGACGCTGGCGGCGTTGAACGCGCTGTGCAAGCGGCGCCAGATCGAGGCAGCGGGCGCCCTGCGCGAGCTCGCGCAGCGCATGCTCGCAGCGAAGTATGTCGTTCTCGTCTGGGAGCCTGGCCGGCTGCCGGGAACGCATCGCGAGCTGCTGGTCGAATCGATCAATCAACTGGGCAAGACGGTCAATCGCACCACGCGCGCGGGCGGTCTTGCGCTCGCCGGCAACGACGGCGGGCACTCGGCCAACCAGACCCTGACCTGGCTGAGCGGCCTGCCGCTGCGAACCGGCGTGCACCCGGGCGGACTCGCCCACGAGCCGCATCGCTACGCGGGCAGCCGCCTGCTCGCCGATCGGGCGGTCGATGCCCTGCTCTGGATCGCGAGCTTCGGCACGGACCACGTACCCGGCACGGGCAACGCCACGTCATCGCTGCCGACGATCGTGCTCGCGCACCCCGCGCATGCGGCGCGCGCCGCGGCGCGCGTCTTCATTCCGGTCGCGACCCCCGGCATCGGCGCACCGGGTCACCTGTTCCGGCTCGACGGCGTGGTGGTCGTTCCGCTCGCCAAGGTGCGCGACGACGGTCTGCCCGCCGTCGCCGCGGTCGTCGAGCGCATCGACGCACGCCTGAAGCGCGTGCGCAGGCAATCGGCATGACGACGTTGCGCATCCGCGGCGGGCGCGTGTTCGACCCGGCCAACGACGAAGACGGCGTCGTGCGCGAGGTCTGCGTGCGCGACGGCCGCATCGTGGCGCCGTTTCCGCCGGGCCAGCCGGTCGATCAGGACCTCGACGCGCACGGCTCGATCGTGCTCGCGGGCGGCATCGACCTGCACTCGCACATCGGCGGCGGCAAGGTCAACCTCGCGCGCATGTTGCTGCCCGAGGATCACCGCGGCGCGGTACCGCCCGACAACCCGCTCCAGCTCGCCTCGTGCGGACGGTGCGCACCGGGAACGCTTTGCACCGGCTATCGCTATGCCGAGATGGGCTACACGGCCGCATTCGAGCCCGCTATGCTGCCCTCGAACGCACGCCAGGCTCATTTCGAGATGGGCGATACGCCGATCATCGATCACGGCGCCTACGTCCTGCTCGGCAACGACGATTTCCTGCTCCGGCTGCTCGCGCAGGACGCGCCCTCCGAGCGCATCCGCGACTACGTCGGCTGGACCATCAACGCAAGCAAGGCGCTCGGCGTGAAGGTGGTCAACCCGGGCGGCATCTCCGCCTTCAAGTTCAACCAGCGCGCCCTCGACGTCGACGAGCGGCACGTGCACTACGGGGTCACGCCGCGCCGCGTGCTGCATGCGCTCGCACGCGCGCTGATGGAGCTCGGCGTGCCGCATCCGTTGCACATCCACGCGAGCAACCTCGGCGTTGCGGGCAACGTGACCTCCACGCTCGCCACGATCGATGCGCTCGACGGAATGCCGGGCCACCTGACGCACATCCAGTTCCACAGCTACGGCAACGAGGGCCCGAAGAAATTTTCCTCCGCCGCACGCACGATCGCGCAGGCGGTGAACGCACACCGCAACATCAGCGTCGACGTCGGCCAGATCATCTTCGGCCAGACCGTGACGGCTTCGGGCGACACCATGCGGCAGGTCGCCAACAGCGATCTGGCCAGTCCGCGCAAGTGGGTCGCCGCCGACATCGAATGCGACGCCGGGTGCGGCGTGGTCCCGTTCCGCTATCGCGAGGCGAACTACGTCAACGCGCTGCAGTGGGCCATCGGCCTCGAGCTGTTTCTGCTCGTCGACGATCCCTGGCGCATCGTTCTCACGACCGACCACCCCAACGGCGGGCCGTTCACGAGCTATCCGCACCTGATCCGCCTGCTGATGGACCGCTCGTTCCGGGCCGAGCAGCTGGCGAAGCTGCATCCGGAGGTCGCCGCCAACGCCGAACTCGGCCAGCTCAAGCGCGAGCTGTCGCTGTACGAAATCGCCATCCTGACGCGCGCCGCGCCCGCGCGCCTGCTCGGGCTGAAGGATCGCGGCCACCTCGGCGTCGGCGCCGCCGCCGATATCGCGGTCTACCGCGACCAGCCCGACCGCGAAGCGATGTTCACCACACCGCTGTGCGTGTTCAAGGATGGCGAGCTGGTCGCGCGCGACGGCCGTATCACCGCTGCGCCGGCGGGCGGCGTGCATTTCGTGGCGCCCGACTACGACCGGTCGATCGAGCGCGAACTGGAAGGCTACAGCGACAAGTACCTTGCGCTCGCATTCCGCCACGCGGCGATCGGCAAGGACGAACTGTGCGACTGCTGCAATCGCGGCGGCCGGCTGCTGCCGGCCGAATGCCGTCCGGCGGAGGCGCGCGATGCTGGTTAACGGGGTCGTGATCGACGATACCTTCGCCGAGGCCTTCCCGATGAAGGCGACGCGGCTGGTCATCACCGCGCACGACCCGACCTGGGCGCGCCACGCGGCCGTGTCGATGACCGGATTTGCGACGTCGGTGATCGCGTGCGGGTGCGAAGCGGGGATCGAAGCCGAACTCGGGCGCGACCAGACGCCGGACGGCCGGCCCGGCGTGTCGGTCCTTGTGTTCGCCATGTCGGGCAAGGAGCTCGCGAAGCAGGTGGAGCGCCGGGTCGGCCAATGCGTGCTCACGTGTCCGACCACCGCGATCTTCGCGGGACTCGACGCGGGCGAGCCGATCGCGCTCGGGCGGAACCTGCGCTTCTTCGGCGACGGCTGGCAGATCTCGAAGCAGATCGGCGACGTGCGCTACTGGCGCGTTCCCGTGATGGACGGCGAGTTCGTGTGCCAGGAGACCACGCCCGTCGTGAAGGCGGTGGGCGGAGGCAACCTGCTGCTGCTCGCGCACGACATCGATGCCGCGCTGGGTGCCGCCGCGGCCGCGGTCGCAGCGATGCGACACGTGCCCAACGTCGTCATGCCGTTCCCGGGTGGCGTAGTGCGCTCCGGCTCCAAGGTCGGCAGCAAATACTCGGCGTTGCCCGCATCGACCAACGATGCGTACTGCCCCGCGCTCACTTCGGTCATCGCCTCGAGCGCGTTAACGCCGGAGATCCGCGCCGTGCTCGAAATCGTGATCGACGGGCTCCAGGAATCGGACGTCGCCGCGGCCATGTGGGCCGGCATGAACGCCGTCACCCAGCGCGGCGTCGAGTTGGGCGTGGCACGCATCTCGGCCGGCAACTACGGCGGCAAGCTCGGCCCCTACCACTTCCATTTGCGCGAACTCGCGGGAACGCAGGCGTGATCGAAATCGCACTGACGCTCAAGGCGGCGCCGCGGCTGCGCGTCGACATGCGCGGCATCGCGCCGCTATCGCTCGCCGCCGCGAACGCCGACGCGATCGCCCGGCATTCTGTGTGGCACGGCAACGAGCGGCTCGCGCTCGCCGATCTGTTCGCGATCAAGGTGCGCGAGCGCAAGGAACCCGCGCCCACGCTGCGCCTGGTCGGCGACCTGTCGCGCTTCGACCGCATCGGCTGGGAGATCGATGGCGGACGCATCGAGATCGACGGCGACGCCGGCGACTACCTCGGCGCGCTCATGACGACGGGCGAAATTCACTGCACGGGCGATGCCGGGATGTTTGCTGCCTGCGAACTCGCGGGCGGCAGGATCCTCGTCGAGGGCAGCGTGGGAGACTTCGCGGGCGCGACTCAACCCGGCAGCATGGAAGGCATGCGCGGCGGCGCGTTCGTGGTGAAAGGCAGTGCCGGCGAGCGTCTGGGGGATCGCATGCGGCGCGGCCTGCTCGCGGTGCTGGGCAACGCGGGCGATTGCGCGGCCTCGCGGATGGTGGCCGGCACGATCGCGATCGGCGGTTCACTCGGCGCGCATCCCGCGTTCGGCATGCGGCGCGGCACGCTGCTGCTCGCGCAGGTCCAGCCGCAGCTCGTCGCGACCTTCGTGCCGAGCGTGCACGACATCAGCGTGTACTGGCGCCTGCTCGCGCGCCAGGTTGCCGCGTGCGGCGGGCCGTTCGAGAGCCTGGGTGCCCGGTTGCCGCGACGGTTCGTCGGCGACCTCGCGGTCGATGGCAATGGCGAGGTGCTGTGCTTCGCGTAGGTCGCCGGCCCTCGGACCGGCTGCCTCGGGCGAGAGGCTTTAGTCGGTTCAGTCGTCGCCCAGGCGTCACCGCCGGCGCCGCCGCACCGCTGCGAGACCGGCCAGGCCGAGTCCGAGAAGTGCGAGCGTCGCGGGTTCCGGGACCTGTCGGTTGCCGACCTTGTTGACAGACTCAGACCGCTCAGACCTCAAGGTGATCTGAGAATTCCTCTCATCCGCCGCAACAGGAACCGCGCGGCATCGATCCGTGCGGCGACCTCCCGCTCGAGGGGCCACGGCTCGCCTTCGATCTGAGCCGCGATCAATTCGGCCGCCAGCGGCGCGAGCGACAGCCCGCGCGAGCCGAATGCAAAACTGGCGCAAAGGCCGACGCGACGCGGCAGGTCTTCCAGGTGCGCGCCACGCGCAGCCACGTCCTTCGACACGGCCGACTCGTCGGCGACGACGCCGACCAGGGGCAACCGGTCGCGCGCGACGCACCGTATTGCGTCGAATACACCGGCTGGCGTCGCGGCAAGCGGCGTAGCGATCAGGCGCGTCAACCGCACCAGGTTGCCTGCGTGGACGGGCGCGACATCTTCGTCGTCCAGCTCGCCGTTCGCGCCGGCTTCGTAGCTGGCGCCCACGAGAAACCTCCCCTCGTCCGTGGCCGCCAGCGTCCCGCCGCCGCTCGTCGAAGCACGCAACGATGCAAGCGCCGGGATATCGAACAACGAAAGGCGGCCGCGCACGGCGCGCACCGGCGCGTACTGGAGCTGCAGCAGGCGCGGCGCATCGAGGGCGGTGGCGACGATGCATGCGGGCGCCGCTGCAAGCACGGCCCGATGCCCGCTTTCTGCGCTCCACCCGTCGCCCTGCCGCACGAGCCGTTCGATCGCAGCGGCAGTCCGCAACATCGCGCCCGCGTTTTCGAGCAGCGCCGCGCACAGTTTCGCAACCGCCACGGTCGTGCCGCCGCCAAACCACCAGCCGCCGTTTTGCGGCCGGACTCCCAGCAACGATGTCGCTTCCGAAGCGCTGCGAACCTGCACGAATGACTGCGGCAGGTCGAGCGTTGCAGCGAGCGCCTGCCAATGCTCCTCCTCCCGTGCGTCGGACGCCTGCACGAGGGTCCCATCGGCGCGCCACAACGGCTGCCGGCGCCAGGTCCCGCCCGGAGCAAGTTCATGCAGCATGGCGCGCGCAACAAGGAAGCCCGCACGGGTCAGGCGCGCCGCGTGATTGTCGTCGGCGGTGATCTGCGGGTGCAGCAAACCCCGAGGCAACGCCGAGGCGCCCGCCGCAGGGTGCGAGCCGCGTTCCAGGACCGTCACGCGCCATCCGCGCCGCGCCAGCGACCAGGCCACGCACGCGCCCGCGAGGCCGGCGCCGATCACGATCGCCTCGCGTGCGCCGCCGTAGGCGGACGGCGCGTCGCGGCGGCGCATGCGCCAGCGCGGCGCGAACCGGGCGCAGAGCATGCGGCGTCGATGGCCGAATCCCGCGTCGAGCCGAACGTCGAAACCGGCGGCGACCAGCCCCTCGCGAACCGCACGCGCCGTGCACCAGGTCGCTGCCGTGGCACCTTCGCGTGCAAGGCGCGTCAGCGACTTCAGCACGCGCGGCGACCACATGGCCGGGTTGCGTTCCTGCGCAAAACCATCGAGAAAGAATGCATCCGCGCCGGCCACAAGCTGCGGCAGCAGATACTCGGCATCGCCGAGCGCCAGCGTGAGCGTGACCGCGCCGCCTTCGAATTCACGCCGGTGCATTCCCGCCAGCGCGGGCGGCCACGCCGCGGCAAGCTCGCGCGCGAGCAGCGCGACTTCCGGCGGCGCGAAGCGCCTCAACGTCGCTGCATCGACCGGATGTTTTTCGACCGAGACGAAATGCAGCCGCCGCGGCCGCGCCGGATCCTCGCGCCAGGCCTGCCAGGTCGCGAGGAAGTTGACCCCGAGCCCGAACCCGGTCTCGACGATGACGAATTGATCGTGCCGCTGCCAGCGCGCCGGCAGGTTGTTGCCACGCAGGAAGACGTGGCGCGCCTGGCCCAATGCGCCGTCGCGGCTCGCGTAGACGTCGCCGTACTCCGGGTTGAATGGCGCGCCGCTCGGATCGAGCACGACGCGCGCCGGCTCGATGCTTCGAAACATGGAGCTGCCGCCGCCCGCCGATGCTACGCGAGTGATCGGGCTTGCCGAAGAACCGCATCGATCTTGTCCTGGAACAGGGATTTCGTGAACCAGCCGAAGACGCGCCGGGGACTGCCGAGCAGACTAAGAGCGCATTTGAGTCCGCATAGGGTTCGGGGTCTGCATAGCGTGCGGGGAATGGGCCGTCTGTCTTCTGAGTTCCAGGCAAGGGGAGGTCAAAATGCTCGATCGATCGGCGCCACCGGCGCCCTGAGGCGGTGTCGCCGCGGTGCCGCGGTCGCGGTTGTCGCAACGCTGTTCCTGTCCTCCTGTGGCGGCGGCGGCAGCGTCACAAGTGGCGGCTGCCGGCGGCGATGCGGCGCAAGCCGTCGCTGCGGCGCGCACGACGCAAAGCCGCCCGGCAGATCCCGCTCGCGAGTGCGGCAGGTGGTCGTCTTCGGCGACAGCCTGAGCGACGTCGGAACGTACAAGGTCGGGCCGGTCGCGCAGGTCGGCGGCGGCAGGTTCACGACCAATCCGGGTCTGGCTGGCCGACAACGTTGCTCGCCAGGTATCTTTATCGCGGAACCTTCGACATCGGCGATCTCGTTGCCGCGAGCCTCGGTACCCTGGCCGCAGCCTGGGTGCTCGCGGCCGTTCGCCATTCACGGCAAGACCATGCGCACTGACACGTCCATCTTCACATCAACTTTGCGGAACTTCTACTCGCAGCGATCGCCGTTTCTGGGATCGTAGGCATCGTCGGCAGCGGCGGCGGCGGGGACGGTTGGTGTCTCGACTGCGTCGGCTAGGTGCCTCCACCTCCGTCAGTGAGCCTCGGGGTGGATAAGAGGACCGTGCAGGCAGGCACGACGGTGGTGTTCACGGCGACGGTGACCAATGCGACAAACCCAACCTATCGCTGGTGCCGCCGGCAGGTCGGCGACACGTCCTGCGTCGAAATCGTCGGAGCGACGCGATTGACTTACCAGCTCGGCGGAGCGACCTCGGCGGATGACAGTGCCACGTTTCAGATAACGGTCTCGGCCGACAACGGCCTGGCGTTCGCGCGGGTGGTTCTGCTCGTCTCTGCGATGCCTCCGGTCACCCACTCGGACGGCGAGTTCCTCGATGCCGACTGGGCATTGACCGCTGAGGTCGACCCGGCGCAAGACGGCCCGACTCATACCGGGACCCGGCAGACGACGGGAGGCAACCCTGGTGCCTACAGGTTGCACACATTCGACCTGCCGCAGGCACCAAGTTCAGTGCGGCTCTACTACGTTGCGTTGCCAGCGACGTATGACCCCGCGGTCGAGGGAGCGATAAGGTCGCTCGACTTCGCGGAAGACTGCCTCGGGTCGGCCGGCCAACCTGTACAGCCGCTGATCGAGCAGGGAGGGCGTCGCTACACGGCAAACGTCGACGTCACGACACTTTGCTCGTCGGCGTCATGGGAGACCGTGCGCCGTGCAAGCCTGGAGGCAGACCAATTCCGACTGGTCGCGGGTCCGGCATGCGGTGCCGGCGAATCGTGCCCCGACTTTTCTGCGGCAGGCGCGCCGCTGAGCCTCGGATACTCAGCCTTCGTCTCGATTTCATCCGCGCCGCCACCGGGCACGACGGCCCACTACACATTCGGCATCGACAACTGGCAGGCGACGGTCTGGAAGAGATAGCTAATCGCGCGGCGGACCGACACATCCTTCGGCCCGTCTGTCTCGAGGCAATCAGCGCTTCAGCGGCTTGAAGCGGATGCGATGGGGCGCCGCGCCCTCTTCTCCGAGCCGCTTCTTCTTGTCTTCTTCGTACTCGTGGTAGTTGCCGGCGAAGAAGGTCCACTGCGATTCGCCCTCGCAGGCCAGGATGTGGCTCGCGATGCGATCGAGGAACCAGCGATCGTGTGAGATCACCAGTACGCTGCCCGGAAACTCGAGCAGCGCGTCTTCCAGCGCACGCAGGGTCTCGACGTCGAGGTCGTTCGACGGCTCGTCGAGCAGCAGCACGTTGCCGCCGCGGATCAGCGTCTTGGCGAGATGCAGTCGCCCGCGCTCGCCGCCCGAGAGCTGGCCCACGACCTTCTGCTGGTCCGCGCCCTTGAAATTGAAGCGCCCGAGGTAGGCGCGCGACGGCATCTCGAACTTGCCGACCGCAAGCACGTCCTGTCCGCCCGACACGTCCGCCCACACCGTCTTGTCGCCGCCCAGGTCATCCCGCGATTGCTCGACGTACGCGAGCTTCACCGTCGAGCCGATCTTGATTTCGCCCGCGTCCGGCTTCTCCTGGGCGGTGATCATGCGGAACAGCGTCGACTTGCCGGCGCCGTTCGGCCCGATGATGCCGACGATCGCGCCGGGCGGAACCTTGAAGCTCAGCTTGTCGATCAAAAGCCGGTCGCCATAGCCCTTGGAGACGTCGACGAACTCGATCACCTCGTTGCCGAGCCGCTCGCCGACCGGAATGAAGATCTCCTGCGTCTCGTTGCGTTTCTGGTACTCGTAGCTCGATAGCTCTTCGAAACGTGCCAGCCTCGCCTTGCTCTTGGCCTGCCGCCCCTTCGCGTTCTGCCGCACCCAATCGAGCTCGGCTTTCATCGTCTTGATGCGTGCGGCCTCCTGCTTGGCTTCGATCTCGAGCCGCTTCTCCTTCTGCTCGAGCCACGAGCTGTAGTTGCCTTCCCAGGGGATGCCGTGCCCGCGATCCAGTTCGAGGATCCACTGGCAGGCGTTGTCGAGGAAATAACGGTCGTGGGTCACACCCACTACCGTCCCGGGAAAGCGCTGCAGGAACTGCTCCAGCCACTCGACCGACTCCGCGTCGAGGTGATTGGTCGGTTCGTCGAGCAGGAGCATGTCCGGCTTGGCGAGCAGCAGCCGGCACAACGCGACGCGGCGCTTCTCGCCGCCCGAGAGGCTTTCGATCTTCACGTCCCAGGGCGGCAGCCGCAGCGCGTCGGCGGCGATCTCGAGCTGGTGCTCCACGTCGTCGCCAGCGGCGGCGATGATGGCTTCGTACTTCGCCTGTTCGGCGGCGAGCTTGTCGAAGTCGGCGTCGGGCTCGGCATAGGCGGCGTAGACCGCATCCAGCTTCGCCTTCGCTTCCATCACTTCGCCCAGCCCGGCCTCGACCTCCTGGCGTACGGTCTTGTCCTTGTCGAGCTGCGGTTCCTGCGGCAGGTAGCCGATCTTCATGTTCGGCATCGGCACCGCTTCGCCGTCGAAGTTCCTGTCCTCGCCGGCCATGATGCGCAGCAGGCTCGATTTGCCGGAGCCGTTCAGGCCGAGCACGCCGATCTTGGCGCCCGGGAAGAAGCTGAGCGAGATGTTCTTGAGGATTTCGCGCTTGGGCGGAACGATCTTGCCCACCCGCCGCATCGTGTACACGTATTGCATCGACTTGCCCTGGAAAAAGAAGGCGCGAAGTTTACGTAAAAGGCGCGCCCGCTACTCCGGCCTCGCGACTTCCGCGATCAGCGTGACCGAAAACGGCTCCGCGTTGCCGCGCTGGATGCGCAGCCGCAGCGGCTGCCCGACCTCGCGCCGCAGGAGCGTGCCGAGTTCCACCGCTTCGACGCCAAGCAGCAGCCGATCCTCGATCGCGAGGATCGCGTCGCCGCGCCGCAGGCCGGCATTGGCCGCCGGCGACGCGGTCAGGACCTTGACGATCCTGACGGCGCGCAAGGTCGGATTTGTCTGCGCGCCATCGAGCTCGACGGCCAGGGAGAGCCCGAAGAACCCCGCTCCGGCGGCCGGCGCAGGAAACGGCAACGCCGCGAGCGCGAGCATCGCGACGAGCATGGCGCGACGAAGATCCTTCAGCATTCGACGACGTTCACGGCCAGCCCGCCGCGCGCGGTTTCCTTGTACTTGGTCTGCATGTCGGCACCGGTCTCGCGCATGGTCTTGATCACCTGGTCGAGCGAGACGTGGTGCGTCCCGTCGCCGGCAAGTGCCAGGCGCGCCGCGTTGATCGCCTTGACGCTCGCAATCGCGTTGCGCTCGATGCAGGGGATCTGCACCAGGCCGCCGACCGGATCGCAGGTGAGCCCGAGATGATGCTCCATGCCGATCTCGGCCGCGTTCTCGACCTGCTCGGGCGTTCCGCCGAGCACGGCCGCGAGCCCGCCCGCGGCCATCGAACATGCGACGCCGACCTCGCCCTGGCAGCCGACCTCGGCGCCCGAGATCGAGGCGTTCTCCTTGTAGAGGATGCCGATCGCGGCGGCCGTGAGCAGGAAATCGAGCACGCCGGCATCGCCGGCACCCGGGACGAAACGCGCGTAGTAGTGCAGCACGGCGGGCACGATACCGGCCGCGCCGTTGGTGGGTGCGGTCACGACGCGGCCGCCGGCCGCGTTTTCTTCGTTCACGGCGAGCGCGAACAGGTTCACCCAGTCGAGCACTTCGAGGGGATCGCGGGTTGCGGTTCCGTCGCCGTTTGCGGTTAGTTTTCGATACAGCGCCGGCGCCCGGCGCGGCACGCGGAACCCGCCCGGCAGCACGCCCTCCGCCCGCATCCCACGGACGGCGCAGGCCTGCATGGCCGACCAGATCGCCATCAGGCCGCCGTCGATCTCGGCGTCGCTCCGCCAGTGACGTTCGTTGCGCCGCATGATGTGCGCGATCGACAGCCGCTCGTGCGTGGCGATCTCGAGCAGGTCGGCGCCCGAGTGGAACGGGTGGGCGAGCACCGTCGTATCGGGTGCCACCTTGCGCAGGAGGCTGCCATCGGCGGCCACCTCGTCGCTGATGACGAAGCCGCCACCGACCGAGTAGTAAATGCGCTCGGCAAGCGGCGCGCCCGCGGCGTCGAAGGCGGTGAAGCGCATCCCGTTGGCATGCAGCGGCAAGCTGTCGCGCCGGTAGAAGAGCAGGTCCTCCCCGGGATCGAACGCGATCGACTGCGACCCGAGCAGACTCAAACGCCGCTCGCGGCGGATCCCCTCGAGACGGGTCTCGATCGAATCGACGTCGACGCGATCGGGCTCCTCGCCCATCAGGCCGAGCAGGACGGCCTTGTCGCTGCCATGCCCCTTGCCGGTGGCGCCGAGCGAGCCGTAGAGCTGCGCGAGCACGCGTGCGGTGCGTTCCAGCACGTGCTCGTTGCGCAGGCGCAGTGCGAACCGGCGCGCCGCCCGCATCGGTCCCACGGTGTGCGAACTCGACGGCCCGATACCGATCTTGAAGAGGTCGAAGACGCTGACGGCCACGTGCCACCTCCGCTCGCGCGGAGCTTACAACCGCGGCCTACGCGTCAGCCTCGACCCCGACCCGGACTTCGCCGTCGGCGACCTCGACCGCTTTCACCTTGGCACAGAGTCCACCGGCCCCGGGCATGCGGCCGGTCCGCACGTCGAAGCGCAGGCCGTGCGCGCGGCAGGTCACGAGCGGACCATCGAGCACGCCGGCAGCAAGCGACGAGCCCGCGTGCGGGCACGAATCGTCGAGCGCGTACACCGTGCCGCCGACGTTGAAAAGAGCGATCACGTTGCCGTCGATGAATGCCATGCGGCGGCCGCCGACCGGGATCTCGCCTTCGGCGGCAACGCGGACGAAGCGCATGCTCGAACTTCGCCGCACCAAGGTCAGAAGGGCTTGTCGCCGATGATCCCGGCGCGCTCGAGCTTGCGCACGGCGGGCCAGAAATCCTGCACGGCGTAGTGCTGCGTGCAGCGGTTGTCCCAGATCGCGACGCTGTTGGTTCGGAAGCGAAAGCGCACCTGGTATTCGGGAACCGCGGCCTGGCTGAGCAAGTAGTTGAGCAGCAGGCTCGCGCCGGGCGAGTAGTCCTGCCCGAAGCGCACGTTCTCCGGTGTGTGGAAATTGGTGAAGTGCGTGGTGAAGGAGTTGACGAACAGGACCTTCTCGCCTGTTTCCGGGTGCGTGCGCACGACGGGGTGCTCGGCGTCCGGGTACTGCGCTTTCAGCGCCAGCCGCCTTTCGATCGGCATCGCCGCGCCGAACGTCGCCTCGATGCTGTGGCGTGCATACAGGCCGGCGATCTGCGTCTTGACGTGTTCCGGCAGGCGGTCGTACGCGAGCGCCATGTTGGCCCACAGCATGTCGCCGCCGACCGCCGGGGCTTCGGTACAACGGAGCACCGCGCCGAACTGCGGCCGCTCGCGCCACGTCGTATCGCAGTGCCAGGCGTTCTCGTACTGCTCGTTGCGGCTGTCCGGGCCCTTGTAGATGCGCACCAGCCCCGGATGTTCGGGATCGCTGCCGACGACCGGATGATCTTCCAGCTCGCCGAAACGACGCGCGAAGGCGACGTGCTCGGCGCGCGTGAAGTCCTGGTCGTGCAGGAACAGCACCTTGTGATGCAGCAGCAGGGCGCGGATCTCGGCGAAAAGTTCGTCGTCGCGCGACGCGTCGCCGAGGTTCACGTTCCCGAGCAGCGCGCCGATCGAGCAGGTCATGGGCTCGATCTTCATGGAACCGCGTCTGTTGGAACGGACCACGGCCGGTGTGGCGAGTGTTTTGCTCATCTTGTCTCCTTGGCACTCGATACTAGGCCGTATGACGGCGCGAGGCCCCACCCCTATCGAGGGGGTGCGGCCGCGGCCCGATCGCGGCTTCCTGCAGCGGCCGCCCGCCGGGCGCAGGGCGAGCGTCTTCAGGTATTTGTAGACCGCCTCGACGTCGATTTTGGTCATCGCCCGCGGCGATTCGAATGGCATGACCGCGCTCACCGGACTGCCGTCGGGCCGCCGGCCGGTGCGGAACATCGCCCTCAGGTTGTCGGCGCGATGCCGCGTGCGGTTGGCGGCCCTACCCTGAACCTCCCCGCGCAGCGGGGGAGGGAATTCTCAGCCTTGCACTGCCGTCGTTTCGCTGCTCGCGTATTCGGCCATCGGGACGCACGCGCAGAAGACATGGCGATCGCCGTAGACGTTGTCGATGCGCGCCACCGGCGGCCAGTATTTCTGCACCTTGAGGCTCGCCACGGGGAAAGCGGCCTGTTCGCGCGGATAGTCGTGCGCCCAGTTTTCGGCGGTCACCATCGGCGCGGTGTGCGGCGCGTTGCGCAGCGCGTTGTCGTCGCGATCCGCCCTGCCCTCCTCCACCGCGCGGATCTCGGCGCGGATCGCGATCATCGCCTCGATGAACCGGTCCAGTTCGTGCTTCGATTCCGATTCCGTCGGTTCGACCATCAGCGTGCCGGCCACCGGGAAGCTGAGCGTCGGGGCGTGGAATCCGTAGTCCATCAGCCGCTTGGCCACGTCCTCGGCGGAGATGCCGCTCGTGTCCTTGAGCGGCCGCAGGTCGAGGATGCACTCGTGCGCGACGTAGCCGTTGCGACCCGTGTAGAGGGTCGGAAAATGCGGCGCCAGCTTGCGCGCGATGTAGTTCGCGTTCAGCAGCGCGACCTGCGTCGCACGCCGCAAGCCGGCCGCGCCCATCATCGTGATGTACATCCACGAGATCGGCAGGATGCCCGCGGAGCCGAAGTTGGCGCCGCTCACCATGCCGACCGGATGACCCTTGCCGACCACCTCGCCGAGGTGCGCCGGCAGATAGGGCGCGAGGTGCGCGCGCACCGCCACCGGACCGACGCCCGGCCCGCCGCCGCCGTGCGGAATGCAGAAGGTCTTGTGCAGGTTCAGGTGCGAGACATCCGCGCCGAATTGTCCGGGCTTGGCAAGCCCGACCAGCGCGTTCAGGTTGGCGCCGTCCAGGTACACCTGCCCGCCATGCGCGTGCACGATGTCGCAGATCTCCCGGATCGCCTCTTCGAATACGCCGTGGGTGGACGGGTACGTCACCATGAGCGCTGCGAGGTCGCGCGCGTGCGCTTGCGCCTTCGCCTTCAGGTCGCCCACGTCGACGTTGCCGTTGTCGTCGCATGCGACCACGACGACTTCCATGCCCGCGAGGTGTGCCGATGCCGGGTTGGTGCCGTGCGCCGACTCGGGAATCAGGCAGACGTCGCGCTGGCCGGCGCCGCGGGCACGGTGATACGCGCGGATTGCGAGCAGGCCGGCGTATTCGCCCTGGGCGCCCGAGTTCGGCTGCAGGCTCACCGCGTCGTAGCCGGTGCACTCGGCGAGCATGCGCTCGAGCTGCGCGATCAGCTCGGCGTAGCCGCGTGCCTGCTCCGCCGGCGCATAGGGGTGAATGCCCGCGAATTCCGGCCAGGTCACCGGAATCATCTCGCTGGTCGCATTGAGCTTCATCGTGCATGAACCGAGCGGGATCATCGTTCGATCCAGCGCCAGGTCCTTGTCGGCCAGCGAGCGCAGGTAGCGCAGCAACTCGTGCTCCGAGTGATGGGTGTTGAAGACCGGATGCGCCAGGTAGCCCGACGTGCGCGCGAGACCGGCCGGAACGGCGTCGCCGGTCGTGGCGTCGAGCGCATCGACGCGCGCGCTGGCGCCGAACACCTCCCACAGTGCCTCGACGTCGGCGCGCGTCGCGGTCTCGTCGAGCGCGATGCCGACGGCATCGGGCCCGATTTCGCGCAGGTTGATCCGGCGCGCGCGCGCGGCTGCGAGCACGCGCGCCGCATCGAGCGGCCGTCCGGCCGCGCCGCGCACGACGAGGGTGTCGAAGAACGTCGCGTTGGTCGCCCAACCCGCGCCGCGCAGCCCGCCCGCGAGAATCGCCGTCAGGCGGTGCACGCGGCGTGCGATGCGCTGCAGGCCGTGCGGCCCGTGATAGACGGCGTACATGCTCGCCATCACGGCGAGCAGCACCTGCGCGGTGCAGATGTTCGAGGTCGCCTTTTCGCGCCGGATGTGCTGCTCGCGTGTCTGCAGCGTCAGGCGGTAGGCGGGCTTGCCTTGTGCATCGACGGAGACGCCGACGAGGCGGCCGGGCATCGAGCGTTTGTACGCATCCTTGCACGCGAGGAACGCCGCATGCGGGCCGCCGAAGCCGAACGGCACGCCGAAGCGCTGCGAGTTGCCAACGACGATATCGGCGCCCCACTCGCCGGGCGACTTGATCAGGGTCAGCGCGAGCAGGTCGGTGGCGGCAGACACCAACGCGCCGCGGCCGTGCACGGCAGCGGCGAGCGGCGCGTAATCGACGATGTCGCCGTGCGTGGCCGGATACTGGAGCAGCACGCCGAAGGCGTCGCGCGAAGCGAGCAGCGCGTCGTCGCCGACCTCGACGTCGATGCCGAGCGCCTCGGCACGGGTGCGCACGACGGCGATCGTCTGCGGGTGGCAGCCGGCGGACACCAGGAACAGGTTGGACTTGCTGCGGCACGAGCGGCGCGCGAGCGTCATCGCCTCGGCCGCGGCGGTCGCTTCGTCCAGCAGCGACGCATTGCTGATCTGCATCCCGGTGAGGTCGCAGACCATGGTCTGGAAGTTGAGCAGGGCTTCCATCCGGCCCTGCGAGATCTCCGCCTGGTACGGCGTGTACGCGGTGTACCAGGCCGGATTTTCGAGCACGTTGCGCAGGATCACCTTCGGCGTCAGCGTGCCGTGGTATCCCATGCCGATGAAGCTGCGGAACACCTCGTTCTTGCGCGCCAACGCGGCGATCTTGGCGAGGGCCTCCTCCTCCGCCACCGGCGCGGGCAGCGCCAGCGGCGCGCGCAGGCGGATCGATGCCGGCACGATGGCTTCGACCAGCGCGTCGAGCGAAGGCTGGCCGATCGCCGCCAGCATCTGTGCAATCTCCTCGTCGTTCGGGCCGATGTGGCGCGCGAGGAATTCGTCGTGGTTTTCCAGTTCCTGCAGTTTCAGCATTGCTCGCACTCGGTCGTTTGAATCGGGATCGACTGGCGGCCGCAGTCTCACTTCTGCGCGGCGACGTTCTGCTTGTAGGCCTCCGGCGCGAGCAGCGCGTCGAGCGCGCCGGCCTCGTCCGGCTTCATGCGGAACATCCATGCCGCGTAGGCATCGGCATTGATGCTTTCGGGCTTGTCCACCAGCGCGTTGTTTGTCGCCGTCACCACGCCGGCCAGCGGCGCGTAGATGTCGGAGGCGGCCTTCACCGACTCGACCACCGCACACGCCTCCTCGGCGGCCACCTTGCGGCCGATCTCGGGCAGTTCCACGAACACGACATCGCCCAGCGCCTCCTGGGCGAAGTCGGTGATGCCGATCGTCACGGTGCCGTCGGTTTCCTTGCGCACCCATTCGTGCGAGGCGGTGTACCTGAGTTCGGCAGGAACGTTCATCGATGGGTCCTCCGGGTTGATAAGGGTTGTGTCAGGTCGCGAGAGCGCGGAGCGCGAGGAAGATCTCGATGCTCGAAAGGCCGAGATTCCTCCCTGCGGTCGGAATGACAGACGGGGGTGCAGCCGGAACGAAACGGAACGGCCGCTCGACGCGCGCATCAGATCAGCGCCTTGCCCTGGCGCACGAACGGGTACTTGACGACGTGCGCCTGCGCCGCGCGGCCGCGCAGATCGACTTTCAGCGTGTCGCCGAGCGCGACCGCGCCGGGAACGCGCGCCAGCGCGATCGACGCCTGCAGGGTCGGCGAAAACGTACCGCTCGTGATTTCGCCCGGGCCGTGCACCGTCTCGACCGCCTGGTGTGCGCGCAGCACACCCTTGTCGACGAGGCGCAAGCCGACCAGCCGGCGCAGGCCGCCCGCCGCCTTCGCCCGCTCGAGCGCAGCGCGGCCGATGAACGCGCGTTCACCGCCAAAATCGACGGTCCAGCCCAACCCGGACTCGAGCGGCGACACCGACTCGTCCATGTCCTGTCCGTACAGGTTCATGCCGGCTTCGAGGCGCAGCGTGTCGCGCGCGCCGAGACCGCACGGCGCAACGCCGACGGCCGCCAGGTCGCGCCAGAGCGCAGGCGCGTGATCGGCCGGCAGCATCACCTCGAATCCATCCTCGCCCGTATAGCCGGTGCGGGCCACGAAGAGGCTGCCCAGATCGGCGGCGAAGAATGCGCCGAGCGGTTCGGTCGCATCGCGGGTCTGCGGTTGCACCTGCCAGAACTTCGCGCGCGCATTCGGCCCTTGCACCGCGATCATCGCCAGGTCGCGGCGCGGCGCGACGGTGAGATGAAAACCGCGGTCCGCGCGCGCCGCCTCGATCCACGCGAGATCCTTCTCCGCGGTCCCCGCATTGACGACGATGCGGTAGCGATCGTCGGCGAAGAAATAGATGATCAGGTCGTCGACGCAGCCGCCCGCCTCGTTGAGCATGGTCGTGTAGAGCGCCTTGCCGGCGACGGTCAGCTTGTCGACGTTGTTCGCCACCAGGATGCGCAGGAAGCGACGGGCATCGGGTCCATGCAGGTCCACCGGGCACATGTGCGACACGTCGAACATGCCGGCGTCGCGGCGTACCGCGTGGTGCTCCTCGATCTGCGAGCCGTAGTTGACCGGCATTTCCCAGCCGCCAAAATCGACCAGGCGCGCACCCGCGGCGACGTGGGTATCGAAAAGAGGCGTTCGCTTCAGCATCGGCAGTCCCAGGCAAGGAAGCGGGCACCGGCCAGCGGACGGTGCCTGCCCCTCTGTCCTTCTGCCTGAGAGTTTGGACCCCAGCGGGCCGCTGCCCCTTCGGCGCCGGACCGTACGGTCCGGTCTCTCCAGAGTCGCTCGCGCGCGTTGGTTCTTGAACCTGAGCGATTACGGGCGTTGCGCCTTCGGCGGTGACTGCATGCGGTCACGCTCTCCCAACGCGCGCTTCGAGCGAGCACGCACGATACACGATGCCGCAGGCGCCGCGCCGACCGCGCGACGAACGGGGCGGCGAAGTTCAGGGCTTTTTCTTCGGCTTCTCCGCGGTCCGGGTGCCGGCGATGTACCGACCTTCGCTGGTGCGCGCGACGATCTGCTGCAGGTCGGTACGCACCGCCACCCAGGTGACCAGGCACGGCTCGCCGGCCGGGGGCGTCACCGTCTCCCCCGGTTTGACCTCCTGGTACTTCACGTCGTACCAGAGCGTGAGCGTGCCCGTGTCGGCGTCGAATCGCTCCGGGCGCGAGGCATTCAGGCCAGCCTGGGCGACCGGCGCCGTCGAGTACGGCAGCACGACGATGACGACCGACTCGTGCTTGAAGTTGGTGGCGCCGGCTTCGTAGGGCGGCGTCGCCGAACGCGTCGCGCCGAGTACGCTCTGCCAGCGCCGCGCATCGCGCACCGACAGCACCGCCGGCGCCGCGATGGTGAAAGGGCATACGGGGTGGAAATCGGCCCGCGGCGTCGCAGGTGTCTCCTTGTCGGCCGCCGGCGCGGCCGCAGGCATGGCAGCAAGGCAGCAAAGCGCCATGCCCATCGCAGCGGGCAGGCGCGGCATCAGCACCCTCCAATCGGGTGCCGGTCTATTTGCCGGCCGTTTTCTGGTTGCGTGCCGCGGTACCCGAGGCCTGCGCAGCATCGAGCACCGCGAATGCATCGTTCGCCGAAATCCCGTAGTTGATCGGAATCTCCACCCATTCGAGATCGCTGCGGGCCTTCAGCGACCCGAACAGCGCCTTCAGCTCTGCCGGCGTACGTGCGACTACCTCGTAGACATTCGGCGGGACGATCTTGCGCAGGCCGTGGTAGCCGGCGCCCTGGATATCGGCGGGAAGCGTGCCCCCCTTCGGGCTGAATGTTATCTCGCCGGTCAAGAAACCCTGCGCCTGGATCGTGTGGTTGTACGCGACCCCGAGCGACTTCGGCGCGAACGGCGCATCGGCGCGAGCGACCGTGAGCCGATGCACGACGATCCTTCCGCCCGACATCATTTGCGGGGCCGCGCGCAGCGTCGGAAAGAATTCGAGCTTCTGCCCGCGGTCCTCGACGACCATCGCCGGATCGCGTATCGATGGCGCGGCTGGCGCAGGGGCCGGCAGCTGCGCCAGTGAAGGAATTGCGTACGCTGCGACGATCGCGACGCACGCGGCTGCGGCAACGTGTCTCATCGTGGTCCCTCCGGCCGGCGTCAGTGACCGACGAAGCTGATCGTCTGTGCCACCGTTGCCGAAAGCACGGTCTGAGTGCTGCAGTAGTCGAAGAACGTGAGGGTCCAGGTTCCGTTGACCGGCTCACCGTAGAACGCATTGGACAGGATGCGGAAGCCGGTCGCCGAGGTCTGCGCGAATCCGCTGGCGGCATGCAGAACGATCGACCTCGTTCCGGCCGGCGACACGAGCTCGATCTGGTCGCACCAGATCGCCGGGGTCGAATCGATGTTCGGGAAGATGACCACGTGCTCGACGGTCGAAAACGCGGCCGCGACGGGAACGCTGAAGGAAAAGCCCGTGGTCGACAGCGCCGGAACGTTCAAGCCCGTCTGCGGCGTCGACGAATAGCTCGCCGATTGGACGGCGGGCAGATTGGTCGCATAGCTCTTCGCCATCGCGACGGCCGCACTCGCATCGACGCCGCCGAAGCCGTACCAGTTCGAGAACCAGAAGCCGGCGGAGTTCTTGACCCAACCCTGCTCGAGCGTGATGGTCTGGCCCGCAACGATGTCGGTGGCAGTGATCGCGGCGCGATTCGGATCGACGTGCTTCGCCGTCTTGGCGAGGATGTACTTGACGTCGCGCCAGCCGAGATTCGGATTCGCCTCGAGCATCAAGGCGATGGTGCCCGACGTGTTGGGCGTCGCGGAACTCGTCCCGTTCATCGCGGCGGTGTACTGGCAGTCCGCGGCGATGGGGTTCGCGCCCCTGTTGTCCAGGGCATTGAGCGACTGCGTTCCGCCGATGGTGTTGGCGCACCCGTTCCGGTTCGTCGTGACGATCGCCGGCTTGATGGCGTTCGGGTTCGAGCTGGTGGCGTAGTTCGAGTCGAGTCCGTACTCCCCGCCTGGCGCCGCCACCCACAGCGCCGAGCCGGTGGACGAATAGCTCGACTTGACGCCGTCGGCATTCAGGGCGCCGA
>Ga0335077_10000224_pt1 | contig 60040 bp, 61 predicted proteins | sample Lox_Sample_31_FD_207151 | JGI IMG/M metagenome (GOLD analysis project Ga0335077, IMG submission 207151) | Soil microbial communities from Loxahatchee National Wildlife Refuge, Florida, United States - Lox_Sample_3.1 | ecosystem: Environmental > Terrestrial > Soil > Wetlands | place: USA... | reverse complement strand
GACGATCATGGTCTATGTGGACGCCGAAAGCGTTCCGCAACAGCGTGTTCGACTGGCCGCAGCTGTTGCGGAGAAATTCAGTTCGACATTGATCGGGCTTTCCGCGCTCGCAATGCGGCCGCCGGTCGCGACCGACGGCGTCGTCATTCCGGAAGTCCTCGATGCCGAAATCAAGCAGATGAATGCGACCCTCTCCCAAAAGGAAAACTGGTTCCGGGAATTTGCGGGCAAGCTGCATCAAAAACTTGAATGGCGATCGGCCATCGGCTTCCCAACCGATGTGCTTGTGCGCGAGGCAAGGGGCGCCGATCTCATCGTGATCGGGCGAAGCAAGCCGCAGGGAGACCTTTACAGCACGGTGAACCTGGCCGGAGCGGTGCTCAATGCCGGCCGTCCGGTTCTGGTTGTGCCCGATGGAATTGGTTCATTGCGAGCAAAACACGTCGTGATTGGCTGGAAGGATACCCGCGAGGCGCGGCGAGCCGTGCCTGACGCGCTTCCATTCTTACACGAGGCAGATAGCGTCGCGATTGTTGAAATCCATGACACCGATGAAACAGGGCTGGCGCAGAAAAATATCGACGATGTCGCCAATTTTTTGGGGCGGCACAAAATCAAAGCTGGTCCAAAGATCACACTTCAGCGCACGGGGTCGGATGCCGGACAGCTGCTACGGGTTGCCCAGGATGCCGGTGCAGACTTGCTCGTAACAGGAGCTTATGGACACAGCCGGCTCGGCGAATGGTTTTTTGGCGGGGTGACGCGAGCGCTTCTAACTTCAAGCCCGATTTGCTGTCTGATGTCCCATTGAGAGCTATCATCGCATCCATTCTTATGAGAGAGAATCCGTAGGCAGGCATTAACAGGAACTCTGATGGCGGGCATGAGCGATTCCAATGCCGTGATCGCGAGCAAGGGCCGGTGGGAACATTTCCCACATGCCGCTGATGTTGGAGTGCGAGGATTCGGCGCAACGCCGGCCGAAGCTTTTGAACACGCCGCGGAAGCGTTGACGGCGGTCGTAACGCACGCTCACGTCGAACCGCGTCATCCGGTCGAGGTGAATTGCGAGTCGCCGGACTTGGAACTTCTGTTCGTCGAATGGCTCAACGCCATCATTTATGAGATGGCGGTCCGCAACATGCTGTTTGGACGTTTTGTCGTGCAGATCGACGACACCCGCCTCAAGGGTAAATTGTGGGGTGAGCCAGTCGATGTCGAACGGCACGCTCCGGCTTGTGAGCCCAAGGGTGCGACTTATACGGCGCTCCAGGTTGCTGCTGATAGCAATGGAACTTGGTCAGCGGCCTGTATCGTGGACGTGTGAAGGACGGCGGCGATGGATCTCAATCGTTTCACGCGCGTGGACGACACGACCTGGCGCATCGAGCCTTACGGCGCGATGCGCGTCCCTGCAATCATCTATGCCGATGAAAATCTGATCCGCGACATGGACGACAAGGTTTATGAGCAGGCCGTGAATGTCGCGATGCTGCCAGGGATCGTTCAAGCATCCTATGCCATGCCCGACGCACACTGGGGCTATGGATTTCCGATTGGCGGAGTTGCCGCGTTCGACCCTGATCAAGGCGGAGTCGTGTCGGCGGGCGGGGTCGGTTTCGACATCTCCTGCGGCGTACGCACGATGCTGACGGGGCTCAAAGTGCCAGACATCCTGCCGTTGCAAAAATCGATCGCCGAATCGCTGTTTCGACAAATTCCTGCGGGCGTTGGAAGTACCGGTGCGATCACCCTCGATCCCGCGAGCATGGAAGCGATGCTGGCCGGCGGCGCCAAATGGGCGATCCGGCAAGGCTGGGGAGATTCGAAAGATCTCGAGCGGATTGAGGAGCAGGGTTTGATGGCCGGTGCTCTGCCCGACTGTGTATCCGATCGCGCCAAGGAGCGACAACGGCGAGAGATGGGCACACTCGGTTCTGGCAATCATTATCTCGAAGTTCAAGCGGTCGAGGAAATATTCGACGCGAACGTTGCCAGAGTTTTTGGGCTTGCGTTGAACGACGTGGTTGTCACGATCCATTGCGGATCACGCGGACTCGGCCACCAGATTGGAACGGAGTTTCTAAAGGAAATGGCCATTGCGGCGAAAGACTATGGCATCGAGCTTCCCGACCGCGAGCTTGCCTGTGCACCGATCAATTCGGATGTCGGTCAGCGTTATCTCGGGGCAATGCGGGCCGCGATCAATTGTGCGCTGGCCAACCGCGAAATTCTTGGCCACTACGCACGGCGCGTGTTTGACCACTTCTTTCCCGGACACGAGCTGCAACTCCTCTTCGATGTTTCACACAACACGTGCAAGCTCGAAACCCACGCGGTGACTGGCAAGCGCCGCAACCTTTTTGTTCATCGCAAAGGCGCGACGCGAGCCTTTGGACCGGGCCACGAAAGCCTGCCGTTGGCCTTGCGCTCCGTAGGGCAGCCTGTGTTGATTGGCGGCAGCATGGGGACCGGCTCGTACATCCTGGTCGGTCGGACAACCGGCGAGGAAAAGGCATTCTCATCCGCATGTCACGGCGCCGGCCGTGCCCTCTCTCGTCATGCCGCGCTCAAACAATGGAGCGGCCGCAAGATCGTCGACGATCTTGCGGCACAAGGCATTCTGATCAGAAGCCCCTCGACACGGGGTGTCGCGGAAGAGGCGCCCGGCGCCTACAAGGATGTCGGCGCGGTTGTGGCCGCGGCCGAGGCGGCCGGTCTCGCCGGAAGAGTGGCACGGTTGCGACCCCTGATTTGCATCAAGGGATAATGGCCTCAGACGCCGATCAGCTCCAAACGATTGATTTGAGTCAAAGCTTCGATTCGTACGTCGTTATTAATTGAAGAACCAAAATGCGGAACGGATTATTCCTGCATTTCCAGCGGACAGACATCGTGGGACCGCAAGACCATACCAAGAGTCGATCTATTTCCTCGAAAATTGTTTCCGAGAAGCCGCAAACTCACGGTCGGGCTCGCAGCTCGACCACTTCGCCTCTCCTTTCACTGCCGATCTTATGGCCGTTCGCGGCTGCTGCCATGGTGGGCAAGATTGCCACGCAATACCTCGATGGCATTGCAGATACATTATCGAAAAATCGCAAGCTTCAGAACCTCACTACACCGCAATGGACCACGCCAAATCGCATCGTTTTAGAATTGCCAACGATGCGTCTACGCGATTTCTCAACGCTACCCCATGGGACACCGACCCTTTTATGCGCTCCCTATGCATTGCATCGAGCAACCATCGCGGATTTCGCCCAGGGTCACAGCCTGGTCGAGGCCTTGCGGCGTGGCGCTCTATTCCGCGTGTTTGTCACGGATTGGCATTCCGCGACCCCGGAAATGCGCAATTTTTCCATCGATACTTATCTTGCCGATCTCAATGTTGCCGTGGATGAGTTGGAGCCGCCGGTCGATCTAATCGGTCTCTGCCAGGGCGGCTGGATGGCGTTGCTCTATGCTGCGCGTTTTCCAGAGAAAGTGAACCGGCTCGTTCTTGCCGGCGCGCCGGTTGATATCCGTGCCGGACAATCGCACGTATCGCGATTGGCTGCAGACGTCCCGCTGTCGGCATTCGAGACCATCGTACGTTTCGGTGACGGTCGGGTGCTGGGGCGTCACGTACTCGAATTTTGGACGCCGGGACTTGGTGCAGATGAGACCAATCGTATCCTGCAGATTTTGCCAGAGAGCGAAGGGAGCCGTGATCTTGAGAGGCGTTTTCAAGAGTGGAACCGCACGACAATCGATTTGCCCGGCACTTATTTTTTGCAAGTCGTTCGTTGGCTCTTTAAAGAAAATCAAATTGCCGAGAACCGCTTTGTCGCTCTTGGCCACCAGATCGCTCTTGCCAATATACGAAACCCGGTGTTTTTGCTTGCCGCGCGCGACGACAAACTGGTTGCTGTCGAACAACTTTTTGCGACAGCCCGCCTAGTTGGGACACCCAAGAGTGCGATCCAGATGACCATCGAGCCGTGCAGTCATCTGGGTCTGTTTCTTGGTCGTAAAACGCTCGCGGGAACATGGCAACGGATCGCTCGCTGGCTTCAGGAGGACATTGCCATCGGTCTGGCGTCATAGAGCCGGCACGCCTATCCCTTTCGCGGTTTGCTGGGGCGACGGGGCAAACCCGACCTGATACGGACAAAGTGACGTTTTGATCTGGCGCAAGGCAAACACCACCCGAGACCATAAAATTCAACCGTTTGTAACGGTTGTTAATCACCTTAGGCCGCCGATGCCGCAAAACGTCACGCGACGCCGTCTTATCGCTGGACTTCCATTTGTGCTCGCTGGCTGCGGGGCTGTTGCATCGGATCCTGGATCGCGTGATACGGCGCCCCGCAATGCCTCGATTTATGGCCGCATCAAGGACCCACCCTTCACAATCTCGGCGCTCGATCTTGCCGTCATCGATCCAAGAGTGCTCCGCCAGGAAGTGCCGTATGATGGTAATTATGCGCCGGGAACCGTAGTCGTCAGTATTGCCGAGCACCGATTATATCTCATCGAGGATGGCCGGCGCGCCTTGCGCTTCGGCGTTGGCGTCGGGCGCGCGGAGGCGCTTAATTTCCGCGGATCGGCAACAATAGGCCGAAAGGTAAAATGGCCGAGTTGGACGCCGACCCCGAATATGATCGCAAGAATCCCAAAATACGCCGCTTACGCGGACGGCATGCGAGGCGGGCCCAACAACCCCCTCGGGGCTCGCGCGCTTTATCTTTATCGGGACGCGCAGGATACCAATTTTCGTATCCACGGAACCAACGAACCAAGCTCGATCGGGAAGGCCGTTTCCAGCGGCTGTATCCGCCTCTTCAATCACGACATCATCTACCTTTACGACCGGCTTGCAGTTGGAACATCGGTCATCGTCCAGCACAACGGCATCGAGAGTTCCTGACGGGATTCATCGGAGTTTGGATGACCGCGCGAACGCGTTACCCGCATTCTTACGATGAAGGCTGAAGCAATGACAAAGGAACCGCCGCTTTGGTCCGCGCAAGATGCAAATCCGCATCTTGTTGATGACGCGCGTTTTCGGATTTTTGCGCTGAATGCGACCGCAGACCTGGGTAAAGCGGTTGCGCAATCCCTTGGCCGACCGCTTGCAGCCCACGAAGAGCGTGATTTCGAGGATGGCGAGCATAAGACGAGGCCGCTCGACGCGGTCCGCAATAGGGATGTCTACGTCGTGCAAAGCCTTCACGGAGGACCGATCGAAAGCGCCAACGACAAGCTCTGCCGATTGCTGTTCTTTATCGGCGCGCTCAAGGATGCCGGCGCCGCGCGGGTCACTGCAGTCGTGCCCTATCTCTGCTATGCGCGCAAAGACCGGCGCACCAAACCCAACGACCCGGTGACGACCAGATATATCGCGAGTCTGTTTGAGGCGGTCGGTACCGATGCTGTGATCACGCTGGATGTACATAATCCAGTCGCGTTCGAAAACGCGTTTCGCTGCCGCACCGTCACGCTGACTGCCGCTCCACTTTTTGTCGACTATGCCAAAACATTGGGCAGTGAACCGCTCTGCGTTGTCTCGCCTGATCCGGGCGGCGTGAAGCGCGCTGAATTGTTTCGGGAGGCACTCGAAGCCAGTATCGGGCGGCCCATCGGAAAAGGTTTTGCCGACAAGCACCGAAGCGCCGGTGTCGTGAGCGGCGACCTATTCGTTGGCGACGCTGCCGGATCGACTGTCCTGGTCATCGACGACCTCATCAGCACCGGAAACACGCTGCTGCGTGCCGCCCGAGTGGCCCGCAAGGCGGGTGCCAAGAGGGTTATTGCCCTGGTGACTCACGGCCTGTTCATGTCAGGGGCGGAAAAAGTCATCGCTGATCCTGCCATTGACTGCTTCGTCATGACGGATGCCGTTCCTGCCTTTCGGCTCGATCCTGGAATTGCCCAGAAGAAGATCATGACGATTTCTGCCGCCTCTCTGCTCGCCGAGGCAATCCGACGCCTGCATGAGGGCCAACCGCTCACCGATTTGCTGGTTTTCTAAGCGCCCGTTCAAGGCGAGTCGCGTCTGCGGCAGCCAGATTCAGATAAATGCGTGCAAGTCGCGGCCATTTTTCCGGCGTCCGCGGATGAGGCTCCAGCAGATGGGCGATTGCCAAGCGTGCACGCAGCGTCGCGCGGTGACACCGATAAAAAACGAACAAATCTTCGGTCAGACTGTATTGTAGCGCAAGCATCGTGCGACGCTTGATGTATTCGCCCGCCCAGGCGCTCCCAAGGCGTTCGCATTCGAGACAAAGATATGCGATCTCATCGAATGGATCGACCGCACGAAGCGTTGGGTTGAATTCAAGGCAATCGATGATTCTGACCTGATCATCCAACCAAATATGCTCGGGTCGCAGATCACCGTGCCCGTCGACGATGTGCCGATAACGCACGCGATCAGCAATGCTGCTCGACCTTTCAGACAGAAAACGCCGCTGGACATGGTCAATGAATCCAACCAGTCCTGCCGGCATCCCCAATGACCGATCGAGAAGCACGCGTCGATTGTAGGACAGGCTCCGACGCCAGTTGGATAAATGAATGTCTTTCGAAATATAAATGACATGCGCACGCCGATAGAAGGCTACAAGGGTTGCCACCAGCCTATCGAGTTGCCACGACGCCAGCTTGCCGGTTACGAGGGCGTACTCGAGCGTCTGGCGTTCGTCGAGCCGGCGCATGACGACCAGCCAATCGACGATCCGCCCGGGGCCGCCGATGGAAAGGCCTCCCGCCGCTTGCATGAGCGGTACGACCGCCTCGTAGACATCGGGCGCCAGTCGTCGGTTCAGCACCAATTCCGCCCGACATGCCGCCTCGCGCCGCTCAAGTGTCGAAAAGTCAAGATAGGGAAACCGCACCGGCTTTTTTAGCTTGTAAACCTTGTCTCCGGCGAGAAAGACCCAGGACATATGGGTTTCTCGTGTCTCAAGGGCATAGACTGGATGCGGATACGCATCCGCCCTCTTGAGGAACGCAACTTTTTCCTCAAGCCCGACCGCATCGGAATTTGTCGGCAAAACCTTAGCGCGCACCGCTCGCTCCTCGCCGACTTTTGCCGCGACCGCCGCCATCAACCAGTGAGCGCTTTCCGGGTTTCGGTGAATCAATGGCTCGCGGCATATTGGGCGACTTCCAGGTCGCGAGCAAAATTCTGATTATGTCCGCTCTAAGTTGATGTGCGCCCCGTTCAAACGATCCAATACGTCGTCGTCAAGATGCTCCATCAACGCGCCAACGCTGGTTTCTTTGCTCGATTGTTCCTTCCTTATTTTCCACCATGCGTCGGCGCAGGCCTTGCCGAAACTCTCCGCGCCGGAAACGTCGTGGACTCCTGCATAGAGCGAAGTCCCATTTTTCGTGATTCGCAGTTTTACTTTCATCGGTCCCTCCAATAGCCTTGAAGACGTCAATTCGATCATTGGCTCCTCTCAACGCATATTTCAGAGCCGTGCATTGATGCCAATCAAATAACGTAGGGGATGGAGTCAATATGCCTGCGCGTCGAAAGGAACCAAAGTGCTCGCATTATTATCGCTGCTGATAGTCCTGACTTTGCTTGTGCTCTTTCCGTTCTTTTTCGCAGAACTGATGTTTGCGAGCCTGAGCAAGCTGCACTTGGACCCATCGATGGCGCTCGCATTGGTGATCGCCATCTTCGTCGGGGGCTTGCTCAACATCCCTGTCAAGTCCATCGAACATGACCGTGATGTCGTCGTGCATCCACTCGCGGTCTACGGATTTGCTGATTTCTGGCCTCAACTCAAACGCGTACATCGTCGAACGATCATCGCCGTCAACGTCGGTGGGTGCCTGATTCCCACAGGTCTCGTCTTCTACGAAATCATGCATCTTTTGATGGCTAGCCCAAAGGTGCTTGCCGTTGCTCTCCTTGGCTGCAGCTTCAATATCGTTGCTTGCTACATCATTGCGCGGCCGGTGGCCGGCATAGGTATCGTCATGCCGGGCGTGGTGTCCCCGCTTGTCGCCGTGAGTTTCGCTAAGCTGCTCGCACCCGATTTGGCCGCGCCTGTCGCATTCATCATCGGTGTCGTCGGCCCGCTTGTCGGCGCCGATCTCATGCATCTAAAGGATGTCGAGACGAGCGAGCTTGGCATTGCGAGCATCGGGGGTGCAGGTACGTTCGATGGCATCATCCTGTCTGGCATCGTCGCTGCCTATCTGGCGTGAGACAAGATATCCGGGACGTTTTTTCAAAATCTCTTGATCGATCATCACGACATTGATCCAGATCAAGCCGTTGGAGCAAAACACGTCCAAATTCATAACGTTCATGAAATTAAATCAGATGCCGGACGTGAATCTCGACCAAGCCGCAGCCGTTGACGTCAAGTCGATTGATGTCGATCTGGCCTTGATTGCCTCCAGCCGCCTTTTGGACGACCTCACCACGCTCGCGTCAAAGGCTGCCGCAGCCATCTTGGCACTTGATCGCTCCGCCTTGACGCAACGAATCAAATCCGATCTTTCGCCAGTTACGGCAGCTGATGATGTCGCACAATCCGTAATCCTGGAGACTCTGCCACGCCTGCTTCCTGGAATTCCAATCGTTTCCGAGGAGGCGGGTGGAGCCGCTCAGAAGATCGATTGCGGTACCACTTTCATCTTGGTGGATCCGCTCGATGGGACCCGCGAATACCTCGCTGGTCGAGATGAGTTCACGGTGAACATTGCGATCGTTAGTCGAGGCCGTCCCGCCGTGGGCTGCATTGCAGCACCAATGCACGGATTGATGTGGCGAGGGATCGTCGGCCATGGTGCAGAACGGCTTGAGCTTCCGATGGGCAGCGACGCCAGCGCATGTCAGCGCAGGACCAAGATTTGCACACGGCAGGCACCTGAACAGGACATGATTGTTGCGATCAGCCGCTCGCATTTTGAGGCGGAGACGGAACATTTTCTCCGACACTTCCCGCGCGCGAGACGGGCTCCTTGCGGATCGTCTCTGAAATTCTGCCGGATAGCTGAAGGCAGCACTGATCTTTATCCGCGATTGGCGCCGACTCATGAATGGGATATCGCCGCCGGCCATGCCATACTCGCCGCCGCAGGCGGAACAGTCGTGACGCCAACTGGCGAACCGCTCTGTTACGGGCGATCCGAGGACAATTTTCTCGTTTCAGGCTTCGTTGCCATTGGCGATTGCGTCGCAGCTGAACGATTATTGCAATTTGCGCACTCCAATTGACCCGGCGGCCATGGATGAATGACACGGAAACCGCACTGCTGACAGACCTCTACCAGCTCAACATGATCCAGGCCTATCTGGATCACGGCGAGACAAAAACTGCAGTATTCGAGTTCTTTGTTCGCAAGCTCCCTACCCGGCGTGGATTCTTGATGGCTGCCGGACTCGAACAGGCGCTGGATTTCCTGGAGAATTTGCAATTCTCATCCGAGGATATCGCCTGGCTTCGACGGACCGGCCGGTTCGGAGAGCAACTGCTCGATCACCTTGCTGGCCTTCGATTCACCGGCGACGTGCATGCGATGCCGGAAGGAACGATATTTTTTGGCAACGAGCCAATTCTGCGCGTGACGGCGCCCTTGCCTCAAGCCCAGCTGGTCGAGACGCGGCTCATGAATATTGTGCATTTTCAATCTCTTATCGCCTCGAAAGCGGCACGGGTAAAGCTCGCGGTGGCGGATAGGTTGCTTGTCGACTTTGGTCTGCGCCGCGCGCACGGGTCCGAAGCGGGCCTCATGGCGGCGCGCGCGAGCTATATCGCGGGATTTGCCGGCACCGCGACCATGTTAGCCGAGAAGATGTTTGGCATTCCTATGTTCGGCACCATGGCCCATTCGTTCATCGAAGCCTACGATGACGAAAGTGCTGCATTTGAAGACTTTGCACTCTCGCGGCCGCAGAACCTGACGTTTCTAATCGATACTTACGATACAGAAGCAGCCGCAAGAAAAGTCGTCGCGCTTGCGCCGCGACTAAAGGCCCGCGGCATAACCATCCGCAGCGTTCGGCTCGACAGCGGCGATTTGATTGTGCTTGCAAAAAATGTGCGTCGCATCCTCGATGATGGTGGACTCAAGGACGTAACCATCTTCGCCAGCGGCGGGCTCGATGAAGACAACGTCGCAAAAATGCTTCACGCCGGCGCTCCTATCGACGGTTTCGGCATCGGCACCAGCCTGACGACGTCGTCCGATGTGCCGGCGCTTGATTGTGCCTATAAACTGCAGGAATACGCCGGAGTGGCGCGGCGCAAGCTGTCATCAGGCAAGGCGACGTGGCCAGGACGCAAGCAAGTGTGGCGCCGTTACGCACCCGATGGCACGATGGTGGGCGATACCCTGTCGACCGAGAATGACAGCCAGCCCGGCGAACCACAGATTAAATTGGTCATGCAGAACGGCCGGCGTGTCGCCCCATCACCGTCACTCGCCGAGATTCGCGCACGCGCGACGCGCGACCTCGCACGCCTACCTGATGCATTACGCCGGCTCGAGCCCGGCGCCACGTACGAGGTCAAGGTCGCCGATGCGCTGAAGAAACTCGCCACGGAAGTTGATCGTCGCCTGACGCAAAAAGTGAAAGTGCGGTCATGAGCGAAAAGATACCGATACGCGATGGAGACATATTGCTGGTGGTTGACGTCCAGAACGACTTTTGTCCCGGCGGCAACCTCCCTGTTCCGCGTGGTGACGAGGTCATACCTGTTATCAATCGACTTGCAGCGCAGTTCGAGCACGTCGTGCTCACCCAGGATTGGCATCCGCGCGGGCATCAATCATTCGCATCCGCGCATCCGGGCAAAAAGCCATATGAAACGATCAATGTTTCTTATGGTCCTCAGGTCCTTTGGCCGGACCATTGCGTGCAGGGGACTTCGGGAGCCGATTTCCGCAAGGATCTCCAGATCCCCCGGGCGGAGTTGGTATTGCGAAAGGGCTATCACCGCGAAATCGATTCCTATTCCGCGTTCTACGAGAACGACCGCAAGACGCCCACGGGACTCGCCGGTTATCTGCGCGAACGCGGCTTTGCACGCGTATTTCTAGCCGGCCTCGCATATGATTTCTGTGTTCGCTATTCGGCAGAAGATGCTCATCGTGAAGGATTTCAGGTTGTGGTGATTGAAGATGCCTGTCGCGGGATTGACGTGGACGGATCAGTGAATGCGACGCGTCAGGCATTGGCGGTTCTGGGCGTTCATTGCGCTGCTTCTGAGCTGATCGGTTGATTCCGGGTTGCACGATGGGCACGAAAGCGGTCGATTCGATGGCCAATCAATCAAGGATTTCAGCAACGGCAGCGGCGGCCGCGAGCTACCTCGCCAGAGGATGGTCCGTCCTTCCCGTACGGGCGCGCGATAAGCGGCCGCTGCTGCGGTGGGAGACACTGCAAACCAAAAGACCGACGGAATCCGATCTCGCGATGTGGTTCCAGCAATGGCCGGATGCCAACATCGGAATCGTAACCGGAGAAATTTCCAATCTCGTGGTAATCGATATCGATCCCATGCATGGCGGCGAAGATTCGCTTAACCGGCTGGAGCAGCGGTTCGGCGCTTTGCCGTCAACCATCGAAGCGAGAACCGGCGGCGGCGGGCGACATTTATATTTTGCGCATCCTGCCATGCTGGTGCGAAATCGTGCCGGATTGGCGCAAGGAATCGACATCCGCGGAGATGGCGGATATGTCGTTGCGCCTCCGTCCATCCATCCGAGCGGCGGACGATATGAATGGCTGCCGGGCCGATCGCCGCAGGACATGTCGCCTGCGCCGCTGCCGCGATGGCTGCTCGGGGTGGCCGGCGTCCGCATCGGCCGCACGCTTCCCGATTGGCGTCGGCTGGTTCACGAAGGTGTGCCGCAAGGTCAGCGCAATTCCACGATCGCATCTCTGACCGGACATCTCTTATGGCACGGAGTCGATCCGGCGGTGGCACTTGAACTGCTGTTGGCTTGGAATCGCATGCGCTGCCGTCCTCCTCTCGATGATACCGAAGTCGTCCAGGTCGTCGAGAGCATTACGCGACTGCATAACGACGAGAGCGGCTCGACGTTGCACATCCGGGACTCGGCATGAGCATCGAAATTGTAAACATTGAAAACAAGTACGGCGGATGGGCTCGCTTCCTGGTGGCGGACGTTCGCCTGCCCGACGGACAGATGGTCCGGCGAGAGATCGAGGATCACGGTGCCGCAGTCGCCGTGCTCGCCTACGACCCGGACCAGAAAACCGCGATTCTCGTGCAACAGTTCAGGGCACCCGTATTCTTCCGCAGTCGACAGGAGCAGACCATCGAAGTGATTGCTGGCATCCGGGAAGAGACAGATGCGGCCGCGACCGCACGCCGCGAGGCGATGGAAGAGGCCGGTCTTGAACTGCAATCGTTGGAACATGTGGCTACCACTTGGACGATGCCCGGAATATCCACCGAACAGATGACGCTTTATCTCGCGACTTATCGGCACTCTGATGCAATCAAATGGCGCGGTGGAGTCCCAACCGAACATGAGAATGTTTCGGCCATCGAATTCAAGCTCGCCGAGCTCGACCGAATGATGGAGTCGGGTCAAATTGCTGACATGAAGACTTTGGTGCTCCTGCAAGCATTAAAGTTGCGGCACGCTGACTTGTTCAGATGAAACTATGAAATCTCTTTAAGCGGCCGGTTGCCCAGCCTCCTGCGGCTTCTCGGTTCCGAATCGCTGAAGCGTCTTAATAACTTCGTCGTCGGAAATCTGCCGAAAATCACGATAATAGTAGCCGATGGCACCCAAAAAATCTTTGTCATGGAGGCAGACGATATCGTCAGCATCCGCTTTCAGCGTCGCCAGAGTATCGCGCGGCCCCACGGGCACCGCGAGAACTAGTCGTTTCGGATTGCGCGCGCGTGTTGCATGCAGCGCCGCGCGCGTCGTTGCGCCGGTGGCAATGCCATCGTCGACCACAATGGCGGTGCGCCCGGTGACATCAACCCGGAGGCGCCACCCAAGATAAAGCTTGCGCCGCCGGTCGATCTCCGCGAGCTCACTGTCGCAAATGCTCTTGAATTCGGCTTCCTCGATGCCAGAAAGCCGAATGACATCTTCGTTACGCACGATGACCGGCGCCCCGCCATCCACCACGGCACCCATCGCCAATTCAGGCTGATAAGGCACGCCGATTTTTCGCACGAGGACAAGATCGAGCGGCGCGTTGAGTGCGGCGGCGACTTCGGCCGCGACCGGCACGCCGCCGCGCGGAAGGGCAAGGACAACCGGATGCTGATCCTTGTATTTCTTAAGCGCAGAAGCCAATTTCCGACCTGCTTCGGACCGATCCAAGAATTGCATTGTTTTCTCCTATGCCGATCTTCCGCCAATGGCGATCAGCGCATCACGAGCGCGCGACCTTCCACGCTTGCCATCAATTTCCTGGCACCACTTTCGATTTCGAGCCGCCATAGTGGTTCCGGGATTAGCAGGTTCGAGTATGATAAACATCGTTAATTTATGATCTGAAATAAGACTTAAGACTTTGACCTTGGTCAAATCGGCGGAAATTGAACGGCATAACGTCAGCCCATTCAACGGGCCTCAGCCCGATTACGGGATATCAATGGTCTATCTGCTGGCACTCTGAAGCCCGAGCATGGAGCTCATTTATGCGCCTGACATCAAGCGCGATTACCGACGGATCCTCAATTCCGCGCCGCTATACGTGCGACGGCGAAGACATCTCTCCTCCCCTGCAGTGGAGCGATCCGCCGCCGGAAACTCGCAGTTTCGTTCTCCTCTGTGACGATCCCGATGCTCCCAACGGCACCTGGCACCATTGGGCGGCATACGACATTCCGCTCAGAATCACTTCGCTTGCAATCGGCGCCGCCCGACAGGCCGAACAGCAGGGGTTCAAGCAGGCCAGTAATGATTTTCAACGCGCCGACTATGGCGGTCCCTGTCCGCCGCGTCGTCATGGGCCTCATCACTATCACTTCCGGTTACTTGCGCTCTCTGTCGAACACCTGCCGGTGCGAAAGAATGCATCATGTCGCGACGTTGAACGCGAAGCGCGCAAACATGTGCTTGCCGAAACGACGCTGGTCGGGGTTTATGAGAGGTGAGTCTCATAAATCATACTATGATCGGCTGGCGAAAACATATCGAGGAAATTGACCTGCCTCAAATACGACTTGTCGACCATGTTTAAACATTGTTCAACAGCAGCGGTCAGATAGCGGCCCAATTTCAGGAGATGGAAATGCCAGCAAAGCCCGGACGGACGGAAGATCAAGTCAACGACAACGCCCCTTCCCTCACGATTTCCCCGGAAAAAGTCTGCTTCATTATCATGAAGGCCAAGGAATTCGATGCCAAAGATGAAATAACCGAACCGGATCCAGGATCAAACCCTTCCGACGATCGGGATGTTTCGGTTCTTGAAGATCATCAAGACGATCCGGTGGTTGAGGAACTTACATCGCTGATCAACGCCTTGTCGGAAGATGAGCAGATTGACCTGGTGACGCTGGCATGGCTGGGGCGTGACGATTATTCGAGCAGCGACTGGCCAGCGGTGCGCGAGGAGGCCGCACGCGCTCACAACAATCGCACGGCCAGCTATCTTCTTGGCATGCCCCTTTTGGGCGACTTCTTGGAGGAGGGCCTGTCGATGCTCGGCTATTCCTGCGAGGAATTTGAAATTGATCGGCTGTGAGTCGTCCTAGAGTCCCGTCAGAATGACCGCTGTCCTCCATGAGCTGGGCGAATAACGCCGGTTAGCCTTGTGCTGAAAATGCAAAGTTTTCGACCCCTCCGTTACACCCCTTAGGGGCAATATCTGAATTTTCTATCGGACCGACATCGTTATGCCTGCGCCATTCAAGTCTCTTCGAGGCTGCTATGGGCCAGGTCTTTTTCCACTGCTCCAATGCGCAGGGGGTCATTTTGGATCGACGCGGAACGGTCACGGACGATCTCCCTGAATTGCACGAATACGCCGTGCAGGTGATCCGATCGCTCATCGCCACACCAAGCCCGGAAGACTGGCGGAACTGGGTTCTGCATGTCAGCGATGAGATGGGCGACGATCTCTTTGAGATGGCTTTTGCGTCGCTGCTGGGCAAGCCACATTGAGGGGACTGCCATGCGCTCAAGACTTCAGTTCGGCAACGTCGCGACAATTTGGCATTGACTACTCGAAAGTCTTTTCAACCTCTATCGGCACGCCATCGACGCCCGGCTGGCGCATGACGGACATCGACTGATGCTACCGCCCAGACACTGACGTAAATCAACCTCTCTGAGGCTATGCTATCGTCATCGGCATGCGATGGATATTGATCCTGGAGCTCTTAATGCTTCTGACACTGGCGAACGGCACGCCGGTGATAGCAAAGAAACTCCTGGGAACGATTCTCGATCAGCCGCTTGACGGCGGCGTTAAGTTCCTTGATGGACAGCCTTTATTCGGTCCTTCAAAAACCTTACGCGGTATTGTTTTGTCGATCCTGATAACGACCGCCGCAGCCCCCGCAATTGGATTGGAATGGAAGATCGGGCTCATCGTTTCTTGCATCGCCATGGCAGGCGATCTGTTTTCCAGCTTCGTGAAGCGCAGATTGAGGTATCCCCCGAGTACCCGCGCGACCGGGCTGGACCAAATTCCGGAATCGCTATTTCCAGCGCTCGCCTGCAGGGCATCCCTGGAATTGACAGTTTTCGAAATCTCCGCGGCGACGGTGATTTTCTTCGTCGGTGAAATTGTGCTGTCCCAACTTCTGTTCAAATTGCGTGTTCGCGACCGGCCGTTCTAGGCCGATATCCATTCCTTATATCGTTTGCAGATGATGCAGCGTAATCTCTGGTGGACAGTTGAATCGTACAGGAACCACCGACGACCCGACCCCAACAGATGTATATCCAATCATATCCCGATAAGTCCAAGCACCAGCACCCATACGCCGAGGGAGAACCGAATCAAGTGTAATTGGAATGTGGCCAGGCAGGCAGATCTGCCCGCCATGAGTATGTCCGCTCAGGAGCAGATTGAAACTGGCATAAGTTGCTTGCCGATAAATTTCGGGCGTATGAGACAGCAAGATTGAAAATTCGTCACTCGGTATGGAGGATGCAGCTTTTTCGATGTTGTCGGCACGATAGAAATGTGCGTCGTCAATACCAGCAAGGTAAATGCGTTGATTGTCGCGTTCGATCATCTCCCATTCGTTGAGCAGCATGCGAATGCCCATCTCCTCAAGCCCAGGCAGCATGCGGACCGTGTCGTGATTTCCCAATACTCCGTAAATTGGTGTCTTGAGATCGGCACAAATTTGCGACATGCCCTCAAGTGTTGCTGCGTAGGGACCGAAGGTCTGTCCTCGATAGTCTCCCGTTAAAGCGCACAGATCATAATCTATTTCTCTCAACACGATCCTGAGACGCGCCATTGCGTCCTGGTTCATGTCCACGTGCAGATCGCTAAGTTGAAGGATGGTAAATCCATCGAACGCTTTGGGAATCCGAGGCGACCTCACAAAATTACGTCTGACCTCGATCTGTGTCGCGTTCCTGCGGCCGCGCTCGTACAGACCCGTCAATTTTAGCAATGCCCGAATGATAAAATGCGACGATGTCGAATTCTCGATATGAAAATAATTTATCCCTTGCCCAAATACCTGGGCTTCGTAGTCGGCTTCAATTCCCAGACGCAACTTCGCGTGCAATCGTCCGAGACGCTTTTCAAGAAGCTCAGATACGTCTGGGTTCACTAACCGATCCCGATTGGAGATGAAATCCCGGCCGCGAACTCACGGACAGGGATGTCGGAAGCCGTCATAGCCAAGATAGGTCATGCTGTAGGGATCGTAAGACCTGAACCGCCGCATACAATAGGCTATGGCCGCGTCACGCGTCGGATACGGCCCGTAATATGGCGGATAATAAGGATAATAATAGGACCCATATTCATAGGAGTAGTACGGCCGCTGCGAGGCGATAATTCCCCCCGCGATAATTCCACCAATGATGCCTGCCGCGACCCCTGCGCCGCCGCCACCCCTCCTGCGGACCTGGATGATCGGCAGGCCACCATGATCGAGCTGCCCCGACAATTGCGTTCCACTATTTCCGGGACTCAACGGCAATGCTGACACTGAAGCAGGCAATGCAAACCCTAAAGCTGCGACCACCGAAAGGACTAATGTTGATTTGAGCATAGGCATTGGACGCCCTCCTCTGAATAGGTACGGACTTTCAATAAATAAAATAAACAAGTGGGAATCGATTGCGTTGATCTAGCTCAAGTGAGATAGCGTTCAAACCATTGCTTGGCATGGTCGATCACAGCGTCCAGTGCTCCAGGCTCCGGAAACAGATGGCTCGCGCCCGGGACGATTGCCAATTCTTTGGGGCAACGCAACCGCGTCAATGCCTGCTCGTTGAGCTCGATGACGCCGAAGTCCGCACCACCGACGATGAGAAGCGTCGGCGCCTGCACGATATCGAGAGCACGACCCGCGAGGTCAGGCCGTCCGCCGCGCGAGACCACAGCGTCGACCCGGCCAGGGAGCTTGGCCGCCGCGACGAGGGCAGCCGCAGCACCCGTGCTCGCACCGAATAGCCCAAGCGGAAGATTTGCGACCGCCATCTGACCAGCCATCCAATTGATGGCATCGATCAGCCGGTCCGCCAGCAGAGAGATGTTGAACACATTGGCTCGATCCGCTTCCTCTTCCGGGGTCAGCAGGTCGAATAACAGCGTCGCAAAAGCTTTTTCGTTCAAGCTCGTCGCAACAGCCTGATTGCGCGGGCTGAGTCGGCTCGAACCGCTTCCGTGCGCGAATGCAACAACCGCACGGACTGCCTTCGGCACCTGTAATGTTCCGGCGAGCCCCAACGGCGCTATGCGAACTTCAAAAGTTTCGGACGCAGCGTCTGCATCGCTTCGACGGAGCACCTTCGATCTCGATTTCGAAATATTCATGTGAGATTGATATCGCTATCGTGTCGCTTCACTGTTGATTTAGATCAAGATTGGTCAGTCGCCTTCGGAGGCTTTCACTGCGTTGCTTTGACCCAAATCAATGAGCAATATCCGGCGGAGGTTATTTATTTAACAGTGAGGAGACGCAGCGCCTGCATTTTTTAAGCAATATCAAACTCACCTTATGATGATGAGGATGGTATCGATGTCGAAAAAACCTATCCTGACCTCGCCATTGGCAACAGCCGATGATGTCAAACGCATCATCGGCAACGTGGACGAGGGCAAGTTGCTGGATATCCTGGCGCTGCAGCCGACCATTGTCGACGTCGAGGAGGCTTCCCTGTGGCTTTCTGGAGATAACGATATTTTCGGGGCCGGCAAGCCTCTCAGGGCTGTGGCTGGCGAGATCGTTGCAATCCTTACCGCCGACGAAGAGGAGGAACGGACGGGCTCGCGTTAATGCTTCCGCACGTAATGCAAAGCTTCTCGGTTTAATTACCGATCAGACAACGGTGCGAGGTTCTGTTTTGTGCCTCAAGCGACTAACCTGGATAAGTCGGAGCAGAGCGGCAAACTTATTGCGGTCGTGAACGGGCTGGTGCGCGAACTGCACGCGCAGCGTGGCAGCGAGATTTCCGTGTCGCCAGCGAGTAGGCTCGACCGGGATCTCGGCATCGATAGCCTCGGGCGCACCGAATTGATGTTGCGCATTGAGCACGCATTCCAAGTGCGGCTGCCGTCGGACACTTTGGCGGAAGCGCAAACAGTGAACGATCTCCTGGCCGCTCTCTGGCGCGCCGCCCCGTATGAGCGCCGCATTCGCGAAGAGACGCCTGCACCAGCACCACTGCCTAGCGTTTCCCCTGCCGCTGACGCGGCCACGTTAGTCGAGGTGCTGGAATGGCACGCGACCAGAAATCCAGATCGGCTTCATCTGACTCTTCTGGAGGATGACAGGATCGTGCTCGGCAAAATGACCTATGCCGAGCTTGCCCAAGCTGCACGTGCCGTCGCGATGAGTCTTATCGCGCTCGACATCGTACCGGGCGACCGCGTCGCGATGATGCTGCCGACCGGCATGGATTTCTTTGCTGCCTTTTTTGGTGCGCTCTACGCCGGAGCGGTGCCGGTTCCCATCTACCCGCCGCCGCGGCTGGCCGCGCTAGAGGAGCACATGCGGCGGCAGGCGGGCATCCTCAGCAATGCTGGTGCGCGCATTCTTGTCACCATGCCGGAAGCACTGCGTCTAACGCCCTTTCTGCGCGGGCAGGTCGAAAGCCTGGAAGCGGTCGAGACCGTGGCCAGCCTGCGCGAACGATCCGCGACACTGCAGTTGCCGCCGATAACCGACACGAATGCAACGGCATTCATCCAATATACATCGGGCAGCACTGGCGATCCGAAAGGTGTTGTGCTGAGCCACGCCAATCTGCTCGCCAATATCCGAGCGATCGGCAGCGCCATTCAAGCGACCTCGGCCGACATATTCGTCAGTTGGCTCCCGCTCTATCACGATCTCGGACTGATCGGAGGATGGCTAGGATGCCTCTATTATGGCGCCCAGTTTTACGTTATGTCGCCGCTTAGCTTTCTCAGACGTCCGGAGAGTTGGCTGTGGGCTATTCACCGCTTCCGCGGCACGTTGTCGGCGTCGCCCAATTTTGGCTTCGAATTATGCGTCAATAAGATCGACGACTCGGACATCGAGGGTCTCGATCTCGGTTCGCTGCGAATGGTTGCCAACGGCGCCGAAGCGGTGAGCGTATCCACGCTTCGCCGCTTCATCGCACGTTTTGGCCGGTATGGATTTAAGTCCGAGGCGATGTCGCCTGATTTTGGTCTTGCCGAAAATACCGTTGCCCTGACCTTACCGCCCCTGGAACGACCACCTCTCGTCGATCGAGTTGACCGCGAGGAACTGACACGCCGTGGCATTGCCCTCCCATCCAAGCCGGAGGTTGCCAAGGCTGTGGAGATTGTGTCATGCGGCCGGCCGCTGCCTGGCCATGATGTTCGTATTGTCGACGAAACCGGCCGCGAGCTGACGGAAAGGCACGAAGGGCGGCTCGAATTTCGCGGTCCCTCGGCGACAACCGGCTATTTCCGCAACGAGGACAAAACGCAAGAGCTCTTCCGCCATCGTGGCTGGCTCGACACAGGCGATCTGGCCTACTTAGCCGGCGGCGAGGTCTACGTCACCGGTCGTGTCAAGGACATCATTATCCGGGGCGGGCGTCACATTTATCCTCAGGAAATCGAACAGGCAGTCGCCGAAATTTCCGGCATTCTCGAGAACGGCGTTGCGGCCTTCGGCATCGTCGATGCCGCAAGCGGTACCGAACGAACCGTCGTTATTGCTGAAACCAATGAGAGCGATCCAACCAAACGCATGGCGCTTCAGAAACGCGCGCAAGCCATTGTCACTGATGTGCTCGGCGTTCCTGCCGACGAGGTGGTTCTTGCTCCGCCGCAAAGCGTGCCGAAAACCGCCAGCGGAAAGATTCGCAGGAGCGCCGCCAAAGATCTTTACGAGAGCGGCCATATCGGAGAGCGGCGACCTACACTTCGTCGACAAATGCTGCGTTTGTTGCTGGAAGGCAGGCTGTTGCAAATCCAGCATCTCGCAAGAACGATTGGGGTTTTTCTCTACGCCGGCTGGTGGTGGGCCGTGATCGCAACTGCCGCAACACTGAGCTGGTTGGCTGTCATGCTTCTTCCGCGGCTCGAATGGCGATGGGCTGCGGTGCGTGCGATTGCACGCACGGCACTGTCGGCCGTCGGCGCCTCTCTTTCCGCCGGCGGCCTCGAGCGCGTGCCGAGCAGAAATGCAGTACTCGCATTCAATCATTCGAGTTACGCTGATGCGATTGTCGTCGCCGCCACAGTTCCGGGGATGCCAGCATTTGCGGCGAAGAAGGAGTTGGCCGGGCAGTTCTTTGCCGGCCCGTTCCTGCGCCGATTGGGCGTCTGTTTCGTCGAGCGTTTCGATGTTCTTGGCAGCATTGCCGACACCGAAGCCGTGCAGAAGGTGGCACGTGCCGGTCGCCTCCTGGTGTTCTTTCCCGAGGGCACATTCACGCGTAGGTCCGGACTTGCCGGTTTTTATCTGGGCGCATTCAAGATCGCGGCCGAGGAAGGCCTGCCGGTCATTCCGGCCGCTATTCGCGGCACGCGCTCGATGCTGCGCGACGGGCGATGGCTGCCGCGATTCGCCCACGTGAGCGTCGAATTCGCCGATCCGATTGAGCCGACAGGGGCGAATTTTTCCTCAATCGTCAAACTGCGCGATGCCACTCGCAATGCGATCCTGGCGCGCTGCGGCGAGCCGGATCTTGGCGAGTTGACGAAGCCCGAACGAGTCGTGCGGAACGACTGAAAGCCAGAACTAAGATTGTCTCAAATAAGACATTTGCGCCGGCCAGCGACGCATAGGCGGTCACGCAACATCACACGAGCTAAGACCCGCGAATAAGCAATACTGGTTTGGTGGCAATGCGAGTGACCCCCTCAGCAACGCTGCCGAGCATCAGGCGGCGAAATCCGCGTCGGCCATGGGTTCCGATCACAATGAGGTCTGCCGGCCAACGCGTCGCTTCCTCCTCGATGGCCTCGTAAATGCGCAGGCCAATCGCCTTTGTGGTCTTCAGAGTCGTATCGGCCTCGATCCCGGCCTCGCGAACGACATCAGCACAAGTCGACAACACCTTCTGGCCTACAGTCTGGAGCGCTTTCTGAAGGTCAGCGACCAAATACGGAGCCTCCGCGTCCATCATCAGATAGGCTGGAGTTTCATCGACCACATGGACAAGCCGAAGCTTGGCTTTTTGATCTTTTGCGAGCTTTATGGCTTCACGCAATGCCAAGTTGGAAGTCTCGCTTCCGTCAACCGCGACCAGGATTTGTTTGTACATTTTGCACCTCCGAACTAAATTCGCGAAAAGCTGGCCCGCGACATAGCGAACCTACGTCCATTGAGCGAAGGCTCAATCAAGAGTGAGCCGCCGCTGACTTTAGCGGCGCCGACAGTACCAGTAACCCAATACGGATTTGACCAAGTCGTCACTCACTTCATTCTCGTTCGCCGATTTAGCAGAATATCAGTTCCATGTGGACCGACTGTACGCATGCCATCCGCAACGGGGGAGGAAGATGAGCGACAAACAATCAAGTTCCGACTATCAAGCACAAATCCCCACCCCTGCCCATCCCGACAGACGACGCGAACCGCTCCCATGGCATCAGCCGAAGCCGGCGGAAGACGATCCTGAAGCTTCGCGTCGTGTACAGGGACTCTTGCGAAATCCGAATTACCTGCCGGCGGAAGACGACAAAGGTTTCCTCGGACGAGATGAACTTCGGGGCGTGCGCCTGCAAATCGAATATCTGAAACCCGAAATTCTGCTTGAACACCACCGTATCCGCCACACCATTGTGGTTTACGGCAGCACGCGTATTTGTGAGCCCGCCGCCGCACAGCGGAAGATCGCAAAATTACGCACGGCGCTTGCCGACGATCCTGGCAATACCGAGCTGACGGCTCGGATCAAGATTGCTGAGCGGGTTCTGGCCAACAGTCAATTTTATGATATTGCGCGAGAGTTTGGGCGTCTCGTCGGCAAAGCCAACGAAAATCGCCATGGGCACTATACTGTCATCATGACTGGTGGCGGACCGGGAATCATGGAGGCCGCCAACCGCGGCGCCTTCGACGTCGGAGCGAAAAATGTCGGCCTGAATATCAATTTGCCCCATGAGCAATATCCAAATCCTTACATTACGCCCGAGCTATGCTTCAGTTTTCATTATTTCGCGTTGCGGAAGCTGCATTTACTTCTTCGCGCGCGAGCATTGGTCGTCTTTCCGGGCGGCTATGGCACGTTTGATGAGCTTTTCGAAGTTCTCACATTGATCCAGACCCGCAAGATCAAACCGATTCCCGTAGTACTTGTGGGCGAAAAGTATTGGCGGCGGGCGATTGATTTTGAATTTCTTGTCGATGAAGGCGTCATCGACCGAGAGGATCGCGAGCTTTTCTGGTTTGCCGAAACCGCAGAGGAGATTTGGAACGGCATCCTGCACTGGCACACCGCCAGCGGTGAACCGCTCGGCACTTTGTGAGATGGGTCAGTGCGTCATTCGCAGATAACGGTCATTTTTGAAACGAGGATCCGGAGGTGAAGAATTGATCTTGATCAAATTCGATCGATCCGAGTGATGATAAAGGATTGATTGTGCCATGTTGACCTCCAGACCCGAACTCGCAGACTTCCCCCAAACCGCAGCTATCGGACTTTGGGTTATCATTATAGGAATTGTGATAGGCGCATATCTCGCAATTGCCATCTAGGAATTTTTTACACATCGGGAGTGGTGTTCAGATTAACTTGGATTTTCAAAAGGTACCTTTCACGGCAAGCTAATCATAAGCTACGGCCGCCATTCTCGTTCGCAAATTTTAGGCTAGCGCCAGCGCCGTGTCGCTGCCGCCGCGCGCACCCTTGTCTCTGCCAGCGCAAGCGCCGCGGCGCGCGGCAGCATGCGACCACTTCGGCTGTTTTCCAGGACCAGCCGGGTGTTGGCGCGAATGCGCTCGTCAATGTAGTCGAACGCTGCCCGTTGCGTGCCGCCGCGGTATTCGATCGAGGCGCAGATCACGCCGCCGGCATTGGCGATGAAATCGGGCACCACCAGGATGCCGTTCTTATGCAGCATCGCTTCGGCATCCGCCGTGCAGGGAATATTCGCCCCTTGCGGCATCAAGCGTGTCCTCAGGCGCCCGACATTATCGCTGCGTACCACGTCGGGTCGCGCCGCCGGTATCCAGATGTCGCAGGGAATATCGAGGATGGCGTCGGCATCAAGTTTCTTGCCGCGTGGGTGGTCGTGCAACGGCCGGCCCGTCTCCTTAAGGCGAATGAGCGCAGCAACATCGAGCCCATCCGCATCCGCCAGCGTGCCGCCGGTGTCGCTTGCTCCGACCAGTACGGCACCTTTCTCCGCCAGAAAGCGTGCCGCGTGCTTGCCCACCGCTCCAAAACCCTGAACAACGATCCGTGCACCTTTCAGCTCAAGACCGATGAAGGTGCGCGCGACGTCGATACAGGCTGCAAGCCCAAAGCCGGTCGCCCCGATCTCATCGAGCGGGATGCCGCCGATGGCAGCGGGCAACCCGACCGCGCGGCCGGTTTCATCCTTGATCCAGCCCATGCAGAGCTCATCGGTGCCCATGTCGGGCCCTGGGATGTAATCGGCAATATCGCGGATCGCGCCGCCAAATGCGCGGATCACGCGTTCCTTTTGCTCCTGCGGCATGCGCGGGTTGCCGAAGATCACCGACTTTCCACCGCCGTGCGGCAGGCCGGCCGCCGCATTCTTCCACGTCATGGCGCGCGCAAGACGAAAACATTCCTCGACGGAAACATCAGGCGCCATACGCACGCCTCCGACCGCAGGCCCGCATGACGTGTTATCGACCACTACGATCGCCTTGAGACCGACTGACGGCCGGTGAATATGGACGATCCGGCTGGGACCAAATTCATCTGCGAGGCGAAATACATCCTCCACGTTAATCTCCGGTCAGGCTTGACATTCAAGGTCGACGATGACGGCGTGCAGAAATCGCGCCGCTTCCCCGCCGGTGACGGCGCGGTGATCGAAGGACAGTGAAAGCGGCAATGTGCGATGAACCATGAGATTTCCGGTCGCGCGCGACAGCCGATCCGTGATGCGGCCAGCGCCGAGGATCGCGACCTGCGGCGGCATGATGATGAGCGAGGCATGTTGCCCGACGATCATGCCGAAATTCGATAGCGTGATCGTCGCGCCCCGAAAATCTTCAGGTACGAGAGTCCGATCTCTTACGCCAGTCTTGGCCCCCTCGACCCGCTGCCTCCAGCTCTGCGGGTTTGACGCTGCGATGTCATGCACCACCGGCACGAACAGGCCGTCGGGACTGTCGATTGCGAGCCCGAGGTTGACGTTGGGATTGGGACGCAATGACACGGACGCGGAATCAAAACTCGCGTTCAGCGATGGCTCGACTCGGCAACCGGCGATCAGCGCGCGGATCAAACGGCATGTCACATCCTCTTGCGACGACCATGTTTCGATGTCGGCCTCGTCGTGCAAGGTTGCGTGCGCAACCTCGCGCCAGGCGCGTGCCATATTGAGTGCCATGGTCCGGCGTGCACCACGCAAAGTTTGGGCAAAGTCGCCGCTGCGCGTGGTGTGTCCCGCCGCTTCGATATCGTCCCGCGTGATCGTGCCGTCCGGGCCGGACGGCTTGACGCGGGCAAGGTCGACGCCGAGCTCTCGGGCGCGGGCGCGAACGGCCGGCGTCGCTCGCGCCATGCCCGGAGAGACGACGGAGGGCGTCGCGGGAGCGCGCGGGCGCGGCCCGGCCTTGGCGAGCTCGCCGACAACCGTTCCGGTTTCCGCATGCGGGCCTTCTTCGAATGAAAGCAAAGGCGCGCCGACCTTGACCCGCTCGCCCGCCTGCGCGAGAAATTTTGCAATATGACCGGCCTTTGGCGAGGGAATCTCGACCACGGCCTTCTCGGTTTCGACTGACACCAGCGGCTGATCGACCACAACATGGTCGCCCTCGGCAACATGCCAGGCCACAATCTCCGCATCCTGTAGCCCCTCGCCGAGATCGGGCAGATTGAATATGCTCATGTATAGGCCATTGTGCGCCGGGCGGCCGCCACGACCCGGCCGACATTGGGCATGTAATAGGCTTCCGTCCGCGGATAAGGCATCATGGTGTCATAGCCGGCGACGCGCTCGACCGGCGCCAGCAAGCTCGTAAGTCCCTGGCTCGCGACGCGAGCGGCAATCTCCGCACCGTAGCCGCAAGTCATCGGCGCTTCATAGACGATCACCAATCGGCCGGTACGCGCGACCGAGTCGAGAATCGTGGCGCTGTCGAGCGGCTTCAGTGTTGCCACGTCGATGACTTCAGCATCAATATTTTCCCCTGCCAGTTGCTCTGCAGCCTCGATCGTCTCTTTGATCATCGCTCCCCATGACACCAGCGTCACGTCGCGCCCAGTACGCAGGATGAAGCACCGGTCCAGCGATGTCCCTTCGCCGGTGTCGCTAACGTCTTCTCGTACCGCGCGATAAAGCCTTGTCGGTTCAAGGAATACGACCGGATCGGGATCGCGGATCGCCGACAACAGGAGACCGTAGGCGCGGGCGGGCGACGACGGAACCACAACCTTGAGGCCAGGAATATGCGCAAACATCGCCTCGGGACTTTCCGAATGATGTTCAGGTGCCTTGATTCCTCCGCCCGCTGGCGAGCGCAGCACCATCGGGCAACTCAGCCGGCCCCGGCTGCGCGCACGCAGTCGCGATGCGTGATTGATGAGCTGATCGATGCAGCTATAAGCGAATCCCGTGAATTGTATTTCGGCCACCGGACGAAATCCTTGCGCGGCCAATCCAATTGAAACGCCGGCAATGGCTGCTTCCGCCAAAGGCGTATCGAGTACTCGCCATTCGCCGTACCGCTGAAGCAAGCCATCGGTCGCACGGAATACCCCGCCATCAATGCCGACATCTTCGCCGAGTACGAGCACGCGATCATCATCCGCCATCGCCCGTCTGAGCGCCAGATTGATTGCTTGAACCAGGCTCAGCTCCGGCATGTCGCAACCCTATGCAGAGGAATCCGCGATCATGCGCTGTGCGACAAGATCGGCCGGGGCTGTCGCATAAACCTGGTCGAACATCGACGTCAGTTGTTGCGGTGGGATCGCGAGATATTCATCAGCAGCCGTTTCGACAGCACGGTTGCATTCCTGCAACAACGCGTCTTCCTTGCCCCGGTCCCAAAGTTTCGAATGCGTAAGATAATTGCGCAATCTTGCGAGCGGCTCGAACGGCCAATGCCGGCTGACTTCGGCATCATCGCGATAGCGGCTCGCATCGTCAGCGGTGGTGTGGTCGCACAGCCGATAGGTGACGGCTTCAATCAACGTCGGGCCCTCAGCCTCGCGCGCCCGCTCTAGCGCACGCTGGGTCGCAGCGCGGATCGCGATGACGTCGTTGCCGTCGACCTGCTCGCCGGGCATGCCCGCGGCAACAGCCTTCTGGGCAAGCGTGTGCGCTGCCGTTTGTTTTTCCAGAGGCACCGAAATAGACCAACCGTTGTTGTTGATGACAAAGACTGCAGGCACTTTCCACACGCCCGCCATGTTCAGCGCCTCGGCCACGTCGCCTTTGGAGGTCGCGCCGTCGCCGAAGACGCAGACCGCCGCCCGCTTTTCTCCGCGAAGTCGAAAGGCGAGCGCAACTCCAACAGCGTGCGGCGCGTGCGATCCAACCGGGACACAATTCGGAAAGTCTTCGCGCGGCCCTGAGAAATCATTGCCGCGTTCGTCGCCGCCCCAATACAGGAACAGCTCTTTGATCGTCACTCCGCGCCAGAGTTGCGCCCCATGCTCGCGAAAGCTTGGCAGCAGCACGTCGTTTGGCTGCATCGCCGCCGCAATACCGACACCGATTGCCTCCTGTCCAAGCGATGAAGCATAAGTACCGAGCCGGCCCGTGCGTTGTAGCGCAATGGCCTTGGTGTCGAAGGCGCGTGTCAGAACCAACGCGCGGTAGAGTTTGACGAGTTCGTTCGTGTCTCGCGCAAAATCCGGCAGCGGCGAGGTCACCAAGCCTTCATGATTGAGAACCTGATGCAGATTCGACGTGGATGTCGAAGGGGTCATGGTCAGGCGGTAAGCTTACGTTCTTGGATATCCAACAGTCTCTGTCTCAGCATCATGGTCTTCAAGCTTGCGTGAGTCTACGGCAGAAAACTGCTCTGCTTGGAAAGCTTCTCGGGCAGGTAATTGTCGATGACGTAATTGAGTCCCCATTTGGCAAGCGCCTGCTGCTCGGCACGAACGCCCATTTTGAGCAATTGCTTGATTGCCGCGATCCACTCGGGGTGCGCCATGATGAAGGGATCGTTCTGCAGTGCGTCTTGAGCACGTTTGATGTCGGTTGATTCGAGCGGGTGAGTGGCGTCCTCAAGCCCAAAATCGATAATATCCTGCGGGGTGACGCCGAGAAACCGCGCGCGCGGGACGCAGATGAAGCGATTTATATGAGCAGCATTGCCCGAACCCACTTTGAGCGTTCGGTAGATATTCGCAAATCCATAGGGATCGCAATCGACAAAACAGTAGACCGGTAGATTCTGTTTGTCGGACAGAAGGCGAATAAAACGCCGCGTTGCACGGGTCGGTACCCCGCCCATCTCCACGATGATGCACCGCGCAGTTTCCCAGAACCGATGGTTATTGAGGCGCTGAAACATGCCGCCGGTTTCTATGGCCAGCACGAAACGCGCATCGGTGCGGAAGCTTAAATGTTCGACCGAGCGCGGAATGCTGTAGGCCCCGCTACCCAGATTGGCGCAGTCGACCTCGATGGTGTCTCCGGTCGCGGGGTTTCTGTCGACGACGGTGAGCCGGCCCGCGACCGAGCCGCCGTGGGATTCGGGATAAAAGCGCAGCTGTTCGCGTGACAGCCCGTGCACCGACGCCATCGCCTCAATGTCATCCATGATGGCATCCGACTCGGCCTGTTCGTCGAAGCGGCAATCACCCCAGTTCTTGCTGATGTAATAAACCTCGCGCTTGGTGGCATAATCGTCATGCTCGACCATCCCCCGTGAGGTTGCCATCAAGCGAAGGGTCTGCGCGAATGACCGGGCGGTGTTTACCGTCAACGTGCGCACCTTGCGCACGTCGCCAAGCTCGAAATAACCCTTCGCTTCATCATATTTCACGTTGTCGAGACTACGGACCGGGAACTTAATGCTCGGCAGTTTTCCGCTCTTGATGTTTGTGCGGACCTGCTCGGCAATCGATTCAATAACTGAAATGGTTTTCGCATCCAGTTCGCTGCGCGTGGCTTCGGAACTATTCTTTTTCATGGTTGAGCCTTTGGGCTGTGCGGCTTTCGTGGAGCACGTGATCGAGCTTCTTCACGGTGGAGTCGCGTTCGTCGTTGGTGAGCGTGAGGATCTCCTGCAGCGCGATGCCAATATGTGGCAGATACTTTTCGATGTAAGTGCGCCTGTCATATTCTTCGCGAAGCTGCAATTCGCCGTGCAAATAATGTGCGAGCTTACGCGCACATTGTTGCAGCCCTAATTTGATCTCCTTGAGGATTTCCGGATAAGGTTCGATCGCCTCTTTGGACTCGGATGTGTAGGGAACCCAAACCGATGCGACATGAACCAGGATCGCCATCGGCGCGATCGGCAATGCTCCCTTGGGCTGGTGCAGCCCGTAGGCCCGCCAATTCGTTTGGATAATGGCCTTGGTAATGGCGCAGCTCGACTGCTGGTATAGGAGCGGCACGCGGTTCGCAAAGCGCAGGAGATGAACGGGCTCATCCTTCTCTGCGATCAGGTGTTTCGCAGCGCTTTCTTCATCCGCCGCTTTCTGATGCATGCGGCCGCTCTTGTCGACTTCAACCTTTGGCTCGTCAGGGCGGCCATAAGCGATGCCGACCTCCACCTGGAACGGGTTGCCGCGGTAGGCTGCGGCCGGTCGAACTGTGACGGTATAAAAATCCGCCTCCAGCTCCTTGTGCAGCCCTTCCAGGAGCTGCTTCTCGCCGATCGGAACGATGCAATCAGTCCGCGGCGCTTGCACGCGCGTATTTTTGATTGCCTTATGCAGCGCGTTCGCCTGCGAATGCGCGATATGTGTCGGATAGGATCGATCGCTCAACGGCTTACCGGCCTGCTCTATGATCTTGAGCGCCGTTTTCTTTCCCACGCAGGAAAACTCATCGACGAGAAACCGCAACAGCGTGCGGCTTGAAGTATTGTTCAACATCTGAATGAGCCGGCCGAGCTCAATGCCGTGCGGATGCGGTTTGATTTCCCGCGGTAGGGGCGGAAGCGTTTTGGTGCTGCGGGCAAAACGAATCTCCTGTCCCTGCGGATCCTGATAGATGATTGTCACATGCGGATTGGCGATCGCGACTTGCTTCAAATAGACTTCGACTGAATGCGGCCCCTTTTGATAGTGGCCCTCCATCTCCATTTCGACACGCGTCCCGTGACGCCGGTCCCATTCCATCCGTTTCTTCTTGTGGATGTCCGGTCGATTTTTGGCCGTATCGATCGACACATACATTTCCGACGCAAGCTTGTCGCCCTTGACGCGACTGATGATATGCAACGGCTTGCCGACGGTGAGTTGCCCGTACATTCCCGCAGCCGAGATGCCCATTCCCTGCTGGCCGCGCGACTGGCTCAGCTTGTGGAATTTCGAGCCATAGAGGAGCTTGCCGAAAATGCGCGCGATCTGGCTCTCGACGATTCCGGGGCCGTTATCCTCGACAATGACTCGCGACTTTCCGTAACGATCGCGCACCTGCACAATGATTTCCGGGAGTATCCCGGCTTCCTCGCAGGCATCGAGCGCATTGTCCACCGCCTCTTTGACGGCAGTGACCAACGCCTTGGCAGGCGTATCAAATCCGAGCAGGTGACGATTCTTTAGAAAAAACTCCGAAACGGAAATTTCACGCTGCCGACTCGCCATTTCAATGGCGGTAGCAGGTGCGGATTGCCTCTTGGTCATAGTTCAAAAGGCGCATCCTGACGATGCAGCCTACCCTTTGTTGCCTTCACAATTTCAAGATATTGGCTTTTTGCCATTGACCAAGATCAAAACAGCCTCAAAGCAAATTTGTCCACTTATCGCAGACTATCTCAGAGAACGAATCGAAAGCTCATATTGCAGGGACGCTGGGGGAAAACACGCTATGTCCGGTTTTCCCCGATAGTGACGACACCGCGGGACATTGCGATTCGACCGAATCGGGCCAGAAGCGATTGTCGCAGGCGACAGAGTGTTTCAATTACCTCGGTGATGGGAGAAGCCGATTGATCTTTCTCAATTCGCCCATCCCCCTTTCTTGTCAATATTTTCAATCTTCAAAATCAGGTGCGAAAACATGACAGCGAAAGAGGATTTTGACGCAGCGGTACGCGGCACCGATGAATGGATTGACAATCTGAAGCTGCAGCTCGGCTGGCATGATCGAGAACGGGTCTATGCGGTCCTGCTCGCGACGTTGCACGCCCTGCGCGATTGCTTGCCGCGTGACGAGGCAATTTATCTCGCTGCGGAACTGCCGGCCTTGTTACGCGGCTTCTATTACACAGGCTGGCATCCCGGCGCCCGCAAAGCGCCCGGAAGCCGGAGCGCGCTCCTGGAGCGCATTCATGACGGGGTGCATCGCGATCCCGGAGTCGACACGGAAGAAGTCGCGCGGGCGGTATTTGCGCTCATTGCAGCGCGCTTACCGTTAGCAGAGGTCGAGGACGCCAAGGCCGCCACGCCGAAAGAGCTGCACAATCTGTGGCCAGATTGAGATCCATGTACCGCTCATGACCGTATCTGCGGAAGCGCCCTCAACGCGGCTCTTGGCGAAACAGCGCGTCCGGCTTTTTCTGTGCGGCGACGTCATGACCGGGAGGGGGATTGATCAAGTGCTGGCGCATCCATGCAAGCCGCATCTCTACGAGGGTTATGTTGGCTCGGCTAGCGACTATGTTGCGCTGGCCGAACGGGCGAATGGGCCTATTCCGCGGCATGTCGATGATTCATACGTTTGGGGCGTTGCTCTGACTGAATTGAACCGTATGCAGCCTGACGCTCGCATCATCAATCTTGAAACAAGCGTTACACGCAGCGAGGACTATGCGCCGAAAGGCATCAATTACCGAATGAGTCCTGAAAATGCCGGCTGCCTCGTTGCGGCAGGCATTGATTGCTGTGGGCTTGCCAACAACCACATTCTCGATTGGGGGCGTACGGGGCTGCTCGATACCTTATCGACGCTCGATCGTTTACGGATCAAGACCGCGGGCGCCGGCCGTAATCTTGATCAGGCCAAGGCACCAGCAGTTCTGGACATCGCCGATAAATGTCGTGTGCTGGTTTTTTCGCTTGCCTCGGCAACAAGCGGTACATCCCGCAGCTGGGCGGCGGAGCCGCAATCGCCCGGGGTGAATTTTCTGAGAAATCTGTCTGATGCAATGGCCAACCGTCTTGCTGAGGAGATTACGCACGTGCGCCAGCCGCACGATATTGTTGTTTTATCACTCCATTGGGGTGGGAATTGGGGTTATGAGATTGGAGAAGAGCAACGACATTTTGCCCACGCGCTGATCGATCTGGCGGATGTTTCCATCATTCACGGCCACTCTTCGCACCACGCGAGGGCGATGGAAGTTTACCGGAACCGGCTCATCCTTTATGGCTGCGGTGATTTCTTGAACGATTACGAGGGCATTACCGGTCATGACGACTATCGTGATGATCTGGCCTTGATGTATTTTGCCGATGTTGATCTGGCCACCCGGGATCTCGCCGCGCTCGTGCTGGTTCCCCTTCAGATTCGACAATTCCGGCTGGTCCGTCCTTTCGGCCAGGATATTGAATGGCTGCAGGCGACCTTGGATCGTGAATGCCGAAAATTCGGGGCGCGTGTCTTGCGGGCGGCGGATCAGGGTTTTGTCCTGTCGTGGACGAAGGCAAGCAAATCGCCGACGCTGATCCGCAATCAGGGCTCCATCGGTTGAATGCGGGCCCTTGAAAATGATCCCGTCGTCGCCGGTTGTTCGGGCGGTCGGTTACCCGGCCTGCTGCCAGATAATGATCTAGCGCAAGATTCCTCCGGCCGCCTGAGCTAGAAATCCTCATGCGACCGATCCTCCATCCCTGCCTAATCAACGGACGATCCGGGGACCCGGCCCTTTATGTCGAGATGCTCTTTGAAAATCGCGCGATCCTGTTTGATCTCGGCGATATTTCCAACCTTTCTCCGCGAAAAATTCAGCGCCTTGAACACGTCTTCGTCTCACATGCGCATATTGATCATTTCATCGGATTTGATCGCCTGTTGAGGCTCTTGGTCGGGCGGGAAAAGACGATCAAGCTCTATGGGCCGAATGGGTTCATCGATCACGTCCACCACAAACTCCGTGCCTATCGCTGGAACCTTGTCGATCGTTTCACGTCCGACCTCGTATTCCTCGTGACCGAAGTCGACACCGGACTTGCGATCCGCACGACACGGTTCCGTCTGAAGAACGGTTTTCTCGCTGAAGAAGCTGGCGGTAACCAGATCGTTGAAGGCGTGCTCTACAGTGAGCCGACCTTTCGGGTCTCAACGGCCGTACTGGAGCATCGCACTCCCTGTCTCGGATTCGCCATCGAGGAAACCGCTCATGTCAACATCTGGAAGAATCGCTTGGCGGAATTGAGTTTGCCCGTCGGGCCATGGCTGCGCGAACTTAAGCGCGCGGTGATCGAAGGCAGGGGGGATGACCATCAAATCCGGGTCGATTCGGGATCGAAATCAGATGAGCGCACGATGCACCTCGGAGAATTACGCTCCGTGGTGACGGTCACGCCCGGCCAGAAGATCGGCTACGTAACCGACGTCGCCGACACGGCCGCCAATCGCAAGGCCATCGTCCGCCTCGTGCATAACGCCGATCTGCTATTCATCGAGTCTGCGTTCGCCGAAGCAGATGTGGCACTTGCGGTTGAACGCGCGCATTTGACGACTGCGGCTGCAGGATTGATCGCACGGCAAGCCGCCGTTCGTGCGATCGAGCCGTTTCACTTTTCTCCCCGGTATAGCGGCGAAGAGGCGCGCCTGCTGAACGAGGTGATGATCGCCTTTGCCGGCCAACGACCCCAGGGAGTCGGCACGTGAAAGATTGGAACATCGTTATCACGATTTATCAACAGGGATTCAGGCGGGCGCTCGGCGCTCTGCGCGACATTGGCCCGACCGAGCGCAGTCCGTACCACAATGTCCTCGCGATGAAGGCCGGTGATACGATGGCGGTTCTCGAAACCGTTGAGCGTCTGACCGAGGAACGCCCGGCGCTTTATGATGCGATCGCGCGAGTGGCGCCGGCGATGCGGACGTTCAATTTTTCGTCTGCAGAAAGTTTCAAGGACAACGCGAAAACCGTCATGTCCGATTGGTTGCCGAGCCTGACCGGAAAATCGTTTCACGCGCGCTTTCATCGGCGCGGGCCAAAACTCGATCTGCACACGTCCGATGTCGAACGGTTCTTGAACGAGGTCATCATCCAGGCGACGGCCAAGACAGGACCGCCGGCCCGGGTCTCGTTTACCGATCCGGATGCAGTCATCGTGATCGACACCATTGATGATCGGGCCGGGCTTGCCATATGGACTCGTGAGGACCTCACTCGTCATCGCTTATTGCGACCGGACTAGGGTCGGGCTGCGCCGATGACTAAAGCGTCAAACGCGCGGCTCGACTCGCACGCGACACGGCGTTCCCTCGGCGATCGAAATGTCGGCAATGCCGAATTGGCCGAGTGTCCATGCATTGGTCAGCAGATGGCTGGTCGTCCGCAACACCGTGAACGTAGATGTGCCGTTCGCGACCGCCAGCGGCAACAACAGCTGGTCGGCAAGATGAGGCTCAACGGCCGCCTCTGACGCATGATGATCACGGAATGCCGCCAAGGCCTGGTCGGCCACGGACTCGGACGGCCGTCCCAATCGGCCATAGGCAGAAAAGCTTGCGGGCCAGTATTCATACTCGGCTAACAGAAAAATGCCGGCCCCAGGACACGCAGCAGTGACAACTTGCGGGTGGACGTCCACGGGAACTCCGAGATCTCCGAGGCACGTCCGCGCCCGCTCCGCCATGCGCTGCGGGATATGCGCGGGCAGATTTGCGGCAATGGCCCGGCCCGAGATTCGTCGCAATGGTCCACGGTCGATCATTTCTATCGGCTTGGGCCACATTGCATCACGACCGGCCGTGCGGCCTGCGATTTCACAATAAATCTCGCCGCCGCCGACCGGATACCATCCGAAACGGTTCAGCACGGCATCGACGCGAAAGCCCATTCGCCGCAACGCCGGAATATAAGACGTGACAAGGTGATCAAAGGGCGGGGACCATTCCACATGGGTGCCGCCACGCATCACGAGACTGGATGGCCCGTCGGCCAAGGCCAGCGGTATCAGCAGTGTCTGCAAGATCAGAGTGACCGAGCCGGCGCTTCCGCGCCCGGCGGTTTCCGCCACGTCAAAGAGGTATGTACCGGGCCGCGGTGGGTAGCTTGGCGCCAAGCTGAGTTCGGAGGAGGCGAGATGATCCCCCGCCACCACCGCCCCGCTGATCGCAGCCGCCGCACGCACGGCCGAGAGATGCTGCGGGAGCAGTCCGGGATTGCGCCGGCCGGCGCGGATGTTGGTGAGACGAAAGGGGCGGACCTTTATCACCGACAGGCTCAAGGCGGTGCGGAGAATTTGGCCGCCACCTTCGCCATGCGAGCCATCGAGTGTTAGCAATTCCTTGCTGGCCGCCGTATCCATGATCTCTTGTCGTTCCTGTCTCGGCCAGCGGATCTCAATCCGCCTCTCGCTCCAGCGCGCAGCAAAACGGCGCGTCAACGCCGGTCGTCACTTCGCTCAAAATGGCGCCGGTCACCGGATTGGGGCGGAAGGTCGTGCAACCCTTCAATTGCAAGTCATAGGCCAAATCATAGATCTGCTTGAAATCCTCGAAGCCGCAGTTCTCCGGAACGTTTATCGTCTTGGAAATCGAATTGTCGACGAACGGCTGCAGGGCGGCCTGCATCTCGAGATGAGCGCGGACGGGAAGCTCGGCGGCAGTAATAAAATTGTTCAGCGTTCCGATCGCGGCGCCTGTCATCGTGCGCCAGAGATTGAGCGCATAGTCGGTCAGAATGAATTCCGTCGGCGTTCCGTCCGCTCCCAGCACCTTGCGTCCATACGAGGCGGCAAAGATTGGTTCAAGACCGCTGGAAACATTGCCGGCCAGAAGACTGATCGTGCCGGTCGGCGCGATGGCAATCAGGTGGCTATTACGGATGCCATGGCGGGCAATGCCGTCTTGAATGTCGTCGGGCAGGCTTCGGATAAACGCACCTCCTAAGTATTTGTCCCGTTCGAAATATGGAAAACTTCCCTTCTCCTTGGCGAGCACGATGGAGGCACGATAGGCCGCGTGGCAGATCGCGCGAATCAAATCCCTTGCGATGGCCAAGGAACGGTCACTTCCGTAGGACAGTCCCAGCATCACCAGGGCATCGGCAAGCCCGGTGATGCCGAGGCCGATGCGTCTTGAGCCGTGTGCATTTTCCGCCTGTTGCGGCAATGGAAAGCGCGATGCATCGATTACGTTGTCGAGCATTCGTACGGCAACGTTTGTCGTTTCCGCGACTGCCTCGATCTCAATTCGTGCCTCTGGCGTGAACGGGGAACGCACGAAACGGGTCAGATTGAGCGATCCGAGATCGCACGCTCCGTGCGGGGGGAGCGGAATCTCTCCGCAGGGATTGGTCGCGCTGATCCGCTCGCGATATCGGAGATTGTTGAGCTGGTTGATGTGATCGATGAACAGGACGCCGGGCTCGGCATAATCATATGTTGCGCGCAGCAGCTCATCCCAGAGCCGGCGGGCCGGTACGCGCCGCAATACCCGGCAGGGCATCGGCTTGGCCCTGCCCGGCCATTCGCGTTCGATGGTTTCTCCGTCGCCGTCGAAGGTAGCGGCCGGAAACACCAGTGGCCATTCGGCATCGCTGCGCACCGCCGTCATGAAGGCGTCCGTCACCAGAACAGACAGGTTGAACCGACGCAACTGCCCCGGCGCGTGCTTGGCTGTGATGAACTCTTCGATATCCGGATGATCGCAGCGCAGCGTCGCCATCATGGCGCCGCGACGGGCGCCCGTGGACAGGATTGTCCCGCACATCGCGTCCCAGATTTGCATAAAGGACACCGGGCCGGACGCGATGTTGCCGGCGCTCTTGGCGCGCGTGCCGCGCGGCCGCAGCGTCGAGAAGTCAACACCGATCCCGCCGCCCCGTTGCATGGTGATGGCGCTCTCCTGCAGGGCGGAAAAAATGCCCGGCATGGAATCCTCCACCGTGCCGATAACAAAACAGTTGAACAGGGTGACATTGTGTCCTGTGCCCGCGCCGGCTTGAATGCGTCCGCCCGGGAGAAATTTGAAATCTTGCAGAATGTTGAAGAAACGATCCTCCCAGGCGGCGTTATTCTTCATCTCGACGGCAGCGAGCGCACGTGCAATCCGCCGCCAGGTCTCCGTAATTGAACGCTCTCGCGATGCGCGATTCGCGTAGCGGTACTTTGTTTCCCAGACGTGGCGAGCGATGTCCGTCGTGATCTCATTCATGATCTTTGTCACTGCAGATGAGTCGGTTCACTCGTCTATGCGCCGGCGTCAAAATTGACTCAACAAAGGGTTCAAGCTCCCTATTCAATCGCCGCCGTCTTCCGGAAAGCGGGGCAGCATATCATTCAGAATGATTCCGGCCGCGCCTTCGGCTGGAGCTACGTATTCGTGTGGATGGAGGTCGTAGGCGGCTTTGGTCAAGATCACGCGCACATCGGTATTCGACAGGACGGATTTTTCAAGCAGTGTCCTCAGCAGCAACACCAAAACCGCATTTGTTGCACGTCCTAATTCAGCGTCGCGGCTTATCGCATTCATGTTCGTCTCCCTGGACTGGCGCACCCCACCGGCTGGATCGATGAAGTCAACTATCCGGGAACGGGGTGGAAATATCTGATCTGAATCAAAACCCGAGCGCATCCGCCGTGGCATAGGGAATATCGGTCATAGCTGGCCTAAAACCTGTTTGGCGAGAGGCTCGTCCATGCCGGTTCAGAACGCGGAAATCGCGGCTATGTTCGATCAGGCCGCCGAACTCCTTGAGATCAAAGGGGAGAATCAGTTTCGCGTCCGTGCCTACCGCCGCGCCGCTCGCACCGTCGAAGGCCTGCCGCAGAGTGTTCGCAGTCTTTTGTCGGCCGGAACGGACCTCACGGAGCTTCCCGGTATCGGAAAAGACCTGGCGGGCAAGATCGCCGACATCGTTCAGACCGGACATTTCGCCCTGCTGGATTCACTCAAGAAAAAACTTCCGGGCCAGCTCGGCGATATCGCCGCGCTTCCGGGTCTTGGCCCCAAACGCGTCAAACTGCTCTACGACAAGCTCAAAGTCCGTACGCTCAACGACCTTCGTCGCGTCGTCAAATCCGGCCGGCTTCATAAGCTGCGCGGCTTTGGGCCGACGATTGAGACGAAGCTCGCCGGTGCGCTCGAAAAGCCGCGCGTCGTAAAACGGTTCAAGCTTGCCGTTGCGGAAGCCGAAGCCGAAGCGCTGGTCGGGTTCCTCCGCAATGGCGGCCGCGTGGTGGTAGCCGGCAGTTATCGCCGTCGCCGCGACACGGTCGGTGACCTGGATGTGCTGGTGACCGCAGCGGATGGCACCGCCGTCGGCGACAAGCTCGTTTCCTATGAGAACGTTGCCGATGTGCTCGCCCATGGGCCAACGCGCACGACCGTCGTCTTGCGCTCAGGCCTGCAAGTCGATGTCCGCGCCGTGCCGGAGCAAAGCTATGGCGCGGCGATGCTCTACTTCACCGGCTCGAAAGCTCACAATATTGCGCTGCGCGGCCTTGCCAACACCCACAACTGGAAACTGAACGAATACGGCCTGTTTGCCGGCAAGCGGCGAATTGCCGGAGCGACCGAGGAAGATATCTACAAGAAACTCGGGCTCGCCTACATTCCACCGGAATTGCGCGAGGATCGCGGTGAAATCGCGCTCGCAAAGTCCAAGAATCTGCCGATTCTGGTATCCGTCTCCGATATCCGCGGCGATCTTCATGTCCATTCCGATTGGACCGATGGCACGGCCAGCATTGCCGACATGGCGGCCGGCGCGCAGGCCTGTGGCTATGAATACATGGCGCTGACCGACCACAGTCGACGCGTGGCAATGACGCACGGCCTCGATCCAGCCCGGCTGGCACGTCAAATCCATGAGATCGATCGGTTAAATGAAAAGCTCCACCGCTTTACCATTCTCAAAGGGATTGAGGTCGACATCCTGAAGGATGGCCGCCTCGATCTGCCGGATTCGAGCTTGGCGAAGCTCGATCTCGTCGTTGCCGCAGTGCATTCGCATTTCGATCTACCGCGCGATGTGCAAACCGATCGTATCGTGCGGGCGATGGAAAACAAACACGTCTCCATCATCGCCCATCCGACAGGGCGCCTGATCGGCGAACGCGAACCCTACGACATCGACATGGATCGCATCGTTCTGGCGGCGCGGGACTCCAGCTGCTATCTTGAAATCAACGCCGAACCGGACCGATTGGATTTGAACGACACCCATGCTCATGCCGCGCGGAGCAAAGGCGTCAAGGTCGCGGTCTCGACCGATGCGCATTCGGTCAACGCCTTCAAATATTTGCGGTTCGGGATCGATCAGGCGCGGCGCGGCTGGCTCACGGCCGACGATGTGATCAACACGCGGTCGCTCGCCGAATTGCGCAAGCTGCTTAAGCGCTGATTGCGGTTCACAGCATGGCCGCGCCGATCAGCCACGGGGCTTTTGGGAGCGAGGGGTAATGCGCGTAAAGTCTCCTGAACAAGCGGCCCGGACATTTGACGCTGGCGAGCTCAAACGTGAATTCCCCGGCTTGACGGCTCCCGGTTTGCACTACCTGGACAATGCCGCGACGGCACAAATGCCGGAAGCCGTGTTCGACGCACTGCGCCGTTTTGAAATCGAGGCGCGCGCCAACGTTCACGAAGGCCTGCACGCGCGGGCGCGCGCAGCGACGGAGGCCTACAACCAAGCACGCCGGCGCGTCGCTCGCTTTCTGCATGCCGGTTCCGACGAAGAGGTTATCTTCACCTATGGCACAACGTCTGCGATCAATCTGCTCGCCCATTCGTTTGGAAGCAGCCTCTCGCGCGGCGATGAGATTCTGCTCTCTCAACTTGAACACCACAGCAATCTGGTGCCATGGCAGCAGCTCGCCGAACGCCGAGGTGTCGTCTTACGATTTCTTCCGATGACGCCAGAGGGGCGGCTTGATCTTGATCGAATGGAGTCCGAACTGACCAAGCAGTGCCGACTTGTATCGCTGACGCATTGCTCCAACGTGACGGGCGCACTGACCGACGTTGCTCGGGTCGTCAAGGCCGCCCGAACAGTCGGGGCGAAAGTCATGCTTGATGGCGCCCAGCGCGCGCCGCATGGACCGGTTGATGTTCAAGAGCTGGGTATCGATTTCTATGCCTTTTCCGGCCACAAGACTTATGGGCCAACCGGCATTGGCGTGCTGTGGGGTCGCCGCGAATGGCTGCAATCCATGCCGCCTTTCATGACTGGCGGACAAATGATCGCGGAGGTGACTCTTGCCCATACGATCTTCCGGCCGCCGCCCAGGCGGTTCGAGGCCGGAACTCCGCCGATTGCGGCGGCGGTTGGGCTTGGCACTGCGCTTGATTGGATGCAATCGCTCGATTGGAACGCGATTCAGCGACACGAACAGCGCCTGACCCGCCGCCTGCTTGATGGGCTAAGCTCGATGCCCGGCACGCGAGTGCTCGGACCCGCCGATTTGCGAGATCGACGCGGCGTGGTGTCGTTTGTCATCGCGGGCTGTTCTGCAGAGCAAATTTGCCGGCATCTCGATAGGCACGGTGTGGCCTTGCGCGGCGGGCATCATTGCGCGCAACCGCTCATTCGTGCGTTCGAAGTCGAGGGCGCAGCCCGAGCGAGCTTGGCCCCCTATAGCGAGGATGACGATGTCGATGCGCTGCTGCACGGGCTTGAAGAACTGGTGAAATAATCAATCGATCCTCGCTCTCGGCTGCTGCGATCATTGACTCAAATCAATGAGCATGGGGCCTACATCGGTAAGGCTTAAATGCCCATCATTCGCTGGCGGTTGTCTGGCAGGCGGCACATCGCTCACGCGGATGGCTCGGTCGTTTAGGCTTTGGGCTAGCGACGGATAGGAGCTGAACATGTTTGAACACTTGAACTCGGACCAAGCTCGTTTCATTGCGCTGCTCGCGAATACTGCGCGCAGGCAGCGTGACGGGCTGCTCGGCAATGTAGCGGAGGACGATCTCGACGGGCTCAAGCCCGGACGCGGCGAACATAACCCGACCGCTGAACTTGGGATCGAGCCGCTTTCAGCCGATACTTCTGAGCCGGCGGCGGTTCTGGAGGAAGCAATCAGTTCGCTGGGCGAGCCGGCGCGCCGCGAGTTATATGCGTTGATGCGCATCGGTCAGGGCCATCTTGCAGCCAAGAAATGGCGCCGCGGCGTGTCTGAGGCAACGATGCTCGGCGATAATACGATCACCGCTGCAATCATCGATGATCCCGATCTGCACGATCATATCACCAAGGGGCTTTACGAGGCTAAGCTCGCCGCCTGAGTTGGCATACGCTGTCATTGGCGGCTGAATGGCCCTTTCGATGGTAACGTTTAGTGCGAGAGCATCGGCGAATGAGTTGAAATCCAGTGCCAGCCCAGAACATTCAGATACATGCCGCGCTGGATGCCGCTCGCCGAGCGCATTTCGGTATGACCGATATCCTCCGTCGCATACAGGGCAATACCGCTGCAGCATTCGGACTTGGCCCGAGTGAGATTCCATATCAGATTATTGCTTCCGCACCGCACTGGCGCCTTCGCGACTATGGCAGTCAAAAGGCACCGGCCTCCTCCCTGCTCATTGTCGCAGCTCCGATAAAGCGACCGTATATCTGGGACCTCGCTCCCTCGGTGAGCGCAATCCGTTACTGCTTGCGAAAAGATTTGCATGTGTTTCTGTTAGAGTGGATGCCGGCAACAAGCCTAACCGGTAACAATGGAATTGATCAGTGTGCACGCGCTATTTCCGACTGTGTCGCGGTTTCGACCAAAACAAATGGTTCAAAGCCGTTCGTTATCGGCCACTCGCTTGGCGGCACTCTGGCAGCTATTTACGGTGCCTGGGCATCTGAAACCATCCGCGGTCTTGTACTCCTGGGAGCGCCTTTGTGTTTCCAGCCAAACCAGAGCCAATTCCGGGACGCTTTGGTTTCCTTTGTTCCGTCAGACCTTCCCGATTCGGACCCATTTCCGGGTTCGCTTCTCTCTCATATGAGCGCGTTGGCGTCTCCTAACACGTTTATTTGGGCGAGGCTGATGGACGCAGCGTTGAGCATCACCGATCCTCGCGCCATGGAAATTCATGCCCGGGTCGAGCGCTGGGCGCTGGACGAGGTTCCTCTTCCGGGCAAACTCGTCCATCAGATCATCGATTGGTTATATCGCGAAAACCGCCTGTGCCGGGGAGCGTTGGAGGTCTGGGAAAGCCGGGTCGGTCCTTCCAGCGTTTCAGTTCCTACGCTTGCTGTGGTAAACATGGCCGACGAGATCGCCCCGCTGTCTTCGGTCAAACCTTTCATTGATGCGATACCGACGAAGCTCGCACGGATCATCGAGTATCCGGGGGAACGCGGGGTGTGCCTGCAACATCTCGGAATCCTCGTCGGACGGCAGGCTTATGTTCGCGTGTGGCCTGAAATCATCTCCTGGCTGAATTTGCAGAGTTTGACCTAGCGCGCGTCACCCGCTCGCCCTTATCTGTCTCTCATCGAGTCGCCCCATTTCCCTAATCTCTTGCGTAAGCTTTTGCAGTTCGGCGTTAAACGCCCGCGTTGTATGCTCGATCATGACAATCTCCGTCCATCAGACCCGGCTCTTCGGCCCGGGAAGCTGCGATGCGTCGAGAGCGAGTTCTTCGCAAGCGCGCTGCACCAGCCGCGGGTCGAGGACTTGGTGGGGGCCTCCGATTTGAACTCGCGTCTTTCGCCCCTCGCGATGCACCGTCATCATGATATGACCTTCATGCCCTCGCGGATGCTCGTCGCTATCGATGCGGCATCCCTGCTCTATCAGCCATTTTCGGAAGGTTGCACTCTCCATTGCTTGATCTCCTTTTTCTTCCGTAATCGGCGTTAGATCGCCGCTCTCGTTGCAGCCGTAATGGCCGGTTTTGGCTCTTCGAGCGGCGCGATCAGCGATTGTCGGCGTCGCTCGCTTTGATATTTAGAATGCGTTGATTTACAGCCATTGCTGTTGATTTGAATCAAACCAAATGGGCCTCTTCGTTCATTGATCCAGCGCAATGCCAAAGACCTTCGCTTGCGGCCCGATGCGGCCTCGACGAGGCCCCAACCCCGACGAGGCTCCACATGAATTTTCCCCACGAATTGCAGGACGAATTTCCCGATCAAGCCGCGCTGATCGAGCGACTAACGAAAACAAATTATGATTTTGGGCGACTCGTGGCCGCGTATGACGAGGTCAATCGCCAAATCTACCGCGTCGAGTCGGAAGACGAGCCGACCATCGACGAGGAGCTCGAAAAATTGAAGAAGCGGCGCCTCTTGCTCAAGGACGACATTGCCGCCCTGCTCACCAAGTTCGAGCGCCGAATGTAGGTAGTTAGGAGTTTACGAACGAAGAGCGCCGACGACTTCAAGACGTCGTCCATTCAGAAATTAGTGGAGAGACCAATGGACATCATGGAGGCCATCTACGGCCGACGCGCCGTCCGCCAATTCACATCCGAACCGATCGATCAGCCGACTCTGCAGAAACTCATTGCTGCGGCTATTCAGGCTCCCAGCGCCGTGAACGAGCAGCCCTGGTTGTTCTTCATCGTAAGAGACCGATCGCTGCTTGCGCGTATATCTCGCGAGGCGAAAGCACACATGCTCAAGACGACTCCGGTCGGGCTGGTGTCACACCATTTTGAGCAGCTGTTGAGCAATCCGGATTTCGATATCTTCTATAGCGTGCCCGTGCTGATCGTGATTGCGTGCAAGACGCCGAGTCCATGGGCGGTAGAGGATTGTTCACTGGCGGCGGAAAACCTCATGCTGGCAGCCCACGCCCTCGGGCTTGGCACATGTTGGATCGGCTTCGCGCAAGCCTGGCTTGGCACACCGGAAGGAAAAGCCGCACTGGATCTGCCGCCGAATTGCATCCCGGTTGCTCCGATTATCGTGGGACACCCACAGTCCGCGCCGCCACCCGTCCACCGCAAACAACCAGAGATACGCTGGATCGGTTGATGGGCAATCGGCAGCAGTCATTGCTTCCCTGTATAATGATGGTGGGGGCAGTGAGGATTGATTCCCATGCCGGACGAAAGACAAGGCCCTGCGACTGAAAATACAGTCGTCCAGATATCCGCGCTGACCCGAAGATTCGGTGATTTGACGGCCGTCGATAATGTGACGCTGACGATCGGCCAAGGCGAAATCTTCGGCCTGATCGGCCCCAACGGCGCAGGCAAGAGCACATTATTCAAGATGCTGACCACGTTGCTCCCGCCGACGTCCGGGACTGCGACCATTGCCGGTTACGATATTGTCAACCAACCTGCCGAGGTACGGCGGCACATCGGTTATATCCCACAGCTTCTTTCAGCCGATGGCTCGCTGACGGGCTACGAAAATATGTTGCTCTCGGCCCGCCTTTACGGCGTCCCCCGGCCGGAGCGAATCGAACGCATAACGCGGGCCCTGGCGCGGATGGGTCTGTCAGGGGCCGCACACGATCTTGTCGGGCATTATTCCGGCGGCATGATCCGCCGACTCGAGATCGCCCAAAGCTTGCTGCATCGCCCGATGGTGCTGTTTCTCGATGAACCAACCGTCGGTCTCGACCCGGGCGCCCGGGAGACAGTGTGGGAGCGAGTGCTCGATCTGCGGGACAGATTTCATCGCACGATGATCGTGACCTCGCATCACATGGACGAAATCAACGAGTTCTGCGACCGCATCGCGCTGATCAACCACGGCCGGATTGCGGCAACAGGGACGCCCGCCGAATTGAAAGCCCGTGTTGGACCCAACGCGACGCTCGACGACGTCTTCATCCAACTTGCCCCAGCAACGAGCGAAACGGAGGGAAGCTATGGCGAAGTCAGGCGAGCCCGGCGCGCCGCCAGCGACCATGGCTGATCAATCCGTCGGCTATACGCTTGGCGACTATCTCACTCAAACGTTCGCGGTCGCTGCAGCCGAGGTGCAAAAGCTCCACCATGATCCGCTGGAGCTGTTCACCCGCGCGGTCCAGCCGGTTCTCTGGTTGATGCTGTTCGGCGAGGTGATGGCGCGGGTGCGCGGCGTCGCACCGGGCAACATTCCCTATCTCGATTTCCTCGCTGCTGGCATTCTGGCGCAAAGCGCGCTGTTTGTGGCGATCTTTTATGGCATATCGGCGATCTGGGAGCGCGACCTTGGGGTGCTGCAGCGCTACCTCGTCAGTCCTGCGCCGCGCTCGGCGCTTGTGCTCGGGAAAGCTCTTTCGGCGGGGGTTCGGGCATTGTCGCAAGCGCTGATCGTGTACGTTCTCGCGCTTCTGCTCGGAGTGAACATCAATCTCAATCCCGCGGACATCCTCGGCGTGGCCGCGGCGATAATTCTCGGCTCGGCACTCTTCGCCACGCTTTCACTGATCATCGCGTGCATCGTCAAGACGCGCGAGCGCTTCATGGGTATCGGGCAGGTGCTGACCATGCCGATTTTCTTTGCCAGCAACGCAATCTATCCGCTTTCGCTGATGCCGGCCTGGTTGAGCGTGGTGTCCCATATGAATCCACTGACATACGAAGTGGATGCGCTCCGAGCATTGATGCTGACGGGCGGTACCTCTGATTACGGACTATGGCTTGACTTCGGTGTCCTATCGGCCGTCGCCGCGCTGCTCACAATTGTCGCTGCAAGAATATACGGCCGCATGGGCTACTGATTGTTTCATCTCAACCCAGGTGAACCGATCGTCCACAAACTGATGATCTGCCGCCTAAAGGCTCGATGGCGTGTCGATATTGGTTGGATTCGCGCCATCGCGGTCCAAAGCACTCGCAAATTTGTTCTACTGTATTATCTATAATTCCAGCACTGCCCCACTATCGAGGCTCCCATGCTCTGGTCGGTCAACATCGGCTCGATCGCAGGTACGGCGATCCGAATTCACATCACGTTCCTGCTGTTCCTGGTTTGGATTTTTGTCGCGACCTATCTATCGGGTGGCGTCGAGGCCGCGTGGAGCGGGCTGGCCTTCATCATACTGCTTTTTGCGTGCGTCTTGGCGCACGAATTCGGTCATATCTTGACCGCCCGTGGATTTGGCGTCCGAACCCCGGACGTAACGCTGCTGCCTATTGGAGGTGTCGCACGTCTTGAGCGTATTCCGGAAGCGCCCGGGCAGGAATTCCTCATCGCCATCGCCGGGCCGCTGGTCAATGTCGTGATTGCCGTGGTGCTCGTGATATTTGCCGGCGCGGACCTCAGCGCCGAGCACCTTGCTGCGGTGGAAAATAGCAAAATTGCGTTGGTGGACCGTTTGGCCGCAGTAAATCTGTTCCTCGCGCTGTTCAACATGATCCCGGCCTTCCCCATGGATGGGGGTCGAGTCTTGCGTGCGCTGCTGGCAATCCGACTTGGACACGTCCGGGCAACCGAAATTAGCGCCACGATCGGTCAGGCGTTCGCTTTCGTGCTCGGCTTTGCCGGGCTTTTCTCCAATCCGCTCCTGATCTTCATTGCGATCTTCGTCTATCTGGCCGCAGCTTCCGAGGCGCAGCTTGTCGCGTTGCGCGCGATGTCGCGAGACGTACCCGTGACGGCTGCGATGATGACTCAGTTTGCCCGGCTGACTCCTGAGACCCATATCGAACAGGCGATCGAGACTTTGCTGCACACCAATCAAAGCGAATTCCCGGTGATCGACGGTTCCGGGCGACCGGTCGGCCTGCTCGATCGCGGCAATCTCATTCGGGCGCTCAAAACACTCGGACCGGACGCCCGAGTGGAGCAGGCCATGAGAGCCGACATCCCGACTGTAAACCAAAATTTCTGCCTTGATGATGCCTTTCGCATCTTACAGGAGAAATCGACGCCAGTTGTCGGGGTCGTCGATGCCAGCGGCAAGCTGGTTGGGATGGTGACTTCCGAGACTGTGGGCGAGATGCTCATGGTGAATGACGCCCTTCCTAGAGGCGCGCGCTTTCGTCCATGGAATCGGCCCGCTGGGGCATAATTTGACACGTCGAACGGGCGCCACCGACCCGCGCTAGTGCCGATCTGGCATCGGAATCGCTATTGTCACTCAAATGCAGGTTGGTGCGCGCCTAACAAGATTGGATCTGCAGACGCCGGTCCGGTTTCCAAAATTACATCCTGAAACGCGGGTCGAGAAAATCCCGCAGGCTGTCGCCGAACAAGTTGAAGGCGAAGACAGCCAGGCTGATGGCGACGCCCGGAAACAAGATCATCCAGGGGGCCTGCCGGTAGAAATCCGAAGCATTGCCCGACAGCATCAGGCCCCAGGCGGCGGTCGGCTCCTGTACGCCGAGACCGAGGAACGACAGCGATGCCTCGGCCAGTATGGCTTGGGCGATGAAGGCCGTCAGCATGATGAGATAGGGCGCGACGACGTTCGGCGCCATGTGACGGAAGATGATGCGGGCATGCGAGTAGCCGGCAGCGCGCGCGGCATCGACGTAAGGCATCACCCGCACGGACAAGGCCGCCGCACGCACGACCCGTGCCACGCGCGGCAGGATCGGAATGGCGATGGCGATGATCAGATTCAAGTCGATCCCGCCGACGAGCTTTTTTCCGAAGGCCGCGACCACGACCAGCGCCAATACGATGATGGGAAACGCCAGCAGCACGTCCATGATGCGCTGAATCCAGCTATCGACCCGACCGCCGAAATATGCCGACGCTATGCCGAGCACGGCACCGATCGACGAGCCGATGAACGAGGAGGTGAATCCGATCACCAGGGCGGTGCGCGACCCATAGATGAGTCGCGCGCAGATATCGCGGCCATAGGCATCGGTCCCGCACCAATGCGTCAACGACGGCGCGCCGAGGATTGAGGCGAAATCGATATGCAACGGGTCATACGGCGCCACCAGTCCCGAGAAAATCCCAGCAAACATCATCACGCAGATGATGAAAAAGCTGACAGTGCCGAGCGGCTGCTGGCGGACGAATTCCGCGATTGTGCTGCGCGTGCGGGGTGCCGTTTCAAGAACCGAACTATCGGAGACTGCGATGGTCATGGCGATCACGAGTACCGAATGCGCGGATCGAACACGGCGTAGAGCAGGTCAACTGCGAGATTGACGAAGACGTAGAACGCGGCGATCAGCATTACCATGCCCTGGATCAGCGTGAAATCATTGCGCGTGACGCTCTGGACGAACAACTGACCGATGCCGTTGAGGTTGAATACCTGCTCGGTCACGACCAATCCGCCGATCAGGAATGTAAATTCCAGGGCAATGACGGTAATCGCGGGCAGCAGCGCATTGCGGAGCGCATGGCGCGAAATCACCAGCTTCTCATAGACGCCTTTGGCGCGCGCGGTGCGGATATAGTCCTCGCTCAGGACTTCGAGCAACGATGAGCGGATCATGCGGGCCGTCACCGCGCAGTAGCGGTAGCCGACTGCGGCAGCTGGCCAGATAAGCTGGGTCAGATTGGCGATTGGATCGACGTAGATCGGCGTGAAGGTGATCGGCGGCAGCCAATTGAAGGCTGCGAGCAGGCTCAGCATGATCAGCATACCGAACCAGAAGGCGGGGATGGAGATTCCGCCGATCGTCAAGACACGCATGAGGTAGTCGATCCAGGTGTCGCGATAAAGCGCGGCCGTCGTTCCCAAGGGAATCGCGAACAACAGTGCAATGAGCGTTGCCAGAATGGCCACCTCGAGCGACAACTCGAGCCGGATCGAAATTTCTTCCATCACCGGCCGCTCGGTCCACATCGATATGCCGAGATCAAGCGTGACGACGCCGACCATCCACTCCTTGAATTGAACCAGCAGCGGCTTATCGAGGCCGAGCCTGTGCCGCTCCATGTCGATGGTTTCCTGCGTGACGGAGCCGCCGTCCCCGATCAGTTTCACCTCGACGATATCGCCCGGCACGATGCGCAGCATGAAAAATATCAGGACCGCCACGCCGAGCAGTGTGGGGATCGTGAGCAGGATGCGGTTGATGGTGTAGCGCAGCATTTGCGATTCCGCCTGCGGCCCGGCCGTATACCGGGCCGCGGGCGATGCGTCAGGTGTTCAGCCAGACCTCGGTGAGGTCCTGGCCGAGATTGTGGCTCGGCGACATTCTCCAGCCCATCAGCACCTTGTGGGTCGGTACGATGCGGTACCACCACAACAGCGGTTGTTGATAGGCCTGTTCGAACAGGCGTTTCTCGAATGCCTGGACCAGCGCCTGGCGTTTCTTCGGATCGGTCTCGCGCATGTGCGCATCGTAAAGCTTATCGAGTTCGGGATCCTCGGAACGGGAGCGATTGTCCGGCGACCTCGACCGTGAGAGGTATTTCGCGAGCGCCAGACTCGAATCGTCCATGAACAGATTCGAGAAATCGATCGCGACGTCGTAATTGCCGCTGTTGAGGCCGGCAAGATAGGGGGCGGTCTCCACTTGCTTGTTCTCGACCGTCACTCCGATCTGCCGCCACTGGTCGACCAGGAAAACACCGGCCGGCGTGTAGGGCTGGGCAATCGTGCGGTTATGCAGCGTGAATTTCAAATCCTTCACGCCGGCGTCGGCCAGCAATTTCTTGGCCTCCTCGCGCGATTTGGCGATGTCCTTGGAAAAGCCCGGCAGCTTGACCAGTTCCGCTTCTGGCGTCGCCATCTCGTAACCGGGCCGCAGCACGCCGCCGACCGAACGCAGCGTCGATATCTTTCCCAAACCCTCGCTGCCGCCCCAGCGGTCGATGGCCATCACCAGCGCCCGGCGCACGCGCACGTCGTCGAACGGCTTCTTCTCGACGTTGAAGGCGACGAGAAGATTGAGCGTCCAGCTCGATTCCTGGATGCGAACCTTGTCGCCCATGGTCTGGACGAGGCGCGCCTTTTCCGGCTCGGAGATGCTGCGGAATTCGGCCAGCACCTGGCCTCCCTGGAACGCGTTGAGCATGGTCGCCGCCTGCAGCATGAACACGCCCTTGAAGCCGTCGAGATAGGGCAGGCCCTTCTTGAAGTAGTTTTCGTTGCGCTTGCCGGCGACATGGCTGCCCTTGACGTGCTCGACGAACACAAAGGCCCCGGTGCCGTTGATGTGGGTCTTCGGCCAGTTCGGGTCCTGCGCCAAATCCTTCGCCGAGTAGATGTAGTTCCAGGGCGAACCGAAATGTTGCAGCATCGCCGCGTTGACCGCCTTCATCTTGAAGATGACGGTCAACGGATCGGGCGTCTCGATCGAGTCGATATCCCCGAATGTCGCCTTGCGGGTGGAAACAACGCCGGCGGGCGGATTGCGCAGCCGGTCGTAGGTCGCCTTGATGTCCGCCGAGGTCAGCGGCGTGCCGTCATGGAATTTCACGCCGGAATGCAGCTTGAACGTATAGGTCAGCTTGTCGGGAGATTCCGTGAAGGATTCCGCCAGATCAGGCATCACATTCGGATAATGGTCGAGATCGAATTTGAGCAGCGTCGAGTAGAACGGCGACGAGAAATGGATGGTGGCGAAAGTGTCGCTGCCATGGCCATCGTAGTGTGGCGTCTCGGCGCTGATTGCATAGGTCAGCGTGCCGCCGTGCTTGGGCGCTTCTGCGTTTGCTCTTGCGGTTTCCAAATGGATCCCGCCCACGCCGAGAGCAAGGGCCCCGGCCATTTGCTTCAAAGCTGTTCGTCTTGTCGTCATCGCATTTCCTCCACTGGTCGCGCCATTCTTATCACTAGCGCTATTGTCGTCGGTTATCGGACCTTGATGCACGCGGCAAAATGCCCCGGCCCTTTTTCCTCCAGTGGCGGAATGACTTGGCGGCATTCCGCGCTCGCCAGAGGGCAGCGGGTATTGAACACGCATCCCTGTGGCGGCGCTAGATGGCTCGGCAATTCACCCGTGATCAAACGAGGCGCGCGGGCTTTCTCGATGCTCGGGTCGGGTATTGGTGCAGCGTCCAACAGGACCTTGGTATAGGGGTGCAACGGCTCGCGATACAGCGTATCGCGGTCGGTGATCTCCATCACGCGGCCGAAATACATTACCACCACACGCATTGAGATGTGACGCACCACAGCGAGGTCATGCGCGATAAAGAGGTAGGCCAGCCCCAGCCTGCGTTGCAGGTCTTCGAGCAGGTTGATGATCTGTCCTTGGATCGAAACGTCGAGCGCGGACACCGCTTCATCGCACACGATGAAGGAGGGCTCCATGGCGAGTGCACGCGCAATGCCGACGCGCTGGCGCTGACCGCCGGATATCTGGTGCGGATAGCGCTCGGCTAGCTCCGGGCGCAGGCCGACCTGCGTAAGCAATTCTGCGACGCGCGCGTACTCAGCTTTCGCGTCGGGGACGAGTTTGTAGACATGCAGCGGTTCGCCGACGATCTGGCCGACCGTCATGCGCGGGTTGAGCGAGGAATAGGGATCCTGGAAGATTACTTGAATCTTGCGGCGGATGGCCTGCAACTCGGACGGCGAGGCCTCGACGAGATTGGTGCCTTCGAACACGATCTCGCCGGACGTCGGTTGCTCAAGCCTTAAGATCAGCCGCCCAACCGTAGTCTTGCCGCAACCGGATTCGCCGACGAGGCCCAGTGTTTCACCGGGATAGATCGAGAAGCTCACATCCTCGACCGCGCGCACCACCGTTTTTTTGTGGCCTAGCCTCGCACGCACCGGGAAATGCTTCGTGAGATGGCGAACCGACAACAGCGGCTCGGCGTGTTGTGCCAATGATTGTTGCGCGCCCGCACCCCTGGCAGCCCAGCCGATCTTGCCTTCGGCGATCTCGACGTGGCGATGGCAGCGCGACACCGCGCCGGTGTCCGTCAGAAATAATTGCGGTTCCTGGTCGCAGATCGGGATGCGAAACGGGCAACGCGGCGCGAAGCGGCAGCCGGGGGGTGCATTCGCAAGATTGGGGACCAGCCCTTCGATCGTCTCCAGGCGATTGCCACGCGGACGATCGAGTCGTGGCACCGAACGCAGCAGCCCCATGGAATAGGGATGGCGCGGGCGGTGAAACACCGCTTCCGCTGCGCCCTGCTCGACCATGCGCGCGGCGTACATGACTATGACTCGGTCAGCATAGCGCGCGACCACGCCGAGGTTGTGGGTAATGATGATGAGCGCGATGTTCAGCTTGCGCGACAGATCCTTCATCAGTTCGAGAATCTGCGCCTGGATCGTCACGTCCAGCGCGGTGGTCGGCTCATCCGCAATGACCAGCTTGGGATTGCACGCGAGCCCGATCGCGATCATCACGCGCTGGCGCATTCCGCCCGAGAACTGATGCGGATATTGACCGAGCCGGCCTTCCGCATCGGGAATGCCGACCATCTTCAGCAGTTCAATCGCCCGCGCCCGCGCCTGCGCTTCGGTCATCTTTAGGTGGATGAGGAGCGGCTCCATGATCTGCAGCCCGATCGTGAGCAGCGGATTGAGCGAGGTCATCGGCTCCTGGAAGATCATGGAAATGTCGCGGCCGCGTATCTCGCGCATTTCCTCCTCATCAAGATCGAGCAGGTTGCGGCCATCAAATATGATACGGCCTTCGGTGATGCGACCACTATGCCGCGGCAGCAGCCGCATGATCGATAGGGCTGTGACCGACTTGCCGGATCCCGATTCGCCCACGATCGCGACGATTTCACCAGGGTCGACGTAAAAACTTAAACCCTCCACTGCGCGCACCACGCCGCGCGAGGTTTGAAAATGAACATGCAGACCTTGAACATCGAGTAGGGGCGAGGAGCCATCGGGGCTCAACGATCGAAGCGGCGATTTTGTTTGAGTTTCGATGATGGTCACGCGATGCCCTCGATTATTTGGTCTCCGCCGTCATTTTCAAGCCGTGACATATCCGTGCGGAGACCAAATGCGATGTTCAAAAGAAAGCCCTGCCTATCGCGCCACGAGGGGTTGAAACGCGGAGTTTGAGAGTGGAGACGACAGAATAAAACCAGCCTTCTCTCCCCTGTGCCGCCTCGAGGAGTGCGGCACCAAATCAATAATAACTCAATCAGGCCACAAATATGCAAGTAGTCGAAATTTCCGGTATTTCGGCGTAACCGCCCCAAGGGGTCGAACTAAGGGAACCGCTGACCCGCCGAGTCAGAAGACCGGCCAGCGCAATTGCACCATCCGATCAAGCTTGAGTCGCCTACCGAAGCGCGCCACCGCCACAGGAACCTGTTCGTAGAGCTTGCCTTCATCGGTCTTGGTCAGACGGCCCGCCGCCACCACCTGCTCGCCGGCGATGAACACGTCGCGAACCGAGTCGCCGGTGGCGCTGTACACCAGATTGGCCACCGGATTGATTAATGGCTGCCATTCCGGCCGGTTGGTATCGAACAGGACGATGTCGGCTTCCTTGCCGACCTCCATGCTGCCGATGCGGTGATTCATGAGCGCGGCCTTAGCGCCATTGATCGTGGCCATTTCGAGCGCGGTTTCCGGCGGCATGACGCGCGGATTGAGACGCGTCTCCTTGTAGCAGCAGCACGCCAGCCGCATTTCCTGCGGCATGTCGACGATGCCGGAACTGGCATGATCCGAGCCGACGGTGACGTTGACCCCGAGCGCGATCAGTTCCGGCAATTTCCCGACTACGAAGTTTCCGTAGCCGTTGTGCAGGCTCGAGCTCGGCGCGCAGACGACTGACGGCTTGCGTTTGGCGAGAATCGCGACCTCCTGTGGCTCCAGCCAGCCCGAATGCACAATCAGCATGCGTTCATCGATGACACCGAGTTTTTCCAACCGCTCGATCTCCGCCAGCCCACCGCGCGCAATGCTGGCGTCATGAGTCGAATAACTGAAGCAGGCATGTGTCTGGAGCAGCGTGCCGTATTTCTTGGCGAGTCTGTCGAGGCCGGTGATCAATTCGTCGGAGGCGTTGTTGAGCCCGCGGAATGAGGCGCTCGCGCCGAGTCTTGGATTGCCGGTCTTGGCGTACTTCTCCAGCACCGCCTCCGCCCGCTCCAGCGCCGTCTCGGTATCCTCGATCATCCGCTCCGGAAGTAGTCCCAGCACTGATTTGGTCAGGTCGAACGAAGAGCGCGAGACGATCATACGGATTCCGGTTGCCATCGCGCCTTCGACGGTCGATTCGGGATGATAATTTCCGGGGTCGATGAAGCAGGTGACGCCGTGCCGAAGCAGCTCGGATGCGGCAAGTGTTGCTGAGATACGCACGTCGTCGCCGTCGAGCGCCCCCTCATAGGGATACATGCGGTCGAACAGGAACGATTGTGCGTTCGCCTCGTCGGCAAGTCCGCGCGAAAGCTGGAACGAGGAATGTAGATGGCAGTCGATGAAGCCCGGCGTCGCGACCGTACGGTTCCCGTCGATTGTTTGCCGGCCGGCAAAATCCTTACGGATCTCGCTCGACTTGCCGATGGCAACGATCTTGCCGTCGGTTACGGCCACTGCCGCGTCGCGGATGATGCGCCGGTCACGATCGACGGTGATCAACCAATCGATATCGGCAAGGAGAAGATCAACAATCTGCACCCGTTTCCCGCCTATTTGCTGTCGCCCACATAGGCGAGTTCGTCCGCAATCTTGAGTTCGATCAGCACGTTCTCGTCAGTGGAATCCTCGCACAGCATGGAGCGGTGTCCGATGCCCTTGGGAATGAACAGCATGTCGCCCGGGTGCATGATCTTGACGCCCATCTCGGTTTCCCATTTCAGCGCGCCCTTGACGCAAAAGATGATCTCATGGGCGTCGATGTTGCGGTGCCAAAATCCCATATCGTGCTTGCGCCGCTTGGAGACGTCGATTTTGACTCGGTCGGAAGTGTAGAGCCGCAGCGGCGTGCCGTCGGCCTTGTCGATATTGCTGGGGCTAAACTTCTCCGCGAAGATGTTGATCATCCGGAAGATGTCGGCATTCTCGAGAACCCCCGCGTTGATCACGGGTGGCTCGTTGTGCGCGAGCACAACGTTCTTGCCGTTGATGGTGACGAGCTCGCGGTAGACCAGCTTGGCCTTGCTACTCGCATCGGTCTTGGTCTGCTTGTTCATGAATGTCTCCTACTCCGTTGGTCGGCGTTGCCCGGACCGGCGGCCGCTGCCAGCGGCGTCAATACCAGCATAACCTCTGTTCCGGTATCAATTGAATGGCTTTTCGGGCCTTCCGAGACATGCGGAAATAGCTTGATCGGAGTGAATTCAAGCCAAGAAGATACTTATGCCCATCGTGGCCCGCTGGGCGGATAGAACAGGAAGAAGAGACGCGACGGCCAAGGAGGCGTTACAGGAGGCTATCCATCATTTGCCAAAATCACCGAAAATTTTGGTTTGACAAGGAATGCGTGGCGGTGGAGGCAGTCATCTGCGAACTCGTCTCTGCTGCCACTTTCGCAGATATCAGGGAAATTTACAGGGAATTTCCGGTATTATGGCGCAAACGCCACAGAAATCTAGTTGCACCTGAATCCATCGCGCCTAATTCTGGCGCATGAGCGAACCGCATGTTGTTTCCGCCCTGCGGGCCAAGCGTGCCGAGGTCAGCAGCTATATCAAAGATTTAGAACGAAAGATTGCCAACCAGAGGGCCAACCTGGCGCACATAGACGCGACCATCAAGATTTTCTCACCCGCAACCGATCCTGATGCCATCCAGCCTAAGCGCACCTATCGGCGCTCGCGCTACTTCGCCAAGGGCGAGATATCGAGAGCAATATTTGCCGCGCTGCGTAAAGCCAATGGGCAACCCATCAAAGCATCAATCATCGTGGATGGGCTTGTCGCCGCGAAAGGCTTTCAATCCGATGACGCTGCTCTGATAGAGGCCATGACAGAAAGAGTGCTTGTCGTGCTCCGGCGACTGGCCAAACAGGGCGCAGTCACGAAATCAGGCACAACTCAGGATGCCCAGTGGTCGGCCAGCAGCACATGGGATGAGCGTGTGGAGTATATCTAGACTCTTATTCGACCATAAGTAGCATACCCTCCCAGTAACAGATTCGGGTTTTGGGGCTGGGAATGTTTGAATTATTTTTACGCTCAACAGGCAAATATTTACTCGCTCTGCCGGGCGTCATCGCAACGATTTATGGTTTGCAGCAGGCTGCTATGACTTCCGGCCTCGACAAGTCACGCCCAGACCTTTATGCAAAATTATCCAGCCTTAACAATGGATTATTAGAATTTCTCCTTGAAGAATGGATAGGGTATATTATATTTTGTGTACTTCTGGGATTTATTTGGACGCTCATCGTTGGGGAACCAAAGAAGCGTGCAAAGCGTAAATATAGTGAGACGCTCAGCAAGAGGCTGAGAAAACCACGATGACATTCTCAACTTTCCATATCGCCATATTGATCATGGCAATTGTGATTCCATATGCAATAATCGCGCGTGGGTTGTTTTTTGCTACGGAGCCAATGCGATATCGAATGATTGATTTGGCCTCGGAGCTTTTGTCTGCCGAAGATTTAAACGAGAATAGAAAACGAGGAATTGAACGAGCGTTAAAAGACGTTCATAGCGCGCGCGCGGCTTGGAAGCTCGTAGCATTCTTGCTGTGCATCATTGTTATTGTGCCTTTCAAAAAAATCCCCGATGAGAATCCTGTGCCTGCTCGGCTTGTCGGTACAATGGGAGAATTTCAAACGCGATGGATTGTCGCTACCTTGTGTAATAGTCCTCTGGCCGCTTTTATTTTCGTTTTGCTTCTGGCGTTGCTAATCGCATTTGCAATGTCGGCCCGCGCTATTTCGAATATTCTCATGACTCATTACGAGTCTCCGCGCGCTGCCAATATCCACTGAAATCCACTGACGGCTTTTGCTTCAGCGACAAACCGGCAAGCTGTGTCACCTGTTCGCCATTCGACATGCGGCGGTTATCTTCCTTCCATGATGCCTCTTGCGCGTAGCGGAGCAGATACGGGCCACTGATGTGATGGTGATGGCCGATCTCGCCACGGCGCATACGGCTGAAAAACTCCTCTGCCCAATTCGTGCAAGCGCCGTCGATTGAATAGGCTTCCTCGTGGTTGATGCGCTTCACCTCATAACGCTTGTGCAATTCGTCCCATGATCCGGCCTCGTCGGCGTTGACGGTCGTTCCTTTGGCGATCTTCGCACGCAGGAAATTCATCGCCTGACTTTCCGACTTGAACACGGCCGGGATGGTGTTGCCGCCGCGCTCGCGGACAACGACGACCACCTTGCGTTTGCCAGTCTGATTGCGAAGCAAGCGCCGATCGCGGCGGTTCTCACGAAGGTTCGCGGGCTTCACGTATCCGCCGAAATAGCCGCCGTCCACCTCTGCCACCTTCCCCTCGCCGCCGACAACACGGCCCTTCAATTCGGCGGCCATGGCTTCCCGCAGCTTGTGCAGCAGCACGAACGCGCACTTATAGGACACGTTCAGATCGCGTGAGAGCGCCAACGCTGACTTGCCTTTGACCTCGTTGCAGAAGATCGCGATAGCCGCGAGATAGCAGCGCAGTGGCAGCTTGTGGCTGGCGAAAAGCGTTCCCGATGTAATGGTGAAATCCTTGACGCAAGCGCGGCAACGAAAACGAGGAGCACCCTTCAAGCGCCGGCAGTCGTAAGCATCCACGCCGCCGCAGTGCGGGCAAACCGGCTCACCATCAGTGTCAGCCCAGCGAACGCGGCGGAAAGCCATTTCGGCTTCGGCATCCTTCATGGTGAAAATGCTGGCCAGCGAAAGCGTCTTGGCTTGGGCGGAAAGCAGGAAATGTTGGGCCATGGCCTAACCTATCGTTTCTGATACCTATCATATATGATAGGATACCCCCTTGTGTCAAGAGGCATCTATCGTTTATGATAGCTCTCAAATTCGATAGGAGAGCCATGACCATAACCTCGGAACGGGAATGGGCTAAGCGGGCATCAGCATTCTTGAAGCACAAGCTACAGGATTGCGAGGTGACCTATGCCGATTTGGCCAAACGGCTCAAAAAACATGGCCTTAAGGAAACTGAAGCCTCGATTACGAATAAGCTGAAACGGGGCACATTCCCGGCCACATTCTTTCTGGCCTGTCTTGCGGCTTTGGAATTAGACGGCGTAGCGTTGGAAGAGATTTAATTGCTAGGGGGCCATTTGCGCATTTTTCTTACTACGTTTTGTTTCATCTGCTTTATCAGCATTGCGCAATCACAGGGGCCAACCCCAAGTGGTAGGGAACCGACTCAACCACAACAGCCCAAAGCTAACCAACCACAGCAAGCCCCCACCGCCAATCAACAACCAACCGCGCAACCGCCTATTATTATAAATATTCCTCCCGCCCAAAAAACCGAATCCGAAAAACAAGAAGAGGCCCGCGATCGCCAAGAAAAAACGCAACTTGAGCGGCGACTTGTCGAATTGACAGGTGAGCTGGCTTTTTTTACCGCTGCCCTGTTCTATGCAACTTTGGCTTTGTTCGGTGCCACTGTAGCACTCGGAATATTTGCTTTCTTTCAATCCAGAGATTCGAAACGGATTGGCGAAGCTCAAACAAGGGCATATGTCAGCATCAAGCACGCCATCGTTCATTTTATGGGAGAAATGGGACACCCGACTGTAAAATTCATTCCAACCAACACCGGGCAATCCCCAGCTAGAAATTTCGTTTCCAACGTCGTAGTCGATTACAGATCGGGAAAGAGCGCCCAATTCTATTCTTTTGATAAAAATTGGCAGAGCAATACCGGTATCAATATTCCATCTGCCTCCGATGGCCCAGAAGAAAGCATTGGAGTGCCAAACATGTCTCTGAGAACTTTCATTGGGATACTGGAAAAAGACATTCCCCGTGGCATCATCGTACGAATTAAAATTGAATATCAATTTATGGATGTTTTCAATCTGACATGGGCAGATCAAGCTTATTTTGCTGGAATCGCCCCTTCCCCCGCTCCCGCCGGTAGCGGGCCAAACGCGATTGTATTCTGCAAAATATTCCCAATGCCACCAATGCTCGACATTGGCAAAAATCAAGATGCCGAACATCCATATAATAACTAGCGGCGCCCACACGGCGCGCGTTCCTACACGTCATGCCTCCATCTGTGATAGATGTTGCGAATCTGAAACCAAATCGAAATTACGCCGCCCATTAAAATGATAGTAATGCCACCAATGAATAGCCAATCGGGGAAACGTATGTGGCCGTTTTCAGAAATGTCGCTGCCAGCGGCTACACTTTGGGGAGACATAGCCAATCTTGTATTAGTAGTAAGCTTGATTGCCGGTGTGATTGCTACATTCGTTATTGTTCGTACATCAAATGTAAAAGAACACCATTGGGATACGTTGCGTGAACAATCTCGCGTGAAAATTGCTGAATTAGAATCGCTAACAGCAAAAGCAAATGCCGATTTGGAACAAGCCAAAGGTAGCATTGCTGAATCTAATAAAGAAATAGCCATCGCGCGGGCTGACACGGCGAAAGCAGTAGCAGAAACAGCCAAGGCGAATGAACGAATTGCTGAATTGCAAACAGAATCAAATAAAGCTCGTGCTGCAATTGCAGCGGCAGATGCTCGTTCAATTGAAGCGAAAGCCGGATTAGAAAAATATAAATCGCCAAGACGACTGAATTTTACCCAACAAAACCGGATTGCAGAAAAACTCAAGCCATTTGCAGGCCAAACATTTGATATGTCCGTACAGCCCGACGACGTAGAATCTTGGAGATTAGTTCCAGTGATCGAATCAGCCTTGACATTGGCAAATTGGGTGCAACTTGACTGGTGGCGTCCACCTAAACCAGACCTATTTGGTAAAATTGAACCTGACCCACCGTTAATATATGCGAGACCAGGACTACCAGTTTTAGGTCGCGAGATTGGCGTTGGCGTAATTATTGAGATCGATTCAGAGTATGCAATTCGATTAAAGGGTGCAGCGGATGCCTTAGCTTCCGCGCTAATGAGCGAAAATATCGGCACAACCGTATACGTCAAAGACAAGCTTACCAATACTAATAAAGATGCAATCCATTGTTTTGTCGGGAAAAAACCGTAGCGGTTGTGGCGTTTGCGCCATAATACCGCTTTCTTCTTTTGTTAACGGCCCCCACTTAGCGAAATCATTCCCGTGGCCCCGTTTACACCCCGACGATTTAAGCCACTCGGCAACTGA
>Ga0335077_10000223_pt1 | contig 60234 bp, 60 predicted proteins | sample Lox_Sample_31_FD_207151 | JGI IMG/M metagenome (GOLD analysis project Ga0335077, IMG submission 207151) | Soil microbial communities from Loxahatchee National Wildlife Refuge, Florida, United States - Lox_Sample_3.1 | ecosystem: Environmental > Terrestrial > Soil > Wetlands | place: USA... | reverse complement strand
TGAAGAGCCGGGGGGTGAGGCTGCGGCTCCCACACCCATCCGGCTCTTCGAACCAAGAGTGGACGGGCTGCGGCCCACCGTCCTACCCCTAGCTGATGCATATCGTCGGCGTTCGCGCGCGTGGACAGGAGCCTCGTCCGAGTGAACCGATCGAGTGAACCACCGGTTCAGCGATCGGTGAAGCTGTCTCCTGTCACCGATGATTGCTGCACCGCGAGCCCCGATGCGGCGGGGGCTCGAGGACTCAGACAGGCGCTCCCCGGTCGGGCGGATCGAGTGAGGCGCCGGCGGGACGGGCGAATCCGATGCGGCGGGTTCGCCCGTCTCGCATGGACCGGGCTAGCGTGCGAGCGCGGCCGCCTTCGCCTGCGCGAACTCCTCGTCCGTGAGCGCGCCGGCCTGGTGCAGCTCGGCGAGGCGTGCGAGCTCGTCGGCGGTCGTGTTCCCGCCCGCGTCATGCGGACGATGCGAGGCGGCACGCGAGCCCCACCCGCGCACCGACGCGGCCATCCCGGCCCCGGCGAACGCCGCGTCGGGGAACTCCTGCACCGTCTGGCGGCGGAGCGCCTCGAAGCCCAGCGCGATCAGCGCGCCGAAGAGGAGGATGCCCCACCAGGTCTCGAGGGCGTGCGTCGGGGCCCAGAGGATGACGAGGAGGTAGACCGCGCCGAGGATCGACCAGCTGATGCCCGGACGATGCTCGAGCATCGGTGCGGCCGCGCGGCGCGTCGCAACGGCGATCCGCGTCGGCCCCGCGAGCACGGCGGCGAGCATCGTCACGAGCCCGTAGAGCACGAGCGCGCGCCCGGCCTGGCCGAGGATGCTGCTCTCGATCGCCCAGAGGTGGTGGACGGCCGGGCGGTTGGCCGGCTTCACGAGCCCGTCGATGACGTAGTTGCCGCCGGTGCGGCGGACGATGAGGACGATCAGCCCGACGACGACGAACGCCCAGCCGACGTTGCGGAGCGTCTCGCGGCGCCTGCCGCGGGCGAGGTAGACGGCGAGCCCGTAGAGGAAGAGCACGAGGACGATGAGCCAGACGCTCAGGGCCTTGATGATCCGCACGCCGGTCTGCGCGGCGGAGAGCTGGCTCGACTTCATGACGGTGATGACGCCGACGTTCGGCGGCAGCTTGTCGAGCGCCGCCGACGGCAGCCCGAGCTGCGCGCCGAGCTCCTTCACAAGCGCGCTGAGGTTCACCGTGACGACGCCGTTCCCCGTCGAGATTCCGTAGCCCGTCTTGTTCTCGAGGACGTTGACGAGCTTCTGGTGCGCGACCGCGCTCGCGTTGATGAAGGTCTGCTGCACGCGGGGCCGGGCGAGGAGGAAGTCGACGCCGTTGGTCGCGGGCTGGCGCAGCGCGGCCGAGACCGGGCCGGCGAGCCCCTTGAGGTTCTTCGGCAGCTGGCTCTGCAGCTGTTGCTCGACGTCGATGTTGCTGTAGAGCTGGTCGACGAGGTAGACGGAGAGCGCGCTGCGGATCGCCGGGTCGTTGATCAGGTCCGCGCTCGACTTCTTCCACTGGTTGTTGTCGAGCATCTGGCGGTCGACCCAGACCGTGAGGACCGTGATCAGTCCGATCAGCGATGCGAGGACGACGAGCGTCCAGACCGTGATCCGGCGGCCGCGGCTGAGCTTGGCGGGCTTCGCCGTGGCGGCGGGCGGTTCGGGCGACGCCGGGGGCGGCGGCGCGGTCGTCGTCGCGGTCTCTTCGGGCGGTGTCTGCGAGTCGGTCACGGTCTCGATCCTCTCTCGCCCGCGGTGCGGCGGCGACGAAGCGGGCATCCCGTCGGGGGGTGTGACAGCACGCCGCGAGCCTACACCGGCCACGCTTCGGCAAGCCGCCGGCGGCTCTCGGCCAGGTGCTCGGGGATCACCTTCACGTCGGCGAGCACCGGCATGAAGTTCGTGTCGCCGCTCCAGCGTGGCACGACGTGCAGGTGGCCGTGGTCGACGATGCCGGCGCCCGCGACCCGGCCGACGTTCCAGCCGAGGTTGAAGCCGTCCGGGCCGTAGACGGCGGCGAGCGCCGCCATTCCCTCGGCGCCGAGCCGGTGCACCTCGAGCGCCTCGCCCTCGTCGAGCCCGTCGAAGTTGACGCCGTGGCGGTACGGCGCGACGAGCAGGTGCCCCGACGTGTACGGGAACCGGTTCAGGAGGACGAACGCGCGCTCGCCGCGGCGCACGACGAGGAACTCCTCGTCGTCGCCGTCGGCGGCCGCGCAGAACACGCAGCCCTCGAGCTCGTCCGCCGACTGGACGTAGTCGAGCCGCCACGGCGCCCAGAGCCGCTCCACGCCGGAGAGGCTAGCGCCCCTCCGTCAGGAGCGTGACGGAGCCAGCGTCACGGCCGAGAGCGACAGGCGGGACGTGCCGCCCTAGCGTCACCGGCACCTTCGAAAGGAGACAGGTGATGAGCACCACCACCAGCAGCACCGCTCCCGTGATCGTCCCGCTCCGGCGTGGTCATCTGCTCGCCGTGATCGTGGCCGCGATCGTGCTCTCGGCCGCCGTGACGTGGACGGTGTCGAGGTTCGCCGTGGGGACCACCGTGAAGGAGGCTCCCGGCGTGACGCAGCAGCAGGCTCCGGCCGCCTCGTCGCGTCCGGCGGCGCACGCGCCGAGCCGGGAGGCGGTGATCATGTCGATCACGCCCGCGGCGCTCGCGGCGGGAGCCCTCGGCGGGTACGCCCTCCCGAGCCTCCGGCACGGCCCGACGCTCCAGTCGGTGCTGGCGTCGATGAGTCCGTCGACGCGGCGCTACACGCAGGCGGTCATGAACCTGACCTTCGGGCAGCTGAAGGCCGGAGCGGCAGGCTCTCCGTAGTCGAACCGAGAAGGGGAGGGGTCCGCGCTCCTCCCCTTCGACCCGCTCCGCCTAGAGCCAGCGCTTCCAGCGGAAGAAGCCGATCATGCCGATGCTGACGGCGAGCATCAGCACGAGCGAACCCCAGAACGCCGGCTCGCTGTTGAAGCCCGGGAAGTGGACGTTCATCCCGAAGAAGCCGGTGATGAACGTCAGCGGCGTCAGCACGACGATGAAGATCGTCAGCACGTAGAGGATGTCGTTCTGCCGGTGGTTGATCACCGACTCGTTCGTGCTCTCCAGCGCCTCGACGACTTCCTTGTAGTTGTCGAGCAGATCCCAGATGCGCTCGCTCGCGTCGACGATGTCGTCGAAGTAGAGCTCGAGCTCCTCCGGCAGGAACCGCTCGACGCCGCGCTCGAGCTGGCGCAGCGTCGGTCGCTGCGGCTTGATGATCTTGCGGTAGGAGATGATCTCCTGCTTGACCTTGTGGATGTCGCGGACGAGCTCCTTCGAGTCGCCCTCCTCCAGCTCCTCGTCGACCTGCTCGAGCTTGTAGCCGATCTTGTCGAGAATCGGGAAGCAGTAGTCGTAGAGGTCGTCGAGCACCTCGTAGAACAGGCGCCCCGATCCGCGGCCGAAGAGCCGCGCGCGGAACTCCTCGCTCTCCGCAGCGCGCCGGAACAGCCGCGTCACCGGCTTCAGCTCGACCGCCGGCAGGGTGACGAGGTAGTCGGGGCCGAGGAACACGTCGAGCTCGCCGGCGTTCAGCCGTCCGATCGCCTTGTCGTAGACGGGGAAGTGGAGCACGGTGAAGAGGTACGCGTCGCCGTCCTCGGTGTAGACGTCGACCTTCGGCCGCTGGCGGCGCGACATCACGTCCTCGACGTCGAGCGGGTGCCAGCCGAAGCGGGCCGCGAGCTCGAGCGCCTCCTCCTGCGTCGGCGACTCGAGGTGGATCCAGGTCAGTCCGTCGTGCTCGAGCTCAACGATCCGGGGCCGCGGCTCCGCCTCCGGCTGCCCGGTCTGCGACCCGTCGCGACGGGTCCGGATGCGAGGGAGGCTCGGCACCGGTACTGAGGGGGTCGGCGGTCGCTTCCACGGTCATGTTCGGCATGTTAGCCGGGACTCCCTGCCGCGACGGCCCCCGCGCCCGGGCTGATGCGGACGCGGGCGGGGAGGCGGCGCTCGAGCGCGAGCGCCCACGCGGCGCAGCCGAGGTTGACGGCGGCGGCGAAGGGCCAGAGCAGAAGCGGGTCGCGCTGGAGAAAGAAGCCGCCGATCGCAGGGCCGGCGATCCAGCCCGCCTGCCACGAGAGGCTCGCGAGCGCGAGGTAGCGGCCGACGAGCTGCGGCGGCGCGAGGTCGGCGGCGAGCGGCGCGTGGATCGCGCCGTGGAGGCTCTCGCCGAACGCGAACACGAGCGTCGCCGCCGCGAAGACGACCGCGGCCGCCGTCGCCGTCAGCCAGGCGCCGCCGGCCCAGACCGTGAGCATCGCGCCGGCCCAGATCACTCCCATCAGCGCGAGCCCGCGCATGCGACGGCGCCCTTCCATCAGCTTCACCACGGGGAGCTGGAAGAGCACGATGCCGATCGAGTCGAGCGCGAACACCGCGCCGATCTCCGGCTCGTTGACGCCGGCGACGTTCTTCGCGAACGCGGGGAGCAGCTCGACCATCAGCGCGATCGCCGCCGCCATGAACGTCGCGTTGAGAAGCGCGAACGAGACGACGGGCCGGTCGCGCCAGACGAGACGCCAGCTTCCCGACTCGCGGTCCGGGTGCAGCTCCGGCGCGCGCACGCGCAGGAGCACGAGCATGTACGCGACGAAGGTCGCGCAGTTGACGAGGAACAGCGTCGTGAACGTCGAGGGGTGCGCGACCGAGGCGATCAGGCCGGCGACGAGCCCGCCGATCGCGACGCCGAGGTTCATGACGAGACGCTGGAGCGCGTAGGCGCCGGGGCGCTTCTCCGGCGGCGCGAGCCCCGCGAGCAGGCTCGACTGCGACGGCCAGAACGAGCCGCTGCCCGCGCCCCAGACGGTGTACACCGCGAATGCCTCGGCGGCGCTGCGGATGAGCGGCATCAACGCGAAGGCGACCGTCATCACCCCGAGCGCGGCGAGCAGCACCCGCTTCGGTCCGATCCGGTCGGAGAGGCTCCCGGCGACGAAGCCGCTTCCGAGTGCGACCGCCGACTGCGTCGCCGCCGCGAGCCCGGCGAGCCCGAGCGGGATCCCGCGGACGTTGTGGAGGTAGATGATCAGGAACGGGAGGACGATCCCGTTGCCGAAGGCGTTCAGCAGCGCGCCCGCCTGGAGGACGTAGACGTCGTGCGGCAGCCGCGGGTCGAGGCTGCGCAGGTACGCGACCGCCCGGCTCACGGAGCGGTCGCCGCGAGGTCCGCGGGCCGCGCCGCGTCCTCCGAGACGCGGCCGCCGGGCCGGCCCGCGCCGAGCCCGGCGACGGTCATCGGCACGCCGAGCAGGAGCATGAAGAGGAGCGGCGCCGTCCAGCCGCCGGTCGCGGCGTGGAGCGCACCGACGACGAGCGGGCCGAGCGCCGCCATGCCGTAGCCGATCGCCTGCGCCATCGCCGACACCTCGGCGGCGCGCCGCGCGTCGGGCGAGCGCATCACCATCAGCGTCAGCGACAGCGGGAACGCGCCGCCCTGTCCGGCCGCGAAGATCGTCACCCAGAGGACGGCGGCGCCGGGAGCGACGAGCAGCCCGGCGATCGCGACGATCTCGAGCCCGCAGAAGACCGCGACGACAGGGCGCTGGTCGCGCACGCGCGTGGCGACCATCGGTGACACGAGCGCCGCCGGCACGCCGCCGAGCATGAACACGGAGAGGAGCGCGCCCGCCGCCGAGTCGCCGAACCCGTGCGCGCGCAGGATCGAGGGCAGCCACGTGAGCGCGCTGTAGAACACCGCCGCCTGCGTCCCGAACAGGATCGTCAGCTGCCAGGCGAGCCGGCTGCGGAGGAGCGTGCGCGCCTCGCCGACGCCGCCGCGGATCGCGGCGGCGTGGCGGCCGTGGTCGCGGGCGACGGCGACGACGACGAGCGCCGCGGCCGCGAGCGCCGGTAGCGTCCAGACGGCGAGCGATCCCTGCCAGCCGAAGGCGCGCTCGAACGGGACGGCGAGCCCGCCGGCGAGGGCGGCGCCGATCCCGAGTGCGGCGGTGTAGAGGCCCATCAGGATGCCGACGCGACGCGGGAACCGCGCCTTGATCACGGCGGGCACCATCACGTTCGCGACGGCGATCCCCGCGCCGGCGAGCACGGTTCCGCCGAAGAGCGCACCCGTCGAGCCGGCGGCGCGCAGCGCCGTCCCGGCGCAGAGCGGCACGAGCGCGACGACGAGCACGAGCTCGCCGCCGACCCGCCGCGCGAGCGGCGGCGCGGTCACGGCGAGCAGCCCGAAGCAGAGCACCGGCAGGCTCGTCAGCAGCCCGGCGACGGTCGGCGACATCCCGAGCTCCCGCTCGAGATCGCTCAGCAGGGGAGGGACGGACGCGACGGCGATGCGCAGGTTGAACCCGACGAGCACGAGCGCGATCGCGAGGAGCGGGAGCCTGCGCACGCGCCGAGCGTAGCGGTGCCCTCGTCCCCGTTCGAGCCCTACCGTGTCAGTGCTTGAACATGGCCCGGGCCATGCCGCCGACGATCACGAGGAACCAGACGACGACGACGAGGTCAGCCGCAGCGGAGTTGTGCAACATGGAGACCCGACCTCCGCTGAGTTGAGGGTGCCCGCTTGTCGTCGGAGGGTAGCGGCGCCGCCCGCGCCGGGCATCACTCGGACGGGCGAGTCGGCCCGAAGTCGACGTCCTTCGTCTCGACCGTGCCGGCCGTTCGGCCGGGCGCCGTCTGGTACTTCCAGTAGAGGTTCGTGTGCGCGATCACGAGATCCGGCGACGGCGCGCCCCACGGGGTCTGGTCCTCCGTCGTGTGCGCGTCGCTGACGAGCGTCGCGTCGTAGCCGCGGGCGAGCGCGCCGTGGAGCGTCGAGCGGATGCACATGTCGGTCTGTGCGCCGGCGACGACGAGCCGGCCGACGCCGAGGCCCGACAGCACCGACTCGAGGTCGGTGTCCTCGAACGAGTCGCCGTACTGCTTCTCGACGAGCGGCTCGGCCTCGCCCGGCGCGAGCTCGGGGACGATCTGCCAGTCGTCGCTGCCCCGCGCGAGCCCGTCGTCGTTGTGCTGGACCCAGACGACGGGAACGCCTTCCTCGCGCGCCTTCTCGACGAGAGTGCCGACGTTCGCGACGACCGCGTCGCGCTCGTGCGCCCCCGCGACGACGCCGTTCTGCACGTCGATGACGACGAGCGCGGTGTTCGGGCGGTTCTCGAGCGTTGTCATGGTCCCCCGGTGCCGACGGCGGTCTGGTGTCTCCACCCTATGCGATGTGGCGTGTTCGTAGCATCGTCGGCCTCGTCGGCGTGACCGAAGACGGACCGAGAGGAGGCCGGAGATGCCGAAGTACGTCATCCTCGTGAACTGGACGGATCAAGGCGCCAAGAACGTCAAGGACACGGTGAGCCGGTACAAGGCCGTGAAGCAGATGGTGGAGAGCAAGGGCGGCACGTTCGAGACTGCGCTCTGGACACAGGGGCCGTACGACCTCGTCACGGTGACGGACGTACCCGACGAGGAGACGGGTACCGCCATCAACTTGATGCTCGGCACAACGGGAAACATCCGGACGCTCACGATGCGCGCGTTCACCGCAGACGAGATGACCGCGATCATCGGAAAGATGGACTAGCGAGCGGCCGGGCACAGCCGGGCCGGAAGGCGATATGCGCCCGGCAGGAATCGAACCTGCGACCTCGCGCTCCGGAGGCGCGCGCTCTATCCCCTGAGCTACGGGCGCGTCGGGGAGGCGAAGTCTAGCCGTCCACGCGGGGCAGGCCACACGAGGAGCGCCAGCAGCGCGGCGAGGAGGGCGTTCCGCAGGATCAGCGTCCACGTCACCCACGTGTCCAGGTGCCAGACCCCGACGTAGTGGTACGGCTCGAAGACCTGCGTCACGCCGACGATCACGACGAGGAGCGCGGAGGCGCGGATGCCCCGGCGGCCGCCGACCAGCGGGACGAGCGGGACGAGCCAGAGCAGGTACTGCGGGGAGAGCACCTTCCCGAAGACGATGTACGCGGTCACGGCCGCCGCGCACGAGGTGACGAGGTCGTCCGCCGTCCTCGGGCCGCGCAGGTAGAGCCAGTAGACGCCGGCGAGCGCGGCAAGCGTCAGGAACCCGGACGCCGTCGAGACCGCGTCGGCCCCGGGTCCCGCGAGCCCGTGCGAGGCGGCGGCGGCGACGACGTGGAGGTGAAGGCCGAACAGCTCGTGTGCGACCGCGAAGACGCTCGCGCCCAGCGACTCGATCTCGAGCGGGCGGCTCGACTCGCGGTGCACCGCCCAGTGGATCCCGTGCGGGCCGACGATGGCGAACGGGCCGATGACGAGCACGAGCACGGCGAGCGCGGCGGCGGAACCCGCGGCGACGGCGCGCCACCGTCCGTGCCGCCAGAGCTCGAACAGCGCGAGCGGGACGAGCACGATCGGGAAGACCTTCGCCGACGCGCCCGCGGCTGCGAGCACGCACGCGAGCACGCCGCGGCGCGCGACGAGCGCGGCCACCGCGGCGGTCGCGAGCAGCGCGGGCCACCAGTCGTAGTGCGTGAGCGCGTTCGGCCCGAGCAGCGCGGGCGTCACCCCGGCGATGCCGAGCGCGACGTACGCGTGCCGCCGCGACGCGCGGAGCCCGGCGAGCGCCCAGACGACGGCGAGGAGCAGCAGCAGCGCGAGGACGAGCAGCTCGACGCGGAACCAGAAGTACCACGTGCCGGTGTGGCCGAAGAGCACGCGCAGGTACACCGGAATCGCGAACGTCGGCAGGGAGCCGGGCGGGTACTCGACGTTGAAGTCGCGGTACGGCACGAGATGGCTCGTCATCCAGTTGCCCCAGTTCTCGAACTCGCGCGCGTCGCCGAACAGCCACTTGCCGAAGGGAGGCGTGAACGAGACGAACGCCCAGGAGGCGACGGTCAGCGCTGCGCCGGCGAGCAGCGGGCCGCGGTACCTACGAAACATGGGCGGGGCGGCGCACGGCCGACACGAGTCCGGAGAGGAGCGCAGCGCCGAGCCAGGCGAACAGCAGCCAGTTCAGGACCTCCTCCGGCGGGAACGAGAGGTGCGTGTACCAGGTCTGGAGCCCGAACGGCAGCGGCGGCTGGGACGAGCTGAGCCAGAGCGTGACGAGCAGCGCGCCGAGCGCCGCCGCCGGCCAGGGCACGGGCGAGCCGCCGCGCCGCGTCCACGCGCACAGCTGCGGGATGCAGAGGAGCAGGAACGCGAGGCGGTAGTCGAAGTTGCTCTCGAGGACGTACGTCCCGACGTAGACGCCCGCGCCCGCCCAGAACGCGTCGCGACGCAGCTCGTAGCCCTCGTCCTCGTCCGGCCGCCTCCCGATGCGGAGCAGGACGAGCCCGAGCACGACGCCGAGGGCGATGACAGCGAGGCGGACGTAGCGCACCTCGGCCGCGCTCTGCACCCAGCTCACGCCCGCGAGCCGCAGCGCCTCGACGACGACGCCCGCGCCGTAGGAGTTGACGACGACGCGCGGCACGACGTGGCGCAGCGTCCGGATCTGGCTGAGCGTCGCGACCACCCACACGGCGAGGACGGCGACGGAGGCGATCGCCGCCGGCCAGCGCCGCCGCTCGCGGACGAGCACGACGCCTGCGAACGCGGGGTAGAGCTTGAGGATCCCGGCGAGCACGATCGGGACCGAGGCGGCCCACGCGGACCGGCGGACGAGCAGCACGCCGAGCGCGACGAGCGCGAACAGCAGCAGGTCGACGTTGCCGCGCTCGACGCCGAGCATCGTCGCCGGCGCGATCAGCGCCGCGCCGTAGACGGCGCCTTCCCCGAGCGTGAGCGGGCCGGTGACCGCGAGCGCCGCGACGAAGAAGACGATCCCGATCGCGATCCCGAGCGGGACCGTGTCGCCCTCGCCGAGCCCGAGGTGCCGCCCGACGAGCCAGATCCGCTCGTAGTTGAACGGGCGGCCGAACGGATCGCAGGGGTTGTTCGTGAACGGGTCGATGCCCTTGTTCGCGCAGTCCCAGGCCGAGGTGACGGAGCGGAGGTCGGCGAAGGAGAGGTCGCCCGGCTCGACACCGACGTGCGCCCACGGCGTCGTCCCCGTGGCTGCGCGGAACGAGAGGAGCACGGCGAGGAAGACGACGACGATCGCCGCCGCGAGCACCCGTCCGTCGAGGTCGCGAGGGCGGCGTCGCATCGCTGCGAGGCTACAGCAGTTAGCCTCCGGCCCATGGACGTCGCCGCGCGCATCGTCACGCTCGAGCTCGCCGAGACGTTCGTCATCTCGCGCGGCGCCAGCGACACCGAGGACGTCGTCGAGGTGACGCTGACCCACAGCGGCGTCCACGGCCACGGCGAGGCGGCCCCGATCGAGCGGTACGACGAGTCGGCGGAGTCGGCGCTCGTCTACGTCGAGGAGCACGCGGAGCTCGTCGGGGACGACCCGTTCGCGATCGAGGAGACGATGGCCCGGCTCCCGGCGAACCAGTTCGCGGCGCGCGCCGCGATCGACGCGGCGCTGCACGACCTCCAGGGGAAGCTGACCGCGCAGCCCGTGTGGCGGCTGCTCGGGCTGCCGCGCTTCGGCCCGCCGACGTCGTGGACGATCTGGCTCGGCGACCCCGACGACATGGCGCGGCGCACCGAGCAGGTCGCGGGCCGGTTCGGGCGCCTGAAGCTGAAGCTCGGCGCGGGGGACGGCCACGACGTCGAGCGCGTCCGGGCCGTGCACCGCGTCGCCGGCGTGCCGCTGCAGGTCGACGTCAACGAGGCGTGGAGCCTCGACGAGGCGCTCGACGCGCTGCCGCAGCTCGAGAAGCTCGGCGTCGAGTACTGCGAGCAGCCGCTCCCGGCGGGGGACCGGGACGGCCCGGAGCTGAAGCGCCGCTCGCCGCTCCCGGTCTACGTGGACGAGGACTGCCACACGCTCGGGGACGTCGCCGCGTGCGCGGAGCGCGCGCACGGGATCAACGTCAAGCTCGCGAAGTCCGGCGGCATCCGCGAGGCGGTGCGCATGGTGCACGCGGCGCGCGCGCTCGGGCTCGGCACCATGCTCGGCTGCATGGTCGAGTCGGGTCTCGGCATCTCCGCCGGCGCGCAGATCGCGAGCCTCTTCGATCACGTCGACCTCGACGGCAACATCCTCATCGCCCACGACCCGTGGCCGGGAGTCCAGCTCGTCGACGGGGTGCAGCTCCCGTCGGAGCAGCCGGGACTCGGCGTCGGCCGAGCATGAGCAGGAAGCAGACGCGCTACCTGATCCTCGCCGAGGGTTTCTCCGGCGACGTGCACTACGGCAAGACGATGCGCGGCGTGCTCCGCTACCGCCGCGACGACGTCGTCGCCATCCTCGACTCCGCGCGCGCCGGCGCGACGGAGGAGGGCGTCCCCGTCCTCGGCAGCGTCGACGAGGCGCTCGAGCTCGGCCCGAACACGGCGCTCGTCGGCGTCGCGACGCAGGGCGGCCGCTTCCCGCCGGCCTGGATCGAGATCCTCGAGCGCTGCCTCGCCGAGGGCCTCGACGTCGAGAACGGCCTGCATGTGTTCCTCTCCGACATGCCGGAGCTGCGCGAGCTCGCGGTTCGGAGCGGCGCCGAGATCCGCGACCTGCGCCGGCCGCCGCGCGACCTCTCCACCGCCACCGGCGCGAACCTCGAGGTGCCGTCGACGATCGTGCTCACCGTCGGCTCCGACTGCGCGATCGGGAAGATGACCGTCTCGCTCGAGCTCGACCTCGAGGCGCGCCGCCGCGGCGTCGAGTCCGTCTTCGTCCCGACCGGCCAGACGGGCATCGCCATCGCCGGCTGGGGGATCGCCGTCGACGCCGTCGTCGCGGACTTCATCGCCGGCGCCGCCGAGCAGCTCGTCGTCGAGGGCGCGGCGCGCGGGGGAGAGCTGCTCTGGGTCGAGGGCCAGGGCGCGCTCCTGCATCCCGTCTACTCGGGCGTGACGCTGGGCCTCTACCACGGCAGCGTCCCGCACCTGCTCGTGCTCTGCCACGAGGCCGGCCGGACCGAGATCGAGGGCGTCGGCGGCGGGCCCCATCGGATCCCTTCTTTGAGTGAGCTCGTCGAGCTGCACGAGCGCACCGCCCTGCCCGCCCGACCGGCTAGGGTTGCGGCGGTGGCGCTGAACACGCGTCAACTGGACGAGGACGAGGCGCGGGCGGCGCTGACGGGGGCCGAGCGAGAGACGGGCCTGCCGGCAGACGACCCCGTGCGGTTCGGCGCGGAGAGGCTCACGGAAGCCGTCCTCTCTGCCGACAAAGGGTAGGAGACGCGGACGCCGAACCCGGCGTCCGTCAGCCCGGACCGACGGAAGGGACGTATTGCGGTGAAGAGGATGCTCGGAGTTGCGGTCGCCGTGGGCGCGCTCGTGCTCGTGTCGGCGGGCGTCGCCGGCGCGGCCAACCCTCAGATCGGGTTCGCCGAGGACCAGACGAAGTACGCGGCCGACGGCGGCAACGCGCTGTTCAACGAGATGAACAAGCTCGGCACGACGACGAACCGCGTTGCGGTCTTCTACAACGCCGACGCGCCGACGGCCATCCAGGACCAGTCCTTCCTCGACAAGATGATCCCGGTCGCGCAGGCCCACCACATCCAGGTCGTCTTCGCCGTCTATCCGATGAAGGCGACGATGGCGCCGACGAACCCGGCCGCCGCGGACACCTTCTGCAACTACGCGGTCAAGGTCATGCAGCGCTACCCGTACGTGCGCAAGGTGATCATCGGCAACGAGCCGAACCAGCCGCGCTTCTGGCAGCCGATCTGGGACGGAAGCAAGCCCGCGTCGCCGGCGGCGATGGAGGTCGTGCTCGCGAGCTGCTACGACAAGCTCAAGGCGTTCGACCCGACGCTCGACGTGATCGGCGTCGGTCTCTCGCCGCGCGGCAACGACAACCCGGGCGCGTCGGACAACTCGTCGATCTCGCCGGTGCGCTGGATCGCCGCCCTCGGCGCCGCGTACAAGCAGAGCGGCCGGACGAAGCCGCTGTTCGACGAGTGGTCCTGGCACTGCTACCCGAACGTCAACACCGACGAGGTCGAGACGGGCTACGCGTGGCCGAACACCGGTTGCGTCAACGCCGCGCGCGTGAAGCTCGCGCTCTGGGACGCTTTCCACGGCACAGGCCAGCCGACGCTCGCCGGCTACCCGATCGACACGACCGGCACCGACCTGTTCGGTCGCGTCTCGATGATGTTCATCGACGAGACGGGCTGGCAGGTCGACACGTCCAACCGCAGCGGGTACGTCAACAACGAGAACGTCCCCGTCGTCTCCGAGGCGAAGCAGGCCGAGGACTACGAGAAGCTCGTGCACCTCGCGAACTGCGAGCCGACGCTGACGGCGTTCCACATCTTCCACGAGATCGACGAGGCCGACCGGACCGGGTTCCAGAGCGGCGTCCTCCGCGTCGACTTCAGCGAGCGCCCCTCCGCGACGGATCCGGGCAACTCGGTCCAGCACGCGATCGCAGCGGACAAGGGCCAGTGCTCCGGCGGCGCGTGGCAGACGCTCGGGTCGTTCCTCTACTCGAACTCGGCGGTCGCGCCGCTCTACAAGAAGTTCCCGTACCAGGCGCCGGCGCCGCTGGCGACCATGGTGATCAGCGGCGGCGGCAAGTACGTCTCGCTCCAGGCGGGCGAGGGCTTCACGTACTCGATCGTCTTCGCGCTCGGGAAGAAGAAGTCGGCGCCGGTCACCGGCGCGGCGCCCAAGACGGTCGCGAGCGTGAAGGTGCCGACCGGCTACGGGCTGGGAACGGCGGTTGTCGTGCTGAAGGCGGAGACGAATCCGGCCCGCACGAGCACCGTGACGGTGAGCCTCAAGAAGTAGACGCGAGCTTGTCATTCGACCGTCCCGGAGCGCCGCTACCGTCAGGCGACCCGGGGCGGCGTGGGAAAGGGGTTGTTCGGGATGAAGATGGGGGTCGTTCTCCTTGCGTGTTGCGCGCTGCTCGCCGGCGCTGCGGGACGGGCGTCGGGCCAGCCGGTTCCGCCGATCAACTGGGGCGTCGCCGACGACGCCTCGAAGTACGCCGACGACGGGGGCGCCTGGTTCTACGGCGAGCTCAAGGGAGCGAACCTGACGGAGAACCGGTGGACCCTCGCGTGGGACCCGAGCAACCCGACGGCGATCGACGAGCTCCCGTTCATCCAGCGGGCCGCGCCGCTCGCTCAGGCCGCGGGCATCCACGTCGTGCTCGTCCTCTACTCGCAGAAGGGATCGCTGCACGATCCGACCGGCTTCTGCAACTGGGCCGCGATCGTCGCGACGACGGCGAAGCAGTGGGGGATCCACGACTACACCGTCTGGAACGAGCCGAACACGCGGCTCTACTGGACGCCGCAGAAGAACGCGAAGGGGCAAGATGTCGCCGCGCCGGCGTACGAGGGGCTGCTGGCGAAGTGCTACGACGCGATCCACGCCGCCGACCCGGACGCGCGCGTGATCGGCATGGGTCTCTCGCCGCGCGCCTCGACGAGCGAGTCGAACGAGCCGCTCGTCTTCCTTCGCGACGTCGGCAGGGCGTACCGCGCCTCCGGCCGGACGCTGCCGATCATGGACCAGCTCTCGATTCACCCCTACCCGAACCCGAGCGCGCCGACGAGCCCGCCGACCGTCGGCTACCCGAACCCGAACCGCTTCGGGATCCCGGACCTCGCGCGCGTGAAGCAGGCGGTCTGGGACGCGTTCAACGGCACCGCCCAGCCGACGACGTTGAACGGGCTGACCTTCCGCATCGACGAGGTCGGCTGGCAGACCGACACGACGAAGTACAAGCAGTACGTCAACCCCGAGAACGTCAGGGTCGTCAGCGAGCAGGTGCAGGCGAACGACATCCGGACGATGGTGACGAAGTACTTCGCCTGCGACCCGACGGTCACCGACGTCGAGCTGTTCCTGCTCGTCGACGAGATCTTCCGGAACGGCAAGGACGCGAACGGCGTCGTCCGCGGCGGCGGCTGGCAGAGCGGGCTGATGACGGCCGGCGGCGAGGGCGTGTCGCAGCCGAAGCTCGCGTACGCGCAGGACGGCCCGTTGTTCGGCCAGGGCCGCGCCGCGTGCACCGGCGCGACGACGCAGTGGGCGCCGAGCCTCGAGGCGACCGCGAAGGTGAAACCGAAGAAGCCGAAGAAGCACTAGTAGCGCCCCGCCCGGCAATGCATGTCCGCTTCTGGCCCGCGATCACGCGGCGCGCTGCGGCGTCCTCGGTCGCGCCGATGGTCACCACTATCGGCGCTCCCTGCGTCCTTGCATCGCTTGGTGCTCGCGACCCAGAAGCTGGACGGCATCACCGGACGGGGCGCTAGGTTTGGCGCCGTGCTCGTCGCGGCGATCGCGGACACGCATCTCCCGCGGGGCGCGCGCCGGATCCCCGACGCGTGCCTCGAGCGGCTGCGCGCCGCCGACCTGATCCTCCACGCCGGCGACGTCTCGACGCTCGCGGTGCTGGAGGAGCTCCGAGCGCTCGGGCCGCCGGTGCACGCGGTCTTCGGGAACGCGGACACGCCGGAGCTGCGGGAGCTCCTGCCGAAGGAGCTCGTCGTCGAGGCGGGCGGCGCGCGGATCGGGATGGCGCACGTCCCCGGCCCCGACGCGGGCCACGAGGTGCGGCTGGCGAAACGCTTTCCCGGCTGCGACGCCGTCGTCTACGGGCACACGCACCGGCCGGAGGTGGCGCGCCACGGCCGCGTCTGGATCCTCAACCCGGGCTCGCCGACGGAGCGGCGGAAGGCGCCGCAGCACACGATGCTCGTCCTCGAGATCGAGGCGGGCGAGATCCGGCCGGAGCTCGTCGTCCTCGACTAGCGCCCGCCGACGATGCGGGCGACCTCGCCCGCCACGGCGACCGGGTCGGCGCCGAGCGCGACGCAGACGGAGACGTGCCCCTCCGCGGTCGGGAGCACGACCTGGTGGAAGTTGCCGTAGCCGACGATCACGAACCGCAGGCCGCCGCAGTCGAGCTCGCCGCGCTGGCGGGTCAGGGTGAGGAGCGCGGGGTTGACGAGGAGCTCCTCGAAGAAGTCCGAGCCGGCCCCGGAGGCGCCGGCGATCCCCTCGCGCTCGGCCAGGTCGACGTCCTGGCCGCTCCCGGAGGCGACGTAGCGGACGTGCGGGCCGAGGGCGAAGATCTCCTCGCGCAGGGCGGCATCCACAGGCTTGAGGCTACAGCCCTTGACACGAACGCGTGTTCGCCTTATCATGGCGAACAGATGTTCGTGAAGCTCCTGATCCCGCTCGTCGCCGCGGCCCTGCTCGTCGGCATGGTCGCCCGCACCTCGCACGGGGCCGGGCCGGAGCGCGTCTACGTCGTCAAGCCGTCGGACACGCTCTGGTCGATCGCCGCACGGAGCTACGGCGGCGACCCGCGCGCCGCGATCTGGCAGATCGAGCACCGGAACGGGCTGCGGACGGACACGCTCCGCCCGGGGCAGAAGCTCTTCCTGCCGTAGCGCCTACGGGTCGCCGAAGATGGCGTGCGTCCCGACCCGCCGCCAGATCACGTGCGGCTCACCGGGCAGCTGACTCTCCCCGTACTGGAACGTTGCGCGACCGTCGTCGGCCCACGTCAGCTCGTACACGCCCGGCGAGCCCTGGACGCCCTTCACCCGCAGACCCTTGCGGAATGCGCCGCCGGCATCGAGGTCGGCGACGAACTTCTCGACGGCGGCCCTGAACGCGGCTTTCTCGGAGGCGGAGAGAGCCTTGTAGTCCTTGTCGAATCGCGGCAGCCGCGTGTATGTGGGCACGGCCTAGTCGTCGAGCGACGCGAGGAAGTCCTCGCTCGATGCGTAGCGGCGACCCTTGCCGGCGCGGATCTCCGCTGCGGCCTCGGCCTCACCGCGCTGCCACGCCTCGGTCCAGAACCATGCCTGCGTCGCGTCGATCACCTTCTGCGGCTTGAGCAGGATGCCCTCGGCCACGACCTCGATCACGACTGGGTCGCCCTCCTCGAGATGGACGGCTTCGCGAATCTCGGCCGGGATGGTCAGCTGCCCCTTGCCGCGCATGATCGAGTTGCTCACGTCGACTCCTTGGCCCCTGTCCGAAAATACGACTATCGGATATTCCGAATTTCAGTCTAGACCAGCCGAGCGCCGGCGTCAACCGGAGCGCCGGCTACATCCCGCGATAGGCGTGCCCGGCCATCGCGTCCGGGTCGAGCATGACGTTGACGATCGCGGGCTCGCCCGAGGCGAGCGCGCGCTCGAGCGCGGGGCGGAGGTCGTCCGCCCGCTCGACGTGCTCGCCGTGGCCGCCGAACGCCTCGACGAGGCGGTCGTAGCGCGACGGCGCCAGCAGCGTCGCCACCTCGGCGTCCGGGCCGTAGATGCCGACCTGCGGGATGCGGATCTCGCCCCAGGCGGCGTCGTTCCCGATCACGATCACCGCGGGGATCCCGAGCCGGGTCAGCGTCTCGAACTCGAACCCGTTCAGCCCGAAGGCGCCGTCCCCCGCGACGACGACCACCTGCGAGCCCGGCTCCGCGGCCTTCACCCCGAGCGCGTACGGCGGGCCGACCCCGAGGCAGCCGAACGGCCCCGGGTCGAGCCAGCGGCCCGGCCGGTGGACGCGGAGGACGCGCGAGACCGCCGCGACGACGTCACCGCCGTCGCCGATCACGACCGTGTCCGGATCGAGGACGGCGTCGAGATCCGCCCCGAGCCGGTAGTGGTGGAGCGGCCCCCGGTCCGACTCGATCTCGGCCCGGTGCTCGTCCCACCACGCCTGCTCCGCCTGGCGCAGCCACGCCAGCCACTCGGAGCGGTCGGAGGCGGGGCGGACCGAGTCGGCGAGCGCGCCGAGGACGGCCGAGCAGTCGCCGGCGATGCCGACGTCGGGCACCCGGTTCCGTCCGAGCTCCGACGCGTCGGCGTGCACCTGGATCAGCGCCGTTCCCTCCGGCAGGCGTCCGAAGCGGAGCCGGAAGTCGAGCCCGGTGCCGGCGACGCACACGACATCCGCCTCCGCCAGCGCGGCCCCGCGCGCGTGTGCGAAGACGAGCTCGTCCTCCGGCGGCAGCGCCCCGCGCGCCGAGCCCTGGAGGAAGACCGGCAGCCGGCCGGCGTCGACGAGCTCGCGCAGCTGCTCCCACGCGCCGTCCCACCAGACGGCGCTGCCGGCCACGAGCGCGGGCCGCTCGGCGCGCGAGAGGAGGTCGGCGGCGCGGGCGATCTCGTCCGGGTCGCCGAACGCGCGCGGCGGCGGGGGCGCGACGCGGAGCTCCCCGGGATCGTCGGCGTCCGCGAAGAGGACGTCCATCGGCAGCTCGAGGTAGACGGGGCCGCGCGGCGGCGCGAGCGCGTGGCGGAACGCCGTCGCGACGAAGTCGGGGATCCGGTCCGCGTCGCCGCAGACCTCGGCCCACTTCGTGATCGGCTTGAACAGCGAGAGCTGGTCGAGCTCCTGGAGCGCGCCCTGCCCGGCCTGGACGAGCGGCCGCGCGCCGCCGACGACGACGAGGGGCGTCTGCGCGGCGAAGCAGTTCGCGACGGCGGTGAGCGTCCCGGTGACGCCCGGGCCCGCCGTGACGACGGCGACACCGCACGCGCGCCGCATCCGTCCCCACGCCTCGGCCGCGTGCGCTGCCGCCTGCTCGTGACGGACGTCGAGCACGCGGACGCCCTCGTGCCGGCAGCCCTCGTAGATCGGCATGACGTGGCCGCCGGAGAGCGTGAACATCGCGTCGACGCCGTGCGCGGCGATCGCCCGCGCCGCGAGCCTTCCGCCCTGGAGCTTCTCGGCCACTGCCGGCCGAGCCTACCGCGCCCGCACTCAGGACACGGAGGCCTCGGCGAGCGGCTCCTCCGACGCGAACGCGCGCGGGTCGCGTCGCAGTGCGGCGAAGAACGCGTCGACGACGGCGGGGGAGAACTGCGTGCCGCGGCCCTCGCGGATCTCGGCCGCCGCCTCCTCGACCGGGCGGGCGCGGCTGTAGGGGCGGTCGCTCGTCATCGCATCCCACGCGTCGGCGAGGCCGACGACGGCGGCCTCGAGCGGGATCTGCTCCGCTGCGAGCCCGTCCGGATAGCCGCGGCCGTCCCAGCGCTCGTGATGGTGGCGGATCAGCGGCACGGCCTCGCGCAGGCGGCCGAGCTTGCCGACGATCGCGGCGCCGTCCTCGGGGTGGCGCTTGATCAGCGCATACTCCTCGGTCGTGAGCGACTCCGGCTTCGTCAGGATCGCGTCGGGGACGCGCAGCTTGCCGATGTCGTGGAAGAGCCCGGCGAAGCCGAGCGCGTCGAGGGCGGCGGGCGCGAGCCCGAGCTCCGCGCCGACCGTCAGTGCGATCCGCTGCACCCGCTGCGAGTGACCCGCCGTGTACGGGTCCTTCGCGTCCACTGCGGCATTGAGGCTCTCGACCGCCTCGAGCGCACTCTCCTCGAGCCGCCGGTACGAGTCGAGAAGCCGCTCCGACCGCTCCCGGAGCGCCTCGTTCTGCCGGCGCAGCGTGCGCGAGGCGCCGCGCACGAGCACCGTCAGCGCGGCGTAGAGGGCGAGGAAGACGCCGACGAGCGTGAGCCAGATCATCGTCCGGCGGGAGCCGATCAGGTGCTGCAGCGAAGCCGGGTCGGCGTAGATCTCGTAGGCGCCGATCGCGTGCGTCCCGTCGGCGCTCTCGATCGGCGCGTACACCTGGAAGAGCTGCGAGAACCCGAGGTGCCGCTCGACCGCGTTCTCGCCCTCGCCGTCCGTCCCGATCATGTCGGCGACGGCGCGGTTCTGACGGATCGCCGCGCCGAGCTCGTCGTCGAGCGGGAACCGGCGGCCGATGCGGCTGCGGTCGCGGTTCGTCCACGCGAGCGTGCCGTCCGGCCGCCAGACCTTCACGGTCACGACCTCGGGCTGCGCACGCAGCGTCCGCAGGAGCGCACTGTCGCCGCTCGCGCCGAGGACGATGCGGTCGCCGTGGACGAGGGTCGGGCCGACGACCGAGTCGACGTAGCGCGTGAGCGAGCCCCGCTCGGAGTCGAGCGCCTCCGACTGCAGCGCGCGCGTCAGCACCCACCCGAGCGCGACCGCGCCGGTGACGAGGATGACCGCGGACGCGACGAGAAACCGGTCCAGCAGAGTCAGGGATCGTTCCAGCCTGCGGCGGGTGCCGCCGCGTCGTGTCGATTCCGCGCTCTTCACGATCGTGCCCTGTCGCGCCCGTTATCGGCGTTCCGGCCCGGCCGGTTGAGCGCCCGCTCCTAGAATCGGCCCCCGTGGACCTCGATCTCGTCTTCCTCGGCACCTCGGCCTCGATGCCGACGGCCCAGCGCGCCCCGGCCGCGTTCCTGCTGCGGCGGGGCGGTGAGCGGCTGCTGTTCGACTGCGCCGAGGGGACGCAGCGGCAGCTCCAGCGCTCCTCCGTCGGGCTGCCCGACCTCGAGGAGATCTTCCTCACGCACCTCCACGCCGACCACTTCCTCGGCCTGCCGGGGATGCTGAAGACGTTCGCCCTCCGCGGCCGCGAGGAGCCCGGGCTGACCGTCTACGGGCCGTCCGGCGTGAAGCAGCTGTTCGGGCAGCTGCGGCCGTTCCTCGGCCGCCTGCCGTACGCGCTGACGGTGGTCGAGGTCTCTCCGGGCGAGACGCTGGAGCGCGGCGGCTACCGGATCGCGATGTTCGCCGTCGACCACGGCGTGAGCGCGGTCGGCTACGCGCTCGTCGAGGACGAGCGGCCCGGGCGCTTCGACGTCGAGACCGCCGACGCGCTCGGCGTCCCGTCGGGGCCGGAGCGGGGGACGCTCCAGCGCGGCGAGCCCGTCACGCTCGCCGACGGCCGCGTCGTCACCGCCGAGGCGGTGCTCGGGCCGTCGCGTCCCGGCCGGAAGGTCGTGCTGACCGGCGACACCGCGCCGGCGCCGTCGGTCGTCCAGGCCGCGCACGGCGCCGACCTGCTCGTCCACGAGGCGACCTTCTCGGACGAGGAGAAGGAGCGGGCGCGCGAGACGCTGCACTCCACGGCGGCGGAGGCGGCCGAGGTGGCGCGGCTCGCGCAGGTGCGGCTGCTCGCGCTCACGCACGTCTCGACTCGGTACTTCGGGCCCGAGCTGGCGCGCGAGGCACGCCAGGTCTTCCCGGACACGGTCGTGCCGCGCGACTTCGACGTGATCGCGGTGCCGTTCCCCGAGCGCGGCGCGCCGCAGCTCCTGAAGGGTGGCGCCCGGCCGGAGCCCGCCGAGCCCGTATGATCCTGAGGCGATGACCCGGATGGTGCAGGTCGCCGTGGCAGGCGACGTCACGGAAGCCGAGGAGCTGCAGGAGATCCTCCGCAACGCGGGCATCGAGTCCGAGCTCGAGGCCGAGGGCGAGGACGATCCGCTGACCGTGCTCGTGCCGGAGTCGTCGCTCGAGGCGGCGCAGGACGCGATCGAGGCTCTCAGCGAGCCGGACGACCTCATCGCCGAGCCGTAGACCGGATTTCGGCGCGCGCGCCGCGCGCTACGACGACCTCCGCCCGGCGGACGCGGGGTGGTGGGAGCTGTTCGAGCTGCTCGTCCGCGAGGGCGACCTGCGCGGCCGGCGCGTGCTCGAGGTCGGCTGCGGTACCGGCGTGCTCGCCGCCGCGCTCGCCGAGCGGGAGGCGGCGCGCGTCTGGGCGGTGGACGACGAGCCGGCGATGGTCGAGGTCACGCGCGCGCGCCTGCCGCGCGGCGCCGGCGTGCGCGTCGGGCGCGCTGAGGAGCTGCCGTTCCGCGACGGCTGGTTCGAGCGCGCGCTGCTACGTCTCGTCGTCCACCTCGTCGACCGGAGCCGCGCGCTGCCGGAGCTGCGGCGCGTGCTCGCGGACGGGGGGCGCGCCGTCGTCGCGACCTTCGACCCGTCCCACTTCGACGGCTTCTGGCTCACCCGCCTGTTCCCGTCGCTCGAGGCGATCGACCGCGCACGCTTCCCGGAACCGGAGCGGCTCCGGCGGGAGCTCGAGGCCGCGGGCTTTGCCGCGACTCGCATCGTCCGCCTGTCGCAGGCGCACGAGCTCGACCGCGAGACCGCGCTCGCGCGCATCCACGGCCGTCACATCTCGACGTTCGACCTCCTCGACGAGGACGAGCTCGCGGCCGGGACCGCGCGTGCGGAGCGCGAGCTCCCGGAGCGTGTCCCGGTCCGGCTCGAGTGGGCCGTCGTCGTCGCCGACTGCCCGGCCGCCGGGAAGTCGTGACGTTTTCGTATTGGGGCCTGGCCCCAGCCTGTGGACAGCGGAGGAGCTCGGAACGCACGCACGGCGCTCGTCTGCGCGTCGCGGCGCCACGCGTGCCAGTGCGGCCGGGGCCAGGCCCCGTGACGAGAGGCTTGAAACTTCCCAGCGGGGGCTCGGCTAGGCCGCGGCTTCTCCCGATGCGCTCGCGCGCTGCGCGGCGACGAAGTCGCGGTACCAGTAGAAGCTCCCCTTCGGCACGCGCTCGAGCGTCGCGTAGTCGATGTAGACGAGCCCGAACCGCTTCCAGTAGCCCCACGCCCACTCGAAGTTGTCGAGCAGGGACCAGACGAAGTAGCCGCGCAGCGGCACGCCGGCGGCGAGCGCGCGCCCGGCGGCGTCGATGTACGACCCGAGGTACGCCTGCCGCTCGTGGTCGTCGACGGAGCCGTCGTGGCCGCGGACGTCGGCGAACGCCGCGCCGTTCTCCGTGATGTAGACCGCCTCCGGCTTGTAGTCCCGCTTGACGCGGACGAGCAGGTCGTGGAGCCCGTCGGGGGTGATCTCCCAGCCCATGTCGGTCCGCTCCGCCTCGAGGCGCCGCACGATCCTCGAGCGCCCGCCGTTCGGGTCGGCTGCGACGAGCGGGGACGAGTAGTTGTTGACGCCGAGGAAGTCGATCGGTGCGGCGATCGTCTCCATGTCGCCGTCGCGGATCTCCGGCATGATCTCCGTCCACGCCTCGACCATGTCCTCCGGGTAGTGCCCGAGGAAGATCGGGTCGAGGAACCAGCGGTTGTGCATCCCGTCGACCCAGCGCGCCGCGGCCGCGTCCGCCGGGTCCCCGCTCGCGGCGTAGGGATGGTCGAGGTTCAGCGTGATCCCGATCTCGGCCTGCGGGGACGCGGCGCGGAGGATCTCGACGGCCCGCCCGTGCGAGAGCAGCAGGTGGTGCGCGGTCGCGAGCGCGTCCGTCTCCGACATGCGGCCGGGCGCGTGGTGGCCCCAGCCGTGGCCGATCCAGGAGACGACCCACGGCTCGTTGTGCGTGATCCAGTGGCGGACGCGGTCGCCGAGCCGCGCTGCGACGGCCTCGACGTACTCGCAGAACGCCCCGACGGTCTCGCGCGCGGGCCAGCCGCCGCGCTCCTCGATCACCTGCGGCGTGTCCCAGTGAAAGAGCGTCACGTACGGGTCGATCCCGCGACCGAGCAGCTCGTCGACGAGCCGGTCGTAGAAGTCGAGCCCGACGGCGTTCACCGTCCCGCGGCCCTTCGGCAGCACCCGGGGCCACGCGATCGAGAAGCGGAAGGCGTCGACGCCGAGCTTCTGCATCAGCTCGATGTCGTCGCCGTACCGGTGGTAGAAGTCGCACGCCACCGCGCCTGTGTCGCCGTTCCGGACCTTGCCGGGAGTCGCGCAGAAGCGGTCCCAGACGCTCTCGCCGCGGCCGTCCTCGTGGACGGCGCCCTCGATCTGGTACGCGGCGGTCGCCGCCCCCCAGACGAAGCCGAGCGGGAAGGGGCTACTGATCTGGTCGGCCATTGGTTTCCTCTCGACTCCTGGGTGAGGGTGCGGTGACGTGACAGCGGGCGCCGCGGCCGAACCCGTCGAGGACGAGCTCGGGCGTGACGTGCGAGCAGACGTCGACGGCGATCGGGCAGCGCGCGAGGAAGCGGCAGCCCTCGCGCGGGTCGACGGCGGCGGACTCCTGGCCGGCGCCGAGCTCGACGCGCGCCTCCGCAGCGAGGCTCGGGTCGGGGACGGCGGACAGCAGGAGCCGCGTATAGGGATGCTGCGGACGCTCGAGCACCTCGTCGATCGGCCCCTGCTCGACGATCTGGCCGGCGTACATGACGAGGACGTCGTCGGCGACGTAGCGCGCGCTCGCGAGGTCGTGCGTGACGTAGAGGAACGCGAGCCCGTGCTGCTCCTTCAGGTCGACGATGAGATTGAGGATCCCGATCCGGATCGAGACGTCGAGCATCGAGGTCGGCTCGTCGGCGATGAGCACCGCGGGCTCGACCGCGAGCGCGCGCGCGATCGAGACACGCTGCCGCTGGCCGCCGGAGAGCTCGTGCGGGTACTTCGCCGCGATCTTCTCGGGCGGGACGAGCCCGACGGTGTCGAGCAGCTCGTTGACGCGCTCGTCGATCTTGCCGCGCGGGACGATGCCGTGGATGGCGAGCGGCCGCGCGAGATGGTGGCGGACCGTCTTGACCGGGTTCAGCGAGTCGAACGGATCCTGGAAGATCATCTGGACGCGCGACCGGTACTCGAGCGCGCTCTTGCGGCCCCTGTCACCGGCGATGTCCTGCCCGTCGAGCAGGACGCTGCCGCCGGTCGGCTCGTACAGGCGCAGCAGCAGCTTCGCCACGGTGCTCTTGCCGCTTCCGCTCTCGCCGACGAGGGCGGTGACGCGGCCCGGCTTCAGCGTGAACGAGACGTCGTCGACGGCGTGCACGCGCTCGCGCGTGATCAGCCCGCCGCCGACCGGGAACTCCTTCCGGAGTGCGCGGACCTCGAGCTCGGCGCGGCGGCGGTCGGCGGCGGGCGCGGCGCTCACTGGGCCGCCTCGACGCGGTGGCAGGCGACGAGATGGCCGGGCGCGACCTCGCGCAGCTCCGGGTGCTCGTTCGTCTGGCGGAAGTAGAGGTACGCGTCCTCCGGCTTCGCGTACGGGCAGCGCGGCGCGAAGCGGCAGCCGACCTGCGGCTCGGCGAGGTCGGGCGGCGAGCCGGGGATGCCGGCGAGCTTCAGCCGCGGTCCCGTCAGCGGCGGGAACGACTCGATCAGGCCGTTCGTGTAGGGGTGCTGCGCCCTCTCGCGCAGCGCGGCCGCCGGCGCCGACTCGACGATCTCGCCCGCGTACATGATGGCGATGCGGTCCGCGACCTCGAGCAGGAGCGAGAGGTCGTGCGTGATGAACAGGACGGCGAAGCCGCGCTCGCGCTGGAGGTCCTGGATCTGCTGGAGGATCTCGCGCTGGATGACGACGTCGAGCGCTGTCGTCGGCTCGTCCATGATCACGAGCTCGGGCTCGAGCGCGAGCGCCATCGCGATGATCACGCGCTGGCGCATGCCGCCGGAGAGCTGGTGCGGATACGAGTCGACACGGCGCGGGTCGATGCCGACGAGCTCGAGCAGCTCGCGCGCGCGGTCGAGCGCCTTGCCCCTCGACACGCGCTCGTGCGCCTGCATCATGTCGACGAACTGCGTGCCGACGCGGAGGACGGGGTTGAGCGCGTTCATCGCGCTCTGGAACACCATCGAGACGTTGCGCCAGCGGAACTTGCGCAGCTCTTCCTTGCCGAGGCCCGTGATCTCCTGACCGCGGAAGCGGATGCTGCCCCCGGTGATGCGTCCCGGCGGCCGGACGATCTGGAGGATCGCGCTCGCGACGGTCGTCTTCCCGCAGCCCGACTCGCCCGCGAGCCCGACGATCTCGCCCGCGCGAATCGCGAGGTCGATGCCGTCGACCGCATGCACCGGCCGTGCGACGCCGTAGACGACGTGGAGGCCGCGCACGTCGATGAGCGTCTCGGACTCGCGTGCGCTGCCGGGCGTGCCGGGGAGGTCGACGGCGACCGTCACGACGCCTCCGCGCGCGGCCGCGCCGGCCGGCTCGGGAGGATCAGCTCCGTCAGGCGGTGCGCGAGCCCGCCGCCGACGCGCTCGGTGCGCAGGCGCGGGTTCGACACCTCGTCGATCCCGGCGAGGAGGAAGGTGAGCCCGAGGACGGTGAGCGCGAGCGCCGCGCCGGGGGCGATGAACGACCACCACTCGCCCTGGAGCACGGCGGAGTTCGTCTGCGCCCAGTAGAGCGTGACGCCCCACGCGGGCTTCTGGAGGCTGCCGAGCCCGAGGAACTCGAGCCCCGCGTCGGTGAGGAGCGCGATGTAGAAGACGAGCACCCACGCGGCGGCGATGCGGCTGATCATGTTCGGCATCAGCTCGCCGAAGATGATCCGGTGCGTCGACTCGCCGGCGGCCTTCGCCGCCTGGACGAAGTCGCGGTTCCGCAGCGACATCGCCTGGCTGCGGAGGATCCGCGCCTCGAACGCCCAGAGCACGAGCCCGAGCACGAGCACCATCGTCCAGAGGCCGCGCGCCTTCAGGAACCCGGAGATGACGACGAGCAGCGGGATCGTCGGGAGGACGAGGAAGATGTTGATGAGGGCGTTGATCCCCTCGTCGACGAGCCCGCCGGAGTACGCGGCGAGCACGCCGAGGATGGTCGCCACCGTCGTCGCGAGCGTCGCGGCCGCGAAGCCGAGCAGGAGCGAGCGGCGCGCGCCGACGACGACCTGCGCGAAGACGTCGCTGCCCTGGTCGGTCGTCCCGAACAGGTGGTGCCACGACGGCGCCTGCCGCGCCGCGAGCAGGTTGAACGCGTTCGGGTCCTTCGACGCGAAGAACGGCCCGATCGCCGTCAGCAGCACGATGAACGCGAGGATCCCGAGCCCGAGCCGGGACTTCGGGTTCGCGAGCAGCAGCCGGAGCCAGCCGGGGGCGTGGAGGCGCTTCATCAGCTCGAGCGCACGCGCGGGTCGAGGATGAGGTTGAGGATGTCCATGAGGAAGTTCGCGCCGATCACGCAGAACGCGAGCACGAGCAGCAACGCCTGCGAGAGCGGGTAGTCCGAGCCGAGCACCGCCTGCTGGAGCGTGAGACCGGCGCCGGGATAGCTGAAGACGTACTCGATGAAGACGACCCCGCCGACGGCGGTCGCGAACTGCGCGGCGAACCCGTTCAGCGGCGGGAGGATCGCGTTGCGCCCGGCGTAGCTTCGCATCACGCGACGGTCCTTCAGTCCCTTGGCGAAGCCGACGGTGACGTAGTCCTCGCCGATGGTGTTGATCATGACCGTGCGCATGTTCAGCACCCAGCCGCCGGTGAACGCCGCGAGGATGACGAGCGCCGGCAGCTCGGCATGCCGCGTCGCGCTCGAGATGAACGTCCAGTTGAAGCCCGGGGAGAGGCCGTTGTCGTACGCGTGCTGGATCGGGAACCACTGGAGCTTCAGGCCGAGGAAGTAGACGCAGAGCAGTGCGGTGAAGAACGCCGGGAACGCGCTGAGCGACATCATCGCCGGGACGACGACCGAGTCGACCGCGCGACCGCGGCGCCACGCGGCGACCATCCCGATCGTCGTGCCGAGCACGAACGCGAGGAAGAACGAGACGCCGACGAGGATGATCGAGTAGGGGAGCGTGCGCCCGACGACCGTCGCGACCTTCGCCGGATAGTTCGACGTCGAGACGCCGAAGTCGAAGTGGGCGATCCGGTGCAGGTAGAGGACGTAGTCGTGCCAGAGCGAGCCCTTGCCGCCGCCGAGCAGCGCCTCGTACGTCTTGACGATCCCCGGATTCGACTGGATCTGCGAGGGCGAGAGGTGCTGGAGGACGCCGCCGACCGGGTCACCCGGCATCAGCCGCGGCAGCAGGAACGTCAGCGTGATCGCCACCCACATGGCGAACACGTAGAAGAGACAGCGACGGAGGAACCAGCGCATGGGAGCGAGAGGGAGTATCGCGGCAGGCCCGCCCGGAGGCGAGCCCGCCGCGAACTTCGATCCTTCTGCCTATGCGCCTGCCTGGCCGCCCGGGCAGATCTTCGTGAACGACAGGATGTTGTCGGGGAACGTCGTGAAGATCGGATCACCGAAGAAGTTCTTCGGCGAGTCGAAGCAGTGGAAGTACTTCGTGCTGTACGTCGACCACCGCGGGCCGATGAACAGCGGGACGATCGGCAGCTCGTTCAGCCAGATCTTCTCGAGCGAGGTGGCGATCGCCTGCTGCTTCTTCGGGTCGAGCGTCGCCTTCCACTGGTTGAGGAGGGACGTCGCCGTGGCGTCGTACGTGTGCTCCCAGTTGCCCGTGCCCGTCGCGTCCTGGCCGGACGGGATGTACGCGTTCTGGCTGAAGTTCGCGTTGAAGAAGCCGTACGGCGAGCCCTGCGACCCGTTCTGCCAGAGCAGCGTCGGGTTCTTCGTCGACGACGCGTTCGGATACCACGAGTTCCAGTCCGGCTCGAGCGCGACCTGCGAGTTGATCCCGATCGCCTGGAGGTTCTTCGTGATGATCTGGTTCGACGCGACCCAGTCCGACCAGCCCGAGATCACGTGGATGTTGAGCGTGACCGGGTTGCCCTTCGGGTCGATCAGCTGGCTGCCCTTGTAGGTGAAGCCGGCCGCGGTCAGGGTCGACTTCGCCTTCGCCGGGTCGTAGGTGGCGAGGGCCTTCGCGTCCGCCTTCACCGTCTTGTCGGCGACCCAGGACGGGAACAGGCCGTTCAGCCCGATTGCGTCGGTCGGCGGCGCGTAGCCGTACTCACCGAGCTTCGAGACGGTGTTCCGGTCGATCGCGTAGCTCAGCGCCTTCCGGAACGCCACGAGGCTGTACGGGTACTGCGTGTCGTCGAAGACGAGCGAGATCGGGTACGCCGTCGTCGCGTAGAACGCGTGGAAGTGCTTCGGGTCCTTCGCCGTGTACGCCTGGGCGACGTTCGGGACGAAGTTGTGCGTCCAGTCGACCTGGCCGCTCTGGATCAGTGCGAGGGCTGCGTCGTTCGACGAGGCCTGCGTGTACTCGAGGCAGGGGATCAGCGGCTTGCCGGCCTGCCAGTAGTTCAGGTTCTTCGAGAAGACGTAGTCCTGGCCGGTGAAGCGGGTGATCCGGTCGAACGGGCCCGAGCCGACCGGGTTCGGGTTCGTGAACGTCGCCGGGTCGGAGATGTTCTGCCAGATGTGCTTCGGGATGACCATGACGCCGTTCAGCGTCGACGCGATGAACTGCGAGTCGGGGACCTTGAGGTTGATGACAACCTGGGTCTTGCCCTTCGCCGCCACCGAGGCGATGTTCGTGTCGGGCCGCGCGTAGCCGGAAAGGTCCATGGTGGCGCTCTGCTTGCCGTCCGTCAGGCTGTAGACGACGTCGGCCACGGTCAGCGGCTGCTTGTCCGACCACTTGACGCCCTGCGCGATGTTCAGCGTGAGCGTCTTGCCGCCGTTCGACCACTTCCAGCTCTGGGCGAGCCACGGGACCGCCGGCTTCCCGCCCTCGGGCGAGATGATGAGCGGCTCGTAGATCGCGCCCTTGACGAAGGCGCCGCTGGGGAGCCCCGTCGCCGTGAACGGGTTGAAGTTCTTGACGAAGGTCGGGTCACCGGAGCCTGTCATGACCAGGCACTGGTGCGCGTTGGCGCTCGCGATGATGCGCGGCGCCGCCGGCGCCGAGGCGGTGACGGCGAGCGCGACGACCGCGGAGACGGCGACGAGGAGCCCGGCGCTGAGACCGAGCCTGCGTGCCGTGCAGGGGTGGCGTGACATCTGCTGACTTCCTTTCTCGCCCCGCGACGGGGCGACGAGGGCGGACCAGCGTCAGAATTGGATTCCGGGAATTCCCGGGAACCGTAAACAGGTTCTTCCGAGAAAGTCAATAGACTGTTACAAGGATCGCGCCTTGTTCCAGGAAGGAAGCCGCGTTATTGTCCCGTAACAAGGCTGAAACTGTTACAGCTTTCGACATGGTCGAGCAGCCGGACACCCACCCCGAGCCGCGCTTCCGCGGCCGCGCGACGATCCGAGACATCGCCGATCTCGCGGGCGTGTCGATCGCGACCGTCTCGCGCGTGCTCAACGACCGGCCGGACGTCGCGCCGGAGACGCGGGAGACCGTCCTCCAGGTCGTCAGGGAGCAGGGCTTCAAGCGGGCCGCCCGCGCCAACGCGCCTGCGCCGAAGACGAGGACGGGCTCGATCGGCCTGATGCTCCCGAACGTGAACGACGCGTACTTCGGCCCGATGATCTACGGCGCATCGGAGGCGCTGTACGAGTCGGACCTCCGCACCGTCATCTGCCCGACCCTGCAGGAGCACGACCGCGAGGTCTCGCTGATGGAGCGGCTGATCCGCGGCGGCTCGACCGACGGCGCCATCCTCATTCTTCCCGAGGAGCGAGAGGACGAGCTGCTCAGCCTCCACCGGCAGGGCTATCCCTTCGTCGTCGTCGACCCGCGCGAGCGGTCGCCGGAGGGGATCCCCTGCGTCTCGGCCACCCACACGGTGGGGGCGAAGCAAGCGACGCAGCACCTGCTCGCGCTCGGCCATCGCCGGATCGGGGCGATCGCCGGCGTCCCCGGCTGGTACGCGACCGAGGAGCGGCTGCTCGGCTTCCGAGCGGCGCTCGCGACCGAGGGGATCCTTCCCGACCCGGAGCTGATCGTCTACACGGACTGGCAGACGCCCCGCGGCATCGAGGCGGCCGAGCAGCTGCTCTCGCTCCCGAACCCCCCGACGGCGATCTTCGCCTTCAACGACAACGTCGCGATCGGCGCCCTCCATGCGGCGCACCGGCTCGGGATCCGTGTGCCGGACGACCTGTCCGTGATCGGCTTCGACGACACGACGCTCGCCGAGCTCGTCATTCCGCGGCTGACGACGGTGCGCCAGCCGCTGGCGGAGATGGGCCGGATCGGCGTGAGCCTGCTGCTGCGGATCCTCGAAGGCCAGCGGATCGAGGCGCTCCGGCTCGAGCTCTCGACGGAGCTCGCCGTGCGGGAGTCGACGGCGCCGCCGCGCGTCCCGACCGTGACGTGAAGCGCGGGCCGACCGTCGCGCTGGCGGCCGCCGCCGTCGCGGCGGCGCTTGCCGCGGGCGGCGCGCGGAGCACGTCCGCGGGCGGCTTCTCGATCGTCCGGCTCGTCTCGGACGGCGGTGTCCCGGCCGCGTCGGTCGACCGCGTCCTCGTCAACGGCTGGGGGCTCGTCGCCGGCCCGACCGGGCCGTTCTGGACGACGAACGAGGCGTCCGACCGGAGCGCCCTGTACACCGGAGCGGGCCTGAAGCAACGGCTGACCGTGCGCGTCGCCGGCGGGCCGACGGGGATCGTCTACAACCCGGGCGACGGGTTCCGCGTCTCCGGTGGCGGCCACTCCGATCCCGCACGCTTCATCTACGCCTGCGAGGACGGGCGCATCCGCGCGTGGACGCCGACGGTGCCGGCGGGCTGGTCGACGACCGCCGTCGTCGCGGTCGACGCCGCCGGGCAGGCGGCGATCTTCCGCGGCGTTGCGCTCGCCGCCGGCCGTCTGTACGCGACCGACTTCCACAACGGCCGCGTCGACGTCTTCGACTCGCGCTGGCGGCGGGTGGCGATGCCGAAGGGCGCGTTCTCCGACCCGGCCGTCCCCGCCTGGTACGCGCCGGACAACATCGAGGCGCTCGACGGGCGCCTCTACGTCACGTACGTCTACCGCGCGCCGGTCGACGGCAACGACGCGCCGAGCGGCGGCTACGTCGACGAGTTCGCGACGGACGGGAGGCTCGTCGCGCGCGTCGCGGCGAAGGGGGCGCTCGCGGAGCCGTGGGGGCTCGCGCTCGCGCCGCGCTCGTTTGGGCGATTCGGCGGCGACCTGCTCGTCGCCAGCTTCGGCAGCGGGCACGTCGACGCCTACCGGCGCACGGCAGGCGACTGGCGGTACGACGGCGCGCTCGCCGGCGCCGACGGACGGCCGCTCGTCGTCAACGGGATCTGGGGTCTCGCGTTCGGGAACGGCTCGGACGCCGGCCCGCGCGACCGGCTGTTCTTCATGGCGGGCCCGCACGCCTGGCGCGGCGCGAGCGAGCTCGAGGTGCACGGGCTGTTCGGCGCGATCGCGGCGGTTTCGTCCTAGATCTGCCAGGAGCCGCCGCGCATGATCGTCACGCGCGCGCCGCTCTTCGCGATCCCGGTCACCTCGACCTCGTCGGAGCCGATCATGAAGTCGATGTGCACGCCGCTCGCGTTGATGCGCTCGATGTCGGCGGCGTCGGCGACCGGCGCCGCGTATGCGTCGCCGAGCGCGAGATGGCTCGCCGCGTTCTCGTCGAGCAGCGTCGCGTAGAAGGTGCGGCCGAGCTTCCCGATCCGGCTTTCGCGGTCGACGAGCGCGACCTCGCCGAGCCGCGACGCGCCGTCGTCGACGGCGCAGCGCTTCCGCAGCGTCTCCGCGTTCGTGTCCGCGTCGATCTGGACGACCCGCCCGCCCTCGAAGCGGATGCGCAGTCCCGTGATGAGCGAGCCCGCGACGTCGAGGGGCTTCGTCGCCGAGACGACGCCCTCCGTCCGCTCCGGGTCCGGGGTCGTGTAGACCTCCTCGGTCGGGATGTTCGGCACGTGCCGGACGCCGGTGCGCGTGTGCGAGGCGCCGCCCTCCTTCGCGAAGCGGGAGCTGGGGAGCAGGCCGACGGTGAGGTCGGTGCCTGGGCCGGCGAAGTGGAGCGCGTCGAGGTCGAGCGCGTCGAGCCGGCCGGCCACCTGCCAGATCTCGTCGATCCGGTCGGTCCACGCCTGCGCCGGGTCGGGCTCGTCGAGCCGGCAGACGTGGACGACGTCGTGCCAGAGCCGCTCGAGCGCCTCGCCGGCGTGCAGCTCGGGATACACGGTCTGCGCCCAGCGGCGCGTCGGGAACGGCGACAGCGTCCACGCGACCGAGCGGTCGTCGATGACCCTGAAGACCTCCTCGAGGTGCGGGAGCCGGTCGAGCCCTGCGCGCGCCGGATCGACGCCGTCGAGCAGCCCGGGCGGGACGATCGGCACGAGCACGGCACGGGCGGCGTCGAGCTCGCCGAGCTCGAGCATCCGCCGGCCGAGCCACGGCGGCACCCACTCGAGCGTGCCGTCGGGCGCGCGCTCGGCGCGGATCCGCTTCACGGTCGGGTCGAAGTAGGACGCATCGACGTAGCGCGCGCCGCGCGCGTACGCGGCCCGGGCGATCTCCGCGACGAGCGGCTGCGCCTCGGGCGCCGCGTCGACCGCCAGCACCTGGTCCGGCTGGACGTTCGCGCCGACGGAGACGATCAGGTCGGCATAGCGGGTGAGGACGGCGGCGTCCACGCCGCGGAACGCTAGCGGGTCGAGGCGGACGCCTCGGCGCGCAGCGCGGCGGCGCGCGCCCGCGGCCGCCGGATCCGCACGTGCTCGGCGACGAGATACGAGCCGACGACGAGCGCCGCCGCGAGCGCCTGCGCGAGCAGTCCCTCGACCGTCGGGAACGCGGCGAGCCAGAGCCCGACCCAGCCGGGGAACGCGACGCCGATGCCGTGCACCGGCAGCCAGCCCGCGAGCTGGAGCTCCTGGACGCTCTCGCCGACCATCACGAGCAGGACGAATCCGAGCAGGACGCCGGTGGCGACGAGCATCCGCCGATAGGGGAGCCGCCGCTGGAGCGCGAACATCAGCGCGCCGACGGCGGCGGTGAACGCCAGGCCGAGCGCCACGCCCTCGAGGACGGTCGTCGAGCCGGCGGTGAGGCGGAGGTTCTGGAGGAACAGCACGACCTCGAACCCCTCCCGGTAGACCGCGGTGAAGCCGAGCAGCGCGAGCCCGAGCAGCGCTCCGCGTCCCGCGTCGCCGTCGAGCAGGCGGCGCCGCTTGCGGTTGTGCGCCGAGATCCAGCCGGTCCAGTAGATCTTGTGGAAGAACCAGTTCATGACGACGAGGAGCACCGCGACCGCGAGCAGCCCGGTCGCGGCCTGGACGTCGAGGCCGGGGCCGCCGAGCGCGCCGATGATCCAGATCGCGGCGAACCACGTGGCGACGGTGAGCGCGAGCGCCGCTCCCGCACCGGCCGCGACGGGGCGGCGGAAGGCACGGTTCGCGCCGACGAAGCTCGCCGTGAACGCCGCGAGCACGAGCACCGCCTCGAGCCCCTCGCGGAAGACGAGCAGCGCGCTGTCGACGACGACGGCGCCGTGGCTCAGGTGCGCGCCGGGCGCGGTGGGATCCGGCACGCCGTTCGGGGCGGTCACCGCCTTCCACGAGAGCGCCGCGATCGCCGCGAGCGCGACGAGCGTCCACGCCGACCGGCGCAGGAGCAGCTTCCGGCGCGCGAGGTCCTCGGCTGTCGGGCAGCGCTCCACCATGTAAGGGCGACCTTACACGACGTGTATGGGCTTCCGTGACACCACTCGTGCGGGCCGTCCGCCGGAGCGGCTAGGCTGCGCGTCGACACGAGTCCTTTAACCCGGTCCAGCGAGGCCGGAAAGGAGCCGAATGATGACGCACGCCCCGAATGGGATAACGACCGGCCCGTCGACGCCCGCCGTTCCATGAGCACGGTGGAGGCGTCCGGAAAGATTCTCCTCGACGCCGACCAGCTCTCCCGGACGATCACGCGGATCGCCCACGAGATCATCGAGGCGAACCCGGAGATCGCCGACGTCGCGCTCGTCGGCATCCAGACCCGCGGCGTCCCGCTTGCGCACCGGCTCGCGCGGCTGATCGAGGACCGCACCGGCACGGAGCCGCAGCTCGGCGCCGTCGACATCACCTTCTACCGCGACGACGTCAGCGTGCGCGGCGGCGAGGCGCCGCTCGCGCCGCAGCCGCTCGTGCGGGCGACGCAGCTCGACTTCCCGCTCGACGGGCGCACCGTCGTCCTCGTCGACGACGTGCTCTACACGGGCCGGACGATCCGCGCGGCGATCGACGCGCTGTTCGACTACGGGCGCCCCGCGCGCGTCCAGCTCGCCGTCCTCGTCGACCGCGGGCACCGCGAGCTGCCCATCCGTCCCGACTACGTCGGCAAGAACCTGCCGACCTCCCGCGACGAGCGGATCCAGGTGCAGCTGCTCGAGGTCGACGAGGTCGACCGGATCCTGCTCGTGCCGAGCCCGGAAGAGGAGTCCCGATGAGCCAATCGTCCATCCGCCTCGTCAACGACGACCTGCGCCCGCCCGGCCCGCCGCCGCGGCGCCACTGCATCTCGATCGCCGACATGACGCGCGACGACGTCGAGCGGCTGCTGGGCACCGCGCGCACGTTCGAGTCGACGATGGACCGGCAGGTGAAGAAGCTGCCGACGCTGAAGGGGCACCTCGTCGTCAACCTCTTCTACGAGTCCTCGACGAGGACCTCGTCGAGCTTCGAGCTCGCCGCGAAGCGGCTCTCCGCGGACACGATGAACATCAAGTCGTCCGGCTCGTCCGTCGACAAGGGCGAGTCGCTGAAGGACACGGCGCTCACGCTCGGCGCCTACGACCCGGATGTGATCGTCATCCGCCATCCCGAGATCGGCGCGCCGCAGCTCGTCGCGCGGGTGACGGAGGCGCACATCGTCAACGCGGGCGACGGGAAGAACCAGCATCCGACGCAGGCGCTGCTCGACCTGTACACGATCCAGCAGCAGCTCGGCCGGCTGGACGGCCTGCACGTCGCCATCGTCGGCGACGTCCTCCACAGCCGGGTCGCTCGCTCGCTCGTGCAGGCGTTCGCGCTCGTCGGGATCCGCTGCACCCTCGTCGGCCCGCCGGCGCTCCTGCCGCGCGAGATGCCGGTGGAGTCGACGACGGAGATCGCGGCGATCCGCGACGCGGACGTCGTCTACATCCTGCGTATGCAGCAGGAGCGGATGCAGGCCGGCGCCAACTACGTGCCGAGCCTGCGCGAGTACACCGCGCGCTGGGGCGTGACCCCGGAGCGGCTGCGGCCCGGCCAGAAGGTGATGCACCCCGGCCCGATGAACCGCGGCGTCGAGATCGACCCGCGCGTCGCCGACTCGGTCGACGCGCTGATCGAGACACAGGTGCGCTCCGGGCTCGTCGTCCGGATGGCGGTTCTCTACGACGTGCTGACCGGAGGCCCGGTGGGAGTCCAGGCCCTCACGGCGGCGGAGGTGGCGTGATGCTGTGGATGAAGGAGCGGCCGGGCGACGACCTCGTCGTCCGCGGCGCGCGCGTGCTCGACCCTGCGCAGGGGATCGACGCGGTCCTCGACGTGCGGATCGACGCCGGCGTGATCGCGGCGGTCGGCGAGACCGTCGACGCGAACGGGCACCGCGTCGTCGACGCGACCGGGCTCGTGCTCGCGCCCGCGTTCGTCGACCCGCACGTGCACCTGCGCACGCCGGGACGCGAGGACGAGGAGACGATCGCGAGCGGGACCGCGGCGGCGGCCGTCGGCGGCTACTGCGCGATCCTCGCGATGCCGAACACGGACCCGATCGTCGACTCGGCCGCGACGCTCGGCTCGCTCGCCGACGCCGCGCGCCGCGAGGCGGAGGTGCAGGTCGGCTTCCTCGCAGCGATCACGCGCAACCAGGAGGGCGACGAGCTGACGGAGATGGGCGAGCTCGCCGACGCCGGCGCGGTCGCGTTCTCCGACGACGGCGTCCCCGTCAAGTCCGCCGGGATGATGCGGCGTGCGCTCCAGTACGCGTCGACGACGGGGCGCCCGCTCGCGCTCCACTGCGAGGAGAAGACGCTCTCGCGCGGCGGCCACGTGCACGAGGGCCGGGTCGCGGCCGAGCTCGGCTTCGCGGGGTATCCGTCGGTCGCCGAGTCGGTGATGGTCGAGCGCGACCTCTCGCTCGCGGCGTACGAGGAGCAGCCGATCCACCTGCTGCACCTGTCCGCGGCCGAGTCGGTGGCGGCGCTGCGGCGGGCGCGCGACGGCGGCGTCCGCGCGAGCGGCGAGGTGACGCCGCACCATCTCTGCCTGACGGACGAGGCGGTGCGTTCCCTCGACTCGAACGTGAAGATGAACCCGCCGCTGCGCGCGGAGCGTGACCGGCTCGCGCTGCTCGAGGCGCTCCGCGACGGGACGATCGAGGCGATCGCGACCGACCACGCGCCGCACGCACGGCACGAGAAGGAGGTGCCGTTCGAGGCGGCGCCGTTCGGCGTCACCGGGCTCGAGACCGCGTTCGCCGTGCTCTACACGCGGCTCGTCGAGCCGGGGCTGCTCCCGCTCGAGACGCTGCTCGAGCGGCTCTCCGCCGGGCCGGCGCGCGTGTACGGGCTCGACACGCCGACGATCGCCGCCGGCGCGACGGCGAACCTCGTCCTGCTCGACCTCGCGCGCACGCACGTCGTCGGGGAGTCCGGCTTCCGTTCGCGCTCGCCGAACTCGTGGCTGCTCGGGGAGACGCTGACGGGCACGGTGGCGATCACCGTCGCCGGCGGGGCCGTGGTGCACGAGGGATGACGGGACTCCTCGCGCTCGAGGACGGCTCGGTCTTCCACGGCGAGTCGGTGGGAGCCGACGGCCTGGCCGCGGGCGAGGCCGTCTTCACCACCGGCATGTCGGGCTACCAGGAGGCGGTCACCGACCCGAGCTTCGCCGAGCAGATCGTCTGCTTCACCGCGCCGATGATCGGCAACTACGGCGTCGCGCCGGAGCGGTCGGAGTCGGACCGCGCGCACGCGAGGGCGGTGCTCATGCGCGAGGCGCGCGGGCCGGCGTGGACCGACTGGCTGCGGGAGCGCGGCGTCGTCGCGCTCAGCGGCATCGACACGCGGTCGCTCGTGCTCCGGCTGCGGTTGCACGGCGCGATGCGCGCGGTCGCGGCCGCGGGCGGCGTGACGGCGGAGGAGGCGGTGGCGGCGGCGCGGGCGCAGCCGTCGATGGCCGGGCGCGCTCTCTGCCGCGACGTCTCGACGGCCGAGCCGTACGTCCACAGCGATTCGGGCAGAGCCCGAATCGCCTGTGTCGACTACGGCGTGAAGAACTGCGTCCTGCGCCGGCTGGCAGCGGCGGGCGCGGCGGTGACGGTGTTCCCGCACGACGTCGACGCGGAGACGCTCGCCGGCTACGACGGCGTGCTCCTCTCGCCGGGACCGGGCGACCCCGCGCCGCTCGCGGACGAGGCGTCGACGGTCGGGGAGCTGATCGGGCGGACGCACGTCCTCGGCATCTGCCTCGGCCACCAGCTGCTCGGCGTCGCCACCGGGCACGAGACGTTCAAGCTCCCGTTCGGCCACCGCGGCGCGAACCATCCCGTGCTCGAGCGCGCGTCGGGCCGCGTGCTCGTCACGAGCCAGAACCACGGCTTCGCCGTCCGCGCGCGCGACGAGGCGGACGCGACACACGTCTCGCTCTACGACGGCACCGTCGAGGGGCTCGACTTCCCGTCGGAGCGCGCGCGCTCGCTCCAGTTCCACCCGGAGGCGGGGCCGGGCCCGCACGACGCGTGGCCGCTCCTCGCCCGCTGGGTCGACGAGGTCGCGGAGCATGCCTAGACGCGACGACCTCGAGACGATCTGCCTCGTCGGCTCCGGGCCGATCGTGATCGGGCAGGCGGCCGAGTTCGACTACGCCGGCTGCCAGGCGCTGAAGGTGCTCCGCGAGGACGGGTTCCGCACGATCGTCGTCAACTCGAACCCGGCGACGATCATGACCGACCCCGGCTTCGCCGACCGGACGTACCTCGAGCCGCTCGACCTCGAGGGCGTCGCCGACGTGCTCCGCCGCGAGCGGCCGGACGCGGTGCTGCCGACGATGGGCGGCCAGACGGCGCTGAACCTCGCGCAGGAGCTCGCCGAGTCCGGCGTCCTCGCCGAGCTCGGCATCGAGCTGATCGGCGCGAACCTCGAGGTGATCCGCCGCGCCGAGGACCGGCAGCTGTTCAAGCAGGCGGTCGAGTCCTGCGGCCTGAAGGTGCCGACGTCGCGGATCGTCACCGACCTCGAGGACCTCGAGTCGGTCGCGCTGCCGGCGGTCGTGCGGCCGGCGTTCACGCTCGGCGGCCACGGCGGCGGCTTCGCCTCGACGCCCGACGAGCTCCTCCGCCAGGTCGAGATCGGCCTGCGCGAGAGCCCGATCTCGCAGGTGCTCGTCGAGGAGTCGGTGCGCGGCTGGGACGAGTTCGAGCTCGAGGTCGTGCGCGACCGCGTCGACAACGTCGTGATCGTCTGCTCGATCGAGAACCTCGACCCGATGGGCGTGCACACGGGCGACTCCGTCACCGTCGCGCCGCAGATGACGCTCCCCGACGAGGCGTTTCAGGAGCTGCGCGACGCGGCCGCCGCGGTCGTGCGCGCGGTCGGCGTCGACACCGGCGGCTCCAACATCCAGTTCGCGCGCTCGCGCGAGACCGGCGAGGTGCGCGTGATCGAGATGAACCCGCGCGTCTCGCGCTCGTCGGCGCTCGCGTCGAAGGCGACGGGGTATCCGATCGCCAAGGTCGCGGCGAAGCTTGCGGTCGGCTACACGCTCGACGAGATCCCCAACGACCTCACCGGCACGACGCCGGCGAGCTTCGAGCCGACGCTCGACTACGTCGTCGTCAAGTTCCCGCGCTTCGCGTTCGAGAAGTTCCCCGGCGCCGACCGGACGCTCGGCACGCAGATGAAGTCCGTCGGCGAGACGATGGGGATCGGACGGACGTTCGCCGAGGCGTTCCTCAAGGCGATGCGCTCGCGCGAGCTCGACGGCGGCGCGACGACGCCGTGGCAGACGCTGGCGGAGGTCCCGGACGGCGTGCATCCGTTCTTCAAGGCGGAGCTCGCGCGGATCGAGGAGGGGCTGCGCGAGGCGGCGGCGCGGCCGCTCGACGAGCTCGTCGCCGACGACTGGCTGCGGCTGAAGCGGCTCGGGCTCGGCGATGCGGACATCGCCGCCGCCGCGGGCGCGACCGAAGCCGCAGTGCGCACGCGCCGCCGTGAGTGCGGGGTCAGGCCGGTCTACCGCCGCGTGGACTCGTGCGCCGGCGAGGTCGAGGCGGCGTCGAACTACTACTACTCGACCTGGGGCGAGGCGGAGGAGTCCGCGCCGACCGGGCACACGCCGCGCGTCGTCATCCTCGGCTCCGGCCCGAACCGGATCGGCCAGGGGATCGAGTTCGACTACTGCTGCGTCCACGCCGTCGCGACGTTCCGCGAGCTCGGCTACGAGGCGGTGATGGTCAACTGCAACCCGGAGACGGTGTCGACCGACTACGACACCTCCGACCGGCTCTACTTCGAGCCGCTCGACCTCGAGTCGGTGCTCGCCGTCTGCGACCGCGAGCGCCCCGAGGGCGTCGTCATCCAGTTCGGCGGTCAGACGCCGCTGAAGCTCGCGCACGCGATCGCGGAGGCGGGGTACGAGATCGTCGGCACGCCGGTCGACGCGGTCGACCTCGCGGAGGACCGCGAGCGGTTCGCCGGGCTGCTGCGCGCGCACGGCCTGCGTCCGCCGGCGTGGGCGATGGCCGACTCGGGCGACGACGCGGTCCGCGTCGCGAACGAGATCGGCTACCCCGTGCTGATCCGCCCGTCGTACGTGCTCGGCGGCCGCTCGATGCGCGTCTGCTACACGGACGCGGAGGTCGCGCAGGTGCCGGTGCAGGGCCGCGTCCTCGTCGACCGCTTCCTCGAGAACGCGGTCGAGGTCGACGTCGACGCGCTCTGCGACGGGACCGAGACGTACGTCGCTGCCGTGATGCAGCACGTCGAGGAGGCGGGAGTCCATTCCGGCGATTCCGCGTGCGTGCTGCCGGCGCCGGGGCTGAGCCCGGCGCAGACGGACGAGATCCAGGACGCGGTTCGTATCCTCGGCCGCTCGCTCGGCGTCGTCGGGCTGCTCAACGTCCAGCTCGCGATCACGAGCGACGGCGAGGTGTACGTGCTCGAGGCGAACCCGCGCGCGTCGCGCACCGTCCCGTTCGTGAGCAAGGCGACGGGGATCCCGCTCGTCGCGGCGGCGTGCCGCATCTCCGCCGGCGCGAGCATCGAGGATCTCGACCTGCCGTCGGAGCGGCTGCCGAAGCAGTGGAGCGTGAAGGCCGCGGTGCTGCCGTTCGCGCGCTTCCCCGGCAGCGACCCGGTGCTCGGGCCGGAGATGCGCTCGACCGGCGAGGTGATGGCGAGCGCGGCCGACCTGCCGACGGCGTTCGCGAAGGCGGAGCGCGCCGCCGGGCGCGCGCTGCCGCGCTCCGGCTCGGTGTTCCTCTCGATCCGGCCGGCGGAGAAGATGGCCTCGGTGCCGATCGCGGCGACGCTGCTCGGGCTCGGTTTCACGCTGTTCGCGACGCACGGCACGGCGGCGACGCTGTCCGCGGCCGGGCTCGAGGTGGAGGCGGTGCGCAAGCTCAGCGAGGCGGTCGACGGCGAGCCGACGGTGATCGACCTGATCCGCCGCGGCCGCTGCGACCTCGTGATCAACACGCCGGAGGGGCAGAACGCGCGCTCGGACGGCTACGCGATCCGCGAGGCGGCGCTCTCGCGGCGCGTCCCGTGCATCACGACCATGTCGGGCGCGGCGGCCGCCGTGCACGCGATCGCGAACGCGCGCGCGGAAGAGGCGATGTCCCTCCAGGAGCGGATCGATGTCGAGACGCGAACGGCGTAGCGTCGTCGGCGCCGAGCCGGTCGGGCCGTACACGCTCCTGCGCCTCGCGCGGGGCGGGCTCGAGCCGGGCGCGCCGGGGCAGTTCTTCATGCTCGAGGCGCCGGGGCGGCTGCTGCCGCGCGCGCTCTCGCTCTGCCTCGCGCCGCCGCGCGAGCTCGCGTTCCTCGTCGACCCCGTCGGGCCCGGCACGGAGGCGCTCTGCCGGCTCGAGCCGGGCCAGGCGATCCACGTCTTCGGGCCGCTCGGGAACGGCTACCGGCTCGACGTGGAGCGCCCGCTCCTCGTCGGAGGCGGAATCGGGATCGCGCCGCTGCCGTATCTGGCGGAAGCGCTTCCCGGCGCGCCTTGCATCCTCGGCTTCCGGACGGAGCGTCATGCCGAAGCGGCGGCGCTGCTGCCGGGGGCGGAGGTGGTCGTCGACCCCGCGCTCGTCACCGAGCTCGTCGACCCGTCGCGCGACGTGCTCGCGTGCGGGCCGGAGCCGATGCTGCGCGCGGTCGCCGAGCGGTGCCCGTCGGCGCAGCTCGCCTGGGAGGCGCCGATGGCGTGCGGCTACGGCGCGTGCTACGGCTGCGCGGTCGAGATCGACGGCGAGTTGAAGCGGCTCTGCGTGGAAGGACCGGTCCTCGAGGCCCGCCGCACCACGGTGCACGTCGGCACAAGGGAGATTGCGGCGTGATGATGCTCAATGCGAGCGGCTGCCTCGACGCGCTCGTCGCGCCCGACGTCGCGCGGCAGCTCGACGCGTTCGTCACGAAGACGATCACGCCGCTGCCGCGCGAGGGGAACGCGCCGCCGCGGATCGCGGAGACCGCGCACGGGATGCTCAACGCGATCGGTCTCGCCAATCCCGGACGCGAGCGCTTCCTGCACGACCACCTGCCGCGACTGCGCGGGCTCGGCATCCCGGTGTGGGTGTCGGTCGGCGGCTTCTGCGCCGCCGACTACGCCGACACCTGCGCGGCGCTCGACGGTGTCGCCGCGATCGAGCTGAACCTGTCCTGCCCCAACGTCGACGAGGCCGCGGACGGGGCCGCCGAGATCGTCGCCGCCTGCCGCGAGGCGACCGCGATCCCGCTCTACGCCAAGCTTTCCGCGGCCCATCCCGACGTCGGCGCCGTCGCCCTCGCCGTCGCGGAGGCCGGCGCGGACGGGCTCTCGCTGATCAACACGCTGCGTGGCACGGCGCTCGACCCTCGTACGCTGGAGCCGGTGCTCGCGCGCACGACGGGCGGGCTTTCCGGCCCGTCGCTGAAGCCGGTCGCGCTCGCCGCGGTGCATGCCTGCTACGCGGCCACCGGTCTCCCGATCGTCGGCATGGGCGGCGTCGCGACGGGACAGGACGCGCTCGAGCTGATCGCGTGCGGTGCGCGCGACGTCGCGCTCGGGACGATCTTGTTCTCGGATCCCGGGGCGCCGGCGCGCGTCCGCGCGGAGCTCGCGGACGCTCTGAACCGGCTCGGCGTTGCCAGTCCTGACGACGTCTTCGCCCGTGCGCACCATGTGGAAAAACACCCGCACACGAGGCGAAAAGTCACCGCTTGATCGCCCTGGGCGCGTTGTTATGATCGGACGCCCGTATGTCACCGTCGAAGCTGCAAGCCCACGCGCCCGTCCGCTCGCTCGACCAGCGGATGGACGCGCTCCAACGTGCGAACGACGTCCGCGTCCGGCGGGCGAAGCTGAAGAAGGATCTGAAGGACGGTAAGGTCAAGATCGAGCAGATCCTGGGACATCCGCCCGCCTACGTCGAGACGGCAAAGGTGATCGACATCCTCATGGCGGTGCCGAAGTTCGGGCGCGTGAAGGCCGCGCGCTTCCTCAACACCTGCCGCATCAGCCAGTCGAAGACCGTCGGCGGCCTCTCCGACCGTCAGCGCACGGAGCTGATTGAGCTCTTCAACCGGTAGCCCGCTGCCCGTCTTCGTCATCACCGGTCAGTCGGGCGCCGGGAAGGGGACCCTGATCCAGCGCCTGCTGGCGGACTTCCCCCAGCTCGAGCTCGCGGTGTCGGCGACGACGCGCCCGCGGCGGCCGGGGGAGGTCGACGGCGTCCACTACCACTTCATCTCCGACGAGGAGTTCGAGCGGCGGCTCGAGGCGGGCGAGTTCCTCGAGCACCACGACTTCCCGTGGGGCCAGCGCTCGGGGACGCTCACCTCGGAGATCCAGCGGATCGTCGACGAGGGCCGGGCCTGCGTGCTCGAGCTCGAGACCGACGGCGCGCTGAACGTCGCGGAGCGGATCGCGAACGCGGTGACCATCTTCATCACCGCGCCGATCGACGAGCTGGAGCGGCGCCTGCGCGAGCGCGCGACCGAGAGTGCCGGCGAGATCCACGAGCGGATCGCCGTCGCGCGGGAGCAGCTGCTCCTCGCCGACCGGTTCGACCACGTGATCGTCAACGACGACCTGGACCGGGCCTCGGCCGAGCTCGCGGGGATCGTCCGGCGGCTTCTGGCGCCTGCCGGTACCATGTCGCGACCATGATCCATCCCCGTGTCGACGACCTGCTGGAGAACGTGGACTCGCGCTACGCGCTCGTCATCGTGGCCGCGAAGCGCGCCCGGCAGATCAACAACTACCACCACCAGCTCGGCGAAGGCACCTTCGACGACAACCCGCCGCCGCTCGTCGAGTCCCGGTCGAAGAACTACTTGACCATGGCCATGGAAGAGGTCTCCCAGGGCATGCTCAAGTACGACTACCCCAAGGCCTAGAAACAGCGCTTCTAGGGGGCTGTCGGGCCGGCGGATGCCAGGCATGATTTGGGCATGGCCCGGGTGCTGCTCGGTGTGACCGGTGGGATCGCCGCCTACAAGGCGTGCGAGGTCTGCCGCCTGCTCGTCAAGGGCGGGCACGACGTCGTGCCGCTCGTCACGCCCGGGGCGGAGCGGTTCGTCACGGCCGAGACGTTTCGCGCGCTCGCGCGCCGGCCGCCCGGGGACGACGTCTACCTGCATCTGACGAAAGGGGACCTGCTGGTCGTCGCGCCCTGCACGGCGAACACGCTGGCGAAGCTCGCGCACGGGCTCGCCGACAACGTCCTCACCGAAGCGGCGCTCGCGCATCGCGGGCCGACGCTCGTCGCTCCCGCGATGAACCCGCGCATGTGGTCGCATCCCGCGACGCGCGCGAACGCCGAGACGCTCCGCGCGCGCGGCGTCGTCCTCGTCGGGCCGGACGAGGGGGAGACGGCGGAGGGGGAGCTCGGCGTCGGCAGGATGGTCGAGCCGGAGGAGATCGTCCGCACCGCCGAGGAGCTGCTCGCCGGGACGGGGCCGCTCCGCGGCAAGCATGTGCTCGTCTCCGCCGGCGGGACGCGCGAGCCGCTCGACTCGGTTCGCTTCGTCGGCAACCGCTCGTCGGGGCGGATGGGCGTCGCGCTCGCCGCCGAAGCGCGCCGCCGCGGCGCACGCGTGACGCTGCTCGGCGCGAACCTCGCGGTCCCCGCGCCGGCCGGAGTCGAGCTCGTCGAGACGCCGACCGCGGCCGACCTCGAGCGCGAGGCGCTCGCGCGCGCCGCCGGCGCCGATGTCGTGGTCATGGCCGCAGCCGTCGCCGACTACCGGCCCGCGCAGGCGATCGCCGCGAAGCGTCCCAAGGACGTGGCGGCGTGGACGGTCGAGCTCGAGCCGACCACAGACGTGCTCGCGGCGATCGGCGCCGATCCGCGCCCCGGCCGGCTCCTCGTCGGCTTCGCCGCCGACGAGGGCGAGCGCGGCCTCGAGCGCGCGCGCGAGAAGCGGACGCGCAAGCACGCCGACCTGTTCGTCTACAACGACGTGTCGCGCGAGGGCATCGGCTTCGACGCCGCCGACAACGAGGTCACGCTCGTCTCCGCGCACGGCGAGCGCACCGTCGCCCGCGCGCCGAAGGAGGAGATCGCGGCCGCGATCTTCGACGAGGTGGAGTCGCTCCTTGGCTGAGCCGGCGGCCGCACCGGCGCCGTCCGATCTCGTCTCGGCGGTGACGGCGAACCTCGCGCGGGTCGTGCACGCGCCGGCGGAGACGCTGCGCCTCGTCGTCCTCTGCCTCGTCGCCGAGGGGCACCTGATCATCGAGGACTTCCCGGGGGTGGGCAAGACGATGCTCGCGAAGGCGCTCGCCCGCTCGCTCGACTGCTCGTTCTCGCGGCTGCAGTTCACGCCGGACCTGCTCCCGTCCGACGTCACCGGCGTCAACGTCTTCAACCAGAAGGAGAACGAGTTCGAGTTCCGTCCCGGACCGGTGTTCGCGCAGCTGCTGCTGGTCGACGAGGTGAACCGCGCCTCGCCGAAGACGCAGGCGGCGCTGCTCGAGTGCATGCAGGAGACGCAGGTCACCGTCGACGGCGTCTCGTATCCCCTGCGCCGGCCGTTCATGGTGATCGCGACGCAGAATCCGATCGAGTACGAGGGGACGTACCCGCTGCCGGAGGCGCAGCTCGACCGGTTCGCGATGCGCGTGACGCTCGGCTATCCGCCGCTGGCGGACGAGGCGAAGATGCTCGACGAGCAGACGCACGTGCCGCCGCTCGACTCGCTCGAGCCGGTGGCCGGCTCCGCCGACGTGCTCCGCCTCGCCGAGCAGGCGCGCGGCGTCTACGTCGAGGAGAGCCTCGGCCGGTACGTCGTCGCGCTTCTGCGGCAGACCCGCGCGGACACGCGGCTCTATCTCGGCGCGAGCCCGCGCTCCGGAATCGCGCTGCTGCGCGTGGCGAAGGCGCGCGCGCTCGCGGACGGGCGCGACTATCTCGTCCCGGACGACGTGAAGGCGGTGGCGGCGCCCGTGCTCGCGCACCGGCTGATCCTCGCGCCGGAGGCGCGCTCGGCGGGGCTCGACGGCGAGGCGCTCGTCGGCGAAGCTCTCGAGCGCACGCCCGTCCCCGTATGACCCCGCGCGGCCGCGCCGTCCTCGGGCTCGGCCTGTTCGTCTACGTCGTCGCGTGGATCTTCGGCGCGCGGGCGCTCTATCCCGTGGCGATCGGGCTCGTCGTCGCGGTCGTCGCCGCACTCGGGTGGATCCGGCTGTCGGCGCGGCCGCCGCGCGTCGACCGGCACGGCGCCGGCGGCGACCTGCTCGAGGGCGCGGACGTCCGCGTCCGGCTCGAGGTCGAGCCGACGTCGGCCGTCGCGCCGCCGACGCTCGTCGCGCACGAGACGCTGGGGCGGCTGGGCGAGCGCCGGGTCGAGCTCGAGCGGCAGCGGGGCGGCCGCTTCAGCGGCGGCTACGAGCTGCTGCGGGTCCCTCGCGGCCGCTACGCGTTCGAGAGCGTCCGTCTCTCGATCGAGGACCCGTTCGGGCTCGCGCGCACCGAGATCGTGCACGGCGGCGCCCAGGCGCTCGTCGTCTACCCGCGGCTCGTCCAGCTCGACCGCCTCTTCTCCGAGGGCGGCGCGCACGCGCAGGAGGGGCGGCGGCTGCTGCTGCGCCGGCCGACGGGGTTCGAGCTGCACAGCGTCCGCGAGTACGAGCAGGGCGAGTCGCTCCGGAAGGTGCACTGGCGCTCGACCGCGCACCGCGGGCAGCTGATGGTGAAGGAGCTGGAGGACGCGCCGCGCGACGAGATCGCCGTGCTCCTCGACGGCGACGCCGGCGCGGTCGCCGGCGCGCCGCCGGACTCGACCTTCGACGCGGCGGTGCGTGCGGCGGGATCGATCCTCCTCGCGCACGTGCGGCGGAAGCGCCGCTGCGTCCTCGTCGTCAACGACGCCGCGCGGGAGGAGCAGCCGGTCGGCAGCGAGACGGGGGAGTGGCCGCGCGCGCTCGAGCTGCTCGCAGCGGCGGAGGCGACGGCGCGGACGCCGGCGTTCGCGCTCCTCGAATCGGCGGGAAGCGCCGTCGCGCGCTCGCTCGAGCTCGTCGTCGTCACCTCGCGCGTCGACGCGCCGCTCGCGGACCGGCTCGTGCAGCGCGCGCTCTCGCGGCGGGGCGTCTCGCTCGTCTACGTCGAGCCGGCGGGCTTCGCCGGCCGCGCGCCCGAGCCGGAGCCGGCGCTGCTGCGGCTCCAGGCCGCCGGGATCCCCGTCGCGGTCGTCCGCCGGGGCGACGATCTCGCGGCCGTGCTCGGCGCCCGTCCCGTCCAGGCGGCGGCCGGTGCGTAGGACGCTCGCGGTGTCCGTGTATCCGGCGGCGGTCGTCGCCGCCGTGTGGCTCGGGCTGGAGCGGCCCGACGACGGGCTCCGGCGCGTGGCGGCGATCGTCGCCCTCGCGCTCGCGCCGGCGCTCCTCCCGTCGTGGCGGCTGCGGATCGCCGCCGCGGCGGCCGCCCTCGTCGCCGGAGCGCGGATCGCGTTCGATGTCTGGCTCCCGCACGTCGGGACGCTCGGCTCGCGCTTCTCGAACGGCTTTCTCGACTTCTACGAGGTCCGCACGCCCTTCGACCCGCGCGTGCACGCCGACATGCGCGGCGTGATCCTCGCCGCCGTCTTCGGCTTCGTGCTCGCGCTCGGGCTCGCCGTCGCGGCACGCCGCGCGATCGTCGCGACGCTCGTGCTCGTGCTCGGCGCGGGCTGGCCGGCGACGCTCGCCGGCCCGGCGGGGGCGCTCGGGCGCGGCGCCGCGATCCTCGTCGGCGTCCTCGTCGTGCTCGGCGGTGTCACCGCGCGCCGCGTGCCCCGCGCCACGGTCCCGGCCGCCGCCGCGGTCGCCCTCGTCGCGCTCGCCGCGTCGAGCTCGGCGGCGGTGGCCAAGTCGCAGCTCGTCGCGTGGCAGCGCTGGGACTTCTACACGGCGCCGCAGAAGCCGGTCAGCGTGTCGTACGTGTGGAACGGGCAGTACGAGGGGATCACGTGGGCGTCGCAGCGGACGACGGTGCTCCAGGTAAAGGCGCCCGCGACCGGGCTCTACTGGCGCGCGGCGGTCCTCGACGACTTCGACGCCGACCGCTGGCTGCAGGGACCGGTGCGCGCCGGCGACACGCTCGAGCCCGCGGCCGCGCGCGTGCGCAAGAGCCTCGTGCGCCAGGAGGTGACGGTGCAGGCGCTCGCCGACACGCGGCTCGTCGGCGGCACGGTGCCGGTGCGGTTCTCGGCCGGCGACGCGCCGCTCGTTCGGCCGGAGCAGGGGCTCGCGTACCTCCCGTCCGGGCTGACGCGCGGGTTCCGGTACACGGTCTGGAGCTACGCGCCGCGGCCGACGCCGGCACGGCTCTCGCGCTCGGCGCCGTCGTATCCGGCGTCGCTCGTCGAGCCCGGCGGGTTCCTCGACGTGTGGCACGGCGTGACGATGCCGCCCTTCGGCGTTCCCGGCCGCGCCGCCCGCGTGAACGCGGTGCTCGACGCACATCCGGAGATCGCCCGCTACATCTCGCTCGACACGATCGCGAGCACCGTTGCCGGGAAGGCGCCGACGCCGTATGCGGCGACGGTCGACCTCGAGTCGTGGTTCCGCAGCAGCGGCGGCTTCCGCTACGACGACCATCCGCCGGTGTACGCGGCGGCGCCGCTCGTCGGCTTCGTCGCCGAGGTGCGGAAGGGCTACTGCCAGTACTTCGCCGGCGCGATGGCGCTGATGCTCCGCTACCTCGGCGTGCCGGCGCGCGTCGCCGTCGGCTTCTCGAGCGGGACGTACGACGCGAAGTCCGGCGTCTGGACGGTGACCGACCACGACGCGCACGCGTGGGTGGAGGTGTGGTTCCGCGGCTACGGCTGGCTCCCGTTCGACCCGACGCCGTCGAGCGGGCGGCCGGAGCTGGGCGAGTTGACCGCGCCGTACTCGGCGGCGTCGCCGGGCTTCGACCTGCGCGGGGCGGGCGGCGCCGCCGCCGGGGCCGGCGCGAGCGTCGTCGCGCAGGCGGCGCACCGCCACGACGAGACGGGCCCGGCCGGGCGGACGAAGCCGGCCGGGGGCGCCTCCGCCGCGGCGACGTCGCATCACACGGGCTTCCTGACGCTGCTGCTGATCCTCGCCGCCGGCGTGATCGCCGCGATCGTCGCGGTAAAGCTCGCCGTCCGCCGGTCGCGGTACCTGACCCGGGACCCGCGGCGCGTCGCCGCCGCCTGCCGTCGCGAGCTCGCCGACTACCTGCTCGACCAGCGGATCGAGGCCGCCCGAAGCGCGACGTTGCACGAGCTCGGAGCGCTCGTCCGCCGCGAGCTCGCCGTCGACCCGGACGCGTTCGTCGCCGCCGCCACCGCCGCTCGCTTCGGCCGCCCCGAAGGCGCCGCTCCGGCCGCGCGCCGCGCCCGGCGCGAGCTCCGCGCACTCGTGCGCCGCATGCGGCCCCGCCTCAGCGCGGCCGAGCGCGTGCGCGGGCTGCTCTCGCTCCGCTCCCTCGGCTTCGCGCCGCCGCGCACGGCTTGACGCTTCAGGTTCACTAGACGGATGAGCGAATCGACGTACAGCCTCTTCCAGCAGGGCCGGGCGCAGCTGAAGAAGGGCATGCCCGCGCAGGCGACCGTCGCGCTCGAGAAGGCGAAGCGCCGCGAGCCGGAGAAGGCGTCGATCCGCGAGGCGCTCGGCATCGCCTACTTCCGCATCCGCCGCTGGGAGGCGGCCGAGGCGGAGTTCCGCAAGGTGCTGGAGCTGTCGCCGGCCGACGACTACGCGCACTACGCGCTCGGCCGCTGTCTCGAGAAGCAGGGCCGCCAGCGCGAGGCGAACGGCCATTACAAGCTCGCGAGCTCGCTCCGTCCCGGCTCCGAGCAGTACCGCGCCCGGATCCTCGACCTCGACGGCGAGCTCTCCTAGCTGAGCCGGTCGCCGGTGACGCGGCGGACCTCGTCGAGCGACGAGACGCCGGCGAGCACCAGGCGGATCCCGTCCTGCCGCAGCGTCGTCATGCCCTGCGCGACCGCCTCGGCGAAGATCTCGTCGGACGAGCCCGACTCGATCAGGCGGCGCAGCTTCCCGTGCACCGCCATCACCTCGTAGAGGGCGACGCGTCCGGAGAAGCCGGTGCCGCTGCAGTGCGCGCAGCCGCCGGCGCGGTACATCGTGACGTCGTCGGCCGCCGCCGCGAGGCCCATCTCCGTCCGCTCGGCCTCGTCCGCGGTGGACTCGCGCCGGCAGTGGAGGCAGAGTCGCCGCGCGAGGCGCTGCGCGACGATGCAGTTGATCGACGTCGCGAGCAGGCTCGGCTCGACGCCCATGTCGGCGAGCCGCGCGATCGACGACGCCGCGTTGTGCGTGTGCAGCGTCGTCAGGACGAGGTGACCCGTCATCGCCGCCTGGATCGCGATCCGCGCCGTCTCCTCGTCGCGGATCTCGCCGACGAGCAGGACGTCCGGATCGGAGCGGAGGATCGTGCGCAGCCCGCGCGCGAAGGTCAGCCCGCTCTTGAAGTTCACCTCGATCTGGTTGATCCCGGCCGTCTGGTACTCGACCGGATCCTCGATCGTCATCAGCACGCGGCCCTGGTCGTTGAGCGCGTCGAGCGCGGCGTACAGCGTCGTCGTCTTGCCGGAGCCGGTCGGCCCGACGGCGAGGACGGCGCCGTACGGCTGGCGGATGGCGCGCGCGAACGCCTCCTCGGCGTCGAGCGCCATGCCGAGGTCGCTCAGCCCGAGCCGGCCCGAGTCGGTCGAGCGGTTCATGATCCGGAGGACGACCTGCTCTCCGTGCGTCGTCGGCAGCACGGCGCAGCGGAGATCCATCGGCTTGCCGCCGACGCGGATCGACATGCGACCGTCCTGGGGCGCGCGCTTCTCGGCGATGTCGAGCTCGGCCATGATCTTCAGGCGGCTCGTCACCGCCGGCTGGAGGTCCTTCGGGACACGGGAGAGCGGCCGCGTGACCCCGTCGACGCGGATGCGGACGACGAGCTCGTTCGCCTGCGGCTCGAAGTGGATGTCGGACGCGCCGTCGTCGATCGCGCGCGCGATCACGGAGTTGACGAGCGAGATCGCCGGCGCGGAGGTGGCGCTGCCGCGGATCTCGAGCGCGTCGGGCTCGAGGTCGCCCGGCCCCGGCGCCGCCGAGTCGATCCCGACCTGTGCGCGGTGGACGCGCGTGATCGCCTCCTCCAGCTCGGGGAGTGCGGCCACGCCGAGGCGCACGTTGAGCCCGAGCGCGAGCCGCAGGTCGTCGGAGGCGACGACGTTCGTCGGGTCGGCGACCGCGACGAGGACGAGGTCGTCGGCGAGGAACCGCACCGGCAGCGCCTCGTAGCGCCGCGCGAGCTTCTCGGGAAGGAGCGTCGCCGCCGCGGGATCGATCGTCGTCGCCGGCATGTCGACGTACTCGAGCGCGTGCTGCTCCGCGAGCAGGCGGGCGAGCGTCGACGCGACGACCCAGCCGCGCGCGAGCACGATCTCGCCGAGCCGGTGGCCGGTCTCCTCCTTCTCCGCGAGCGCGTTCTCGAGCTGCTCGGCCGTGATCAGTCCGTCGCGGACGAGCAGGCTGCCGAGCGGCAGTCGCGCGGGATCGGTCAGCGCCGCAGGCAGAGGGGACGGGAGGCGGGCCGCGGTCTCCACCGTCCCTCTATCGGATGACCCGGCCCGAGGCATGAGCCTTGTCAACAGGGACGGGCCGGCCGGGAGCGAGGGCTACCAGAGCAGGTCGCCGCCGGTGCGGACGATCTCGTCGACCGTCGTCACGCCGGTTCGGACGAGCCGCATCCCCTCGACGGCCAGCGGCCTCATGCCTCGTGCCGCGGCCGCGGCCGCGAGCTCGTCGTTCGATCTCGACGCGACGACGCCGCGCAGCTCGCGGTCGAAGGCCATCAGCTCCGTGTAGAGCGCGCGGCCCCTGTAGCCGCTGTGCCCGCAGCTCGGACAGCCGAGATGGCCGTGGAGGACGAGCGGAACCGGCTCGCCGTCGGCGGCGGCGACGAACGCGCGCAGGCCGTCGTCCGCCGCGACCTCCCGCCTGCAGTCGGCGCAGAGCCGGCGCGCGAGCCGCTGCGCGAGCACGCAGCGGAGCACGCCCGCGAGCCGCTCGCGCGGCACGCCGTGGTCCGCGATGCGCGCGACCGCAGAGGCGGCGTCCTTCGCGAGCGTCGTCGCCAGCACGAGGACGCCGCCCGCCGCCGCGTCGACGGCAGCCCGCGCCGTCTCCGCGTCGCGGATCTCGCCGACGAGGAGCACCTCGGGGTTCGCGCGGAGCACGGTCTGGAGCGCGTCCGGAACGGTCGGCTTGTCCCGGCCGTTGACCGCGACCTGGTCGACTCCCGGGAAGTCGACGTCGACCGGATCCTCGATCGTGAGGATGACCTTCTCGGGCATGGAGAGCTGGTCGAGTGCCGCGTACGCGGTCGTCGTCTTGCCCGAGCCCGGGGGGCCGGCGACGACGACGAGGCCGGACGGAAGCGACAGCGCGCGGAGGAAGGTCGCCGCCGTGTCCTGCGCGAGCCCGAGTTCGGCGACCGTCCGCGGCCGCTTCGAGTCGTCGACGATCCTGAGGGCGACGGCGTCGCCCTGGCTCGTCGGGACCACCGTGCAGCGCACGAAGATCGGATGCAAGTGGAACATCGGGAAGGACCCCGACTGCCGCCCGGGCCCGTCCGTGACGACGAGGTCGGCCATCGTCTTCAGTCGGTTCGTCAGCGTGCGCCCGATGTCGGGCGGGATGCGCTGGATCTCGCGCGCGATTCCGTCGATGCGCAGACGGACCGAGAGAGCGTCGTCGGACGGCTCGAAGACAAGGTCGGACGCGCCTTCTTCGACGGCGTCGGCCAGCAAGGAGACAAAGATCCGGCCGACGGGGTCGTCGCCGGGAGACCGGTGCTTCGGCATTCGCGGCTCCGGCTCCGGTGCAGGAGCGGCGGGCTCGGCCGTGGGCGCGGGGACCAGGCGGAGTTCTTCCATCGCCGTGGTCTTATCGGCCGGGAGCCGCTCGACTTGAGCCGCGGTCAGCCGAGCAGGTCGGAGACCGCGTCCAGGGCCTCCTCGAGCGAGGTCGCGCCGGAGCGGGCGAGCTGCATCGCGTTCCGCGCGAGCAGCGGCATCCCCTGCCGGCCCGCGGCGGCGGCGATCTCCTTCGTCGTCCCGGTGCGCACGACGTCCCGCAGCTCGTCGCCGACGGGCATCACCTCGAAGACGGGGGCGCGGCCGACGAAGCCGCGCCCGTCGCACTCGGGGCAGCCGCGGGAGCGGTAGAGGCGGAGCGGGGCCGTGTCGCCGGTGGAGACGCCGAGCAGCGCGCGCACGTCCTCGTCGGCCGTGTACTCCGTCCGGCAGCGCGTGCAGAGCGTCCGCACGAGACGCTGCGCGAGCACGCAGTGCACCGCGTTCGAGATCAGGTCGCGGTCGACCCCGAGCTCGGCGAGGCGCGCGATCGACGACGCCGCGTCGGTGGCGAGCAGCGTCGAGACGACGAGGACGCCGCTCAGCGCGGCCTCGACCGCGGCGAGCGCCGTCTCCCGGTCGCGGATCTCGCCGATCAGGAGCACGTCGGGCGCCGCGCGGAGCACGGCGTGCTGCCCCTCCGCGAACGTCGGCCCGCCGGCGCGGTTGACGGCGACGTGGTCGACCCCGGGCAGCGTCCGCTCGACGGGATCCTCGAGCGTCATCACGATCCGCTCGGGCGCCGCCAGGCGGGCGAGCGCGGCGTAGGCCGTCGTCGTCTTGCCCGACCCGGGCGGTCCGGCCACCAGGGCGAGCCCCGAGCTTCGCTCGAGCGCGTCCGTGAACGCCGAGGTGTCGAGGTCGGGCAACGGCGCCGGTCCGTCGCCGTCGTCGGGGACGATCCGGAGCGCGACCTGCTCGCCGCGCACCGTCGGGATGACGGTGCAGCGCAGGCTGAGGGGCTCGCCGCCGACGAGGACCGACAGGGAGCCGGTCTGCGGGAGCGCGCGCTCCTCGACGTCGAGCTTCGCCATCGACTTCAGCCGGCCGGTGACCGCGTCCGCTCCGCCCGCCGGGATCCGGCGCAGCTCGTGCACGACGCCGTCGACGCGGATCCGGACGACGAGCCCGTCCTCGTCCGGCTCGAAGTGGACGTCGGACGCACGCGCCGCGACCGCGTCGTCGATCGCGAGCGAGACCGTGCGCCCCGCCTCGTCGAGGTGATGAACCGCCCCCTCCATTTGGCCTCTCTATCGGTTTACGCTCGCCCGGAGATGAGAGCCGTGATCCAACGAGTGAGGGATGCTCGCGTCTCGATCGAGGGACGCGTCGCCGGCGAGATCGGCCCCGGGCTGTCGGTGCTCCTCGGGATCGCGCGGGGCGACGGGGAGGAGCAGGCGGCCCGGCTCGCGGGCAAGGTGGCGCGGCTCCGGGTCTTCCCGGACGAGGCCGGGAGGTTCGACCGGAGCGTCGTGGAGACCGGCGGCGCCGTGCTCGTCGTCTCGCAGTTCACGCTCATCGCCGACACCGCGAAGGGGAACCGCCCGAGCTTCTCCGACGCTGCACCCCCGGAGGAGGCGGAGCCGCTCGTCGAGCGCTTCTGCGCCGAGTTGCGCGCCCTCGGCGTCCCGGTCGAGACGGGAGTCTTCGGCGCGACGATGCTCGTCGAGCTCGCGAACGACGGCCCGGTCACGATCGTCCTCGACGCGTGAAGATCCTCGTCACCGGCGGCGCCGGGTACCTCGGCGCGGAGGTGTGCCGCCGGGCGGTCGATGCCGGGCACGACGTGATCGCGACGCAGCTGAACGCGCCGGCGCCGTGCGGGCGGGCGGCGCGGCTCGACCTGCGCGACGACGACGCGGTGCAGCGCCTGCTGATGAAGGTCGGGCCGGAGCTCGTCGTCCACACCGCGTACCGCCAGGCGGACGAGGCGCTCGAGGGCGACGTCGTGCGGGCGACGCGCAACGTCGCGCTCGCGTCGCACCGCGCCGGCGCGCGGCTCGTCCACGTCTCCACCGATCTCGTCTTCGACGGCGAGGAGGGCGCCCCGTATGCCGAGGACGCCGAGCCGCGGCCGGTCTCCGCGTACGGGCAGGCGAAGCTCGGAGCCGAGCGGCTCGTGCACGAGCTCCATCCCGCGGCGCTGATCGCGCGCACGTCGCTGCTCTACGGGCTCCCGTCGCCGGGCCCGCAGGAGCGGCTGGCGCTGCTCGCGGAGACGCCGTTCTACGTCGACGAGATCCGTTCGCCGGTGCACGCGGGCGAGCTCGCCGCCGCGCTGCTCGAGCTCGGGCCCCGTGACGACGCGCCGCGGCTCCTCCACGTCGCCGGCCCGGACGGAGTCTCCCGGTACGAGCTGGCGCGCCGGATCCGGGCCGCGCACGGCCACGATCCCGACGCCGTGACCGGCGCGCCGAGCCCGCTCACGGGCCGCGCCCGCGACGTCGCCCTCGATTCCCGCCGGGCCGCCTCGCTCCTGTCGTTCCGGCTCCGCGGCGTCCGCGAGATCCTCTCGTGAGGCGGCCCCTGCTATCCTGGTGACGCCATTTCAACCGGTTCGGCGAAATGGGCCCTGCGGGCCCATTTTTCGTCAGAGGAGCAGAAATTGCCGACGACATACGAGCGAGAGCGGAGTCTGGAGCGGGAGATCGCGCCGCGGGTCGAGCACGACCTGCCGGGCGTCGACGTGCTCGCGGTCGAGCTCGTCACGCCGTCGCGGTTCTGCGTCTACATCGACCGCCCCGAGGGCGTCGACCACGAGCTCTGCGCGCGCGTCACCGGCCTGCTGCGCGAGTACCTGCGCGACTACACGGTCGACGTCTCGTCGCCCGGCGCGCACCGCCCGCTCCGGAAGCCCGCGCACTTCGCGCGCTTCGTCGGGCACACGGTCTCGCTCCGCACCGCGGAGCCCGTCGGCGGCCGCTCGAAGTTCAAGGGGACGCTGAAGGACGCCGGCGCGAGCGCCGTGACGCTCGGCGTCGACGATGCCGACGTGACCATCCCGTACGACACGATCGTGCGGGGGAACCTGATCGACGAAGGGTAGGACATGAGCCAGGAGATCATCGACGCGGTCCACGAGATCGAGCGCGACAAGGGCATCGAGGAAGGCGCCCTCGTCGCCGCGCTCGAGGACGCTCTGCTGGCCGCGTACAAGAAGACGCCGGGCGCGTCCCGGCACGCGACGGTCGAGATGGACGACGCCGGCGAGTTCCGCGTCTACTCCATCGAGCTGCCGGACGACGTGGAGGAGCGGCTGCTCGACGAGGCGCGCGAGCGCAAGCTCGAGGAGCTGGAGCGGCTCGAGGAGGAGACCGGCGAGCGCCAGCACACGCTCATCTCGGACGACGACCTCGAGATCGACTGGTCCGACGTCCCCGAGAGCCAGATCCGGCGCGCGGACGTCACGCCCGACGGCTTCGGCCGCATCGCCGCACAGACCGCGAAGCAGGTCATCCTCCAGCGCATCCGGGAGGAGGAGCGGCGGATGATGTACGACGAGTACATCGACCGCGTCAGCGAGGTCGTCACCGGCATCGTCCAGCAGGCCGGCGACCGCAACAACGTCCTCGTCGACCTCGGCAAGGTCGAGGCGCTGCTGCCGCGCTCGGAGCAGGTGGACGGCGAGCGCTACGAGCAGGGCTCGCGCATCAAGGCGGTGATCACCGAGGTGCGGTCCGGGACGAAGGGCCCCCAGGTGATCCTGTCGCGGCGCGACCCGGAGCTGATCAAGACGCTGTTCGAGCTCGAGGTGCCCGAGATCGCCGACGGGCTCGTCGAGATCCGCGGCGTCGCCCGCGAGCCGGGCTACCGCTCGAAGATCGCGGTCGAGTCGCACGCCCAGGGTGTCGACCCGGTCGGCGCGTGCGTCGGCCCGCGCGGCTCCCGCGTCCGCATGGTCGTCTCCGAGCTCCGCGGCGAGAAGATCGACATCATCCCGTGGAACCCCGAGCCTGCGCGCTTCGTCGCGAAGGCGCTGTCGCCGGCCCGCGTCCGCGAGGTCTATCTCGACGACGAGGGCAAGGAGGCGACGGTCGTCGTCCCCGACGACCAGCTCGCGCTCGCGATCGGCAAGGAAGGGATGAACGCGCGCCTGGCCGCGCGGCTGACCGGCTGGAAGATCGACATCCAGTCGGACACCGAGTTCGCGCAGGCGGAGGCGGCGGCCGCGTTCGGCGGCGAGGGCGGCGACGTCGAGGATCTGTCCGGCCGCTGCGGGGCGATCCTCTCGAACGGCAAGCGCTGCCCCAACGCCGCGCTGCCGGGCTCGCGCTTCTGCGGCGTGCCGGCGCACCAGGCGCTCGCGCTCACCGACACGCCCGACGAGGAGCCGGTCGTCACCGAGTCCGAGCCGGAGCTGGAGCGCGAGGCCGAGCTGGCACCGCCGGACGCGGAGAGCGTCGGTCCGACGCTTCCCGAGCTCGAGGTGAGCGAGGTCGACGACGAGGCGCCCGCCGACGCCGCTGCGACGCATGGGCCGACGGCGGTCGCCGTCGCCGAGGCGGAGGGCGAGGTCGACCTCGACACCGTCACCCCGCACCCGGAGACGGCGCCGCCGGAGAAGTTCCCCGACGGGATCCCGATCGAGAGCGAGGAGGCTCCCGAGGCGGAGGCGTAGGCGATGGCAGAGCCGGTGAGGCGCTGCGCGGGCTGCGGCCGGCGCGCGCCGCAGCGCGAGCTCCTGCGCTTCGTCGCCCGGGACGGCGAGCTCGTCCCGGCGCCGGTCGCCGGGGCCCGCGACGCACCCGGGCGCGGCGCGTACACCTGCCGGCGTCTCTCGTGCTTCGAGCGGGCGCAGGCGGGTCGGGGGTTCGCGCGGGCGCTGCGGCAGGGCGTGAAAGTCGATCCGGTGCTCGAGCGCCTCTACACTTGACACGTATGGCAAACGGAGGGAACAGACCGAATCGGCCGCTCCGCCCTCGCGGCGGGGGTGGTCCGGGCAACCGCAGGCGCCGGGTCGTCATCGACAACCAGGCGGCGCGCCCGCGGCAGGACCAGCGCCAGGCGCGCCCGGGCCAGGACGCCGCGCGCCGCGAGACGCGGCCGCAGGCGCCCGTCCAGCCGACCGGTCCCGTCTCCGTCGAGTCCGGCGTCACCGTCCGCGACCTCTCGCAGGCGCTGGGCGTGCCGATGCCGAACATCATCAAGATCCTCATGAACCTCGGCCAGATGCGGACGGCGACGCAGTCGCTGACCGACGAGGAGGTCGAGCTGATCGCCGCCGAGCTCGAGCGCGAGGTGACGATCAAGCACGCCGGCGAGGAGGAGGACGAGCCCGAGACGTACGACGACCCGGAGGAGGCGCTCGTCACGCGCCCGCCGGTCGTGACGATCATGGGCCACGTCGACCACGGCAAGACGACGCTGCTCGACGCCATCCGCAAGACCCACGTCGTCGCGACCGAGGCGGGCGGTATCACCCAGCACATCGGCGCGTACCAGGTCAACGTCAACGGCCGGAAGATCACGTTCCTCGACACGCCGGGCCACGAGGCGTTCACCGCGATGCGCGCGCGCGGTGCGAAGGTGACGGACATCGCCGTGCTCGTCGTCGCCGCCGACGACGGCGTCATGCCGCAGACGAAGGAGTCGATCTCGCACGCGCGCGCCGCGGAGGTTCCGATCGTCGTCGCCGTCAACAAGATCGATCTCCCCGACGCGAACGTCGATCGCGTCAAGGCCGAGCTGGCGCAGGAAGGCCTGCAGCCGGAGGAATGGGGAGGCACGACGCAGTTCTCCGAGGTGTCCGCGAAGGCGCAGCAGAACCTCGACGACCTGCTCGAGAAGATCCTGCTCGTCGCCGACCTCGAGCTCGACCCGAAGGCGAACCCGAGTGCGGAGGCGTCCGGCCCGATCATCGAGTCGCGCCTCGACGTCGGCCGCGGCCCCGTCGCGACCATGCTCGTCCACCGCGGCACGCTGCGCGTCGGCGACGCGATCGTCGCGGGCGACGCGCACGGGCGCGTGAAGGCGCTCTTCAACTACAAGGGCGAGAAGCTCGCGTCCGCAGGCCCAGGCGACCCCGTCGAGATCCTCGGCTTCGACAAGCCGCCGGGAGCCGGCGAGCTCGCGCACGTCGTCGAGAACGACCGCGTCGCGCGCGAGCTGGCGACACGCCGGGCCGAGCGGCTCCGCCGCGAGCAGCTCGCGACCGCGCGCCCGTCCGGCGTCTCGCTCGAGCGGCTGTTCGAGCAGATGCAGGAGGGCGAGGTCGCCGATCTGAATCTCATCGTCCGCGGCGACGTCGTCGGCTCGGTCGAGGCGGTCGTCTCGGAGCTCTCGAAGTTCGAGCACTCCGAGGTACGGCTGAACGTGATCCAGGCCGGCGTCGGCGCGATCACCCAGAACGACATCATGCTCGCGTCGGCGTCCGACGCGCTCATCGTCGGCTTCAACGTCCGCCCGAATGCGGAGGCGCGCGAGCTCGCGTCGCGCGAGGGCGTCGAGATCCGCACGTACGACGTCATCTACAAGCTCACCGAGGACATCGAGCAGGCGCTCGTCGGGAAGCTGTCGGCGGTGACGACGGAGGAGACGATCGGCGAGGCGGAGGTGCGCGCGCTGTTCCGCGTCTCGCGGCTCGGGACGATCGCGGGTTGCATGGTCACGCACGGCGTCGTCCGGCGCGGCTCGCAGGTGCGGGTGATCCGCGACGGCGCCGTCATCTACACGACGACGATCGCCCAGCTGAAGCGCTTCAAGGACGACGCGCGCGAGGTGGCCGAGGGCTTCGAGTGCGGCATCCTGCTCGAGGGTTACAACGACGTGAAGGAAGGCGACGTCCTCGAGGCGTTCGAGACGCGCTCGGTCGAGCGCACCTCGCTCGACGAGGTCGCCCCGACGGCAGCGAGCTAGCCCGCCGCGTTCCGGCCCGTGGCGAGCGGCTTCGTCGGCATCCTCACCTGCGAGCTCCACTTCCCGGAGGCGCACTCGCTGAAGGAGAAGCGCCACCACCTCCGCTCGGCCAAGGCGCAGCTCCAGAACCGCGTCGGCGCCTCGGTCGCCGAGGTCGACCACCACGACGTCTGGCAGCGCGCCCGGATCACGGTGGCGTGCGCCGCCCGCGAGCACCGCGAGGCGCAGCGGCTCCTGGACGAGGCCGAGCGCTGGCTCCGCGGACAGGAGTGGGAGATCGCGCTCGCCGAGCGGGTCGTCGTCGATCCGGACGACTGACTCGCTTGAATATGGCTCATGAGCGTAGGCTCGACGGAGCTCAACAGAGAGCGGAGGCGCCGGCTTTGCCGGCGCCGGGAGCGGGCATGAGCGAGCGGATGCGGCGCGTGAACGAGTCGGTCCGGCAGGTGCTGGCGGAGGCGCTGCCGGAGCTGAAGGACCCGCGGATCGGTCTCGTCACCGTCACGGGCGTCGACACGACCCCGGACCT
>Ga0335077_10000222_pt1 | contig 60391 bp, 55 predicted proteins | sample Lox_Sample_31_FD_207151 | JGI IMG/M metagenome (GOLD analysis project Ga0335077, IMG submission 207151) | Soil microbial communities from Loxahatchee National Wildlife Refuge, Florida, United States - Lox_Sample_3.1 | ecosystem: Environmental > Terrestrial > Soil > Wetlands | place: USA... | reverse complement strand
CCGCACGAGACTGGCGAGCTTCGCGCGGGGCCAGGGCCATTGCCCGAATTGCGCCAGGCTTTTTTCGTCGATCTCGACCACCGTGACCGGCATCGACGCGATCCTGCGCGGCGCGAAGATCTGGTAGGTGTCGAACCACGCGGGCTGCAGGCGCGGGCTCCAGCGCGGCTCGGTCCAGATGAGCACCGCGAGCGCGGCGAGCAGCGCCAGTCCGGCAGCCTGGACCCGGACGTGAGAGGACTGTGCGGGTCTCTCGGCCGCGCTCGTCACAGCGCGATTTCCATCCCGTCGTACGCGGCGGTGACGAGCAAGGGGGGCCTGCCGCCGCGCGTGATCTCCTCGAAGCGCCGGGTCTCGGCGAGCACGCGGTCGATCGCGGCGTCGCCGTGCACCGGCTCGTGATGGAAGAGGCAAAGCTGCCTGGCGCCGGCCATCTGGCAGAGTTCCACGCCGACGATGTTGCTGGAATGACCCCAGTCGGCCTTGACCGAGATCGCGTCGCTGAGCGAGTACATCGCGTCGAAGACGACCAGGTCGGCCCCGCGGAAGAATTCCACGAAGCTGTTCGTCTCCTCCAGGTCCGAAAGCGCGTGCTCGGAGTCGGTGGAGTAGATCAGCGTTTTGCCGTCCGAGGAGAAGCGGTAGCCGTAGGAGTCGCCGCTGTGGCGCTGGAGCATCAGCTCGACGGAGAGGCCCGCGATGTCGTAGCACCTCCGGGGCTCGAGGCGGACGAACTCGATGGTCGCGGAAAGCGCGGAGAACTCCACCGGGAACGACGGCGCCGCGTGCTGCCGCCGAAGCGCCTCCTCCAGCACCGAATGGCCGCCGTAGATGCGGATGCGGTTGCCGCGGAGGTAGGCGGGCGTGAACAGCGGGAAGCCCATGATGTGGTCCCAGTGCACGTGCGACATGAACACGTGATAGGTCTGCGGGGAGCCGGGACCGTGCCGCGCGATCGCCTTCTGCCCGAAGGGCCGTACCCCGGAGCCCAGGTCGCAGAGCACGTATTCGCCGCCGCCGGTCTCGATCTCGACGCAGGGACTGTGTCCGCCGTAGGTCCCCGAGACGGACATGCCGAGACCGTCGACATAGGCGCCGATCTCGGCGTCCGAGGCGAAGCGGCGCCCGTCCGCCGCGCGCAGCGCGGCGATGACCTTCTCGCGAACCGCGGGCGCCGTCAGCGCGACGGGCAGCGAGCCCCTCGTGCCCCAGAAGCGGACGCGCTTCATCGCGCGGCTTCGTACGCCGCGAGCGCCGCGGCCGACATCTGCTCCAGCGCGGCGCGCACCGACGGGAAGACTTCGGTCACGTGGTTGAAGCGGGCGATGTCGAAGATCTCCTTCACGACGGGGCTCAGCGATGCGACCGCGATGCGCGCGCTGCGCGCACGCATCTGCTTCGCGGCCACCATCAGGACGCGCAGTCCCATGCTGCTGATGTAGTCGACCCCCTCGAAATCGAGGAGCAGCGCGGTGGTACCGTCGGCGGGAGCGTTCAGGATCGGCGCGAGCGCCCGCTGCAGCGCCTGCGCGTTCTCGTGATCGATCGGGCCCGCGGGAACGCCGACGACGACGTCGGCAAGGCGGCGGCTGGAAAATTCCACGGCATCTCCCTCCCGTCGATCGGCGCTGCCGGATGACCTCCTGGGCGATTATAAGGGCTCCGACTGCCGCTGTCGGCGGCCGATGCCTGTGCGCTGGCCCGCTCGGCAAGGGGAGCGATTGGACATAGAATGCACCGATGGCGGGGCCTCCGGAGGTCCACCCGACCACATCCGAGAAAACTCCGTGACTCGTCTGCGTTCGTTCGTGCCCGCCGTGGCGATACTGGTGCTCGCTGCATGCGGCGGCGGGGGCGGCGGCTCGGGATCGAGCAGCGCGCCGCCCTCGAACTTCACCGATCCGGCGCTCTATTCGACGCTCCCGACTGCGTCGCTGGCGAGCGCCGCGGAGCTCGCCTCGGTGACCCACCATCAGATCTCGGTCGGCGGCACGACGCTCGACTACACGGCCACCGCGGGCCACCTGACGGCCGCGAATCCGGTGACCGGATCGCCCGAAGCGTCGTTTTTCTACGTCGCGTACACGCTCGACGATCGCGACCCGGGATCGCGACCGATCACGTTCTTCTACAACGGCGGCCCCGGATCGGCAACGGTCTGGCTGCATCTCGGATCCTTCGGACCGAAGCGCCTCGCGACGGGCGAGCCTGCGACGAGCGCGACGGCGCCGTTCCCGCTGGTCGACAACACTGAGACGCTGCTCGACGTGACCGACATGGTCTTCGTCGATGCCGTCGGCAGCGGGCTCTCCGAGGCGATCGCACCGAACACCAACCTGACGTTCTGGGGCGTGGATGCCGACGCCGCGGTCTTTCGCGATTTCATCGTGCGCTACGTGGGTGCGAACAATCGTGGAGCGTCACCGAAGTTCCTGTTCGGTGAATCCTACGGCACGACCCGAAGCGCGGTGCTGGCGCACCTCCTGGAGACCGCGGGCGTGACGCTCACCGGCGTGGTCCTCCAGTCGTCGATCCTCAACTACAACAGCAACTGCGGGGTGTTCAATCCATCGTCGGCGGTGAGCTGCGCGGGCTACCTGCCGACGTATGGAGCGGTCGGCGACTGGTACCAGCTGGATAATCCGAGCCCGCCCTTGGCGCAACTGCCGACGTTCATGGACCAGATGCGCGCGCTGGCGACCGGCCAGTACGAGCCGGCGCTGATCCGGTTCCTGACGCAGGGAACGGCTCCCGATCCGAATCTCCTGACGCAGCTCGCCAACACCACCGGACTTCCGGCCTCCGGCTGGCAGGCGCGCTTCAATCTGTTTCCCGGCTACTATCAGATGAACCTGCTTCCGGGCGCGATCACCGGGCTCTACGACGCGAGGATGTCGGCGCCGGTCGGCGGCGCGCTGGCGCGCGAGGGCGATCCGTCGAGCACCTTCATCGAAGCATCGTTCGCCACCATGATCACGCGATACCTGTCCACCGATCTGCAGTACACCAACCCTTCGGTCTACGTCACGCTGAGCAATGCGATCGAAGGCTGGACGTATGCCCACGACGAGCTCGCGCTGCCCGACGTGATCCCGGACCTCGCCGCGGCGCTCGCCCAGAACCCGGAGCTCAAAGTTCTATCGGTCGGCGGCTACCACGATCTGGTGACGCCCTTCTTCCAGACCGAGCGCGACCTGGCCCGGCTGGGCCCGAGCCCGAGCGTCGCGGTGCGCGTGTACCCCGGCGGTCACATGACGTACCTGGACGATGGATCGCGCGTACTGGAGAAGGCGGACCTGGCGCAGTTCTACCGGTCGACCCAGTGATCGGCCGGAACCGGATGGAGGCTTCTCGATGAGTCGACCGCATCGCTTCCGCCTCGCACCGCTCGCGGCGGTCCTCGCGTCGCTCGCCTCGCTGCTTTCGGCGCCGGTTGCGGTCGCCGACGAGTCGCCGCCCGCGGCCGCGCAAAGGCCGCTCCGGGATCCGTGGCTGCCGCCGGACGCGCGCAACCCCTCGACCGCGCCGCCGACTCAGGGCGCGGCGCTGCGCGAGCAGGTGGAGCGCAAGCTCAAGCGCGACTTCGACGCCGCCGACGTGAGCGGCACGGGAACGCTGACGCGCGCGCAGGCCTCGGCGGCAGGCCTCGGCTACATCGCGCGGCATTTCGACCAGATCGACCGCAACAAGTCCGGGGTCGTGCGATTCGACGACGTGAAGCGCTATCTGCGCGAACGGGGTGCGCAGCTCGACTGACCGGACCTCGTCCGGGCCGGTCCGCTAGCGCCTGCGAGGCTTCGCGCGGGGCGCCGAGCGGCGCTCCGGAGCCTCGTCGCGCGCGTACACCTTCCGTCCGGCGACGTAGGTGGCGCGCACCGCCCGATCGTCGCCGAGCGTCATCTGCACGAACAGCGCCTCCTCCAAATCCGCCGCGTGGCGCATGCGGTACTCGATCAGCGGCGTCGACTTGAGATCGAGGACGACCAGGTCAGCCTCCATGCCCGGGGCGATGCTGCCGATCGCGTCGTCGAGATAGAGCGCCCGGGCCGTGCCGCGGGTGGCCAGGTAGAACGCGTGTGCGGCGCGCAGCGTGTAGCCATGCAGCTGCGCGGTCTTGTACGCCGCGCTGAGCGTCTGCAGCATCGAGAACGACGTACCCGCGCCGAGGTCGGAAGCGAGCCCCACGCGCAGCGGCCGCTCGCGGTCCAGCGCGGCGCGCAGATCGAAGCAACCGCTGCCCAGGAAGAAGTTGGACGTCGGGCAATGCGCGATCGCGGTTCCGGTTTCCTGGCACCGCCGAAGCTCCTCCTCCGAGAGCCAGATGCCGTGGCCGTAGATCGCCCGCTCCCCGAGCAGGCCGTAGTGGTCGTAGACGTCGAGATAGTGCCTGCGATCGGGATAGAGCTCGCGGACCCACTCGACCTCGCGCCGGTTCTCCGCGACGTGCGACTGCACGAAGCAGTCGGGGTGCTCGGCCTTGAGCGCGCCCGCGGCGGCGAGCTGCGAGGGGCTGCTGGTCACCGCGAAGCGCGGCGTGATGGCGTACAGAAGCCGGTCGCGGCCGTGCCAGCGGTCGATGAGCTCCTTCGATTCGTCGTAGCCGGTTCGAGCGGTGTCGAGGAGATGGCTGGGCGCGTTGCGATCCATGAGCAGCTTGCCGGCGATCGTCCGCGAGCCCAGCAAAAGAGCTTCCTCGAAGAGCGCATCGACGGAGGACGCGTGCACGGTGCAGTAGACGGCCGAGGAGGTGATGCCGTTACGCAGGCACTCGCCGAAGAAGAAGCGCGCCGTTTCGCGGGCGTGCTCGGAATCGTCGAAGCGCTGCTCGGCCGGGAAGGTGTATTTGTCCAGCCAGTCGAGCAGTTGCTCGCCGCCGGCGCCGATGATCTGCACCTGCGGGTAATGGACGTGGCAGTCGACGAAGCCCGCCATGATGAGCGAGTCCTCGCCGTAGCGCTCGATGCGCGTGCGTGGCTCGAGGGTGGCTGCGATCTCGGCGGCGGCCCCGAAGGCGGCGATGCGCCCGTCCTCGATCGCGACGATGGCGTCGGCTTCGTAGCGCATCGTATCGCGGAAGCCGTGCCGCAGCGGGTCGCCGGCATAGGTGAGCACCGGCCCGCGAAGCGCCAGCCTTCGCTTCGCGGGCGCTGCGGCCGCCCTGTTCTTGGCGCGAGTCGCCATCAGTCGGTCAGCGCTTCCCCGCGCCGGTGCGACCGGCGCCGGGACGCGCGCTTCCAGCGCCGGTGCACCCAGTACCACTGCTCGGGGTGACGGAGGATCAGGCGCTCCAGCGCGGCATTGTACGCCCGGGTCGCAAGGCGGATCTCTTCGCCTGCGTCCGCGGCGCGCTCGAGGACGACGGGCTCCTCGAAGCGCAGGACGTGCGAGCCTTCGCTCTCGCGCCAGCTCGCCGCCGGCAGCACCTGCGCCTCGGAGGCGAGCGCGATCAGCGCGAGGCTCCTGAAGGTCCACGCCTTATGGCCGAAGAAGTCCACGTCGATGCCGTCGGGTGGCGAGGCGTGCTGGTCGAAGGCGAACACCACGGCGTCGCCCGCGGCCAGTCGATCCAGGATGGCGTCGAGCGAGCCGCGCTTGGGAAGCACGCCGAATCCCGCCTTGCGGAAGCGCGAGTTGACGAACCAATCGAGCCAGCGAGGCTTGATCGGCCGGCGGACGAAGTGGATCCTGCCGTGCATCTGCGGGAACTGGCGGAGGCCGGCGACGGTGGCGACCTCCCAGTTCCCGAAGTGGCCGGTGAGGACGAGGATGCCCTTCCCGCGCTCGAGCGCGTTGGCGAATACGCCGACGTTCTCCACGCGAACCTGCGCCGCCTTGCGCTCGGCGCTCGTGCAGCGAAAGCGCAGGAACTCGGCGCCGAGGCGCCAGAGGTGCGCGTAGTGCGCCTGTGCGAGCCGCTCGATCTCGGCGCGCGGTGCGGCGTCGCCGAAGACCAGCCGCAGGTTGTCGAGCACGATGCGCCGGCGGAACGGAGCGAAGCGATACAGCAGCCTGCCGGACAGCGGCACGCGCGCGTCGCGCGGCAGGGCGAGCGCGACCGCCGAGGCGCTCACCCGATCGTGCGAGAGCGAGAGCGCGATCGACCCGATGCGATTGCGCGCGAGAACGCCCGCCGCCCGCTGCGAGACGCTCGCCTGCGGCGCGCCGTAGCCGTCGCGAACGACGGAGAAATCCGCGGGTTCGAGCTCGCCCAGCGCGGCTTCGCGAGGGAAAAGCTTGAGGCAGGCTTCCTTGGCTGCGAATCGCGCGGCGAGGCTCGCGCCGCGTCCGGCGCCCTCGCCGGCGTCGGCGATCTCCTGCGCGGAAAACAGGCCCAGCAGCTGCGTGGCGTCGTTCTTGGCGACCAGCCGCTCGATGCGGGCGATCTCGACGGTGTCGATGCCGCAGCGCGTCGCGCTGTCGTGCGGCGCGGGCGCGGCGCGCCGCATGCGCTCTAGCGGGCCGCGCGCAGCAGCAGCGCCGCATTGGTGCCGGCGAAGCCGCGGCAGAGGACGAGCGCGACGTCGCTCCGCGCCGCCTGCGCCTCGGTGGAGACGCGCACGCCGCGGCAGTCCGGATCGGCGAGCGCGTAGGTCGCCACGCCGGGGATCGCGCCTTCGCGCAGGGCGTGCAGGGCGAGAACCGCTTCGAGAATCCCGGCCGCGGCGATCAGGTGACCGAAGGACCATTTGAAGGCGGTGGCCGGCGGCGCGGCATCGCCGAAGACGCGGCGGATCGCAGCGGCTTCCGAGGCATCGGACTGCGGCGTGCCGTTGCCGTGCGCGGCGATCATCCCCACGTCCGCGGGCTCGAGCTCCGCGTCCTCGAGCGCGAGACCGATCGCGCGCGCAAGGGCGTCGCCGTCGTCGCGGATCGCGAGCAGCCCCTGCGCGTCGCTCGCGGAGCCGCCCCCCAGGACCTCGCCGAGGACGCTCGCGCCGCGCTCCTGCGCGGAAGCCTCGGTCTCGAGGGCCAGCGCTGCGGCGCCCTCGCCGAAGAGGCTCCCGTCGCGCCGCGCGTCGAAGGGCCGGATCGCATCCTTCGCGAGCAGGCCGACGTCGTGGTAGTAGAGCACCATCTGCGGCTCGATCGGCGCATCGTGGCCGACCGCGAGCGCGCGATCGGCTTCGCCGTTGCGCAGGGCTTCCGCCGCCTCGATCACCGACAGGGTTCCGCCGATGCTGTGATTGGTGATGCAGGCGTTGGAGCCCTTGAAGCCGTGACGGATGCCGATGTGCCCGAGCACGTTGTTGGGCAGCGTCCGCAGCAGCCACATCGGGTTCACGGTGTTGGAGAGCTCGCGGCCGAAGGCCGGCAGCTCCTCCTTCGCCTCGGTGAGCAGCGGAAAGTAGTCGTACTGGCTTTCGTAGTTGCCGCCGCCCGAGCCCACGTAGACGCCGGTCCGGTCGCTGTATCGGGCGGCGGCAGAGGCTTCGAGCGCGTCGCGATGCGCGGCGAACCCGCAGGCCGCCACCGCCCGACCCGCCGCGTACAGGCCGAGCAGATCCGTCCGGCGGATGAGCTTGTGCAGTTTCCGGTCCTCGACGAGCTCGCGTGCATTGAAATCCTGGATCTCGCCGGCCATGCGCCGCGGCCAGCTCGAGCTGTCCCACTGCCGGATCGGGCCGATGGCCGATCGGCCGGCGCGCACGGCGGTAAGGATCGCGGCCGGATCGCGCCCGGCGGCGCACACGGCGCCGGTCCCGGTGATGACGACGCGCTTCCTCGCCATCGCGGTCAGCCGCGCAATCCTGCGCCGTCGACCGCGTCCGGCCGCCGCAGCACGATACAGCTGTTCGAGCCGCCGAAGCCGAACGAGTTGGAAAGGGTGACGCGCACCCGGCGCCGCTCGGCGACGCCGCGCACGAGCGCGAGATCGCAGTCGGGATCGGGATCGCGCAGGTTGGCGTTGACCGGCAGCTCGTCGTCGCGGATCGCCAGCGCGCAGACCGCGACTTCGACCGCGCCGGCCGCGGCGATCAGATGTCCCATCGAGCTCTTGGTCGAGCTGACCGCGACGCTCTTCGTCCGAGGACCGAACACGGCGTGGATCGCCACGCTCTCGCTCTTGTCGTTCATCAGCGTGGACGTCCCGTGGGCGTTGATGTAATCGACCTCGTCGGGCGTCGCGCCGGCGTCGGCGAGCGCCTGGCGCATCGACTGGATGGGTCCGTCGCCGTCCGGCGGAGAATCGGTGATGCGGTAGCTCGACAGCGAATTGCCGTCGCCGGCCAGCTCGGCGTAGATGTGCGCGCCGCGCTTCCTCGCCGAATCCCATTCCTCCAGCACCAGGAAGCCGGCGCCCTCCCCGAGAAGGAAGCCGTTGCGCGTGGCGTCGAACGGGCGGCTGGCGCGCTGCGGCGTGTCGTTGTCCGCCGAAAGCGCCGAGAGCAGGCAGAAGCCGGCGATGCCCACGGGGCTCAGCATCGAATCGAAGCCTCCGGCGAGCGCGAAGTCGACCGCACCGCGGCGGATCAGCTTGAGCGCGGTGCCGACCGCCTGGCCGCCCGAAGCGCAGGCCGTGTGGACCGACGTCGCGTAGCCGCGAAGGTTGTAGCGGCGGGTGAGCAGCGAGAGCCCCGTGGTCGACTGGCTGCGACAGAAGACCAGCGGGTTGTTGGCGGACGCATCGTCGAGCAGCCGCGTCGCGTCGAGCTCGCCGTTGGCGGCGCTGTGGTGGTGGACCGCGACCAGCTCGGCGAAGTCCACGCCCATCATTCCCGTGCCGACCGCGCAGCCCCAGCGCGACGCGGTGGCCTCCGTCGGCCGGATGCCCGCGTCCGCGAACGCCTGCTCGGCCGCGGCCAGCGCGAAGCCGTGCGAGCGGTTCGCGAACTTGAGAAGCTTCCGATCGTCGATTGCCGCGGCCGGGTCGAAGCCCTTTACCTCCGCGCCGATGCGAACGGGAAACCCCGATGCATCGAACAGCGTGATGGGCGCGCCGCCGCTGCGGCCGGCGCGCAAGGCATCCCAGGTCGTCGCCACGTCGTTGCCGACGGGAGTGACGAGCCCCAGCCCGGTGATCGCGACCCGCCGCCGCTTCATCGCCGCTCCTGCGCGGCGCCGAGGTTGAGCCGGGCCGTCGCGACGGTGCGTCCGTCGATCTCCGCCGTGAGGCGGACGGCGTCTTCGAGCTTCCCGCTCGCGGCGAGCTCCGCGCCGAGAACGACCGCGGAGCCGGGGGCAATGAACGAGCGCATCTTGACGTTGGTCATGCGCTGCGGCACGACCGACGCCGCGCGCGCTTCGCCCGGCGCAGATCGAGCGAGATCGAGCGCGAGCCGAATCTGGCTGTCGAGGAGCAGTGTCGCGGGGAACACCGGTCGCCGCGGAAAGTGGTCGGCGAAGAACGCTGCCGACCGGGGCACCTCCAGCAGCGCCCGCACGCTGCGCCCAGGCTCCGCCGCGAGCGCGGTGAGCTTCGGCGCCGCGACGCCGCGAAAGCGCCCCGCGGGCGCGCCCTCCGCGCGGAGCAGGCGAAGCCGCTCGCGCAGCGCCTCGGGCGCATCGAAATCGGCGACCGGCAGCATCGGGCCGAGGCAATCCCTGAGCTCGATCACGGTCGTGCCGTCGACCTCGGCCCGTCCGCCGTAGGCGATCGCCTCGTCGTCGCAGCTTGCGACCTCGACCGAAAGATCGAGCCGCGAGCCCGGCACGACGTCGGCACTGAAGATCGTCTCGGTGGCGAGCGCGGCGACCGGCCGGCCGCGAAACTCGATCGCGTCCATCGCGGTCCAGGCCGCGAGCTGGCCGACGGCTTCGGCGACCAGGCAGGAGGGGAACGCGGCGAGATCGGGGGGAACGGCGAAGCTCCCTTGCGCGCGCACGCCCGGCTCGAAGGCCGTGATCCGGTCGACGAAGGAGAACGCCGCGAAGTGATCGGGCATCGCTGCAGCGCGCCTTCAGCCCGCCGGTGCCGCCTCGCGCTGCGCGCGGATGACGAGCTTGCAGAACGTCTCGGGCGTGAATAGCCGCGGAATGTCCGCAACCTTCATCGGATTCGAGAAGCGCTCGCCCGGCACCTCGGAGAGATACCGCTTGAGCTGCGCGAGGCCTGCTTCGGTGAGCACGCCCTTCTGCTCGAACTCGGCCTCCGGCATGTCGCCGCGCGCGCTTTCGATGATCTTGCCCCGGGGAATCTTGATCTTGAACGCGCGCTCCAGCCGGAAGACCATGTCCAGGAAATCGATGGATTCCGCGTCGAGGTCCTCGATCAGCGAGACGTTCGGCTTGACCTCGTCCACGTCGCAGCCGAGCGCATCGGCCATCGTCTCGGCGACCTTGGGATAGACCGCCTGTATTTCCTCTTTCGTGATTGCCCTGTCCGTCATAGAAGTTCACTCCATTTTGAAGCCGCCGTCGACATTGAAGACCTGACCGGTCACGTAGTCCGAGTAGGGCGAGGCGAGGAACCATACCGCATAGGCGATCTCCTCCGGCTTGCCGTAGCGCTTTAGCAGGATGCGCGCCTTGACCTCGTCGCCGGCCATCGCGCGGACGTCCTGCGACATCTCCGTGTCGATGACGCCGGGGGCGACGCAGTTGACGGTGATCCTGCGCGGGGCGAGCTCGACCGCAAGCGCGCGGGTGAAGGCGTTGACCGCGCCCTTGCTCGCGGCGTAGTTGGTCTGTCCCCGGCCGCCTTTCTCTCCGGCGACCGAGGAGAGGTTGATGATCTTGCCGGCGCGCTGGACGATCATGTGAGGCACGACCGCGCGCGTGACGTTGAAGACGCCGCCGATGTTGGTGTCGAGGACGCTCTCCACGTCGTCGTCCTCGAACGCGGCGAGCTGGTTGTCGCGGATGATGCCGGCGTTGTTGACCAGGATATCGATGCGCCCCGCGCGCTCCGCCACGCGGTCGACGGCCGCCGCGCAGGCCGCGGAGTCGCGAATGTCGACCTTGTCGGCCGCGACGCGCCGGCCCTCGCTCCTGCCCTGGGCGACGACCGCCTCGGCGGCGGCGCCGTTGTCGCGGTAGAAGAACGTGACGTCGGCGCCTTCCGTCGAGAGAAGCTCGACGATCGCGCGGCCGATCCCGCGGCTGCCGCCGGTGACGATCGCGACTTTGTCGGTGAGTCTCGTGTCCATCGAAGCTCTCGCCGTTTCAGCCCGAGATCGCGAAGCCGCCGTCGACGACGAGCGTGTGCCCGGTGATCATGCCCGCTTCGGGGAGGCAGAGCAGGTACACCGCGCCGGCGACGTCGTCCGGCGTCAGTACGGGACCCGCCGGCGTGCGATGCGCGAAGTTGGCGAGCAGCTCGTCGCGATTGGGAAAGTAGCGCAGCGCATCGGTGTCGACCACGCCCGCGCTGACCGTGTTGACCCGGATCTGCCTCGAGCCGAGCTCCTGGGCGAGCGTGCGCACCAGCGATTCCAGCGCCGCCTTGGATGCTCCGATGAAGCCGTAGTTGGGCATTGCGCGCGAAGCGCCGAGGCTGGATAGCGCGATGATCCGCCCCCCGGGCGGCATCATCGGCACCGCGCGCTGCGCGAGCAGGTCGAGCGCGAGGGCGTTGGTTTCGAGGCACCAGCGCCAGTGCTTGAGGGTCATCTCCATGGCCGGCTTGAGCACGCCGCTCGCCGCGTTGCTGACCACGATGTCGAGATGGTCGAAGTGCTTCCGGAGTTCGGCGAACATGTCGTCGACGCTCTCGGGAATGCCCACGCTCGCCTGGAGGGCGCACGCGCGCCGGCCGAGGCCGCGGATCTCCGCGCACAGCGCCTCGGCCTCGTCCGCGCTGTTGTAGTAGTTGATCGCGACGTCGCAGCCCGCGCCCGCGAGCTTGCGGGCGATGGCGCGCCCGATGCCGCGCGAGGCGCCGGTGACGAGCGCGACTTTTCCGGCTAAGGCGCCTGGCATGATCGATCGATGAGGTGTCGGGCCCGCAGGCCGCGGAGGAGCGCCGTGCGGCGTGGCTTCTCGCAAAAGCGGCTTATTATCCTATGCGGAGGCACCGGCCGGCAACGATCGGCTCGGGAGTGGCGAGCCCTCTCGGCGGGACCTTCAGCGTTCGCCTGCCGCGCGCCGCGCGCGGATCAGCCGCTGCAGCTCCAGACACCAGTGCTTCTTGATGCTGTACCAGACGTCGGCGGCCCAGAGCACGTTGTGCGCGTTGGGATCGGGCACGGCGGCACGATGCGCCTCGTCGTTCGGATCGAAGGCGTTGAGCCAGGCCCGCATGGCGGGGTCGCGCGCGAGATCCGCCGTCGCCGGCACGAACACGTGCGAGTACTCCGCCGGCAGGGTCACGTTGCGGACCTCCGCCTTGCCGCTCGCGTGAAAGCTCTTCAGGCCCTCCAGCCCGGGGCCGTCCCAGGCGAAGAAATCGAGGCCGATGCGGAACCCCGTGAAATCCTCGACGGTATCGGGAATCGTGCGCACGCGGCTCACAACGATCCAGTGCACGGGCAGCGCCAGGGACCAGCCGCCGGTGCCGACGACCGAGGCGTAGGCAACGGAGACGCCGAGCACGGGACGCTCCTTGCCCGTCAGCGGATCGACGATCGACGTGCGGCTCTCGAATTGCCCGGTGAGCGGGTTGTAGACCTGGAGCGCGTCCCCGAACGAGCCTGCGAGCTCGTGCAGTATCTTGATGACCTGGATGCCTCCCTGGCTGTGACCGACCAGCATCGGGCGCATCCCTTCGTGCTCGTAGTACCACGCGATCTCGCCGGCCTGCTGCTGGCTGCTCGCATAGGGGCTGTGCGAGAACGTGCCGTCGCCCGCGTCGCGAATCCGGTTCTCCGGGTAGCCCATGCCGGTGAGGAACTTCCCGAACGAGCGCATCAGCAGCTCCACGGGATAGACCCCGCCATGGATGCTGAAGATCCGTGGCGCCGGTGCCTTGGCGAGCGTATCGCGAACGTCGGCATCGCTCAGGTGCTCCGGATGGAGCGCGAGGATGCGGTCCTCCACCGCGGGGTCGATCTGCACGGCCTTCAGCACCTCGCCGGCCGCCGGCTGCGACGCGACGACCGGCTCGTGCGCCGTGTAGGGCGCGGTGGCGCAGCCGGCGATCAGAACGGCAAGCGCCGCGACGAAAGCGTGCCGGGTCGGTCCCATTCAGCCCAGCCCGTGCATCAGGCCGAGCAGCGCGTCGGCGACGCGCCGGGCGGTGTCCGCGCTCAGGTCGGCGATGCGGTACGACACGCCGACCTGCATCCTGCCGCGAAACGTCGTGATCGCGAAGGCGAGCGGCGCGAGCGGTCCGGTCGGCACCGCCCGGACATATTCGAGAGCCGTCCGCGACAGGGCGGTTTCGGTCCAGAGCGGATCGATATTGAGGCTCGTCACGCCGGCCCAGATCGGATAGTGCTTGGCGAGGAAGCGGCGACGCCGCTCCGGCGAAAGAAAGCGCCAGGCGATCGCGGTCCAGCCCAGCCCGAGCAGCGTCTGCAAGTACAGCTTCTCCTTCTTGATGCGCTCGGTCTCCGCGTGAACATCGCCGGCCAGCCGCCGAAGCTCGACGCCGCTGGGCACCGCGTGCGAAATGCGCAGCGAGGCGAGAAACAGCCCGAAGGTCTCCTTCGCATCGGACTCGAATTCCCGGCGCAGGTTCACGATCGACGCGACGCCGAGCTCGTTGCGACGGTCGCCGTCGCGGCGCGGAACGACCGAGGCGAGGGCAAGCAGCAGCATCGCGAGCACCAGGTCGTTCACGGTGACGCCCCAAGCCTTCGCGGTTCGCAGCAGGGCGGAGAACTCGCGCTCGGGCACGCCATAACAGAGGAAGGCCTCGGTCGCCGGCCGGTCGGTGTGGCACGGCGCGCGCGCGGAGCGCCGGCAGCTTGCAGCCATCGCGGGCAGGCGCGCGAGCCCCCGCAGCGAGTGGCCGAAGTCGCGAAGGAAGAGGCGGCGGTACGTACCCGGATAGCGCCGCGGCGCCCAGGGCGCGGCGCGTTTGCTCTCGCCCGGCGCATAGGCCTCGAAGAGCCGCTCGAGAAGCACGGCGATGGAATCGCCTCCGGCGATGAAGTGATCGTAGGCGACCCCGAGGTCGAAGGCGGGTCCTCGATCGACGACGAAAAAGCGAAATGGGGTGAATGTCCCTTCGCTCGGAAACGCGCCGTTGAGCTGGCGCTCGATCTCCGCGCGCACGGCCTCATGGGGATCGCTGCCGGCGGAGAGCACCCTGAGCTCGACTGCGGCGGGACCGGGACGAAACTCGAATCGCCGTCGTAGCCGGTCGAGCTCGATGCGCGCGAGACCGGCCTCCTCCAGCCGTCCCCCGATGGCTTCCTTGAGCCGCGCAGCCTCCAGCGGATGGGGAACGCCGATCATGTGCACGGCGACATACGGGTGCAGCTCGCGCCAGCGCAGCACCATGGCCTGGAAGAGGTTGAGCCTTCCGCGAAGGCCGCCGCGCCGCTCGCGACGGTCGCTGTCGCTGCGGCGGATCGCCGCCTCGGGCCGCGACACGCCTTCGTCGCCGGACGCGCGCGCCGGAAGCGTCATTCGCGCCCCGCGAACCTCGAGCGGCGCGCGCGGATCAGCCGCTGCGCCTCGAGGCACCAGTGTTTTTTGACGCTGTACCAGATGTCCGCTGCGTGCAGCAGGTTGCTCGTGTCGATCGCCGCCGCGGGCGGCGGCGTCGCCGTGCCCGGCGTGTAGGCTTCGATCCAGGCGCGGGTCGCGGGATCGTGCGCCAGCTCCGCTGCCCGCGGGAGGCCGAGATGGCTCGCCGCCGACGGCAGGACCACGTTGCGGACCCGCGCCGTACCGGTGGCACGATACGGCTCGACGCTGCCGAAGTTTCCGGCGATCGCGTCCCACTCGAGGGAGAAGCCGGTGAAATCCTCGACCGTGTCCGGAATCTCCCGCAGGCGCGAGAGCATGGACCACTGCCCGAGCAGCAGACGCGGCAGCTTCCCGGTCGCGAGCGCCGCCGCGTAGGGAACCTCGAGCCCTACGACCGGGCGCTCCGCGCCACTCGCCGGGTCGACGATCGCGGTGCGCGCTTCGGCCATGCCGCGGATCGGATCCCACACCGGCACGGATGGATCGAAGTCGCCGGCGAGCTCGTGCAGCACCTTGACGACGACCATGCCTCCCTGGCTGTGCCCGATCAACATCGGCATCATGCCTTCGCGCTCGTAGTACCACGCGAGCGTCCCCGCAAGCTCGCGGGCGTCGACGTAGCTGCTGTAGGAAAGCGCGCCGTCGCGCGGATTGCGGATCCTTTCCTCCGGGTAGCCCATGGCGATCAGGAATTCGGCGAACGGCGCCATGGTGACGATGGGCACGCTGCCCTGCAGATCGATGATTCTCGGCGCCGGGGCGCGCGACAGCGTCTCGCGCAGCTCGCGCGCGGAGAGCCGCTGCGGATCGAGCGCGAGAATGCGCTCCTCCACGGCGGGGGCGAGCGCCGTACGCTCGAGCGCGAAGCGCTCGCCGGTGGCTTGGGCCGCGCCGCAGCCGATCCCGCCCCAGATCACCGCCGCGAACAAGGCCGAGCCGCTTCGCATCCGCGATGCTAGTCGTGGCTCGTCCGCAGCCATGGGAAGAAGCGCCCGGTGCGCGCGAGGTAGCTTCGATAGGCTTCGCCGTGCAGCCCGAGCAGGTGCCGTTCCTCGTTGCGGGCCTTGAGGTGCAGCAGCGCCAGGTGGACCGCGGCCATGACCATCACCGGAACGGTCGGCAGTACGATCGCCGTGCAGGTCATGAGCAGCATCGACAGCGCGTAGATCGGGTGGCGAACGTAGCGGAACATGCCATCGGTGATCAGCTGCTCCCGACCGGTGCTGCTCACGCCCATGCGCCAGCCCGTGCCCATCCGCGACCAGCAGAGGCTCGTGAGCAGCAGGCTGCCGAGCGCGCAGCCCGCCGCGATCCAGCGCAGGCCAGCGTAGGGCGCGAGCTGCGCGAAGGCGGGCAGCGCCAGCGGCGCATGCGAGCGAACGAGGGCGAGATAGGGAAGCGTCAGCCAGGCCGCGACGAGTGGGACCCAGACCAGCCACATCGCCCGCTCCAGGCGCTGCTCGGGAACGAGGCCGCCCAGCTTGCGGGTCTTGCGGTGCACGCGCACGATCATCATGCCTACGCCGATCCAGTAGGCCCAGATGGTCGCCACGAGCAGCACGCCGGGCCAGTTCCTCATGCTGCGCGGTCCTTCGGGCCCGCGCGCCGCGCGCGCGAGCGGAGCGAGATTTGTAAACGCAGTGGATTGCTCCTAGAATGCCGCTGGCCCCGCGCCCCCGAGCCAGTTCGCGAGATTCGTCGTAAGGACGCGATGCCGTCTCCGCCCGTGATCGAAGCGGCGCGTATGCAATCCTCCGTCCCGACGGCCAGCCTCCACAGCGTCGCCAACGATCCGCCCGCCCTGCGCATGCTCTGCATCGCATTCGGCGTGCTGCTGGCCATGCTTCCGCTGGCGCACGTCACGGCGCTGCGCAATACGTTCGTGGGGATCGTCGCGGTGCTGGCATTGCTGCAGTTTCGACTCGCGCCATGGAAGGGCGTACCGGGTCTCGCGCCGTGGCTCGCATGGCTCGCCTTCGCCGCGGCCTCGATCGGCTGGTCGGCCCTGCCGGAGGCATCGTTCCAGAGCTTTCGCAGCGACCAATTGTATCCGTTCGTGATTTTCCTGGTGAGCTTCGTCCTGGTGGAGGCTCTCGGCGGACGCCTGGCCTTCGCGCTCGGAGCCACCGCCGGCACGCTGCTCTGCGTGGCGACGATGTCCGCCGCCGTCATCCTCGGCACGGATCCGGACGCCGCGCCGCAGCCCGGCGTCCTGGGGTGGCTCGCTTGGAAGGCCGGCGCAGCGCCCGACTCGAACACCTACATCGCCTTCATCGCGGTCCCGCTGTACCGGATCGTCGTCCGGTCGCGCGCGGGATGGCGGCGCGGGGTCGCGGCACTCTGCGTGGCGGTGTTCGCGGCGCTCGGGTTCCTGAGCGAGAGCCGGACGCTGATCGCGACGCTCTTCGTCTCGCTCATCGGTTTCCTGATGGCGTTCGGCATCCTGCGCGGCACGCTGCGCTGGAAATCGGTCATCGGCATCGCCCTGGCAGGCTTGATCGTCTCCGCGCTCTGCATCGAGATCATCTCGCGCGTGCGCCTTCCCGAGGCGCGCCTGGCCACCCGCAGCGTCGCGCTGGAGATGATCGCCTCGGACTCGCGGCCCGCCATCTGGGCGGCCTACTTCGAGTACGTCCGCAAGCAGCCATGGTTCGGCGTCGGACTGGGACGAACGGTCCCGCCGCGTGCCTTCCACCTCGAGGACGACGCGGCGCTGCTCAAGATAGACGCCCAGGCCGGCGCCCACGCCCACAACCTCTTGCTCGACCTGGTGCTCGAAGTGGGCGTCGTCGGGCTCGCACTCTGGCTGTGGCTGCATTACGAGATCGTCCGGCTCGCCTGGCAACGGGCGCGCCTGGGCGGCGATCGCGAAAAGGCCTGGGCGGCCGCGGTCGTCGCGCTGGTCCTCGCGCTCCTCACCAAGAATTCCACGAACGACCTGGCGGTCTACGGCAACGCGATTCTGTTCTGGGCGCTCATGGGAGGCGCGCTCGGGCTGATCTGGCGCCGCGGAGAGCGCGTGGCCGAGGCGCTCGTTCCCCACCGCGCCCTGTCCGGACAATCCCGGGCGTAGGGGCCGAAACAACAAAGCCGGGCGTCGCCCGGCTTTGTTGTTGCTTGCAGGTATCCGTCAGGCGATCTGTATGTTCGACGCCTGCTTTCCCTTCGGGCCCTGGGTGACTTCGAAGCTCACCTTCTGCCCTTCCTTCAACGACTTGAATCCCGGCATGTTGATCGCCGAGAAGTGGGCGAACAAATCCTCCCCACCGCCGTCCGGCGTAATGAAACCGAACCCCTTCGCATCGTTGAACCACTTAACCGTTCCAGTTGGCATGTTTCCAATCCTATAAGCAGAGAAAAAAATCGGGTCGAACCCGTTTGATGTTTAATCTCAAGGACAGGAAAGTACGGCGCTTCGGCGACGGCCAATGAGCCGGACAGGTCGTGCTTTAGTACTTGAAACAAAACACGAAGCGGACTATACGCGGCGCTGAGACGGAGGTCAAACCGGCGTTCGCCGCCCCTTTTTGCCGGTCTTTGCCGGCTGCGCGGCCCCCGGACCGGCTTTAGGCGAGCTCCCCCCGGACCAGGGCGGCACCCGCCGCGAGCGCGCCGAGCTTCCGCCGGGCGATTTCGCGGCCGAGCGGCACCATCCCGCAGTTGGTGCAGGCGACCATGCGCTGCGCCGGGACGTGCTTCATCGCCGCCCGGAGCGTCGCCGCGACTTCCTGCGGCGTCTCGATGCGCTCGCTCGCGACATCGATCGCGCCGACCAGCACGTCCTTGCCCTCGAGCAGCGCCATCAGCTCGAGCGGCACGCGCGAATTGGCGCATTCGAGCGACACCTGGTCGATGCGCGAGCGCGCGAGCAGCGGAAAGGTCTGCTCGTACTGCCGCCACTCGGAGCCAAGCGTCTTCTTCCATTCGATGTTGGCCTTGATGCCGTAGCCGTAGCAGATGTGCACGGCCGTCGTGCACTTCAGGCCCGCCGCCGCGCGCTCCAGCGCCGCGATGCCCCAATCGCGCACCTCGTCGAAGTAGACGTTGAACGCCGGCTCGTCGAACTGGATCACGTCGACGCCCGCCGCCTCGATCGAGCGCGCTTCGTCGTTGAGTATGGCGGCGAAGGCCGCGGCGAGCTTTTCCCGGCTGCCGTAGTGCGCGTCGTAGAGCGTGTCGACCATCGTCATCGGGCCGGGGAGGGTGTACTTGACGCGGCGTTGCGTCTGGCCGCGCAAGAAGCGGGCGTCGTCGGCGAAGACCGGATGCCGCCGCGCCACCGGGCCGACGACCACCGGCACGGCGGCGTCGTAGCGATTGCGGATGCGCACCGTTTTCTTGTGCTCGAAGTCCACGCCCTCCAGGTTCTCGATCAGCGTGGTGACGAAGTGGCGCCGCGTCTGCTCCCCGTCGGTCACGATATCGATGCCCGCGTGCTCCTGGTCGAAGAGCGCCAGCCGCACGGCGTCGCGCTTGGCTGCGGCCAAGGCTTCCCCCTCGAGCAGCCACGGCGCCCAGAGGACCCCGGGCGTGCTCAGCCACTCCGGCTTGGGCAGGCTGCCCGCAATCGTCGTCGGCAGCAGCGTCGCCATCGATCCCTGTCTCCTGGAGCCTCCGCGGGCAGCGATTATAGCCGGCTCGCCGGGCGCCGCCCGCGGCTTGACGAGCGGCGCGCGGGCCACGTACCGTTGCTCGCCCGCGAGCGATGGGTTGCCATGCCCCGCGTCCTCTACGCCGATCACGACTACCCCGACATCGAGCTCGAGCGCAGGCTCTTCGCCGACGCCGGCGTCGAGCTCTTCGCCGCCCAGTGCAAGACCGAGGACGAGGTGGCCGCGGCGGCGACCGGTTGCGCGGGCATTCTCTCCCAGTACGCGCCGGTCGGCGAAAAGGTTCTGGCCTCGCTGCCGCGCCTGGGCATCGTGAGCCGCATCGGCGCGGGCTACGACAACATCGACATTGCAGCCTGCGAGCGCCACGGCGTCTGGGTCGCGAACTCGCCCGACTACGGCATCGGCGAGGTCGCCACCCACGCGCTCGCCCTGGCGCTCGCGCTCGTGCGCAACGTGGTCGCCTATCACCGCGACATCCAGTCCGGGCGCTGGAGCTACCTGTCCTCGGGCAGGCTCACGCGCGTTGCCGAGATGACGCTGGGCGTCATCGGGCTGGGACGCATCGGCAAGCGCATGGCCCACGTGTCGCGGGACGTGTTCGGCCGCGTCGTCGCCTTCGATCCCTATCTCATCGACGGGGACTTCCCGGCGTATGTGGAGAGACTGCGGGACCTGGGCAGCCTGTTCGCGCAGTGCAACGTCGTCAGCATTCACGCGCCGCTCACCCCCGAGACGCGCGGCATGGTCAACGCCGCGGTCCTCGCGCGCCTCGAGCCTGGCTCCTATCTGGTGAACACGGCCCGGGGCGCGATCGTCGAGATCGGCGATTTGCTCGCGGCACTCGATAGTGGAATACTTGCCGGCGCCGGTCTGGACGTGCTGCCGGCCGAGCCGATTCCCGCAGGCGATGCGCTCCTCGGCCATCCGAAGGTGATCCTGACTCCCCACGCCGCGTTCTTCAGCGTGCAATCCGAAGTCGACTTGCGACGCAAGGCGGCACGGAACATAGTCACCTGGCTCGCCACGGGCAGGCCGGACTACGTCGTGGTTCGAGGCACGAGGAAACCGGGGTCGTCGTAGGAGAGATCGTTGGCAGCCGTAGTCATCAGCCGGGTCCACAAGCGCTTCGGGTCGACGGAGGTCATCCGCGGTGTGGACGTCGAGATCGCCGACGGCGAATTCTGCGTGCTCGTCGGCCCCTCGGGCTGCGGCAAATCGACATTGCTGCGGATGATCGCCGGGCTGGAGGAAATCAGCGCGGGCGAAATCGCCATCGGCGGCAGGGTGGTCAACCGCGTTCCTCCGAAGGAGCGCGACATCGCGATGGTGTTCCAGAACTACGCGCTCTACCCGCACATGACGGTGCGGGACAACATGTCGTTCGCGCTCATGCTCGCCAAGCAATCGCGCAGCGAGATCGACGCGCGGGTCGGGAAGGCCGCCGACATTCTCGGCCTCGCGCAGCTCCTGGCGCGCTATCCGCGGCAGCTCTCGGGCGGACAGCGGCAGCGGGTGGCGATGGGCCGCGCCATCGTCCGCGACCCGCAGGTGTTCCTGTTCGACGAGCCGCTGTCCAACCTCGACGCGAAGCTGCGCGTGCAGATGCGCACGGAGATCAAGGAGCTGCACCAGCGCCTCAAGACGACGTCGATCTACGTCACCCATGACCAGATCGAGGCGATGACCATGGCCGACAAGATCGTGGTGATGAGGGACGGCGTGGTCGAGCAGACCGGCGACCCGCTCTCGCTCTACGACGCGCCGAACAACAGCTTCGTCGCCGGTTTCATCGGGTCGCCGGCGATGAACATGGTTCCGGGGACGGTGCGCGTGAGCGCGGGCGAGGCGCGCGTCGAGTTCGCCGGGGACGTCGCGCTGCCGCTGCCGCGCGGTGCTCGCGCTGCCGACGGCCAGGGCGTTCTCTACGGGATTCGCCCTGAGCACTGCTCGCTTGCCGACGGCGCCGGCTTGCCGGCCGAGGTCGTGGTCGTCGAGCCTACCGGCGCCGATACGCAGCTCTTCTGCCGGTTCAACGGTCAGGAGCTGGCCTCGCTCATCCGCGATCGGGTTGGCTGCCGTGCAGGAGACCGCATCCGGCTCAAGCCCGATCTCGCGCGTGCCCACCTGTTCGATGCCGCGAGCGGCGCGAGGCTGGTCGCATGATTTGCTCCAGGTCGAATCTGCACGACCCATATCAACTGCAGAACAGCCTTCCCTAAGGAGGAGAGCATGAGCAAGTTCAAGCGTCGCGATTTTCTCAAGGCCACCGCGGGGGTAGCCGCCGGAACCGCGTTGGGACCGGGCTCGGCGTTGTTGTCGCCGGGGGCCGCCGCCCAGAGCTACAAGGTCGCGCCGGAGAAGGGAGCCAAGCTGCGGATCCTGCGCTGGAAGCGATTCGTGCAGGCCGACGAGGACATGTGGGCGGAAAACACCAGGAAGTTCACCCAGGCGACCGGGACCGAGGTGCGCATCGACGCCGAAGGCTGGGAGGACGTGCGTCCCAAGGCTGCCGTTGCCGCCAACATCGGCAGCGGGCCGGACATCATCATCGGCACGTTCGAGGATGCTCACCAGTACCCCGACAAGCTGCTCGACGTCTCCGACCTCTGCAACTACCTCGGTGCGAAATACGGCGGCTGGTACGACGTCTGCAAGGATTACTGCACGACGAAGGGCAAATGGATCGCAGTGCCGATGGGTGCCGCCGGAGCCTGCCTGGTCTATCGCGAGAGCGCCATGAGAGCGGCGGGCTTCGAGACCTTCCCGAGGGACCTGCCCGGCTTCCTCAAGCTCTGCCAGGGCCTCAAGGCGAAGGGCATCCCGCCAGGCTTTGCGCTGGGCAACGCGACCGGCGACGCCAATACCTGGTGCCACTGGGTCGTCTGGGCGCACGGCGGCAAGATGGTCGACAAGAAGGATAACGTCGTGATCAACAGCCCCGAGACGATCGCGGCGCTGGAGTACGCCAAGCAGCTCTACGAGACGTTCATTCCCGGCACACTGTCGTGGCTGGATCCCAGCAACAACAAGGCCTTCCTCGACGGGCAGATCGGGGTCACCAACAACGGCATATCGATCTACTACGCGGCGAAGACTTCGCAGGACCCGAAGCTCCAGGAGATGGCGAAGGACATCAATCACGCCAACTTCCCGATCGGACTCGTCGGGCGTCCGACCGAGATCCACCTGTTCTTCCCGATGATGATCTTCAAGTACTCCAAGTACCCGAACGCGGCGAAGGACTATCTGCGCTTCATGATGGAGAAGGAGCAGTACGTGCCGTGGCAACAGGCTTCGATCGGCTACGTGACCCAGCCGCTCAGGGCGTACGAGGCCAATCCCATCTGGACGTCCGACCCGAAGCACACGCCCTACCGCGACCTCGTGAAGAACATGCTGCCGAACGGTTACGACGGCGAGATGGGATACGCGTCGGCCGCCACGATGGCGGACTTCATATTGGTCAACATGGTCGCGGAGGCGGCGTCCGGATCGAAGTCGCCGAAGGAAGCGGCGGAGCGGGCGCAGAAGCGCGCCGAGCGCTACTACAAGGTATGACGTCGCGCCGCGGGCCGGCTGGTCGGTTGCACTAGACCCGAAGGCGTGAGGCCATACCCGCGCGGTCGAGCGGCGCCTGGTAGCGCCGCTCGACGCGCGCATCCGTTTCAGGCTCCACGATGAAAACGGGATCGACGCCGAGCGCGCTCTCCCGGGCGCTCGACAACCGCAATGTCCTCGGGCTGCTGTTCATGCTGCCCGCGGGCATCCTGCTGGTCGTATTTCTCACCTATCCGCTGGGCCTGGGCACATGGCTCGGCTTCACCGACGCCAAGATCGGGCGTTCCGGGCAGTGGGTCGGCATCGAGAACTTCGAGTTTCTCTGGGGCGACGCGGTCACCCGGCTCGCGCTGTTCAACACGATCTTCTATACGGCGGTGGCCAGCGTCATCAAGTTCGCGCTCGGCCTGTGGCTCGCGCTGCTTCTGAACAAGCGTCTGCCGTTCAAGGCGTTCTTCCGGGCGATCGTCCTTCTCCCGTTCATCGTGCCCACCGCGCTGTCGGCGCTCGCGTTCTGGTGGATCTACGACGCCCAGTTCTCGGTGATCAGCTGGGCGCTCACCAGGATGGGGCTCATCCACAAGTACATCGATTTCCTGGGCGACCCGTGGAATGCCAGGTTCTCGACCATCGCCGCGAACGTCTGGCGGGGCGTGCCTTTCGTGGCGATCACGCTGCTCGCCGGGCTGCAGACGATCTCTCCGTCCTACTACGAGGCGGCGAGCCTCGACGGCGCTTCGTCATGGCAGCAGTTCCGCTACGTCACGCTGCCGCTCTTGACGCCCATCATCGCGGTGGTCATGACGTTCTCGGTGCTGTTCACGTTCACCGACTTCCAGCTCATCTACGTCATAACGCGCGGAGGCCCGCTCAACGCGACCCACCTCATGGCCACGCTGTCCTTCCAGCGCGCGATCCCGGGAGGGAATCTCGGCGAGGGCGCCGCGATCGCCACGGCGATGGTGCCGTTCCTCCTGGCCGCGATCCTGATCAGCTACTACGGGCTGCAGCGCCGGACTTGGCAACAGGGCGCCGGGGACAAATGACGACCGCCCAGGCAGCCGCGCTTGCGACCGACACGCGCGGCACCGACTACCTCGTGTCGCTGCCGCGACGCATCGTCACGCTCTACCTTCCGCTGGCGGTGTTTCTGGTGGTGCTGCTGTTCCCGTTCTACTGGATGGCGATGACCGCCTTCAAGCCGGACGCCGAGCTTCTCTCGCGGGACGGCAATCCGTTCTGGATCAGCAATCCGACCCTCGCACACGTGAAGAAGCTGCTGTTCGAGACGCAGTACCCGGAGTGGCTCTGGAACACGCTGCTCGTATCCATCGTCTCGACGTTCATCTCCATCGTCTGCAGCGTGCTCGCCGCCTACGCGATCGAGCGGCTGCGCTATCGCGGCTCGCGCTACGTCGGCGCGAGCATCTTTCTCGCCTACCTCGTGCCGCCGTCGATCCTGTTCATCCCGCTGGCGACGATGGTCTACAAGCTCGACCTCTTCGACACCCGCCTCGCGCTGATCCTCACCTATCCGACGTTCCTGATCCCGTTCTGCACGTGGCTGCTGATGGGATACTTCAAGAGCATTCCCTTCGAGCTCGAGGAGTGCGCCCTGATCGACGGGGCGAGCCGGTTCCAGATCCTGGTGAAGATCGTCCTGCCCCTCGCCGTGCCCGGCCTGATCTCGGCGGGGATCTTTGCCTTCACGCTGTCCTGGAACGAGTTCATCTATGCGCTCACGTTCGTGTCCTCTTCGGAGGTGAAGACCGTGCCGGTCGGCGTCGTGACCGAGCTGGTCGAAGGCGACATCTACCACTGGGGCTCGCTCATGGCGGGGGCGCTGTTCGGGTCGCTGCCCGTCGCCGCGCTCTACTCGTTCTTCGTCGAGTACTACGTTTCCGGCCTCACCGGGGCAGTCAAGGAATGAATCCCGCCGCAGCCGCGGAAAGCGCGACGACCCGGATCGCGGTGCTCGACGACTGGCAACACGTCGCGCGAGCCAGCGCGGACTGGGCGCCGGTGCTCGCTCGCGCCAGCGTCGAATTCTTCGCGGAGGCCTTCGCCGACGAGGACGCGGCGGCTCGCGCGCTCCTGCCCTTCGACATCGTGCTCACGATCCGCGAGCGCACGCCGTTCCCGGCCTCGCTCGCCGCGCGCCTGCCCAAACTGCGCATGCTCGGCATGACGGGCGCGAGGGCCGCGCTCATCGACGTGGCCGCGCTCAGGGCCCGAGGCGTCACCGTCTGCCATACCGGCGGCGGCCCGTCGGGTGCCTCGACCGCGGAGCTCGCGCTGGGGCTCATGCTGGCCGCGGCGCGCGATATCCCTGCGGGCGACGCTGCCGTTCGCTCCGGACGCTTCCAGCAGGGCACCCGGGCCGGCCCGGTGCTCGCCGGCAAGACGCTGGGTGTCATCGGCCTCGGCCGGATCGGCGCGCGGATGGCGCGCTATGGACGCGCGCTCGACATGCGAGTTCTCGCCTGGAGCCAGAACCTGACTTCCGAGGCGGCGTCGGCATCCGGAGCGGTCCTCGCGCCGAAGGACGAGCTCCTCTCCAAGTCTGACGTCGTAAGCCTGCATCTCGTGCTCTCGGAGCGCACGCGCGGGATCCTGGGCGCCACGGAGCTCGCACGCATGAAGCGCGGCGCGATCCTGGTCAACACCGCGCGAGCGGCCCTGGTCGACGAAGCCGCGCTCATCGACGCGGCCCGTTCGGGCGGAGTGATCGCGGCGCTGGACGTGTTCCATCGCGAGCCTTTGCCGGCGGACTATCCGCTCTGCCGCGCGGCCAACGCCGTGCTGACGCCGCATCTGGGCTACAGCGCGCTGGAAGTCTACGCGGAGTACTACCGCCACAGCGTCGAGAACGTGCTCGCCTATCTCGACGGCAAACCGATTCGCGTCGCCGACGCCGCGGGCCACTAGCCGTGCGATTGCGGCGCAATGGAGGACGATCGTGCTGAAGATTCTGGGCAGGAAGACATCGAGCAACGTGCAGAAGGTTCTCTGGTGCTGCGGCGAGGTCGGTGTCGCCTTCGAGCGCACCGACATCGGCGGTCCCTTCGGCGGGAACAAGACGCCGGAATACCTCGCACTCAACCCCAACGGGCTCGTCCCGACGATCGACGACGACGGGTTCGTCCTCTGGGAGTCCAATGCCATCGTCCGCTACCTCGCGGCGAAGCATGGGAAGGGCGTGCTGCTGCCGAGCGAGCTGCGGCACCGCGCCGACGCCGAGCGCTGGATGGATTGGCAGCTCGCCGTCATCGGGCCTCCGATGGGCGTGCTGTTTCGCGCGCTGCTGCGAACGCCTCCCGATCAGGTCGAGGCCGCGGAGATCGAAAGCGCGCGGCAGCGCGCCGCCGCCGCGTTCTCGATCCTCGACGCGCAGCTGGGGCGAACGAGGTACGTCGCCGGCAGCGAGCTCACAGTCGGCGACATCGCGCTGGGCTTCGCCCCCCACCGCTGGTTCCTCATGCCCGTCGAGCGGCCGCGGGCGGCCAACGTCGAGCGCTGGTATCGCGATCTTTGCGAGCGCCCGGCCTACCGCGAGCACGTCGCCGCCGCCTGATGCCGATTCGGCCAGCCGGGCGCGAGCTGTCGGCGCCGGACCGGATGCGCTAGAATGTTTCGCTCAAAAGGGCTACGACCATGGACATCCAGGACAAGATTCGCGAGGACGTGACCGGCCACCCGGTCGTTCTGTACATGAAGGGCACGCCGCAGTTTCCGCAGTGCGGCTTCTCGGCCGCGGCGGTGCAGATGCTGCAGGCCTGCGGCGTCGATCGGTTCTTCTCGGTCGACGTGCTTGCCGATGCGCAGGTCCGCCAGGGAATCAAGGACTACGCGAACTGGCCGACGATCCCGCAGCTCTACGTCAACGGCGAGTTCGTCGGCGGCTGCGACATCATGCGCGAGATGTATCAGTCGGGGGAGCTGCAGCAGCTGCTGACTCGGCAGACGGCGTAGGATCCCGCCGGCGCGCCTTGCGCGCCGCCTCAAGTCCGGGCGCGATGGATGCGCCGGACTTCCACGATCCGCCGCAACGCCCGCATCACGTGGGCGAGATGCCGGCGATCGCGCACCTGCACGCTGAAGAACATGTTGATGACGCGGTCGCCGTCCGGGCGCTCCATCGACAGGTACTCGATGTTCGCCCCGGCGTCGGCGATCTCTGTGGCGAGCTTCGCGAGGAGTCCGCGGCGGTCGTCGACGAGGAGCCGCACGCCGGCCTCGAAAACGCCGTCGACCTGCGGCGCCCATTCCACGTCGACGACCTGATCGGTGTCCACACGCCCCTTGCGCAGCGTCTGGCAATCGCGCGTGTGCACCAGCAGTCCCTGTCCGCGCCGGAACTGGCCGACGATCGCGTCGCCGGGAATCGGCCGGCAGCACTTGCTGTACTGGATGGCGACGCCCTCGACGCCGCGAAGCTGCAGCGCGCCAGGGCGAGCCTTGTCGGCGGGCGCGTCCTCGGCGCTGCGAGCCTGGGCGCGCGTCAGCGCCTGCGCGACGACGAAGGAGAGCCGCTTGCCCAGCCCGATGTCGGCCAGGACCTCGAGCCTGCTCTTGGCGCCGTACTCGCGCATGAGCGCATCCCAGCGCTCGCCGGTGATCGAGGTCGGCGACACCTTGAGCGAGGCGAGAGCCTGGTCGAGCATCCGCTCGCCCAGCGCCGCCGATTCCTTCTGCTGCAGCGACTTGAGGAAGTGGCGGATGCGCGAGCGCGCCTTGCCGGTGGCGACGAAGTTGAGCCACGACGGATTGGGCCGCGCCGAGGGCGCCGTCGTGATCTCGACCTGATCGCCGCTCTTGAGCTCGGTGCGCAGGGGCATGAGCTCGTAGTTGATCCGCGCCGCGGTGCAGTGGTGGCCGATGTCGGTGTGCACCGCGTAGGCGAAGTCGACCGCGGTCGCGCCGCGCGGGAGCGCCATGATCTTGCCCTTCGGCGTGAACACGTAGATCTCGTCGGGGAAGAGGTCGCCCTTGATGTGCTCGAGAAACTCCTTCGAATCGCGCGACTCCGACTGGATCTCGAGCAGGCTCTGGAGCCAGCGGTGCGTCTGCTGCTGCGCCTCGGCGAGGTCGAGCTGGCCGCCGGCCTTGTACAGCCAGTGCGCGGCCACGCCCGCCTCCGCCACGTGATGCATATCGTGGGTGCGGATCTGCGCTTCCAGCGGCGTCCCGAAAGGCCCGAACAGCGTCGTGTGCAGCGACTGGTAGCCGTTGGCCTTGGGGATCGCGATGTAATCCTTGAACTTCCCCGGGATGGGCTTGTAGAGCCGGTGCAGCACGCCCAGCGCCGCGTAGCAGGCGGTGGTGTCCTTGACCAGCACGCGCACGCCGTAGATGTCGAACACCTGCGCGAACGTGTAGTGCTTCTCGCGCATCTTCTTGTAGACGCTGTACGCGGTCTTCTCGCGCCCGCTCACGGTGGCCGCGATGCCGTCGCCTTTGAGCCCGTCGCGGATCGACTGCATGATCCGGTTCATCACCTCGCGGCGGTTGCCGCGGGCCGCCTTGATCGCCTTGTTCAGCACGCGGTAACGAAGCGCGTGCAGGTGCTTGAAGGAGAGCTCCTGCAACTCCTGGTAGAGCGCGTTCAAGCCCAGGCGGTTGGCGATCGGCGCGTAGATGTCGAGCGTCTCGCGGGCGATCCGGTGGCGATGCGCGGAGGCCATCGCGTCGAGCGTGCGCATGTTGTGCAGCCGGTCGGCGAGCTTGATCAGGATGACGCGCACGTCCTGCGCCATCGCCAGCAGCATCTTGCGGAAGCTCTCGGCCTGGAGGTCTTCGCGCGACTGGAACTCGATGTGGTCGAGCTTGGAGACGCCGTCGACCATGTCGGCAACCGGCTTGCCGAACGAGTGCTCGATCTCCGACTTGGTGACGCTGGTGTCCTCCATCACGTCGTGGAGGAGCGCTGCGGCGAGCCCCTGGGCGTCAAGCCGCCACTGCGACAGGATGCTGGCTACCGCCAGCGGATGGGTGATGTAGGGCTCGCCCGACTTGCGAAACTGGCCCTGGTGGGCGTGCTCGGAAAACGCGAACGCGCGCTCGACCAGCGCGACGTCGGGGGGCGGCAGATAGTGACCAAGATGTCGGGTGAATTCGGCGATTTCCGGCATGCTCGGGTCACATCGGAGGTATTCCGCCTCTAGCTCAGCGTCTGCGGCTTGAGCAGCAGCTCGATGCCGACCTTGCCCGCGGCGATCTCGCGCAGCGCGATAACCGTCGCCTTGTCGCGATCGGGCTCGAGCAGCGGCTGCGAGCCGGCGCTGATCTGGCGCGCGCGGTTGGTAGCCGCGAGCGTCAGCTCGAAGCGGTTAGGAATCTTGGACAGCGCATCTTCGATCGTGATCCGGGCCATGGTCATCCATTCGAGGTCAATTGGTCGAGCAGCGCCCCGTGCAGCCGGCGCTGCCGCTCAGCGCGCAGCCTGGCGGCGCGCACGATCGCGCGCAAGTCGTCGACTGCCGAAGCAAACTCCTGATTAATAATAACATAATCGAATTCGCTGCAATGGCGCATCTCGTCGCGGGCGCCGACCAGGCGGCGGGCGATCGTGGCCGCGTCGTCCTGGCCGCGGCGCATGAGCCGCTCGCGCAGCGAGTCGAGCGAGGGCGGAAGGACGAAGACCTGGACCGAATCCGGGACGATCCTTCGCACCTGGGCCGCGCCCTGCCAGTCGATCTCGAGGAGCACGTCCTGTCCGGCGTCGACCTGCGCCTTGAGCCAGGTCGCGCTCGTCGCGTACCAGTTGCCGTGGACCTGCGCGTGCTCGAGAAACTCGCCCGCGTCGTGCAGCGCGGCGAAGCGCTCGGCTGTGACGAAGTGGTAGTGGACGCCCTCGGTTTCCCCGGGACGTGGAGCACGTGTCGTATACGACACCGACAGGCGGATCGCCGGTTCCCGGGCGAGCAGGGCGCTGGTGAGGCTGGTCTTCCCGGCTCCTGAAGGGGCCGCGACCACGAACAGATTGCCCGCAGCGGAAGGCATGCGGCGTGCCTATTCGACGTTCTGGACCTGCTCGCGCATCTGCTCGATCAGGACCTTGATCTCGAGCGCGGCCTGCGACAGCTCCGCGTCTACCGACTTCGAGCCGAGGGTATTGGCCTCGCGATTGAGCTCCTGCATGAGGAAGTCGAGCCGCTTGCCGCTGGCACCGCCTCCCCCGAGCACGCGACGCACCTCGGCCACGTGGGCCGCCAGGCGGGAGAGCTCCTCGGCGACGTCGATCTTGGCGGCGAACAGCGCCAGCTCCTGCTTGAGCCGCTCCTCGTCCGGGTCGAGGCCGGCTTCCTTGAGACGCGCACCCAGCTTTTCGACGTAGGCGGCATGGATCGCCGGGATGCGCGGCGTCACGCGCTCGACCTGCGCTTCGATGCCGCGACAGCGCTCCTCGAGCATCGCCTTGAGCTTCCCGCCCTCTCGCAGTCGCGACGCAGTGAGCTCGGACAGCGTCGCGCGCGCGAGCTCGACGACGTGCTCGGCGAGCACCTCGGGCGCGAGCGAGGGCGAGGTCAGCACGCCGGGCCAGCGCAGGATGTCGGCCACGCTGATCGGCGCGCTGTCCGGCGAGTGACGCAGAACCTCGCCGGCCGCATCCCGCAGCTGGACCACGCGGGCGGCGTTGATCGCCAGCGTTTCCGTACCGGCAACGGCATGGTTGAGCGTGACTCGGCAGTCGACCTTGCCCCGGCGCAGCTCGCCGGTGAGCAGATCGCGCAGGGCGGCATCCAGCGCGCGGAGCTCGTCGGGAAGCTTGAGCTGGACGTCCAGATAGCGATGGTTGACCGACCGCAGCTCCACGGTCAGCGAGAAGCCCGGCAGCTCGGCCGCGGCCACGGCGAAGCCGGTCATGCTCGCGATCATGGCGTGCGCGGACGCTTGGAGACGAGCCGCTGGAAGAGGGAGAAACTCAATGAAATCTTTACTTTATGCGCGGGCTTGCCGAGAATGTAGAGGTTATCAATCGCACGCGCAAGTAGCGGCGGAACGAAACTTGCTCCGCCGACGCCTCTATGGGCGCGACCAATCAAGCCCTCCCGTCCGGCTACCAGCTTCTGAACTACCGCATCGATCGCCAGATCAGCCGCGGTGGGTTCTCGATCGTCTATCGCGCCTTCGACGAGGGTGGCGGCCCCGTCGCCATCAAGGAATACCTGCCGTCGTCGCTGGTGCTGCGCACGGAAGGCGACATCGTGCGGGCGAGCACCGCGGAGAACCTGACTTCGTTCCGCTACGGGATGAAGTGCTTCTTCGAGGAAGGCCGGGCGCTCGCCAAGATCAATCATCCGAACGTGGTGCGGGTGCTCAATTTCTTCCGCGCCAACGAAACGGTATACATGGTGATGCGCTACGAGCGCGGGCGCACGCTGCAGCAGCAGATCCAGATGCGGCAGGACCAGGTCTCCGAGCGACTCGTGCGGCACGTGTTCATGCACCTGCTCAACGGCCTGCGCGAAGTGCACACGCACAAGCTGCTGCACCTCGACATCAAGCCGGCGAACATCTACCTGCGCACCGACGGCTCGCCGGTGCTGCTCGATTTCGGCGCGGCGCGGCAGACGCTCACCAACACGCGTCCGAAGCTGGCGCCGATGTACACGCCCGGCTTCGCGGCGCCCGAGCAGTATCGGGAGCCCGACCGGCTGGGTCCGTGGACCGACGTCTACGGCATCGGCGCGAGCATGTTCGCGTGTCTCGCGGCGTTCGCACCGCAGGCGGCCGACGCGCGGACCAGCGAGGATCATCTCGTTTCGGCCAAGAAGATCTGGGCCGGCGCCTACTCGGACAATCTGCTCGAGGTGATCGACTGGTGCCTTCGGCTCGATCCGCTCGAGCGGCCGCAAAGCGTGTTCGCGCTCCAGAAGGCGATCCGCGACATTCCGCCGCGCAAGCGGAAGCTGACGCTGCTCAACACGCTGAAGAAGAAGCTCTTCAGCGAAGTCGTCTAGCGCCCGGGGCCTCCGCTTGCGCTTCACCATCTTCCAGGAGAGCCGCAAGGGCAAGCGCAAGGTCAATCAGGACCGGCTCGCCTACACCTACAGCCGTGACACGCTGCTGCTGGTGGTCGCGGACGGCATGGGCGGTCACGCCGGCGGAGAGATCGCGGCGCAGATCGCCGTGCGGCTGTTCATCGAGCGCTTCCAGCAGGAAGCCAAGCCCACGCTCAAGAACCCCCTCAAGTTCCTCCAGGACTCGATGCTGCGCGCCCACCAGGCGCTGGGCTCGTACGCCAACCAGTTCTCGATGCTCGAGACGCCGCGCACGACTTGCGTGGCCTGCGTCGTGCAGTCGAACTACGCCTACTGGGCGCACGTGGGCGATTCGCGGCTCTACCTTTTCCGCCAGGGCGGCCTGATCGGCCAGACCAAGGATCACTCCAAGGTCCAGTACCTGCTCGATCAAGGCATCATCGGCGCGCACGAGGTGGCCGATCATCCCGATCGCAACAAGATCTTCAGCTGCCTCGGCGGTCTGGTCGATCCGGTGATCGACCTGTCGCGAAGGACCCCGCTGCGCAACGGCGACCTGATCGTGCTGTGCACCGACGGCCTGTGGAGCGTCTATCCACAGGAGGAGATCGCGCGGGCCCTGACAGGGACGCCGATCCTCAAGGCGGCGCCGACGATCATGCGCGAGGCGGAGCTGCGCGGCGGACCCGAAGGCGACAATCTTTCGGTGGTCGTGGTGCGCTGGGGACCGGAGACGCTGACCGACGAGCCGACCACCACCATCACCGAGACCCTGAGCCTCGGCGAGTTCCAGACGGAGATCGACCGCACCCTGACGCTGACCGATCGCAAAGGCGCGCAGCGCGACCTGACGGACGACGAGATCGAGCGGGCCATCGAGGAAATCCAGTCGACGATCAAGCGCTACCGACGCTGAGGCTAGCGCGCAAAGGCGCGGAGCAGGCGCGCGGAGGCGTCGAGTCGGAGCGCCCCGGGGATTGGGCGCGAACCGACTTTGAGCGACAATAACAGGATGAAGCGGCGTTTGGCGTAGCGACGGGTCCGATCAGGGATCGTTTCAGCACCGGCCGCCATGCGCCATCTGATCCTCGATACCGAAACCACCGGGCTCGATCCCGCCCTGGGCCATCGCATCATCGAGATCGCGGCGGTCGAGGTGGTCGATCGCCGCCTCACCGGCCGCAGCCTCCACTATTACCTCAATCCCGAGCGCGAGATCGATGTCGGCGCGACCGACGTGCACGGGCTCACCTGGGACAGTCTGCGCGACAAGCCCCGCTTCGCCGACGTCGCCGCGGAGCTCGTCGAATTCGCGCGCGGCGCGCAGTGGGTCATCCACAACGCGCCGTTCGACCTCGCGTTCCTCGACGCCGAGCTCGGGCGCAGCGCGCTGCCGCTGACCGCCGGGATTTGCGAAGGCGTCGTCGACACGCTCGCGCTCGCCCGCGAGCAGTTTCCCGGCAAGAGGAACGGCCTCGACGCGCTATGCGAGCGCTTCGGCGTGGACAACGCCCAGCGTACACTGCACGGCGCGCTCCTGGACGCGAGGCTGCTCGCCGAGGTCTACCTCGCGATGACCCGGGGCCAGGAGAGCCTGGTCATCGATCTCGCGCCAGCGGCCCCCGCGGTGTCTCTGGCCGGTCCCCGGGTCCTTCCGCCGGTGCGAGTTCTCGAGCCCTCCGCACAGGAGTGGGCACTGCACCGAGAATACCTGACGGCGATCGCGCGGGAAGCGCGCGGCGGCTGCGTCTGGTTCGCCCTCGAGGAGTCGAGCGCGCTGGTCCCGTCCGCCTGAACGCGCCGGCCGTAACAGAACCGTCATGCGCGACCCAGATACTGTGTCCGCCTCGCCGCCTTCTACGTCGGTGACCTCGACTGCTACGACTGCGGGTCCGGCGTCCGGCCGCGAGCCGGATCCGCCGCCGATCAATCGCGAGCTTTCGATACTCGCGTTCAACCGGCGCGTGCTCGCGCTGGCCGAGGACCCGGCCACGCCGCTGCTCGAGCGGCTGCGCTTCCTCTGCATCGTCAGCAGCAACCTGGACGAGTTCTTCGAGATTCGCATCGCGGGGCTGCGCGAGCAGTTGCGGCTCAAGGCGCCGCTGGTGGGCATGTCGCTCGCGGAGCTGCGGACCAATCTGGTGGAGATCAGCCAGGGAACGCAGCGGCTGGTCGGAGAGATGTACGGCGTGCTCAACGGGCAGATTCTCCCCGCGCTGGCCACGGCGGGCGTGCGCATCGTGCGCGGCTCGGAGCGCACCGCGCCGCAGCGCGCCTGGGCTGCGGAGTACTTCCACAGGGAGATCCGGCCGCTGCTCACGCCGATCGGGCTCGATCCGGCGCATCCCTTCCCGCAGGTGGTCAACAAGAGCCTCAACTTCATCGTCGAGCTGTCGGGCCGCGACGCATTCGGACGCGAAACGAGCGTAGCGATCGTCAAGGCGCCGCGGCTCGTCCCGCGCGTGATCAAGATGCCGCCCGAGGTGGCGGGGGCCGACAACACCTTCGTGCTCCTCTCCTCGATCATGCACGCACACCTCCACGAGCTCTTCGCCGGGAGGGACGTGGTGAACTACTCGCAGTTCCGCGTCACCCGCGACGCCGACCTGTGGATCGACGAGGAGGAAGTGAAGAACCTGCGGCAGGCGCTCGAGGGCGAGCTGCCGCAGCGCCAGTTCGGGCTGGCGGTGCGGCTCGAGGTCGCCTCGCACTGCGCCCAGCACCTGGCGGCGTTCCTGCTGCAGCAGTTCGAGCTCGGCGAAGCGGACCTCTATCGCTGCGAAGGACCGGTGAATCTGGCTCGCATGTCGGCGCTGATCGACCAGGTCGACTTGGACGAGCTTAAGTACGCGGGATTCGTGCCCGGGCTTCCGGACCGACTGCGCGAGCAGCCGGACGTGCTCGCCGTCATCCGCCAGCACGATGTCCTGCTTCACCATCCTTATCAATCCTTCGAGCCGGTGGTCGAATTCATCCGCAAGGCCGCGGACGATCCGGACGTGATCGCGATCAAGCAAACCGTCTATCGCACGGGAGTGAACTCGGCGCTCATGGAGGCGCTGATCGAAGCGGCGCGTCGCGGCAAGGAGGTCACCGTCGTGGTCGAGCTCCTGGCAAGGTTCGACGAGGAGGCCAACATCAACTGGGCGGAGCGCCTCGAGGAATCGGGGGCCCAGGTGGTCTATGGCGTATTCGGGCTCAAGACGCACGCCAAGCTCGCGCTGCTCCTGCGGCGCGAGAAGAACGCCGCGGGGCGCACGCAGCTGCAGCGCTACGCCCATCTCGGAACGGGCAACTACCACCCGCGGACGGCGCGCCTGTACACCGACTTCGGGCTCCTGACCGCCAATCCCGACATCTGCGCCGACGTCGAGGAGGTCTTCCTGCACATCACGAGCCTCGCCAAAGCCAACCGGTTGAAACGGCTCTGGCTGGCGCCGTTCACCATGCACCGGCACCTCCTCGACGCGATCCGCCGCGAGACGCGCCACGCGCGGGAAGGCAAGCCCGCGCGCATCGCGGGCAAGATGAACGCGCTGCTCGAGGAAGCGGTCGTGCGGGCGCTGTACACGGCTTCGCAGGCCGGCGTGAAGATCGAGCTGGTCGTGCGCGGCGCCTGCGCCCTGCGCCCGGGAGTGAAAGGGGTATCCGACAACGTCCGCGTGCGCTCGATCGTCGGGCGGTTTCTCGAACACCACCGCGTGTGGCTGTTTCACAACGACGGCGCCGAGGACGTCTACCTGGCGAGCGCCGACTGGATGGGGCGCAACCTGTTCCGGCGGATCGAAGTCGCGTTCCCGATTCTCGACCCGGCGCTCAAGGCGCGCGTGATCGACGAGGGCATCAAGCCGTATCTCGCCGACAGCCAGGACGCCTGGGAGCTGGGCGCCGACGGGACGTACGCCAAGCCGAAGGCGAAAGGGAAGACGACCTCCGCGCAGCTCGAGCTGCTCGACCGAATGGCGGACAAGACCGCCGCCGGCTTCTAGCGATGGACTTGATCCTCTGGCGACACGCCGAGGCCGAGCCAGGGGAGCCGGATCTCGGGCGGCGGCTCACCGCCAAGGGCATCAAGCAGGCCGAGCGCGTCGCGGCATGGCTCGATGGGCACCTGCCGGATACGACCCGGATCCTGGTGAGCCCCGCGGACCGGGCGCAGCAGACGGCGCTCACGCTCAAGCGGAAGTTTCGCGTCGTTCCCGAGCTCGCTCCCGGCGCCACCGCCCGGGACGTGCTCCACGCGGCGGGATGGCCGGACGCGCGCGAGCCCGTGCTGATTGTCGGCCACCAGCCCACCCTCGGCGAAGCCGCGGCCTCGGTGCTCGCCGGCGAGGAGCGGCCGTGGAGCGTGCGCAAGGCGGCAGTCTGGTGGCTGTCGAACCGGGTGCGCGACGGAGCGGCCGGCGTCGTGCTCAAAGTGGTCGTCGGGCCGGACTTCGTCTAGCTACTGACGGGCGGCCTTCCAGGGATAGCCCAGCGATTTCCACTGCGCACGCTCCTTGGCGAGCAGGTGCGCGGTCAGCGGGTGAGCGTGCAGCCAGCGCTCCGGCACGTCGAGCGAGACGCGGCGCCGAACCTTGAGCCGAATCCGCGGCAGCGAGATCGGGGCGCGCGCGTGATGGAACAGGACCGCGAGGCGAAGCGCCAGGAGCTGCAGCCGCACCGTTTCGTCGCCGAGGGTGGCGGCCACCTTGGCGAGCCCGCCGCGGCAGCCGAACACCAGGAGAGCGAGACGCCCCTGTTCGCCGGCGGAGAAGCCGGGCATGTCGGCGTGCTGCAGAATGTAGGCGCCGTGCTTGTGAAAGCCGATGTGCGAGACCGACATGCCGATCTCGTGCAGCGTCGCCGCCCAGCGCACGAGGCGCAGCTGCGCGGGATCGGGGCGCCCGAACACGCGGCGGTACAGGCTCGTTGCGAGCGCGGCCACGCGCGCGGCGTGCTCGCGATCGATGCTGTAGCGCTTGACGAAGCGCTCGACGGTCACGCCCCGGATGTCGGCGTCGATCGTGCGGCCCAGGAGGTCGTAGAGCACGCCCAGCCGCAGCGCTCCTCCCACCGGGTCGATGCGCTGGACTTTGAGCTCCGCGACCGCCGCCGACATGATCGCGAGCCCCGCGGCGAGCACCGGCGATCGCTCGGGCTTGAGCGCATGCAGCGACAGCCGGTCGATGTGGCGCGCGGCAAGCATTCGCGCTTTCAGCCGCCCAAGCCCCGCGGGCGTGATGCCGCCGCCCGAAAAGCCGTTCTGCTCGAGAATCTCCGCCAGCGCGGCTGCCGTCCCTGAAGAAGCGTAGGCGTCGTGCCAGCGCCGCGGCCCGAACTCGCCGGCGATCGCCTCGATCTCGACATGCGCCGCGGTCTCGGCGGCCGCGAAGGCATCCGCCGTCAGGCGTCCGTCGGCGAAGAAGCGCTGGGTCATGCCGACGCAGCCGATCTTGAGCGATTCCAGGCGCTCGGGCTCGAGCCCGCGGCCGATGATGAACTCGGTGGAGCCGCCGCCGATGTCGATCACCAGCCGGGGCTCGACGGAGCGCGGGAGCTCATGCGCGACGCCGAGATAGATGAGCCGCGCCTCTTCGTGTCCGCTGATGACGTCGATGGGGAACCCGAGCGTTCGCTCGGCCCGCGGCAGGAATGCACGCGCATTCTTCGCGACGCGGAAGGTATTGGTCGCCACCGCGCGCACGGCCGAGGGATGCAGCCCGGCAAGACGTTCGCGGAACCGGGCGAGGCACTCCAGCGCCGCCTTCATCGCCGAAGCCTTGATCCTGTCGTTCGGATCTAGGCCGGCCCCGAAGCGCAGCGTCTCCCGCCACGTGTCGAGGCGATAGATCTGGTCGCCCTCGACGCGGCCGATCTCGAGTCGAAAGCTGTTGGATCCGAGATCGACCACGGCGAGCGTTCGCGCGGGCGCGGCGGAAGACGGGGGGCGGGCCATGGCGTTGCGAAGGCTAGCAGAAACGCTTCGCGAGCGTTGTCTTTGGGGCTTCGGATGTTTCTGCTACGCTCGCGTGTCCCCGCTGCGGCGCGACTGCCATGCCGGTCGACTACCTCAAGAGAATCCTCACGGCGAAGGTCTACGACGTCGCGGTCGAGTCGCCGCTCGAACGGGCGCCGACCCTCTCGGCCCGGCTAGGCAACCGCGTCCTGCTCAAGCGCGAGGACCAGCAGGCCGTGTTCTCCTTCAAGCTTCGCGGCGCCTACAACAAGATGGCGCACCTGCCCGAAGCCGAGCGCGCCCGCGGCGTGATCGCCGCTTCGGCCGGCAATCACGCGCAGGGCGTCGCGCTCGCCGCCCAGCGGCTCGGCTGCCGGGCGACGATCGTCATGCCGATCACCACGCCCTCGATCAAGATCCAGGCAGTGTCGGGACGCGGCGCCAAGGTGGTCCTGCACGGCGACTCGTACAGCGACGCCTACTCCCGGGGGATCGCGCTCGCGCGCGCGGGCGAAGCCCGGTTCGTCCACCCCTACGACGATCCCGACGTGATCGCCGGGCAGGGGACCGTGGGCATGGAGATCCTGCGCCAGGAGCAGGGCGCCATCGACGCGATCTTCGTCCCGGTCGGCGGCGGCGGGCTCATCTCCGGCATCGCGGCCTACGTCAAGCGGGTCCGGCCGGAGATCCGCGTGATCGGCGTCGAGCCGGTCGATGCGGCGACGATGACGCGCTCCCTGGAGGCCGGCCGCCGCGTGCGCCTCGAGGACGTGGGGCTGTTCGCCGACGGCGTGGCCGTGAAGCAGGTCGGCAAGGAGCCCTTCCGGATCTGCCGGGAGCTCGTCGACGAGATGGTGCTGGTCGACACCGATGCGATCTGCGCGGCGATCAAGGACGCCTTCGAGGATACGCGCTCGATTCTCGAGCCGGCGGGAGCACTCGCGATCGCCGGCGTCAAGGCCTTCTGCGAGCGCCAGCGCCTTCGTGAGCGGACCTACGTCGCGATCGCCAGCGGAGCGAACATGAACTTCGACCGGCTGCGCTTCGTCGCGGAGCGCGCGGAGCTCGGCGAGGCGCGCGAGGCGATCCTGGCGGTGACGATTCCCGAGCGGCCCGGCAGCTTTCGCGAGTTCTGCGGGCTGCTCGGCAAGCGCAGCATCACGGAGTTCAACTATCGCTACGCCGATGCCCGGATCGCCCATATCTTCGTCGGCGTCGAGGTGCGCGGCCGCAGCGAGACCGCCGAGCTGTTGCGGGCGATGCACAAGCGGCGCATCGAGGCCTACGACCTTTCCGACAACGAGATGGCGAAGCTCCACGTCCGCCACCTCGTGGGCGGGCATGCGCCGGAAGCGAAGCACGAGACGCTTTACCGGTTCGAGTTCCCGGAACGCCCGGGCGCGCTCATGCAGTTCCTCGACAGCATGAGCCGGGGCTGGAACATCAGCCTGTTCCACTACCGCAACCAGGGGGCCGACTACGGCCGCGTGCTGGTCGGCATGCAGGTCCCGCCGTCGGATCACGCCGAATTCCAGCGTTTCCTCGCCCGGCTGGGGTATCCCTGCATCGAGGAAACCGCGAATCCCGCCTACCGGATGTTCCTCGGGCGCTAGCCGCGTCCGCGGCCCGCCCAGAGCCGGAAGCGTGCCCTTTGGACCGGCCGCGGCCGGTGCGCAACGACCGGAACTGACCAAAAACGGCAGTTTCGCGCAGGGTTTGCGCGAAGTGGCTGTTGTAAATCGCTCAAGTGGCTCAGCTTTGCCGGTTCTGGCAAGGATTATGCTCTAGGCATTTACTTACGTCCTGTGGCACACTCTGACGAGGTCGACATGCAAGCGATGACAGCTCGGGTTCGATCGATCGACGATACGGGAGGCCGTGAATTGCCTGATGCGGCGGCACTGAAGGGCGTGAAAGTCATGGTGATCGACGACAGCAACACGATTCGTCGCAGCGCCGAGATTTTCCTGCTCCAGGCAGGCTGCACGGTGATCCTGGCGGACGACGGCTTCGACGCGCTGGCCAAGATCGCCGACCACCAGCCCGACCTGATCTTCGTCGACATCATGATGCCGCGGCTCGACGGCTACCAGACCTGCGCGCTCATCAAGAAGAATGCCAAGTTTCACCCGACGCCGGTGGTCATGCTCTCGTCGAAGGACGGCTTGTTCGATCGGGCCCGGGGGCGCATGGTCGGCTCCGATCAGTACCTGACCAAGCCTTTCACCAAGGAGAGCTTGTTGAAGGCGGTGGCGACCCACGTCAAGGCGGCCGCGCATCAATCGAGTTGAGGGGACTCGGGCGCCGGCAGTCGCGGCGCGCAACGAAGGGGGGCGAAGGCGGGACACCATGGCAATCAAGCGCATTCTGATCGTCGACGATTCGCCGACCGAGCGCCACGTGCTCAACGACATGTTGACCAAGGCCGGATACGAAGTCGTGGCCAGCGACAACGGCGAGGACGCGATCCTGAAGGCGAAAACGGTGAAGCCGGACCTCATCCTGATGGACGTGGTCATGCCCGGCCTCAACGGCTTCCAGGCGACTCGCGCCATCAGCAGGGATCCGTCGACGCGCGCCGTGCCCATCATTCTGTGCACCTCCAAGAGCCAGGAAACGGACAAGATCTGGGGCCTGCGCCAAGGGGCGCGCGACTACATCGTCAAGCCGGTGAAGCGCGAGGAACTGCTCGCCAAGATCACCGCCTTCGGCTGAGCTCGCACCCGCCTCCATGGCCCGCGCCGCGAAACTCGATCTGCGCGCTTTTCAGCAGGAGCTGGCGACCCGGCTCGCAGCCAAGACCGCGGCGCAGATGGAACAGTCCCGGCTCGGGCTCGCCTGTGCCGGCGAGCAGTGGCTGATCCGGCTCGCCGACGCCGGCGAAGTGATCGCGCTGCCGCAGACCGCCAGCGTGCCGCTGACCAAGCCCTGGTACCTCGGCGTGGCCAACATCCGGGGCAATCTCTACGGCGTGATCGACTTCGCGGGCTTCCTCGGCCATCCGCTCGAGCCGGTCTCCGGCGGAACGAGCCAGACGCGGCTGGTGCTGTTCGGGCCGCGGGTGGGCGAGCTGCGGGCAGGGTTGGTGGTGCATCGGGTGCTCGGCCTGCGCAACCTCGCGGAGCTCGCGCAGGGCGACGCGCCGGCGGGGGCGCCGGCATGGTACGGATCGCGCTGGAGGGAAGCCAGCGGCACGGTCTGGCAGGAAATCGACTTCGCTCGACTGGCCCAGGACCCTGCGTTCCTGCAGGTGGGGCTGTGACGAGACGGATGAACGCACGCGCGAGCGTCGTTCGGGATGGGAGGCAAGATGGCGCTTAGTCTGAATCTCAAGAGCATGCTCAGCACGCGACCGGCGCGAGGACGTGGCGCCGAGGAGCCCGAGCTCGAGATGCCGACGACCACGCAGGTCAAGATGAGCCCGCCGGCGCCGGGTTACGACCCCCTTGCGTCGGTGTCGATCATGGAGCAGCTGCGCACGGCGGCGGCGGAAAAGCGCCAGCCGGGACGGATCCCGTTCATCGGCCATCTCCCGGCCGCGAAGCAATACCAGATCCTCGGCATCCTGATCGGCGTCTTCGTCGTCCTGGGATTGCTGGCGCTGTTCCTGTACATCACGCTCACCGCCAAGGCGGCCTCCGGGGCGGGCACGGCCACCGAGATGCAGATGCTCTCGCAGCGCCTCGCGCGCGCGACCTCGCTCGCCGTGCAGGGCCATGCGACCGCCTTCGACGCGGTGAAGGATTCGCGCGATCGCTTCCGCGCCGACCTCGATGGGCTGACCAAGGGCGGCGTCGTGGCGGCCGGATCGGATGCGCTGCAGGGACAGCTCGGCGAGATCAGCACCCGCTGGGATCGCGTGGAGAAGTACGCCACCCAGGTGCTCGACAACCAGGCGAGCCTCGTGTCGCTGTCCAAGGGGCTCGACGGCATCAACCAGGCGAATACCGCGCTGCTCGAGCTCGCCCAGCAGGCAGCTTCGCAGGCGGCTGCGGGCGGGGGCGGCGTGCGCGAGATGGACTTCACCAGCCAGCTCGCGATGCTCTCACAGCGGATCGCGAAAAACGCCAACTCGCTGGTCTCGTCGGACGAGATCGACCCCGAAGTCGCGTTCCTGCTTGGCAAGGACACCGGCACGTTCCGCGACATCCTGAACGGGCTTCTCAAGGGAAGCGACCCGCTGAAGCTCACGGCGGTGCGCAACGACGAGGCTCGCGCGACGCTCACCGACCTGCAGAAGCGCTTCGCGGGCTACGAAGCGGGCGTCAACGCGATCCTGCACAACATGCAACGGCTGGTCGTCGCCAAGGAGGCCGGTCGCGGCATCAACCAGGAGTCCGAGCCGCTGCTCAGCGAGACGACAAGCCTCGCTTCCAGCTACGAGGGCCAGAGCGCCGCGCGCCTGGGCGCGCTCGGCGCGGCCATCTTCTTCGCCGTGTTCGCGCTGCTATTCGCCGGCGTGCTGGCGAAGCTGCTCTACGACGAGCAGCGCGTCAGCGCGTTCGAGAGCGAGCAGGAGAACAAGCGCAACCAGGAGGCCATCCTGCGGCTCCTGAACGAAATGGGGAACCTCGCCGACGGCGACCTGACGGTCCAGGCCTCGGTGACCGAGGATGTGACCGGGGCGATCGCGGACTCGATCAACTTCACGATCGAGGAGCTGCGCACGCTGGTCAAGGGCATCAACAGCGCGACCGACCAGGTGGCCAAGGCGACGACCGACGCGCAGTCGATTTCCAATCGACTCTACGAGGCCGCGCAGCGGCAGAACCGCGAGATCCAGCAGGCCTCGGCGTCGGTGCTGCAGATGGCCCAGTCGATCAACGAGGTATCGCAGAGCGCGGCGCAGTCGGCGCGGGTGGCGCAGCAGTCGCTCGCGGCTGCGGAAAAGGGCGGCCAGGCCGTGCAGAACCAGATCGCCGGCATGAACGAAATCCGCACCCAGATCCAGGACACCGCCAAGCGCATCAAGCGCCTCGGCGAATCCTCGCTCGAGATCGGCGAGATCGTGGAGCTCATCTCCGACATTACCGAGCAGACCAACGTGCTCGCGCTCAACGCCGCGATCCAGGCCGCGTCGGCCGGCGAGGCCGGACGCGGGTTCACGGTCGTGGCCGAGGAAGTGCAGCGACTGGCCGAGCGCTCGGGCGAGGCCACCAAGCAGATCGACGCGATCGTGAAGACCATTCAGGCCGACACGCAGGATGCCGTGGCCGCTATGGAGAAGAGCACGGTCGGCGTGGTCGAGGGAACGAAGCTCTCTGACGCCGCGGGGCAGGCGCTGGACGAAATCCGGCGCGTCTCGCGCGAGCTCGCCGAGCTGATCGGCGGCATTTCCGCGCAGACCCAGAAGCAATCGGCGTCGGTGTCTGACGTCACCCGGGGGATGCAGGGCATCCTCAAGATCACCGAAGAGACCACCGAAGGCACCAAACAGACCAACGTCTCGATCGGACAGCTCACCAAGCTGGCGGCCGAGCTCCGCAGCTCGGTGGCGGGGTTCAAGGTATAGCCCCCGGCCTGCTTCTTGCTTAGGGGATCCGGCAGTATTGCTCCCTTGCGCTAACGCATGGCCACCGACCACGCACCGGAATTCGATCTCGGCCCCCTGTCATGGGTGCAGGGCGAGATCGATCAGGCCCTCAGCCGAGGGGTCGAGGCCCTCGAGGCCTTCAAGGCGAGCCCGCGCGACGCGACCCAGCTCAAGGTCGCGCGCACGCATATTCACCAGGCGGCGGGCGCGATCCAGATGGTGGGGCTCGACGCGGTCTCGGCGTACACCGAGGAGCTCGAGCGCCAGCTCGCCCGCATGGAGGAGCTTCCCTCCGCCGAGGCGGTGGCGGCCTGCGATCTGGTCGACCGCGCCTGCCGCAAGCTCAAGATCTTTCTCGACGAGCTCGTCGGCGGGGCGCATCCCGTTCCGCTGAAGCTCTTCCCTGAATACGAGCAGATGCAGCAGGCGCGTGGCCTCAAGGCCGTATCGCCGACCGACCTGTTCTTCCCCGATCTCTCGGCGCGTGCGCCGAAGATTGCGAGCTCGAAAGCGGTTACGCCGCAGCGCCTGCAGTCCTACCTGGTCAAGCAGCGGCGCCTGTTCCAGCGCGGACTGCTTTCGTGGCTCCGCGGCGACGAGGAAGCGGCGCGCATGATGCGCGACGCGGTCCAGGGCATCGAGGACGTCCAGACCCATTCGGCGCAGCGCTCGTTCTGGTGGGCGGTCGGCGCGCTGCTCGAGAGCATCGTCGAGAAGGGCGTCGATTCCGGATTCGGCGTGAGGCAGCTCTGCGGCCGCATCGACCTCCAGATCCGGCGCTTCATCGAAGGCTCGACCAAGGTCGCCGATCGCATGCGGCGCGAGGTCCTGTACTACGTCGCGATCAGCGCGCCGGTCGGTCCTCAGGTCCAGGCCGTGCAGCGCGCCTACCGGCTTCCGGCACTGATCCCCAGCGCGGAGGTGCTCTCCGCCGACGTGGTGCGCGTGCAGCCGCACCTTCGTGATGCGCGCGAGGTCCTGTCGACCGCCAAGGATCTCTGGCTCAAGCTGACCGGCGGGCGCGCGGAAAGCCTGCCCAAGCTCAAGGCGACGCTCTCGAGCCTGCGCGACAAGACCGCCGCGGTTGGCGAACCCTCGCTGTCGAAGCTCGCGAGCACGCTCTCCGCCCGGCTGGAGAAGCTTCCTTCGGGTGCGATTCCCGAGTCGCTCGCGATGGAGTACGCCACGGGGCTGCTCCTCGCCGAGTCGGCCATCGAGAACTTCGCGGCGCTGTCAACCGATTTCCCGAAGCAGGTCGAGGCGATGATCGCCCGTCTCGATGCCGCGCAGGAGAAGCGTGCGGTGACCGGCGCCGGCGCGCCGATGCTCGACGAGATGGCGCGCAAGGCGCAGGAGCGCCTCCTCCTCGCTCAGGTGGCGCGCGAGATCCAGGCGAATCTGCGGCACATGGAACAGGTCCTCGACGCGTTCTTCCGGGACAACGAGAAGCGCGGCGAGCTGGCGACGCTCTCGCAGGATACGCGCCAGATCATGGGCGCGCTCAAGATGCTCGGTCTCGATCACGCGGGCGAGCTGCTCGCGCTGTGCCAGCAGCAGATCGAGGAATATGCGAAGCCCGATACGCCAGTGGCCGGCGAAGGCCTGGAGCTCCTCGCCGAATCGCTCTCCGGGCTGGGCTTCTACATCGAGGCCGTCGAGCAGCAGCGCCCGGATCGGGAGCGGCTGATCGAGCCCCTGCTCGCGAAGCGGCTCGGAACCGCAGCCCCGGCCCCGATCGAGGAGCCCGATACCGTCGAGGAAGCCGTCGAGGAATTGAAGGCCTCGCTGCCTGCGACCATCGCGGCGCTGCAGCGTTCGGCCGGCGAGGCCAGCGTTCGCGAGCGCCTGGCGCAGGACCTCACCGCGCTGAAGAACGACGCCGAGCTGATCGGCGACGAAGTCCTGCAATCCGACGCCGACGCCGCGCTGGGCCTGCTCGCGAGCGACGGCACCGGTGACAGCGATGCGCTCAAGGACGCTATCGCGGCGATCGCCTCGGGCAATGCCGCGGAGCCCGCGCCCGCCCCATCCGGTGAAACCCAGAGACTGCTGGAAACCGCGGCCTCGGAGCTCGACGCCGAGCTGCTCGAGATCTACCTCACGGAAGCCGACGAAGTGCTCGACGGCGTCGCGTTGAGCGCGGCGCAGCTCAAGGCGCAGCCCGACGATCGCGAAGCGCTGACCACGGTTCGGCGAGGGTTCCACACCCTCAAGGGCAGCGGCCGGATGGTGGGCCTGACCGACCTCGGCGAGATCGCCTACGAGGTCGAGAAGATTCACAACCGGTTGCTCGAAGAAGAGCGCCCGGCGACGCCGGCGGTGCTCGCGATGATCGACACGGCGCAGAAGAGCTTCCGCGTGTGGGTCGACACGCTGCGCCGCAAGGGCCGTGTCACCGCGGATCCCCAGCCTCTGCGCGCGGCGATCGCCGCGGTCGAGGCCGAGTTGCCCGTCGATTCCGACGATGCTCCCGCGGCGGCGCCGGTGCCGAAGGCTCCGCAGCCGACGCCCGAAGTCTCGCCAATCGAAGTGCTGGAGCTCGACGAGACGCCGTCGGTCGATCCGGTGCTCGGCGGCGCGGAGCTTGGAATCCTGCCGGCTGCCGACCCCGAGATCTCGTCCGGCGCCGAGATCATCGAATTCATCCCCGAACTCGCTGCCGCTGCCGAGCCGCTCGCCGCGGCGACCTCCGCAGCCGACGAGGTCACCGTCGGCGACGTGACGTTGTCCGGGGCGCTCTACCGCATCCTCTGCGACGAGGCGCAGCTGCATCTCGCGACCCTCGATTCGGAGCTCGAAGCCCTGCAGTTCGATACGGCGCAGGCGCCATCGCAGGCGATGATCCGGGCGGGCCATACGCTCTGCGGCATTCACCGCACCGGCGGATTCCCGCTGGTCGCGGGTGTGGCGAAGGCGCTCGAGCAATGCCTGGTCGGGCTGGAGGAGCGCGGCGCGCCGCTGCCCTCGACCGCTCAGCCGGTCCTCGCGCGCGCGATCGCCGGGTTGCACGCGCTCACGGCGCGCGTGCGCGCCCGTGACCCGTTCGACGCGGGCGACGAAGCCGAAGCCGCGGAGATCGGGGCGGAGCTCGAGACGCTGCGTCACGAGGCCGCGCCCGCCGCCACCGCACAGGACAGCGAAAGCTCCGCCGAACGGACCGCGGCGGCGGAGGAAGCGGGCGAAGCCCCCGCCAACGAAGACCGCCCACCCGAGCCGGAACCGCCCCCGATCGCGCCGGTGGTCGTGCTTACGCCGCCGCTTGCACCGAAGCCGCCGGTCACGGTCGAGTCGCCGATCGCCGTCGCGCCGCCGGTCGAACCCGAGCCCGCGCCTCTGGCCCCGGCGAGCTTCGCCGCCGCCACGGCGGCGCCGAGCGTCCCGTCCGACGACACGCTCGCAGCGGTTCGCGACGAAGTCGACGAGCAGGTGCTGCCCATCTTCCTCGAGGAGGCGACGGAGCTCTTCCCGCGCGCAGGCGAGCAGCTGCGTGCCTGGCGACAGAATCCGGGACAGAAGGAGACTGCGCAGGCCCTGCGCCGGACGCTGCATACCTTCAAGGGCAGTGCGCGCATGGCCGGCGCGATGCGTCTGGGCGAACTCACGCATCGGATGGAAAGCAGACTGCTTGCCGGCGATGTGCTGGCCGAGCCCACGCCGGAGCTCTTCGAGGCGCTCGACACCGATCTCGATCACGTCGCGTTCGTGCTCGATCGCCTGCAGAAGGGCGAATCCAACACCGAGCTGCCGTGGATCGCCGCGGAGCCTGCGACGCTCGCGGCGAAGGAGCCCGCGGCGACACCGCTCAGCGCAAGAGAGCCTGAGCCCGCGAAGCCGGCGAGCAGAGAACCCGCGTCCGCGGCGCCCGTCGCGAAGGAACCTGCACCCGCTGCGCCGAGCGCCGTGGTCAGGCCGCTGGTTCAACCGAGCACGCCGCCCGCGGCGCCCGGGGTCGAATCGCCCGCGGCGCCGGTCGAAGGCGAAGCCTCCCGGGCGGCGATGCTCCGCGTGCGCGCCGATCTCATCGATCGCCTGGTCAACGAGGCGGGAGAAGTGGCGATCGCCCGCGCGCGCGTCGAGGGAGAGCTCCGTTCGCTCAAGAGCAACCTGCTCGAGCTTACGAACAGCGTGATTCGACTGCGCTCGCAGGTCCGCGAGATCGAGATCCAGGCCGAATCGCAGATCCAGTCGGGGACGACGCAGGCGCGACCGGGCGGCGCGGATTTCGATCCGCTGGAGTTCGACCGGTTCACGCGCTTCCAGGAGCTCACGCGAATGCTGGCCGAGGGCGTCAACGACGTCTCGACCGTGCAGCAAGCGCTCCTGCGCAACATCGACGACGCCGACGCGGCGCTGCTCGCGCAGGCGCGCCTTTCGCGCGACGTCCAGCAGCAGCTTTTCTCGATCCGGACGGTTCCGTTCGGGAGCCTCTCCGAGCGGCTCTACCGGATCATGCGCCAGACCGCGAAGGAGCTCGACAAGCGCGCCAACCTCGAGATTCACGGCACGCAGGTCGAACTCGACCGCTCCGTGCTGGAGAAGCTCGTCGGACCGCTCGAGCACCTGCTGCGCAACGCGCTCGATCACGGCGTCGAGAGCCGCGAGACGCGGCGCGAGCGCGGCAAGCCCGAAACCGGCGAGATCCTGCTGACCGTGCGGCAGCAGGGCAACGAAATCGCCATCGAGATCGCCGACGACGGCTCCGGCCTCGACTTCGAGCGCATCCGCGCCAAGGCGCAGGCACAGGGCCTGATCGCCCCCGACGTCGAGCCGACCGAGACGCGACTCGTGGAATGCATCTTCGCCGCGGGGTTCTCGACGGCGACCAACATCACGCAGATCTCGGGGCGCGGCGTGGGGATGGACGTCGTGCGCTCGGAGATCGCGGCGCTCGGCGGACGGGTCGAGGTCGCGACCGTGCCCCAGCGCGGCACGACCTTCACGCTGTATCTGCCGCTCACCCTGGCGGTTGCGCAGACGGTGCTGGTGCGCGCCGGCGGCCGCGTGTGGGCACTGCCGTCGACGATGGTCGAGCAGGTCCAGCAGATCAAGGACAAGGACCTGATCAACCTTTATCTCAGCCGCGAGGTCAGCTGGCAGAGCCGGAAGTATCCGTTCTTCTACCTGCCGCGGCTCCTCGGCAATCTCGGCCACAATCCCGAGACGCTCCGCTACAACTCGGTGCTGCTCCTCAAGAGCGGGCAGAGCACGGCCGCCGTCCACATCGACGAGATGATCGGCAACCAGGAAGTCGTCGTGAAGAACATCGGCCCGCAGCTCGCGCGGGTCTCGGGCATCGCCGGCGCGACGGTGCTGGGCACGGGCGAAGTCGTGCTCATCATCAACCCGGTCCAGCTCGCGCAGCGCTTCGACGCGGAAGCCGCGGCTCCTGCCGCGGTGCGCACGGCCCAGGTCGCAGCCGCCGCCGCGCCGGTGGCCGGACCGGCGCTCGTGCTCATCGTCGACGACTCGCTCACGGTGCGCAAGATCACGAGCCGCCTGCTGACTCGCGAAGGCTTCGACGTTCTCACCGCCAAGGACGGGCTGGACGCGATGCAGGTGCTCTCCGAGCGTGTCCCCGACGCGATCCTGCTCGATATCGAGATGCCGCGCATGGACGGATTCGAGTTCGCGAAGACGGTGAAGGCCGACGCGAAGCTGGCGGGCATTCCGATCATCATGATCACCTCGCGCACTGCGGAAAAGCATCGCAGTCGCGCGCAGCAGCTCGGCGTCGAAGCCTACCTCGGCAAGCCTTACCAGGAAGAAGAGCTCCTGCGGCAGCTGCGCGGGCTGCTGGCTCTCAGCGCCGCCTAGGCGCCGTCGGGCGCTGTGCGCGGCGCCCGCACCCGACGCATCCATCCTCCACGCGGTTCCCGCGGCTCCGCCCCGGCTCGTGCGGCCGGCAGCGTTTGTTTACAATGAACGCGAACGAACCTGAAAGCCGGAGGAGCGACGCATGGGGCAATACGCCACAGAGAACATTCGTACCGTAGCGCTGGTGGGCCACGGGGGATCCGGCAAGACCACGCTCGCCGAGGCGCTGCTCGCGCGTACCAAGGCGATCGCGGCGGCGGGGAGCGTGGAACGCGGCACGACGGTCAGCGACTTCGATCCCCTGGAGAAGTCCTGGCAGCATTCCCTGCGCACCTCGGTCCTGCATCTCGACGCCGACGCGACGCGCATCCACCTGCTCGACACGCCCGGGTTTCCGGACTTCATCGGCCAGGCGATCGGCGCACTGGACGCGGTGGAAACCGCGGCGGTGGTCGTGAACGCCCAGACCGGCATCGAGATGATCACCTCGCGCATGATGAGCTGGGCGAAGGAGCGCAATCTCTGCCGCATCGTCATCGTAAGCAAGGTCGACGCGGAGAACGTCGATCCGCAGAGCGTGCTCGAGGGCATCCGCTCGGCGTTCGGCAAGGAGTGCCTCCCGATCAACCTGCCGGCCGACGAGGGCAAGCGCGTGGTGGACTGCTTCTTCAGCCCGGAGGGAGAGTCGGACTTCTCCTCGGTCGCCGACGCCCACCAGGCGCTGGTCGATCAGGTCGTGGAGGTCGACGAGGCGTTGATGGCGCGGTATCTGGACCAGGGCGAGATCGCGCCCGCGGAGCTGCACGCGCCCTTCGAGAAGGCGCTGCGCGAGGGGCACCTCGTGCCGGTGTGCTTCGTGTCCGCGCGTACCGGCGCGGGTGTCGCTGAACTCCTCGACGTGCTCGTGAAGCTCGCGCCGAATCCCGCCGAGGGCAATCCGCCCCTGTTCTCCAAGGGGCGAGGCGACAAGGCCGTCGAATTCCACTCCGAGCCCGATCCGAAGAAGCACGTGCTGGCGCATGTGTTCAAGGTCGTCATCGATCCCTTCATCGGCAAGCTGGGTGTCTTCCGGGTGCACCAGGGCACGGTCACCCGCGACACCCAGCTCTTCGTAGGCGACGGCCGGAAGCCCTTCCGCGTCGGCCACCTGCTGATGCTCCAGGGCGGCAAGCAGGTCGAGGTCGATCGCGCCGTGCCCGGCGACATCGCGGCGGTGGCGAAAGTCGACGAGATCGAGTTCGACTGCGTGCTGCACGACTCTCACGACGAGGATCAGATCGCGCTGCGTCCGCTGGAGTTTCCGACGCCGATGCACGGTTTCGCCATCGCGCCCAAGAAGCGCGGCGACGAGCAGCGCATCTCCGACGTCCTGCACAAGATGATTGCCGAGGACCCGACGCTCAAGCTCGAGCACGACGCCAACCTGAACGAGACCGTCCTGCGGGGACTGGGCGAGCTGCACCTGCGCTCGGTGTTCGAGCGGATGGCTTCGCAGTTCAAGCTCGAGATCGATACGCGGCCTCCGCGCATTCCGTATCGCGAGACGGTCACGGCCAAGGCCGAAGGTCACCACCGGCACAAGAAGCAGACCGGCGGCGCGGGCCAGTTCGGAGAGGTCTACCTGCGCATCGAACCGCTGCCGCGGGGTTCGGGCTTCGAGTTCGTCGACCAGGTGAAGGGCGGCACGATCCCGACGCAGTACATTCCCGCCGTGCAGAAAGGCGTGGAACAGGTGCTCACCGCCGGGCCGGTGGCGGGCTTTCCGCTGCAGGACGTCCGCGTGATCGTCTACGACGGCAAGCACCATCCTGTCGACTCGAAGGAGATCGCGTTCGTCACCGCGGGGCGCAAGGCGTTCCTCGACGCGATCGAGAAGGCGCGTCCGATCGTGCTCGAGCCGATCGTGAACATCGAGGTGCTGTGTCCCGAGTCGAGCATGGGCGACGTCGCGGGGGACTTGTCCGGGCGCAGGGGACAGGTCACCGGAACGAAGTCGCTGCAGCCGGGGACGCTCACGGTGGACGGGCAGGCACCGCTGTCGGAGCTCGACGGCTATGCGGCGCGACTCAAGGCGATGACCGCCGGTCACGCGGCGTGGACGATGTCGCTCTCGCACTACGATCCCGCGCCTCCCAACCTGCAGCAGCACCTCGCGGGCGAATACGCGAAGCACCGCCGGCACGAGGAGGAGGCCTAGTTCGACGCCCGCCGGCGCCGCCTTTCGCACGCGAGCGGCGCCGGGTCCGATTTGTGCCGCATGGGGGCGGGGTTTACAATGCGAGGGATGGGCGATGCACGGGTCAGCCTGACCCACCACTTCCTGATCGCCATGCCGAGCATGGCCGATCCGCACTTTGCCCATACCCTGATCTACGTCTGCGAACACAACGACCAGGGCGCGCTGGGGATCGTGGTCAACAAGCCGATCGACATGACGCTCTCGGCGCTCTTCGAGCAGATCAACATTCCGCTCGCCGACTCGGGGATGCGCGAGACCAAGGTGCACTACGGCGGCCCCGTGCAGATCGATCGCGGGTTCGTGCTGCACCGCCCGCTGGGAAGCTGGCAATCGACGCTCGCGATCAGCGACAGTCTAGGGCTCACCACTTCGAAGGACATCCTCGAGGCGGTCGGCCACGGCAACGGCCCGACCAACGTGCTGGTGACGCTGGGTTACGCCGGCTGGGCGGCCGACCAGCTCGAGCAGGAGATCGCCCAGAATGCCTGGCTCACCGTCGCCGCCGACGCCGACGTGCTGTTCAACGAGCCGGCCGAGAAGCGGCTGCCTGCGGCGATGAGGCTTCTCGGTATCGACTTTTCGCGCCTGTCCGACGCGGTCGGACACGCGTGACCCGTGGCAGTGAACGTGACGGCGTCCGCGAATCCTGCGGGGAGCGTTCTCGCCTTCGATTTCGGCACGCGCCGCATCGGCGTCGCAGTCGGCGAGACCGAGGTCCGCGTCGCGCATCCGCTCGGGACGCTCGCGAACTCGCGCGCCGGCGAGCACTTCGAGCGCATCGCGGAATTGATCGCCGCGTGGCAGCCCGTGCTGCTGCTGGTCGGCTTGCCGACTCACGCCGACGGGACGCCGCACGCGATGAGCGCCCGCGCCCGCGGCTTCGCGGCGCAGCTGCGCCGTCGCTTCCGGTTGCCCGTGGCATTCGGCGACGAACGCTTCACCACCCGCGAAGCCGCGGCGTCGCTTCGCGCCGCGAGCCCTTCGGCGCGGATCCGCAAACAGGCGCGCGATTCGGTCGCCGCGCAGATCGTGCTCCAAGACTATCTTGATGCCCGTCTCGCTCCCTGACGCGGAAAGCGTGCTCGAGCGCCTCGCCGGCCGGATGCGCGGTGCGATCGCGCACGACGCCAAGCTGGTCGGCATCTATTCAGGGGGCGCGTGGCTCGCCGAGCGCCTCGCCCGGATGATTCCGGGGGAGCATCCGGTCGGCTACATCGACGTGTCGTTCTATCGCGACGACTACGCCGAGCGGGGCCTGCGCGCGAACCCTGCGACGACGTCGCTGCCCTTCGAAGTCGGCTCGAGCCGCATCGTGCTGGTCGACGACGTGCTCTATACCGGGCGCTCGGTCCGGGCGGCGATCAACGAGCTGTTCGACTACGGCCGGCCCCAGGCGATCGAGCTGGCGGTGCTGATCGACCGGGGAGGGCGCGAGCTGCCGATCGATGCGACCTACGTCGGAGAGCGGCTGGCCGTTGCGCACGACGCGTCCGTCGTGCTCAAGCGAAGCGAGGACGGAAGGCTCGCGCTCTCGCTCGAGAAGGCAGGGGATGCACCCCGTGCGTAACCCGCAGCTCAACGACGACGGCGAGCTGCAGCACCTGCTCACGCTCGAGGGGCTGCCGCGTGAGGTCATCGGGCGCATCCTCGATACCGCCGTGCCCTTCGTGTCGATCGCGGAGAGGGACGTCAAGAAAGTGCCGCTCCTTCGCGGCAAGACGGTCTTCAACCTCTTCTTCGAGAACAGCACGCGCACGCGGACGACCTTCGAGATCGCCGCCAAGCGCCTGTCGGCGGACGTGATCAACCTGAACATCGGCGTGTCCTCGACAACCAAGGGAGAGACGCTCCTCGACACGATCGACAACCTGGTGGCGATGAACGCCGACATGTTCATCGTCCGGCACGGCCAGAGCGGAGCGCCGCACCTGATCGCCCAGCACCTGTCGGCGGGCCGCAGGTCGCACATCCACGTTGTCAACGCCGGAGACGGCCGGCACCAGCATCCGACCCAGGGATTGCTGGACCTGTTCACGATCCGGCACTACAAGCGCGATTTTCGCGAGCTCACCGTGGCGATCGTCGGCGACGTGCTGCACTCGCGGGTGGCGCGCTCGCTCATCCACGGTCTCACCACGCTCGGGACCGCGGAGGTGCGCGTGATCGGACCGCAGACGCTCCTTCCGACCGCGGTGGAGAGCCTGGGCGTGCAGGTCTTCCGCGACATGCACGAGGGGCTCGCGGGCTGCGACGTCGTGGTGATGCTGCGCCTGCAGAGCGAACGGATGAAGGGATCGCTCCTGCCTTCGTCGGGAGAGTTCTTCAAGCACTACGGGCTCACCGCGGAGAAGCTGAGGCTCGCGAAGCCGGATGCGATCGTCATGCATCCGGGGCCGATGAACCGCGGAGTGGAGATCGACTCGGCCGTCGCGGACGGCAGCCACTCGGTGATCCTGCCGCAGGTCACCTTCGGCATCGCGGTGCGCATGGCGGTGATGAGCATCCTCGCCGGCAACTGAATGTTCGAGCGATGAGAATCGAGATCCGAGACGGCCGCCTGGTCGACCCCGCGAACGCGGTCGACGGACGGACCACGCTCTACATCGAGGGCGGCAAGGTGGCGGCGGTCGGCGAAGCCCCGCGCGGATGGCGGGCCGAGCGCCTGCTCGACGCCGGCGGCCTCGTCGTCTGCCCGGGGCTCATCGACGTCTCGGCACGGCTGCGAGAGCCGGGCCTCGAGCACAAGGCGACGCTGGAGTCCGAGATGACCGCGGCGCTGGCGGGCGGCGTGACGAGCCTCGCCTGCCCTCCCGACACCGATCCGCCGCTCGACGAGCCCGGCCTGGTCGAGATGCTCAAGCACCGCGCCCGCTCGCTTCACGGCGCGCACGTCTATCCGATCGGCGCGCTCACGGTGGGCTTGAAGGGCGAGGCGATCACCGAGATGGGCGAGCTCTCCGAAGCCGGCTGCGTCGCCTTCTCGCAGGCCGACGCGGTGCTGGGCGACACGCAGGTGCTGCTCAGAGCGCTGCAGTACGCGGGGAGCTTCGGCTACGCGGTGTGGCTGCGTCCCCAGGACGCTACGCTCGCGCGCGGCGGCGTCGCGCACGACGGGGAAGTCGCGACCAGGCTTGGACTCTCCGCCATCCCGTCGTTCGCCGAAACGGTGGCGCTCGACACGATCTTCGAGCTGGTTCGGGCGACGGGGGTGCGCGTCCACCTCGCGCGCCTGTCGACCCACGAGGGCGTGGCCCGGGTGCGCCAGGCGAAGAAGCAGGGGCTTCCCATCACCTGCGACGTGGCGATCCACCACGTCCACCTGTGCGACGTCGACATCGGCTGGTTCAACGCCAACTGTCACCTCGTTCCTCCGCTGCGCGGCACGCGCGACCGCCAGGCGCTGCGCGCCGGGCTCGCCGACGGAACGATCGACCTCATCTGTTCCGACCATGCGCCGGTGGACGACGACGCGAAACAGCTGCCCTTCGCGGAAGCCGAGCCCGGCGCGACCGGGCTTGAACTGCTGCTGCCGCTCACGCTCAAGTGGGCGCAGGAGGAGAGGTTGGCGCTCTCCGCGGCGCTCGCCCGCGTCACCGTCGCCCCCGCGCGCGTCCTTGGACTGTCATCGGGTCACCTGGGGATCGGCGCCGAGGCCGATGTCTGCATGTTCGATCCGCTGGCGCCCTGGCGGGTCGAGCCTTCGGCGCTCAGGAGCCAGGGCAAGAACACGCCTTTCCTCGGCTTCGAGCTTTCCGGCCGCGTGCGCTACACCCTCGTCGGCGGGCAGGTCGCGTACGAACTCTAGCGCCGACCGGCTCCAACCGAGCCGAGTTGAGGAGTCCTTCAAGACCCGTCCACCGCTTCCGTCTTTCAGCTCCGAGACCGCCGCGCAGAAGGTCCGCCTGGCCGAAGACGCCTGGAACACCCGCGAGCCCGCGCGCGTCGCCCTTGCCTACACCACCGACAGCCGCTGGCGGAACCGCGCCGAGATCTTTCAGGGTCGCGACGCGATCGTCGCCTTCCTCACGCGCAAGTGGAATCGGGAGCTCGACTACCGCCTGATCAAGGAAGTCTGGGCCTTCCGCGAGAACCGCATCGCGGTGCGCTTCGCCTACGAATGGCACGACGACAGCGGCCACTGGTTCCGCAGCTATGGCAACGAGAACTGGGACTTCGCCGGCGAAGGGCTGATGCGCTTGCGCATCGCCAGCATCAACGACATGCTCATTGCAGAGAGCGAGCGGAAATACCACCGGCCGCTGGGCCGGCGTCCCGACGGTCATCCGTCGCTGAGCGACCTGGGGCTGTAGGTATCGCGGCTGCGGAAAATCGGGCCCGCGCCTCTCCGACGCGAGCCCGACGAGAGCGAAGCCGTTGCGGCGCCGCCGTCAGCGCGCGGCCGAGTTCGAGAATCGATCCGTCGCCGGCGCCTGTCGGCCTTTCTTACACAGTGCCGATGGAGGCAGGCAGGGCTCCTTGCAACCTGTTCATCTGCAATACGATTCGCGTTTGGCACGCTAACTGCTGGTCGCAGCCATCCGGTCTCTTGGGGGGAAGCCGAATGCTGCGCCGCGTTCTTGCTTTGCGCTGGGTTGCGCTTTGTCTGGCCTGTCTGTGCACGACAGCCCTTGCGTTGCCCGTCACGTTGAGCGGATTCCTGAACGATCCGAGCAATCCGGCACTGGTCGCGTGGGACCTGACTGCGCCCGGGTTCGCCGACGACAACGAGATCGCCAACAACGTCGCGCTGTACCAGATCACGGTGGGCATCGACGAGGACGTAACCTTCACCAGCACGGGCTTCGCGCTCGGCGGGATCGCTCCCTACTTCACGCTGTTCGCGGGCTCGGACAACAGCGCCACCTTCGTCGACTCCAATTACAACGACGCGGTCCTCGGCGACGGGGGCGACTTCCAGATGACCGAGCATCTCACCGCCGGCGTCTATACGGTGGCCATCGGCGCTTTCGAGAACATATCGTTCGCGGAGAACTTGGGGAGCGGGACGCTCGGCGACGGTTTCATCGGGCTCGGAGATCCGAGCCAGCTCGGCGATCAGCGCGAGTACTACTACGAGCTCACGGTGGCAGCAGCGGGGACGCCGCTTCCCGAGCCCGCAACCGGCGCGCTCTTCGGCGTCGCGGCGCTTGCGCTTGCCTTGGCGCGACTCCGGGCGCCGAGATCGACGCGGCGAGCCTAGCGCGGTCCTTTCGGCGCGCTGGCGCCCGAGCTACTTCCTGGGCAGCCTTCCTAGCAGGTAGAACTCGTCGTTCGGGCGCATGGCGATCAGGTTCGCCATGCGGTTGGAGAGCGCGAAGAATGCCGTGATCGCGCCGATGTCCCAGATGTCTTCGTCGGTGAATCCCTGCGCGCGCAGCTTGTCGTAGTCGGCGTCGACCAGCTCCGATGAGCGCAGCGCCAGCTTGAGCGCGAAGTCGAGCATCGCTTTCTGACGCTCGGTGATGTCCGCCTTGCGGTGGTTGACCGCGACCTGGTCGGCGACGAGGGGGTGCTTGGCGTAGACGCGCAGGATCGCGCCGTGGGCGACGATGCAGTACAGGCAATCGTTCGCGCCGGACGTGGCGACGACGATCATCTCCTTCTCCGCCTTCGTCAGGCCGGATTCGCGGAGCATGAGGGCGTCGTGGTAGGCGAAGAACGCCCGGAGCTCGTCCGGCCGGTGAGCCAGGGTGAGAAAGACGTTGGGGATGAACCCCGCCTTCTCTTGGACCTCGAGCATGCGGGCGCGGATGTCCTCGGGCAGGTCCTCGAGCTTCGGAACCGGGTAGCGGCTGATCGATGGCGCGTTCATGACTGCAATCCCGTCGTCATTCGGAGTAGCGGCCGGTGATCGTCGACCATGCTGCATTTCGCGGTCCCCGTCTAGTCACGTCGCGACCTGCCGCGCCGCCGTCGCCCGCTGCCTGAACCAGGCGACGGTCATCATGAACAACGCCGAGAGCACGATCAGCATTGTCGCCGCGGCGGTGATCGTCAGGCTGATGTTGTCGTTGATCCCCGAGAACATCTGACGGGGAAGCGTTCGCTGCTCGGGTCCGGCCATCAGCAGCACGACGATGACCTCGTCGAAGGAGGTCGCGAACGCGAAGACGGCGCCCGAGGCGACGCCGGGAAGGATCACCGGCAGCATCACGCGGCCGAAGGCGATGACCGGATTCGCGCCGCAGACCAGCGCCGCGCGCAAGAGGTTGCGGTCGAAGCCGGCGAGGGTCGCCAGTACGGTGATCACGACGAAGGGCGCGCCGAGCGCCGTGTGCACGAGGATGAGCCCGGTGAAGCCGTCGGTGAGATGGAGTGGCGCGAAAGCGAAGTACGCGCCAACCGCGATGATCACCACGGGAACCACCATCGGCGAGATCAGCACGGCCAGCACCAGCCCGCGCAGCGGAAAGCTCGCGCGCCACAGGCCGATGGCGGCGAGCGTGCCCAGGATGGTGGCGAGCGAGGCCGCGATCGAGCCCAGGAACAGGCTGTTCTCGAGCGCGTGGAGCCAGAACGGCGAGGTGAAGAAGTCTTCGTACCAGCGCAGCGAGAATCCCGGCAGCGGATAGTAGAAGAACGAGCCGGAGGAGAACGACAGCGGGATGACGACCGCGATCGGCGCGACGAGGAAGAAGAGCACTGCGTAGGCGACGACGGCCTGCAGCAGGTCGACGAGGCGCTGGCCCGGCGTGCGCGTGTCGTTCGTCATGCGAGCCGCATCCGGTCGAAGCCGACCAGCCGCTGGTAGACGGCGTACAGCGCCATCGTCGCGGCCAGCAGGATCAGCGCCAGTGCGGCCGCCATGCCCCAGTTGATCGTCTTGCTCGCGTAGAACGCGATGAAATACGGGGTCATCTGGTCGTCCGCGCCGCCGACCAGCGCCGGCGTCACATAGAAGCCCAGCGCCTGGATGAACACCATGAGGCAGCCCGCGCCGATGCCCGGCAGCGTCTGCGGCAGGTACACCCGCAGCCACGCCAGGAACGGCGGCGCGCCCAGCGAGGCCGCGGCGCGAAGGTACGAGGCCGGGATCGCCTTCATCACGCTGTAGAGCGGCAGGATCATGAACGGCAGCAGCACGTGCACCATCGCGACGTAGACCGCGAACCGGTTGAAGATCATCTTCAGCGGCTCGTGGATGAGCCCCGCGTGGAGCAGCGCGCCGTTGACCACGCCTTCGCGCTGCAGCAGCACGACCCAGGCGACGGTGCGCACGAGCAGCGACGTCCAGAACGGCAGGAGCACGAGGAAGAGCAGGATCGCCGCCCTGGTGCCGGACTGCCTCGACAGATACCAGGCGGTCGGGTAGCCGACCAGCAGGCTGACGAGCGTGACCATGCCGGCGATCCAGAGCGTGCGGCCGAGGATCATGCGGAACACGACCTCGTCGTCCGGCTCCTGGGCGATGTGGCCGGTCGCGTCGCGCTTCAAGTCGACTGCGGCGAGCAGGAAGAAGTCGGTGACTGGCCCCGAGGCGCGCTTGATCGCTCCCCAGGTTTCGATCTCTCCCCACTTGGGATCGATCGCGACGAAGGCCTCGCGAGCGCTGCCTTCGATCGCGTCCGGCAGGCGACGGCCGGTCGAGAAAAGCAGCGACCGGTAGCCCGTGACGTCGTAGTTGAGCCGTGTCGCCGCCGAGGCGAGCGTGCCTTCGGCCCGTGCAGTGCGAATGTCGTCGGCGAGCGCGACCCAGACGGGCTCGGGCGGCAGCGCCTTCCCGTCCCAGTCCTGCAGTGCCGCCGTCACCCGCGGAAAGATGCGCCGGATGTCGGTGTCGACGAAGCTCTTGGTCAGGAGAGCGCCGATGGGCCCGACGAAGGTCAGGAGCAGGAAGACGAGCAGCGGCAGCGTCAGCGCGAGCGCGCGCAGCTTGACCTTGCGCTCGGTGCGCGCAAGACCGCGGGCGAGCCCGCGGTCCCGCGCGATCGCCGTCGCGGTCGTCATCGCGCTAATGCATTACTTCGCGACCCAGGCGTTGAAACGCTGGTTGAGCTTGTCGAGGTTCTCGAGCCAGAACTTGTCGTTGATATACAGCGCCGTCCTCGCATTCTCCGGCGCCGTGGCGAGGTTGGGCAGCACGTTCTTGTCGATCAACCCGGTCGCCGCCTTGGTCGTCACGCCATAGGGGATCTTCGGAGGGAGATTCTTCTGGTTCTGCGGGTCGTTGACGAACAGGAGGTACTTCTCAGCCTCGGCCTTGTTCGGCGTGCCCTTCATGATCACCCAGGAGTCGATCGTGTAGAGATTGTTCACCCAGCTGATCTTGAAGTTCTTCTTGTCCTTGTCGTTCGCCGCCGCGATGCGCCCGTTGTAGGCGTCGACCATCGCCGCCTCGCCCGAAGCGAGGAGCTGCGGCGGCTGCGAGCCCTTTTCCCACCAGATCAGATTGGATTTGAGCTGGTCGAGCTTGGCGAACGCGCGGTCGACGCCCGCAGGCGTGCCGAGCACCTTGTAGACGTCCGCCGGCGCGACGCCGTCGGCCATCAGCGCGATCTCGAGCGTGGTCTTCGGCCCCTTCCGAAGCGCGCGCTTCCCCGGCCACTTCTGCACGTTCCAGAAATCGGCCCAGCTCTTCGGCGTGTCACCCTTGATCTTGTCGCCGTCGTAGGCCAGGATGAAGCTGTAGACGATCGCGCCGACGCCGCAGTCGTTCACCGCGTCGGACATGTACTTGTCCTTGCCGCCGAGCTTGGCCCAGTCGAGCTTCTCGAACAGGCCTTCCTCGCAGCCGAGCAGCAGTTCCTCGGACTCGACCTGCACCACGTCCCAGTTGTTGTTGCCGCCCTGGATCTTGGCACGCAGCGTCCCCACGCCGCCGTCCCAGCTTTCCTCCGCCAACTTGTTGCCCGCGGCCATGTACGGCTTGAAGTAGGCGTCGCGCTGCGCGTCCTGATAGGCCCCTCCCCAAGATACGACCGTGAGGTCGCGCGCCTGAGTGCCGAGCGCAATGCCGGCGAGGATCGCTGCCAGCAGGATTTGCGAGAACCGTTGCATCGTGCCCTCCTTGTCGTGAAATGAAATCTGTGCTGCGTCGATGAACCCGGTGCCGCTGGGCGTCGGCGTCGACTGCTTCCGCCAATCACTTCTGATCGAGCCGGAAGACGCGGCAGTCCGCCGCGCGCCAGCCGAGACGCACGGCGGCGCCCAGAGCCGGCGTGTGTGCCGCGTCCGACTTGACCACGATGTCGCCCA